>Ga0256405_10002948_pt1 | contig 36844 bp, 36 predicted proteins | sample RumenRJG_02DNA_FD_189096 | JGI IMG/M metagenome (GOLD analysis project Ga0256405, IMG submission 189096) | Bovine rumen microbial communities from Lethbridge, Alberta, Canada - RJG_02 | ecosystem: Host-associated > Mammals > Digestive system > Stomach > Rumen | place: Canada: Alberta...
TCTGATGACGGCCGCGTTTCGATCTATGACTGATCGAGAAAAACTTTATATAGGGGAATAGCTCAGCTGGTAGAGCGGCGGTCTCCAAAACCGTAGGCCGAGGGTTCGAAGCCTTCTTCCCCTGCCAGAAATCGTCTTGAAATGTTTCGTTTCAAGACGATTTTTGCATTTATTTGCCTGCTTTACGCTTGAATAGTGACTGCTTTCATAGGGGTCAAATGAGCTGACCGCAATTTGACCGCAATTAGTTTCCGGACGCATTGATATGCCGGATATACTCCTCCATTCTATGTGCGCTGTCCTGTTTCATTTTATCGGAGACATGTCCATACACATCGAGTGTGAAGGCTGCAGATGCATGGCCGAGGTTCTCTTGAACGGTTTTCACATCATCTCCGTTTTGCAATGAAAGAACTGCATAGGTGTGTCGAAGATCATGAACTCGCGCGTCAGGTGCACCGGCAAGCTCTGCCGCCTGTTTAAAGTGCAGATAGACACGCTTGGGCGTGATATAGCCGCCGTCGTAATTTGTGAATACCAGAGCCTTCTTATGTTCTTCTTCGTTGCTCCAGCCAATCCAAGCTTCCTGTGCTCTGCTCTTCTGCATCATCTGTTCTGTATAACGGATCTTCAGCAGCTGCATGACATATGGCGCAGCTCGAAGCATTCTCGGTTTTCCGCTTTTCACCGATGTCAGGGTAGTTCCGCCATCTTTCTGAGGCCGGCGCTGCAGCTGCTTATTGATGTTGAGAATCCCCTTTTCAAAATCTACGCAGTCCCAAGTCAGCCCCATCGCTTCACCGAGACGGAGCCCGGTGAAGACGATGACCTTGAGAAGAGTTCCGTAGATCTCATCTCCTGTAACATAAACGAGAAACTCTTTGACCTGCTCATCAGTCAGCGGCGAGATCTGCTTTTTATAGACTTTAGGCAGCTTTACCTTCTTGCACGGGTTCTTTGCGATCAATTCATTCTCCACCGCTTGTTCAAGAATTCCGCTCAGAATGATGTGGACATTCTTGATGCTTTTCGCTGAAAGAACATTTCCTTCGTTATCTGGCTCGCTGAGTCTGTTGAAAAACCTTTGAAGAAGCATGGGATTGAGCTGACTCAGGTTGTAGTTTCCGAGGCCGGGCTTGATATGCTTCTTGATCTGGGCCTTGTAGCCCTTTAGTGTGGAATACTTTTTATCAAAGGTGTATTCCTTGAGCCACATGTCGATCCACTCGCTCAACGTCATTTTTGAAGGCTCCAGATAGGTGCCTTCATCAATTTCAATCTGAACCTTTGTCAGCTTTTGTCTGACTTCTTTTTGCGTTTTTCCATAAATGGATTTCCGGATGAGTTTACCTGTTTTTTCATCATAGCCGGCGGAGTACATTGCCTCCCACCGACCATCGGGGCGCTTGCGGATATAGCCGCTGCCGTTTGCTCCGCGTGTGTTTTTGCTCACTTAGACCTCTCTTTCTACAGATTTTTGAGCCGGAGTTTCAAAATCCGTAATTATTATACTGATAGTTGGACTAATCCGCAACCAATGGAACTAATGAATTTCTATGGATCATAGAGAAGAAAGCGCTTCCTCATCTTGGCTTTCGAGCCATGCCAAAAACTTTGCCTTTGATACGATCATGCGCTTCCCGATCCTGATGGTCGGAAAATCTCCACGATGCATCAGTGTATAGGCACAGGACTTCGATATCCCGAGTGCGGCGGCAACCTGGGGTGCGCAAAGAGTAACAGGAAGATCCTCAAAAGAGTGAATAGTTGAACGACTCATGATGTTGGTTCCTTTCCTAAATATGTAGTTTGGATAAAAAGACAGACTGGGCAATCACCTCCGCCTGTGGCTGGCAGGTCCATAGATTTTCATCTCCCCGCCTTCTTTATGGCCGGGCCGCGAATTACGGAAGTCTTATTGTCTCCGGATCGGTCATGGCGAAAGCAGGCGCCGCCTGCTATTTGTGCCAGCTTCAAGCTTGCCGGGCGGAAGGGCCGCTCGCAATCCGGACTTTTGGAGGTGAATCTATGAAATTGACAAGGTACAGTTGCCTAAGGACGTCTTCACCTATAAAGAGCCTTTTCGAAATCACAATCTCGAATGAAAATCAAAAAATTATCCGCTGCTCATAGAAAGCAGCGGAAAACCTCATAACGGGAATTTTGATATGTTCAGCGCGATATGGATCATGATGTACTGCCGAAGATCCTCGTCAAGCTCACCGTCGATCATACTGTGCTTGCGGATCAGGGGCTCGTACAAATGCAACAGGATCTCAAGAGCTTCATGGCTGCCATCAACAGCCTCTTTCAGGATCCGGTGAAACTCATCGGGTGTCATTTGTGGTCCTCCTCGGTTAATACTTTGCGAAGTTTACGGATCGTTTGATAGCTGATGCGTTTTCCTGATAGTGTCCAATAGCGTCCGTCGTACTCCAGGATCTCCTCCGCGAGCGGGGGCCGAACCGTGTGTTCCGCAAGGCCGGAGACAAAACTGAAGTTTGGCGTCTTGATGGCGTAATTTCCGTGATCGACTGCAATGAGCATAGCAGCACCTCCAAAAGTGATTTCGCTCTATTACACGATTGGGAATACGCATTTGCAACCGGAAATGCGCATAAGAAATGCGGAACTGTTTTCACCAAAATTCACAAGAGAGTTTTGATGCAATAATGACTTGGTAACTGTCTGACAGGAGTATTTAATGTATTGCACACAATAGATAATATCTGATTGCTATAAAGACAGAGCATTGTCATCCTTAGAAGCGGGGCAAGTAGTAATATGAACAACGGCCACCATAATTTTTACTGGTTTCTGTCTTGACATCATTTGTATTTCAGTATAAAATAGATTTAGAACAATTCTAAACAGGAGGAGGCTATGACAAAATACGCACAACAGATACTCGATATCATAAATGCATCTTCGGATCATCTGACTGCTGAGCAGATCTATCTTCGCCTTAAAGCCTCAAACTCCAAGGTCGTTCTTGCCACGGTATATAATAATCTCAATCTGCTTTACGAACAGGATCAGATCAGAAAGGTTTCCGTGGAAGGCTACCCTGACCGTTATGATAAAATCGTAAAGCACGACCATCTTGTATGCAAAAAATGCGGAGCGCTCTCTGACATCTGCCTCTCCGATCTCACAGCCCAACTGCAAGAGCAGATCCCAGAGGAGATAATCTCCTACGATTTGAAAGTTAATTATATCTGCCCTTCCTGCCGAAGCAAGGCAGAGAAATAAAAAGAAGGGAGGACAAACCGTGGCCATCTATCAATGCACGATCTGCGGTGCAATCTTTGACGAAGAGAAAGAAGGACGAAAGCTGGCAGAGTTGACGGAATGCCCCGTATGCAAACAGCCGATATCCAAATTTGAGCGAATTGACGGCTACGAACACCCGGAGGCGGCGGTAAAGCCGGAAGGGTCACTGGCCTATGATCCGCAGTATGAACGCCAGGATAAGAACAGCCGCTTCATGAAGGAGATCCATGAAATGGCGGTATCCGGTAAGAGTCTCGACAGTTCCATGGGAACGCGCATGCCCTTGCCCAGTTGGGACGATATTCTTCTGCTGGGGGCGCAGTTGAATCCGCCGCCACTGCTGGATCATGACCCGGTGGAAACTCGGACCGTCATCGGCAAACATGCCAGTAAGCCGATGGTGTTGGAAAGCCCGATTTACATCTCCCATATGTCTTTCGGTGCTCTTTCACGGGAGGCAAAGATTGCTCTTTCGAGAGGCAGCGCCATGGCGAAAACAGCCATGTGCAGCGGCGAGGGCGGCATTCTCCCCGAGGAGAAAGCAGCCGCCTATAAATACATCTTTGAGTATATCCCCAACAAGTACAGTGTCACGGACGACAATCTGCGCAGTGCGGACGCCATTGAGATCAAGATCGGGCAGGGCACAAAGCCCGGCATGGGCGGGCATCTGCCCGGAGAAAAAGTCACGGCAGAGATTGCTGCGCTGCGGGGTAAAAAGCCGGGAGAGGATATCCAGAGCCCCAGCCGCTTCTCGGAAATCTGTTCCAAAGAGGACTTGAAGGCCATGGTCACAATGCTCCGGGAGCGCTCGAATGGCCGCCCGATTGGCATCAAGATCGCTGCTGGGCATATCGAGTGGGATCTGGAACACTGCATATATGCAGATCCTGACTTTATCACCATTGATGGCCGCGGAGGCGCTACAGGCTCCAGCCCGCTCCTGCTCCGGGAGTCCACTTCCGTTCCGACAATCTATGCTTTGAGTCGTGCACGAAAGTATCTTGACGCTGTGCAGTCCGATATTTCTCTGGTCATCACAGGTGGGTTGCGTGTATCGTCTGACTTCGCCAAGGCGTTGGCTATGGGTGCAGATGCCGTGGCCATTGCCAGCGCAGCCTTGATTGCCGCCGCATGCCAGCAGTATCGGATCTGCGGCACGGGAAACTGTCCGATGGGAATCGCCACACAGAAGCCAGAGCTTCGCGCCCGGTTAGATGTGGATAAGGCTGCGCAGCGAGTGGCAAACTTCCTGAACGTCTCTCTGAAGGAAATAAAGACCTTCGCCCGGATTACCGGGCACACCTCCGTCCACGATTTGAGCGTAACGGATCTCGTGGCGCTGGATCGAGATATCGCAACGTACACAGATATACCATTTGCCGGCGCTTCCCCTGCTGTAACCGAGGAAAGGATCCCAAAGAAAACCAATGAAGGAGGAAAAAACATGAAATTCGTATGTAAAATCTGCGGCTATGTCTATGAGGGCGAGACCGCACCCGAACAGTGCCCTCAGTGCAAACAGCACGGCGTTATGGAGCCGGTGCCTGTTAAGAAGAACCCCTACGCCGGAACCCAGACTGAAAAAAACCTGGAGGCCGCCTTTGCAGGTGAGTCTCAGGCCAGAAACAAATACACCTATTTTGCTTCCAAGGCAAAAAAAGAGGGCTTTGAGCAGATCGCGGCGCTCTTCCTGAAAACTGCCGACAATGAGAAGGAACACGCCAAGCTCTGGTTCAAGGAACTGGGCGGCATCGGCTCCACAGCCGAGAATCTGGTTGCCGCCGCTGACGGCGAGAACTATGAATGGACGGACATGTATGAGGGCTTTGCCAGGACCGCCGAAGAAGAAGGCTTCCCGGAGCTGGCTGAGAAGTTCCGCGGCGTAGCAGCGATTGAGAAGCACCACGAGGAGCGGTACCGGGCTCTGTTACACAACGTTGAGATACAGGAAGTCTTCAAAAAGAGCGGCGTTAAGGTTTGGGAATGCCGCAACTGTGGCCATATCGTGGTGGGAGAAGCCGCGCCGGAGATCTGCCCTGTCTGCGCCCATCCCCAGGCATACTTTGAGATCAACGCAGAGAATTATTAAGGCGATACATGCGATTATGAAAAAGGAGATATAAAATGGAAATGAAGTTCTATCGCTGTTCCCATTGCGGACAGATCATTGCGATCGTAAAAGAAACAGGAGTCCCCGTTGTTTGCTGCGGAGAACCCATGGCTGAAGTGATCCCGGGCACGACGGACGCCTCGCTTGAAAAACATGTGCCTGTTTTTACCGTTGAGGGAAATAAGGTGCAGGTGAGCGTCGGCTCCGCTGCGCACCCGATGCTTCCTGAGCATTATATCGAATGGGTCGCAATTGAAACGAAGGCAGGTAACCAGCGCAAGCAGCTGTCTCCCGGTGACGAGCCGAAAGTCTGTTTTTCCATTTGCGACGGCGATGAGGTAAAGGCAGTGTATGCATACTGCAATCTGCATTCCCTCTGGAAAGGTTGATTTAAAAAGGCTGCATTTATGTGAATTTCCACGGGTGTTATTTACATCTGATACTTATTCTTCATTAAGGCCTAAAAGCCAGAACTCAGACATAATAAAAAACCGGGCGGAGTTGTTGGCTCCGCCCGGTGACGTCATATGCGTTGTGACTGCAGCTGGTATTGCCAGATGTAGTCATCGAGACCTTTGTAGCGGGGATCCCACAAAAGCGTGCGATAGGGGAGACCCACACTGTCGAGTATGGCATAGAGATTTTCATATCCTGTTTGAACATGGTGGTTGGACATGTAGTCCATATCAAAGACGGTCTGAATTTCCTGCAACCCCAGCCTGCGCATGGCAAGCAGCGTTTCCTCTAGGTGGCTCAAGCTGTTGACGCCTGCCACCGCAAGAGTGGAGAGGCTGCTGAGCGAGTAGATGATATCCGCCTTCATCGGTCCTTCCGTCAGGAGAACCGACGGCGTGACCGGCCCGCGCAGATGCGTCCAGCATTCCGCGCCGCAGCCGTCAAGGCGTTCTGAACTGGAGATCCAACGGAATTTGCGCTTGATGGTATTGTCCCGCCGGATCTGCAGCCCCTGTACTCTGCCCTCAAGATCCCGAACCGGTATGAGGATGCCGCGGCCCTCGCAGACGAAAGACCAGTTTCCCTGCTCTGTCCGGAAGAAGCCGGGGACACCGGCGAGATAACAGCCTTCGTTTTGCAGCTGTTTGGCAATGGCGGTCAGCCCCATGACCGGAGTGGTCCTGTAGCCGTAGCGCTCGATCTCATCGTCGTGTAGTCCTCGGGAGCGAAGATTCTCCCTGTGATCTGGCGCGAGTGTCAGCAGATTCAGGAGCGCTGAGTAGGTCTCATGCCGCGCCTGGATATCTGTCAGGGGGCATTCCGGGATCTCAGGCGCGGGTGGTGCGCAGGCTCTGTGATCGCCCTGACCCAGCCTCTCCCCAAGCTCGTTCTTGACGGCGTCACGCGGGGTGTTGGTGAAAAGCGAATAGAGATCAAAGATGCCGCCGGAAACGCCGCAGCGCGGGCAGCGGAACACATCCTTTTTCAGGTTGATGTTCAGATGCTTTTCCAGCTTCCCGGAATCACAGCAGGGGCAGGAAATGTAATAGGAGACTTTTCCGCTTGGAGCGGGAGGCAGGCCGAGGAGAGCGACCACATCAGAAATTCTGTAATACTCCATAGAGAGTCCTTCCTGGGGGATGACGCACGGTCATCCCCCTGTTTCCTTTTAAGCGGTGGCTTCCAGAGCATAATTGCAGATAAGCTTGGCTGCGGCGCCGATCTCCGAGGCGCTGTCAAACTTCTTGGTGATCCAGACCAGTGCCTTGGGATCCAGCGCAACCAGCTCGCCCAGCGTCTTGCCCGCGTACTTGGAGATGGGGCAGGGCTGCTTCATGGCGGCTTCCAGCTTTTCCTCAAAGGTCAATTCCTTTTTGGGCGGGGGTGGCGGCGTCTCTGATCTGGCAGCGACCGGCTGCTCCGGCGTTTCGACCGGCATATCCGCCGTCAGCTCCATGGCAAACTCATCCGGCGCGCTGCTGCTGAAATCCTCGCCGGCCAGCGCAAACTGCAGACCGAAGCCCGCGTTGCGCAGTGCGATACCGACAGCGGCGGTCTGCGCCCACTCACGAGGAGAGACGGAGGGCTTGTCCTGGCAGCGCCCGCGAGAAGCGGTGGCCTCTGCCAGATAGCTTTCCGCAGGATCCTTGTAGTTGGGATATACGCGTGCGCGTGCCACAAAGCAGTCATGGCCTGGAGAGACCTCCACAGAGATCTTCCCCTCCGGATATTTCAGCCGGAACCAGGCCATCTGGATCATGACGGGGAGACGCTTGCGCGTTTCGCCCGTGGTGAGATCGGTATAGTCCACAGCGTAAGGGACGGGATCAAAGCCCTCAACGGCATTGATGCTGCTGATGATATTCGTGTCTGTAGTCTGACTCATGAGAAGACCTCCTCAGTGTTGATATAGCTTGTGCGGTAGGCAATCCAGGCGGGGAGCACGGTGTTGACCATCTCCTGCAGGCTTTTCCTGTACAGCTCCGGTGTCGAGGGCTTAAAGCTCTGAAAACGGCGGTTCTGATCGCTGAAGACCTTCTCCAGCGAAGCCGCTGCCGTTTCCCGCTGACGGGCGAGCTTCTCGTCCGGCTTGAGCCCGAAGCGCCGCTCCGAAAGGAGAAAACGCAGACTGGCGCTGACCAGCTGATAGTGAAAGCCCAGGGTGTTTACGTCGGTGCTGACCGGGGCTGTTTTGCAATAGACCTGCATGGTCTGAAGCACACTGATGCGGTAGTTGAGCTCCTGCAGAGCCAAAAGCTCCGGGTTTGTAAGCCCGGAGGGGAGCTTATCCAGCAGCTTTTTCTGCTGCTCCTGATACTGGGAAAGAACGGTTGCCATAGGCTTCTCCCTTCGTGTTGAATTCTTGATCGAGCGCCTGCAGCCGGTGGGCCAGACAGGTGCCGCGCTTTTCAGTGTCGGTTTTCTTGATCGCGATGCACAGCGCGCGCCGCTCACCCACGAGGATGACCCGATCCTTACCGCGTGTGATGGCGGTGTAGATCAGCGGCCGCGTGAGCATGATGGAGTGCGCGCACTGGATGTTGATGATGACAGATTTGTACTCCGAGCCCTGGGATTTGTGGATGGTTGTAGCGTAACCGTGATCCAGCATCTCAAGATCCGCGGAGTCGTATTCTTTGACACGGCCGTCTCCGAAATCCACACGGACGGTCGCGTCGTTCTGCGTCTGGGTGATGCTCGTGATCATCCCGATATCCCCATTGCTGATATCGTCGTGATTGCGGGTCTGCATGACCTTGTCGCCCTCACGGAAGACACGCTTGCCGAAAGAAGCCTCTCTCTTATAAAGAGCCGGCGGATTTACGGAATCTCGAAGGACTTCGTTCAAAGCGTTGACTCCCGTCTCGGTTTTTTGCCGATAGGGGGAGAGCAGCGCCACATTGTCCAATCCGCAGCGTTTGACCTCCTGCAGGTAAAGCTCTTTGATCCTCTCGGCAGACTCGGTCAGATCCGGGGATTGATGAAACTGAAAGTCCGGACCGTACTCCAGACTGAGATTGCCGTGGCGGATCAGCTTGGCATTTACCGCGATCCTGCTGCCGGCGTTCTGGCGGAATACCCGGTCCAGCTTGACAACCGGGATGCGGCCGCTGGCAAGCAGCTCGCTCAACACAGCGCCCGGCCCCACGGAGGGGAGCTGATCGGCGTCGCCGATGAGGATGAGCTGACTGCTGTTGGGCACGGCCTCGAAGAGATGCATGGCCAGGGTGTTGTCCAGCATGGAGACCTCGTCTGCCAGAATGAGATCAGCGTTCAGCTCCTCCACAGAGCCAAAAAAGCCGCCGTCCCAGGCCACGAGACCGAGAGCCTTGTGGACCGTGGAAGCACTTTCTCCGGTGGATTGCTCCATTCGCCTGGCCGCGCGACCCGTGGGCGCGCAGCAGACGATCCGGTTTTGCGGGTGCCGGCGCCTGTAGATATCCAGGATCGCCTTTTGGATCATGGTCTTGCCAGTGCCTGGGCCGCCGGTGATGATGCTCAGCGAATGGCTGAGCGCCATCTTGACGGCCTCCCGCTGTTCAGGAGCGAAGCGGACGCGGAGGATACGCTCCTCCTCGTTGATTTCATGATCCAGGTCGGTATAGACATACTGGCATTCCGACAGCAGCTGGCGGTGGATAAGCTCGGCAAGCCGGGCTTCGTTTCTCGCATTGTTGACGCGATAGACCATCCCCTGATAGGAGACAAGATCACCCTCGGAGACGAGGTAGGCTGCCCGATCAGCAAGTTCATCCTCTGTGAGCTCCGGCGTTTCCAGCAGCTTGTAACAGGCGCTGATAAAGGCGTGCTTCTCTATACAGAGATGTCCCTTCATCTCGGCATCTGTCAGCGTGTACAGGAGCGCTGCGCCGATCCGCTCCTGAGAAGTGGGAGAGAAGCCGACGCTGGATGCGATCCGGTCCGCCGTTTTGAAGCCTGTCCCTGCCAGCTCACAGAGCCGGTAGGGATGGTTCTTCACAATGTCCATGGCCTCTTTTCCGTATTCCCGATAGAGCTTCACCGCGCGATTGGCGGTGATCCCGTAGGGCGTGAGGAAGGCGACCACGTCGCGCGCGGCCCGGTTGGCCAGATACGAGTCGCTGATCTTCTTGAGCCGCGTCTCGCTGATCCCCGGGATGTCCAGCAGCTTTTCCGGCTCCCGATCCAGTACCTCCAGCGTCATGTCGCCGAAGGAGGCGTAGATCTTTTCGGCGATCTTCGGGCCGATGCCCTTGATCTGCCCGGAACTGAGATAGCCGATGATGCCCTCCCGGGAGGGGATAATGACCTCATCGTAGCTGTCCACCTCGAACTGGGTGCCGTGCTTGGCGTTTCTGGACCAGCGGCCCCTGAAGTCATAGCGGAGCTTATCGCTGACTGGCAGGTAATAGCCCACGGCCTTGAAGCTGGGGAGAATGTCCCCGGTACTGTCCCGGAGGATCTCACAGGGGCGGTAGACCGCCACCATGTAGCTGCCGGCGCTGGCCGCGTGGGCATCTCGGGGATAGAGCAGTTTTTCAAATTGGCAGAGCATAGCTCCCTCCTTTATGCGGTGGCAACCAGGATCTTTCTTGTGCGGGGCACATAGTAGTCCTCGTTCTCCACAGTGTAGTGCTTGGCGTAATCCAGCCCCAGCGCGACCATCTGATCCGCCAACTGATCCAGCTCCTGAACCAGATGAACGCGGTCACGCAGCTCGGCCATGCTCCACTCCTCGAAGTCTCCTGCGTCGTCGGTTCCACGTCCGTAGACCCCGATCTGCAGGGGAGGGCGGTCATAGTCTATGCGGGTGGGCTTTCCACAGCGGCCGCAGATGTTGCCGGACTCGGATAAGCTCTTGTAATTGTGCTGCCCGCAGCGGCAGCAGAAAGATTTGTATTCGCTGGGTTTTGCGTAGCCCTGATACAGCACGAGATAGCCGCCGCTGCGCCCGTTCATGCCGACCTGCCAGCAGTAATTATGGCTTCGGCCAAAGTCCTGCCTCAGCTCCTGCATGGCGTCCTGAAATTCATCGGTCTCCAGCATATCCAGGAGCTTATCCACGACGGACGCGTCCAGACCCAGATGATCCACCTTGAGATTGCAGGCATAGGAAGTCGCCTGGTTCCAGGAGTTCATCGTGGGATACCGAAAGTGCCCGTCCAGATAGGCGGTCATCGCGGCCCGTGAACGCAGGTCCACGGGCGTATAAAACTTTTTCATTGTCTCTGATCCCTTCCTTATTTGGGCTGCGAGGATACGCGCAGCTTGCGGCTGTTAGAAGTGTTTACGACCTCATCGTAGACAACGGGGTATTTCTTCTTCAGCTCGCTGCTGCTGACCCGCTTGGATGATTTCGTGACGAAGTCGATGAGGAGCTTGTCCGACGTGGTCTCCAGGACCCCGTGTTCGTGCTCCTTCATCAGCTCCGCGATTCGCACGGAATGTGCCTTGACCTCCTCTTCATATCGTTTGAGTTCCGCCTGACAGGCGTCGATGTCCTTCTGCAGTGCGAGAATGCGCCGCAGAGAGCCTTCGTATTTCTTCGGAAGCTCGATGGTGGGAAGCGCGGGATTGCTCGCTTGATAGATCCGGGCGAGGGAGTCCATCGCCAGCTTGGAGGGAATTCCGGCCATGGTGGGCGGCTTGTCGTGCCGCAGACTCCAGATCCACTGGTCCAGCTTCTCGAAGATCATGTCCTCCTTGGCCATGTCCCGCGTAATCTCCGGCGTTGCCAGGTCGCTTTCCGGGTTGTTGCCCCAGACGGCGGAGAATGCGCCGATGTTCACATCAGCTACCGAGAGATAGAAGCGCAGCTGCAGCTCATAGTAGAGCGGGAAAGCGCCGTCATCCCAGTCTGCGGCATGACGGTAGGTTGTGCTTTTGCATTCGAGGATACCGGGCTCGCCGTCGGAAGCGCGCTCAAAGCGCCGGTCGAAGTCTGCAAGCGCGTAGGGATGATCCGCGTGCTGGTACATATAAGTGTCGTCATAGACCCGGTTGCCGGAACGCACTTCATAGAAGTGGGCGGCGATCGGTTCCAAGAGGTGACCCATCTCCAACTGCAGAGCGTTGGCCTTGACAGCGGGCTTCATGCGGCCCTTCTTGATCATCCAGAGCTCCAGCGGCGTCGTCCAGGGGGACACGCCGAAGATCGTGGCGACGTCGCTGCCGCCGACGGTATACTCGATGTCTCCCTTCGGCCCGTGCGCCCGGCATTCCAGCCAGCGCTCGTTGCTCATCCCCGCGGTATCACAGAGAACGATAGGGGAGGCCATCAGTATTCCACCGCCTTTGCCAGATCATAGTCGCTCCAGTTGAGGGTGAGTGCCCTGGCCATGTTTTCCTCCAGCGTTAGGAGCTTGCTCTCCGGCGCGCCGGAGGTCTTCATGATAAAGGGGATCTCCTGCATGGCGAGGAAAACGTCGTGCGCGGTCGCGGGGCCGCCGCCGTAGGTCATCTCGTACATGGCGATGGCTTCCACAGCGGCCTTCTTCGGCATACTGAGCTTCTTGCAGACGCGGGTCATGGCGTTGACCGGATATTCCAGGTCGACCTCCAGCAGGTGCTGGAGCTTTGCGAGGGATTCTCCGAACTGGGCAAAGAGCTGATCCAGCGCCAGGTCAAAGTCCGCAACGGTGGATTTGTGGCGATGGTCTACGGAGACGCAGCTTCCAATATGGATCGGGTGCTGTCCACCCAGCAGAAGCGCCGAGACCTTGGCCGAGGCGATGCCGGTATCCGATGTGATAAAGCGGATGCCGGGCGTCAGGCGCGAGGCCATGGCGGTTTTGCCGCGATCTGCGAGCACCTTTGTGTAGGTGCCGATCAGATCCTCCTTCTGATCCGGAAGGGACCAGGCGGCGCTGGTGATGGCGTGGTCGCTGTAGCCTGCGTCAAATTCATTGCCGGGAAAGCGGATGTCCAGCTTTTGCTGCAGAGCATTCAGAAGCTGGTCGATGGGAAGCACGGAATAATCCGCCTCGTCACCGGAGTGAACGGCTGAGACCTTTTCGTCCCGAACGAGTACCAGCGCCTCTGACTTGAAATGACCGAGGAAGGTGTTCAGCACCTGGGCAAGTTCATCCTTCGTGAGCTTGGTCAGGCCGTTGCCGCCGACCTTGGCGCGATCCAGAAGGCTTTTGTAGGCGGTGTCCCGCACGGGGTAGAGCTTGCTGTCGCAGCGGATGGCAAGACCCAGGTGGTCGAGAGTGTCCTCCACAGCGGTCTCGCTGGTGCCTGGGGCAAAGGCGGTGAGAGTGGGGAAGTGGCTTGCGCCCCTGACGAGGGGCTCTACATGGAGCTGGTTGACTCTGCAGCGGGTCCAGAGACTGCGCTGGCTGAGATTCTGATGATAGCTGTGGATCTCGGGGAAGCTGGAGAAGGTGGTGGAATAACTGTCCTGACATTTCTGCATTTCTGAATGCTCCTTTCTGTATGTGCGGTCCTGCCGCCGGTGGGTATATAACAAAAGCCGGCAGTCCTTTGACTGTCGGCTTTGTGTCCGGATGGACGGGAAAACAAAAAGTGCCATTTACCGAAATGGCAAATGGCACTGTGCAACACGGTACTTTTATCTGCTCGAAGGCAGACAGGATACTTACAGGGGAAGTATATCAGAAAGGGACAGGGGAGTCAAATTTCAGGGGAGATCGGAAAGCCGAACCCGGTGAAGAGTCGCCTCGGCAGGAAAGAGAAACCTCAATGCTCCCAAAGGTACACGGGAACCGTCAGTTCACACCCGTGGCACCGTATGGTCAGCTCGTTTTTGCCTGAGGGCTTCAGGGCCGTAAAATCACAGCTCAGCCCGTCATCGCTGACGGAAAGAGATATGGATTCGCTATCACTGACGAACCACTCTACCTCCACTGCGGAAGTGTCCGAGACGATCTCAACAGAAAGGGTAAAAGGATCATCCCCGACGTATGCCGTAAAACCGTCTTCGGTAAGCTCGCGCCCAAAAGCGTAGAGGCTGATGCGCTCAACTGACGGAGTAGGCAGGGGAGTAGGCGCAGGTGTTTCGGGGGGCGAAGTCACCTCAATTTCAGGGGAAGGAGAAGCTTTATCTGGCTTCCAGACGGATGCTGTCATAATCAAAACAGCGCACACGACAGCTACTGCGATCAGAACAAATCCTACGGTCATAAAGCGAGAGGCTTTGGCAACGGCACGGTCTTCCTTTTTCTCCATGGATATCAGCATCCCTTTTCTATCTGTGTGGCTTATTTTATCATTTTTGAATCCCCCACTCAAGAAGGTATCTTTTTCTCATTTTTGACGGATTCTCCCCACTGTTGAGCGGGGGAATCATATGGTTTTCCCTACCCTTATTGATGGCGGTCACGCGGCCTGGGGTATAGGGACACTCGGCGTACTTGCAGTACCGATCCTTGCGGTACGGCCTATGGCAGCGGCAGCTCCGGCACTCCGGAAACGGGCCGTCCGCGCCGCTGTCGTAGTTATCTCCGGGCTTGTCCCGCATGAGGCTCTCAAAGGCCCGATGATCGCCATTCGTGAAATACATCGGATTCCTCCTTTCGGATTTGGATTAGGGCTTGCGGTTGGGATTGCGATCTATATGAAAAAACGTGTCTCACGGTGAGACACGTTTTTCGACAGATTGATATGAAGTTTTCGGTATGTTATAATCGGGACAACATATCGGGATTTGTTGAACCAGACAATGATGTCTAATCGATGGGATACGGTATTTTCTCGCTTTGTGTCGTGTCCAAATGATAAGACTGGCGCTAAACTGGCTGCGAAAGGAGGAAGACCGGAGTGGATCAGATTAAGATCGGCGCGTTCCTGAAAGCACTCAGGAAGGAAAAGAATTTGACACAGGAGCAGGCAGCGGAACAGTTGGGCGTTTCCAATCGGACGGTGTCCCGTTGGGAGACAGGAACGAATATGCCCGACATTGGTCTTCTGCTGGAAATTGCCGAACTTTACGGCGTCAGTATTCCGGAATTGATCGACGGAGAAAGGAAAAGCGAGAAAATGAATGAAGAAGCAAAAGAAGTCGCCAGTAGAATGTCTGACTATGCAGAATCGGAAAAAACAACGATTCTAAAAAACATCAAGACGGAAAGCATGTTGGGTGTCTGCGCGCTGGTGGTGTTGATGCTCCTCGAACTATTGGGTATCCGTTCTTCCAGCCAGCTGACTGAAATGGTTTTTCTTTACTGCCAGGTATTTGTATATGTATCGGTGGTGATGGTTTTCTTCCATGCTTCAGGATTGCTGTATAAATTCAAGCGTGGAGACAGGGAAAGCAGCTTGCCGAAGCCATTCCTTTTCTTGATTGCTTTGGCTGCTGCCGCTGCAGTTGCATTTGGAATCTGGTTTCTGCTTTCCTTGATAGGCGCTTAGCCTCCGGGAGGAAAATGTTTATGTATAAGATATGCAAAGACTGCGGGAAAAAATGTGACTTGTCGGAAAAGAAATGCCCTGTATGCGGGGGAAAACTGAAGAAACAATTCACGGAAGAAGAATTAAAGGAAATCCAAAAGCAGAACGATGATATGGCTGTGATCAACACCTTGCTGATGTAGATTCGGTTTGGCGGGATTGGAAGATATGAGAGCAAAGAAAAAGAGAGTCTTACTGATTTTCACAATATTGCTTATACTCGCAGCGGTTGTTGTGGCTATGTTTCAGTTTACCCAATTCGGCTATCTGACGACCGTTCCGTACCGATCTGCATTTACGAAAATCGCTTCTCACGTTTACATCAACCGGAATTATGCAGGCGATCGGCAAGAGCTTTTTGAGATGATTGAACATGCGAAGGATCGTGTCAGGACATTTTTCGGGGACGTGCACTTTCAGGATGAGACGATCTTCATCATCTGTGATGACGAGAAGCTGACTCGGAAGCTTGGCGAAGATCACGGCACTGTCATCCTTTATTTCCCCTCCGAAACGTACTATATCTGTATTTCTGACGAGTATCTCGAGCTCGACATACTGGCGCACGAGATCACCCATGCGGAACTGCACACGCGCCTTTCCGCCGAAGCACAAAAAAGAATTCCGACTTGGTTCGATGAAGGGATTGCTCTGCAGAATGACTACCGGGAGAAATACAGCGAAGCGCAATGGATCACGCAGACCGACAACGGGAAAAACGCGGTTGCCCTTGAGGATATGGACACCCCGGCAGAGTTCTATGCGGGGAAAGCGGAGGACAGACGTTTCCGTTATCTGAACGCGAAGCATGAACTCGATGTATGGATGACAGCACACGGACAGCATGGTTTATTGGAATTACTTGATAGGCTCAATGGTGGAGCAGATTTCACCACTGCGTATGAAGGTTAAATTCGGCATTTGTCGAGGTACAGAACGATGTTGTGGAGTTGTCGGTGTGCTATAACTAAAAATATAAATCTCTTTTAATGAGGACAATCATATGAGCAGGACAGAGAATGTTGAACTGACGGTACTATGCCTGATTGAAAACGGGGATAAAATACTGCTCCAAAACAGGCAAAAGAAAAACTGGCGGGGATACGCATTGCCGGGCGGTCATGTGGAACCGGGAGAATCTTTTATTGACGCTGTAATCCGCGAGATGAAAGAAGAAACAGGATTAACGATCCTTGATCCGAGATTAGCCGGTGTAAAGCAGTTTCCTATAGAGAATGGGCGGTATGTTGTTTTGCTGTTCAAAGCAACGAAATGGACCGGAACTGTAGTTTCGTCTGAAGAAGGGCAGATGGAATGGATCGAATATGGTAAGATTTCAAACGTCAAGACAGTTGACGATTTTGCTGAGCTCCTGGATGTAATCAATTCGCCGGAATTGACAGAATTTCAGTATGTTATTGAGGGAGACGAGTGGATCGTCACAATCAGATAATATGGTATTGGGGAAAACGGTATGAAGCGGGAACTTGGCATAGCAAGATGTGGTTTGGCCTGCTGCTTATGCAGCGAGAACGACCATTGCAGCGGCTGTAATTCGGGAGAATGCCCGGACAAGGCTTGGTGTGAAAACAGAAGATGCTCCATAGAAAAGGGTTCTATCCTCAAATCTTCCTTGAGATTTGTAATCGCCAGAAAGTAGTAGTAATCGCCGGACAGTCACTAACCGCCGGAAAATAGAAGAAATCGCCGTGCAATTTAGACCTGGCGGAAATCTCTAATTTGAGTCCAGCAAAAATAGGTAACCCTCCGTTTATTTTTAATACCCCACAATTGTATCAAAACTCGAAAGTAAATGGAATGAAGCACAGTTCACATTTTCGTTCCGCTAGAACTAGCACCCGTTATTCTAGCTTCTGTATCACCACATCTGCCTTGGTTATAATTATTTCAGAACAACAACTCGTTCTGGAAGGAGGTATTCTCGTGGATTTGGGTGCTATCGGGAGCAGGATAAAAGCAGCAAGAGAAAAGAAGCATCTCACGCAGGATGATCTTGCGGCTATCGTTGATCTTAGCTCCACTCATATCAGCGTAATCGAGCGTGGCGTAAAACCTCCGAAGCTAGAGACGTTTGTAAATATCGCAAATGCGCTGGGCGTGTCCGCAGACACACTACTACAGGATGTTGTCGAACACTCCTCTGAAGGCATTGCAAGCGAACTCGCTTCCGAAATTATGAAGTTGCCAGCAAAAGAGCGATCACGCATCATTAACGCCGTCCGTGCATTAACCGAATAATCGCATTGGAAGAGAGTCCAAGCGGCTCTCTTCATTTTTTATTTCCCTCGCCCGGTTATGACAAACTTCGACTGCATACATACGCTATACTCGTTCTATCGGAACTAGTTCAGGTTCAAAAAGAACCAGCTCCGGCAACTGTGGCCACGGTTGAAATCATAACAAAAAAGGATGATTATTATGAAAACGCTCGACGCTAACCTTCGTCTCAAGAGCTTCACGGATGTATGCCTCTTTCTCTTTATAGGTTGTAGTCAACCAGTCGAGAATCTCTTGGGCATACTGAATGAGCAGCATGGTTTCCTTATTCTTTCCGGACACGGCTATCAAGCTGTCATATACTTTTTTATAGCGATCGATCTCATTTTTGAGTGTTGCATCCTCACGGATGAGACGCTCTTTCTTTGCGTTCAGATCTCTCAATCGGCTCTTTACATCAACCAACTCAGTCTCATACTGTTTCATATTTTGTTTGCCCTTGATCTGAGCGCTGATATCGGCCAATTCGTCATCCCACTCCTGAATTCTCGCCTTTGAACGGTAGATTTCTTGGAATCTGGATGTAAGGCTGTCATATGTGTGGTCTGCATTTTTAGAAAAAGAACCGAGCGTCTCGCGGTAATGGCGCACAGTATTACCAATAGATTCAGGCGGAACATAATTAAGTTCCTCCATCAAATGTTGATACGCTTCATTACCTTCGCAAATCTCCGCACCACAAATGCATCTTCCGCGTTTAAGCAACTCCAAAATCGTGGGGCCAGTGAGATCACGAACTCCCTTATCATCTATTTTTACTGCTGAAAGAAAGTCGTTTGTTCTTGTAAGTAGCGGCTGAGCAAAGAAACTCAGTGACCCCTTGCTAAATTCCTTAAAGAAAATGGAAATCATCCGTTCAAGGGCTTCCTTCTCCGTAGCAATTCGTCTTTCAAGATCTTCCTTCTTTTTCTGTAAGGTCGCTGTAGTTTGATTATCCCGCAAAATGTCGTCCAACTGATCTTTACGCAACTCATACTGGCGGATCTGGGCAGTACAAGTTTCGATGAGTAAATAGATATCATAAAGAAGGAGTTGGTGAGATATATGACTGCGAGTTTTGAGATCCGTAACCTGAACCAATACCAGAGAAAGAATCTTCTTCATTGGATTTTTCGTAAACTACAGGTTGCTTTCTTTCCGGTTGGCGCTTTTTCGCAGGTAGTTTCCGATGTTGGTAATGCACATCAGTAGTTCGACGCCTTGAAAACTTATTCGGGAGTGTTCAAAAATACTCCCGAATAAGAATGGATTGAGCGCAGAAAAGGGACTCCCGTCCCCTCTCTGCGCTCTCCCCATGCAACTTTATACACTGCCGATAGCTTTGTCTTCAGCCTGAACTGTTGTGCCTGCGGCATATAAACTAATCGAAGACTTTCTGAATGTGGTCATCCAGAATTGCTTTTACCAGACCTTCTGCAGAAATTTCCTCTGAAAGTATGATGGGTCCGGTATATCTGCGTTTCAGTGCATCGGCCGTCATGCTGCCGATGCAGACACACTTTGCGGAGGCGGGGATGGCGCTGTTCCCGGCGAAATAGGCTCCCACGCCTCCTGCGCTGGAAAAGCAGATGTAGTCCAGCGACGGCATGGATAGCTCAGACAAGGGCACGGGGGGCAGATCGGACACGGTGGTGTAGGTGTGTATATCCCGGACCTGCAGTTTTTCCCGCAGTTTTTCATACAAAAGGGGAGAGCCTTGGGCGGAACGGAAAATGTATACCGGCTCCTCCGGCCTGACTGTCTGCAGCAGCTCTTCCGCCAGCGCATCGCCTGTGTAGGGGTGGGGGCACAGGTCGGCGATAAAGCCGTGCTGGGCCAATGCACGGCCTGTGGCGGAGCCGATAACGGCGAATTTACAGGCCGAGAGCCGGCGCAGATCCACAGACTGCTCTCTGAGCAGGGCGAAAAAGCGTGTCACGCCGTTCCCGCTTGTGAATACGAGCCACTTTATGCCGCCGTCGAATACTTCGCTCAGATCAAGATCAATCTGCAGGTCACAGACGGAGGAGTGCTGAACACAAACGGCCTTTGCCCCCAGCTCCTCCAGAGCGGGTTTCAATTTGCCGGAAATGGACGAAGTACCGGTAAGGCCCACGGTGACGCCTCCCAGGGGCTTTGGGATCGTGGGAGAAAGATCCAGGGCGGCGACGTTTCCGATTACGATCACCGCGGGAGGCTTGATATTCCGGGCGCGGACTTTTTCCGTAATGTCGCTCAGCGTTCCGCGCACAGAGACGCTTTGCGGCGCGTTCCCGCCGGACAAAACAGCGGCCGGCATATCGCTCTTCATTCCGGCCTCGACCAAATGCCGGCAGATCTTTTCCAGCTGGGCCAGCCCCATGAGGAAAACCAAGGTGCCTTCCAGCCCGGCCAGTTTGTCGAGCTGCTCCGGCAGCCCGTCCTCAGAATCCGCCGTGTGCGCGGTGATCACATGAAAGCTGCGGCTGAGCTTCCTGTGGGTTACGGGGATACCTGCTGCGGCGGGAATGGCGATGGCGGAGGATATGCCGGGGATCTCTTCATAGGGAATGCCGGCTGCCTGCAAGGCCAGAACCTCCTCACCGCCCCGCCCGAAAACAAAGGGATCGCCGCCTTTGAGACGACAGACGGTCTTTCCCTCGCCGGCTTTTTCAATAATCTTCGCGTTGATTTCTTCCTGGGGCGCAGAATGGCTGCCGCTGCGCTTGCCCATGTATATCCGCTCTGCATGGGCAGGACAGGCATTGAGCAGCGCCGTGTCGATCAGGTCGTCGTAAATCAGCACATCGCAGCTGCGGATCTTTTCCATTCCTCTTATGGTTATCAGATCCGCTTTTCCGCAGCCCGCGCCTACAAGATATACTTTTCCTGCCTTGTTATCCATTGTGCGCTTGTCTCCTTTCCAAAAGAAATTGGCGAAAGCCCTCAGACGTGAGTGGCGCTTCTTGCTGCATACAGAGCGCGAACAGTTCTTTGAACACAGCCGATCGCTCTTCTTCCACGGGGAAAGCGTTTTTTACATCGAACCTTGCCGCTTCAAGAAAGGAAAGAATTTCGTCAAGCCGGTCAGGGAGCAGGGCGTTGATCCGGCCTTTCAGATAGATGGCGGCGCTTGGGCTTGCACCGCCGGTAGAGATGCCGACGGACAAGGCCCCCCGCTTGACCAGTGCCGGGAAAATGAAGCTGCAGGCCTCCTTGTCGTCAACCACGTTCACGGGGATGTTGCGCGCCCGGCACAGCATGGATACCCGGTGATTCAGCTCTGGGTTATCGGTGGCGGCAATGACGAAAGACATGTTTTCCAGCATTTCAGGACGAAACTGCCCTTCTATCAGATACAGCGTGCTCATGGAAAAAAACTCTTCTGCAAACCCGGGGGAGACCACATGGATCACCGGGCTGTATGGTAGCAGCTTTTCCGCCTTGCGGAGGGCCACTTTTCCTCCGCCCACGATGAGGCAGTTCAGCCCCTCAATGTCCATAAAAAAAGGGAAATAAGCCATTATGCTTCCTCCTGCCGCCTATTCATAATAATATTCCGGACCGCTCGTGGTCTCAAATTTTGACAGCCTGATCCCGAAAACGCTGTCGATTACGCCTGACTGATAGATCTGACCGGGCATTCCGTCGCCCTGGACTTCTCCATTTTCAAGGACTATGATTTCGTCGGCGTATTTCATCGCCAGTCGTATGTCGTGGAGCACCATGACAACGCATTTTCCCTGATCTTTCAGGCCACAGGCCAGCTTCATCAGATTGAGCTGATGCCTGACGTCAAGAAAGTTGGTAGGCTCGTCCATCAAAATGGTGGGCGTGTCTTGGGCCAGGGCCATGGCAAGATAGACCTTCTGCCGCTGCCCCTCGCTCAGTTCCTCCATGGGCGTCTCCGCCACGTCGGCCGCTCCGGCCAGCGCCAGAGCCTCTTCAGCAATACGCAGATCCTCGGGAAAGTATCTGCGTGGGTAAGAGAGATAGGGGAAGCGGCCGTGGAGAACCATACGCCTGGCAATAATGTTGGGCGTGTTTCGCTTTTGGGCCATATAAGCAACGCACTTTGCCCTCTGCCTGGGAGACAGCGTATCGACAGAGACGCCGTCCAAAAAAATTTTCCCGCCGCGCTTCTCGTTCAGGCCCACGATGGTCTTCAGCAGCGTGCTTTTTCCGCTGCCGTTGGGCCCCAAAAGGACGATAAGCTTGCCTGCCTCAAATCGCAGACTGATATCCCGGAGAACGACCCGGTCTCCATATCCCGCACGCAGCTGCTTTAACTCAATCATGGGATACGCCCCTTTCTTTGCCTGAGCAGCAGAACGATAAAGAACGGCCCGCCCAGCAGCGACAGTACAATGCCTACCGGCAGCTCATAGGGAGCAAAAAGCACCCGCGCCAGCAGATCGCAGAAGGTCACCAGCGCCGCGCCGCCCAGAGCACAGGAGCAGACCAGTTCAAGACTGTTTTCTCCCACGGTTTTGCGCATGATGTGCGGGACGATAAGGCCCACAAAGCCCAGCATCCCGGAAAAACTGACGGCAGCGCCGGCAAGAGCCGCTGCCAGAGCAAGGAGAATCAGGCGCAGCGGCTTTGTACGCAGCCCCAGACTCTGGGCGGTTTCCCTGCCGAGCATCAGCACATCCAGCTCGTTTGAAAGGGAAAGAACAAGGAGCAAGGCGGCAAGGATGACCCAGAAAGCGGGGCCGAGCTTGGCAAAAGTCAGATTGGCAAAGCCGCCGATCCTGAAATCCGAGTACCCGTTCAGCGCTTCGGGAACGAAGGTGATCACCGCGTCTGTCACGGCACTGAATATGCTGGTGACTGCCACGCCGGACAGGACCAGGGTCATTTTGGAAGCCCCTGTTTTTTCGGCAATGGCCAGCACGGTCAAAACAGCAAACAGCGCGCCGGCAAAGGCGGCGAAGGGCATGGCGGTCACAGCGGTTGGCGCGATGGCCGTGCATATAATGACGGCCATACCGGCCCCGGAATTCACGCCGATAATGTTCGGCGCGGCAAGCGGATTTGACAGAACGCTCTGGATCACCGCGCCGGAAACGGCCAAAGCCATGCCGGCCAGCAAACAGCCGCAGGTCCGGGGAAGCCGGGTGAGCAGAATGATATTTGCCTGCACGCTGGAACGGTCCCGGCCTAAGAGCACGCGGAGAACGGCTTTCGGTTCTATCCATACCGCGCCGAAGCAAATGCTGAGCAGCGCGGCGCTAAGCACCAAAAGGACCAGAATGAGATAAATTTTTGATTTAACCCCCTGCCGGGTAAAGGATATCCGCCAATTTTTCATATGCTTCCCCCCAACGAGCGTTTGGCTTCAGATTATACAGGGAATTATCCAGCGTGTAGAAGCTGCCGGTTTTGACGGCCCGCAGGGTATTCCAGGCCAGATTGGAAAGAAGCGCCGCCTCCAAAGTCTGCATGGCCGCCTCGGCGTCCTGCCCCTGCAAAACAGCAAAAATATAGTCGGGGTCGGCCTGGATGATGGCTTCCAGGCTCAGCTCCTCCAATATGGCGTTGTCGTTGTCGGCAATATTGACGCAGCCCAGGTCTGCCAGCATTTCTCCCAGCAGATTATCGGTGCTGCCTTTGATTTTACAGGAGGAGCCTGTCGCCCTAATGCACAGTACCTTCGGCGCGGAGCCATCCTGCCGGGATATTGCCGCGTCGATCTGCTGACGCAAAGCGGTGCCGTAGGTCTCATAGTTGCCCCGCTGCCCGGTGATTTCGGTGCAGATGTCCAGCATACGCAGATAATCGTCAAAGTTCTGCACGTCGAAATACGCGACCGTTATGCCCGCAGCTTCAAGGGTCTCTTCCATCTCCACGTTGGAGGCGGTGTTGCAGCTGCCGATGACCAAATCCGGCTGGGAGGCCAGCAGTACCTCAAGGGAAGGCGTTTTTATGGCGCCCAGATTCTGCACGCTTTCGTCCAGACCCAGGTCAAAGGAGGTCCAGCTGTCATTTGCCGTGGCGACGATACTGTCTTTCCCGCCGGCAATACACCAGATGTCCGCAAAGCTGCCGATCAGGACAGCCACGCGATCGTGGCTGGCGACAGACACCTCTCTGCCAAGAGCGTCGGTAAAACAGAAGGCGTCCTGGCTGTCCGGACTATTCGCTGAGGGCGCCGCGGCGCAGCCTGCCAGGCTGAGAAGCAGCAGCACGGAAATGAAGGGGACCAAAATCTTCTTTTTCATCAATACGCGGACTCCTTTGTATCGTTTATTTCCCTTGGTTGAGCTTTCTCCAGAGCGTACTTCGGCTTATGCCCAGTCGGGCGGCCGCCTGAGAATGGCTCATGTTTTCGTTGATGAGAACATGCTTTATGATATCCAGCTCGATTTCATCCAGCGTTTTTGTAAGGTCAATGGGGGCGGCGTCCAGCGTGTAATTGGGCAGGGACAGCAGCACCTGATTCACCGCGTCGGCGGAAATATAATTGGCGTCGCAGGTCATCACCAGTTTTTTTATGGTCTGTCTCAGCTCCTCGATGTTCATGTACCAGGGGTGCTTGTACAGCAGCTCGATGGCGTCCTCCCGGAAACCGAGAAGATGCTTGACATACTGGGAATTGTAGTAGTTGAGAAAATGAGAGGCAAAACTCCGGATCTCATCGGGCTGATCCCGTAAAGGGGAGATGAATATGGATGAAAGCTCCAGCTTGACATAAAGAGACTGAACGAACAGGGAATTGACTACCATGTCCGCAAGCTTCAGCCGGGAAGAGCAGATAACGCAATTTCGCCCGAGGAGATTGGTTTCGGTCAGAAAACGGTCGAGCATATGCTGTACATTCAGCGGCATGGCGTGGATGCTTTTGAAATAGATCACATTATTGCTGCCGTAAAGAGGAGAGCCGGGGTCCCGGATCAGATCTTCCCAGGAGGTTTTGTCCAGAAGCGGGCAGTATATGGTGACCAGCGGCATACTTTCGCCGCACCTTTTCAGATAGATACTGTTGACCAGGGCGTCTTTTCCGGTTCCCGCCTCTCCGTACACCACCAGCGGTCTGTCAACGGCAAATACCTTGTCGGCCTGGTTCATCAGCCCGTTCAGATAGCTGGGCGGATAGATCGACAGCAGTTCTTTTCGCTTGACGTCCTCCATGCATTCTTCCGTCATAAGGCCCTGAAGACTTCTGGGGGAGTAATAACTGCTGACGTCAATGAAGAAAAACACATACTTATTGCCGGCGCTGTATTGTTCAACGGCAAATATATCAAGCCGGTATGGCTTGATCCGCTTTTTGAAATGCAGGGTTCTGTTTTTCCTGACTTCCGGAATGTACGTTTTCAGCATTTCCGCAATGCTGGTTGACGATATGTCGGCAATGGAATGGTTCATATAACAGAGGTTGTCAAGCTGGTTGAAGGCGACGATGCATTGCGGACTTTGCTCAAGAATATCGATGTACATGGCGTTTACCGGGGCGGTGCGCTGCATGTGCTGCGCGATATTGACGGCGTTTTCCAGCGCTTTTTCCAGACTTTCCCGCCCGGAATCAATCAGGATCCCATCCAGCCCCAGACGGCTTGCGATATCCACCGTGACCGTATCGCCCAAAATCACGCAGGGCTTTTCGGCGGAAGCCAGGGTTGAGATGGCGGCTTCCGCGGAGTCCTTGGAATCTATTTCATATATTGCAAGATTGCTGCCCAGAATGTCGGACAGGATTTTTACCGCGGAGGTTATGTTGGGAAAACCCACCGTCACGAAGGGGCGGCCGGTCTGCTCGGCAAGCTTGATGCTGTATAGGGCGTCCAGAATGGAGACGTCGATCTCTACCACAGGTATGGTCGTGTGCTCGCGTATCAGCTTTGCGGTGCCGCCCCGCGAGATAATGACGTCATAGTGGCTGTTGTGCAAATAGTGATTGAAGTATACGAGAGCATCATCAAGATTCCCCACGAAGCTGTCCACCTTGACCTCGCCGTGCCCGGCGGCAACGGCTTCAAAGGCGGTCGCAAGTCTTTGGTATGGGGCAATCAACAACGCGCGAATCATAACACAACCTCCATATGTTTCAAAATCCAACACAAAACGGCGAAACTCTCAGATATGTATATATCATATGCAAAAAAGAATTGCAATACAAAATATAGAAGAATTTTCAAATTTCAAACATATTTTTGCCTAAAACACAAAAAATATATTAAAAAACTGTATAAACCGGACAAAATGGCAAAATACACAAAAATGTTTTGATTATTTGTGTATTGTGACAAAAATATCAAAATAAGGCATGCAAGTTTCAAAATGAAACAAAAATCTGGTTTGAAGCCTTGCGAAAAACTACGAATGGCTTAAAATAAGACACAGAAAGCGGGGGACACATGAAAATGAAGCCTGTTATAGCGATCAGCATGGGAGACCCGGCCGGCATTGGCGCCGAGATCACGGTAAAAGCCTTGCAGGGCAGAGGAATAAGTGAAAAATGTGTTCCCGTCGTTGTAGGCGATTCTGCCGCCATCAGGGATGCGCTCCGTTTTTGCAAACTGGATCTGAACGTAGAAACGATAAAGGATCCGGCGGAAGCCCGGGATGAGGACGGCGTGATCAATCTGATCGACCTGAAAATGCTGTCACCTGGCGGCTGGGAATATAAAAAAGCCGCGGCCCATACCGGCGAGGCGTCTTTCCGCTATGTTGTCAAAAGTATAGAACTGGCCATGAGCGGAAAAGCGGACGCAGTTGTGACCGGGCCCATCAGCAAAGAGGCCATTAACAAGGCGGGGCACCACTACTCCGGACACACGGAGATCTTTGCGGAGTACACCCGCACCGGCAGTTACGGAATGCTTCTCTCCGGCAGCGGGCTGAGAGTGATCCATGTGACAACACACATGTCTCTGGAGGACGCGTGCCGGACGATTTCACAGCAGCGCGTGTACAGAGCGATCCGGCTGGCGGAATACAGCATGAAACTGCTGGGCGTTGAGCATCCCAGCGTGGGCGTGGCCGGGCTGAACCCCCACGCTTCGGAAAACGGTCTGTTTGGAACGCAGGAGCGGGAGAGCATTATCCCGGCTATTGAACAGGCTGCCGCCGAGGGGATCAATGTAAGCGGCCCGGTGCCTCCTGACACGGTGTTTGTCAAGGCCCTTGGCGGGCAGTTTGACATCGTTGTCGCCATGTACCACGATCAGGGACATATTCCCATCAAACTCTGCGGATTCCGAATGGAGCCTGAGACAGGCAAGTATACGTCGATGAGCGGGATCAACTGCACGATCGGCCTTCCATTTATCCGCAGCTCTGTTGACCACGGTACGGCATACGGCAAGGCGGGAGAAGGAAGAGCCAATCCGGACAGTATGGTTGAGGCCATTGAGGCCGCGGTCATCATGTCGGGCAATATGAAAAGAACGAAAAAACCTGATTTCTGATGGAATGGATGAATACAGATGGCAACGATTGTAGTTCTCGCTGATGATTTGACCGGCACACTGGATTGCGCGGTACAGTTTTCAAAACAGAATATTGACGTCAGCGTATGCAACTATGACAGCCTTGACGGTTCATCCATGAAAAACAGCGCGTCCGTGCTGGTCGTCAATACGGACAGCCGGCATATCGCCCCTGAGGAGGCTGCCGACCGGGTCAGACGCATCACCGAGCTTGCTGTACAGACGAAAGTCAGCTTCTATTACAAAAAGATTGATTCGCTGCTCCGGGGAAATATCGGCGCTGAATGTGAAGCTTTAATGCGCGCTGCCGGACGGGAAAGAATGTTTTTGCTCCCGGCATTCCCGGATAACGGCCGCTATACCCGGGGCGGCTGCCAGTATTACGGAGATAAGCCGGTCACGGAATCGGTGCTGGGCAACGACAAATTTTCAAAGCAGCTCTCCTCAAGTCTGCCGGAACTGTTTCGCCTCCAGAACTGCAGTGTGCAGACGCGGGTAGTCGGTATTTCCGAACCGCTGCCGCAGGAACAGGTCACAGAGCCGACCGTATATGTATTCGATGCGGAGACCAATGAGCAGCTTCGGGAGAGAGCGGCTGAACTGAAGAATACGGAGCTCCCTTGGGTGGCCGCCGGATGCGCCGGTTTTGCCGAGGTTATTCCTTTGGCGCTGGGGCTGGAAAGCGGGGCCGACAGGGAAATACAGCCGGTATCCAAAGCCTTGGTAGTGTCGGGCAGCATAAACCCCATCAGCATCGAACAGGTCAGAAATATTGACGGCGCGGGCTACAAGGTCCTTTATCTCTCCTATGAACAAATCCACGAGAAGCCGGAACTGCTGGGAAAAATCATCAGCATGGCGAGGGAGGAACTCCGAAAAAGCGGCACGGTGATCGTAGCGACCTCCGGGGATACCGCCGGAGCGGATCTAATGAAAGAAAAGGACGCAATGTGCAGCATCATGGCGACCGCGGCTGTGGGCATTATTGACGGAATAAAGGACTGTGCTCTGGTGGTTTTCGGCGGAGATACTTCTTTGGGGATCATCCAGGAGATGCGGGCCAAGGAAATAAAGCCGGTCTGCGAGATCGCTCCCGGAGTTGTCTGCTCCACGCTGGTAGTGGATGACGGAAGCAAAAATGTCTTTATCACAAAGTCCGGCGGCTTCGGCGGAAAGGATGCCATTGTGGAGATCCTAAGTTTTTTGAATTTGAAACAAAGCAAGTAAACGATGAAGGAGAAATACAGAGATGGAGCTTTCACAGTACAGCACAACGATGCCGAAAAAGGTTTTTGCCGGCACAAATGCCATTGAAAAGCTGGCGGAGCTTTGCCCCGGGCACAAAAAAGCGCTTATCCTTTGCGGCCGAAGTGTATACGGCGGCGGGATGACCCGCCGGCCCGAAGAGATACTCGGCGTCTGCGGCGTGGAATATAAGCTCATCAACACCATCCCGGCAGAGCCCCTGGTGGACGATGTGGACGCGGTTATTGCCCAGGCCCAGGAGTGGCAGCCTGATCTGGTGATCGGTATGGGCGGCGGCAGTGTAATGGATACGGCAAAGCTGGTTTCCGCCTGCCCCCAAAAGGGACAGAGCGCAAGACGGCTGCTGGACGATTTTTCTCTGGTGGTCAAGGGCGCGGAGACCGTAATGATCCCCACCACGGCTGGCTCCGGCTCCGAGGCGACACCCAATGCGATCGTCACCGTCCCGGAAAAGGAACTGAAGGTCGGTATCGTAAACAGTCTGCTTATCGCAGACAATGTAATACTGGATCCCTCCACCACCGCAACGCTGCCCAGAAAGATCGCCGCCTCCGCCGGTGTGGATGCTCTGGCCCACACGATCGAGTGCTATACCTCCAACAAGGCCAACGCCTTCAGCGACACCTGGGCGATGAAGGGAATGAAGCTGATTTTCAAGAGCATTGAGGCCGCCTGCAACGACAACGATGAGCAGGCCCGGGCGGATATGCTGGTGGGAGCCTTCTACGGCGGCGTGGCTATTGCGGCCTCAGGGACCACGGCGGTACATGCCCTGTCCTATCCCCTGGGCGGAAAGTACCATGTTCCCCACGGCGTGTCCAACGCTATGCTGCTCTATCCGGTGATGAACTTCAACAAGGACGCTGTCCAGGACAGGCTTGCCGAGATATATGACGAGGTTTTCGGCGGGGGCTGCGCCTTCAGCAGCGGCCATAAGGCGGAGCTTGTGATCGCCGAGATCAGCCGGATCGTGCGCAGCCTGGATATTCCGGATAAGCTGGAGGCATATGTTACCGGTGCGAAGGACGAGCTGGACACCTTGGTCGACAGTACCTTCGAAGTGAAGCGGCTGCTCAACAACAATGTAAAGCCTCTCACCAAGGAGGATATCAGAAACATTTATCTGACTCTTATTTGACCGAAGCCGTCAGGCGGAAGTTTAATTATAAAAGAGTATCAAACCCACAACATTATTTAGGAGGAAAAAGAAATGAGAAAAATCGAAGGTTACATAGTCCCTATTATCACCCCGTTCACTGAGGACAACAAGGTCGACTATGAAGGCTATGCCCGCAACATGGAGTACCTCATCAACGAGGGCATCGACGGCATCTGCGTGCAGGGCTCTTTCGGTGAAGGCATGATCCTCAACGCCGAGGAACGCCAGGAGATATATAAGCTGGCTGTCAAGGTTGCGGCAGGACGCTGCACGGTTATCGGCGGCGCTTCCGCCTGCACCACCGAAGAGGCCATCCAGAACGCAAAGTGGGCAAAGGAAGCCGGCTGCGACGGCATTCTGGTCGTTCAGCCCCCCTACATCCAGCCCAGCATGGACGAAATGTTCGATTTCTACAAGGCAATCAGCGACAGCGTTGATATTCCCATCCTCGTTTACAACAACCCCAACAAGAGCGCAGCAAAGAACTTTACTCCCGCAATGTGCGCAAGACTCAAGACCCTGAAGAATGTTGTCGCTTATAAGGAAGCTTCCCCCAACTTCTATGATCTGGAGGAGAACATCCGCCTCAATGCCGACGAGAACTTCAACATCATCTGCGGCAAGGAATTCTGGGCGCTGCCCGCCATGCTGCTGGGCGCAAAGGGCTGCTTCGGCCTGATTCCCCTGATCCTTGGCAACGACGCGATCAAGATGGTTGAGTACGCAAAAGCCGGCGAGTGGGATAAGGCCGCTCAGGTACAGCTCCGCATCAATATCGTCCGCAAGGCAATGAACTCCATCACCTGCACTCCTCCTGCCGGCGTAAAGGCCATGATGAATATGCTGGGCCGCGACGGTGGTCACAACAGGCTCCCCATCCAGGATCCCAATGAGGAGGATATGGCGATTATGAGAAAGGCGCTCATTGAGTGCGGAGCACTGAAAGCATAATCGGCAAGCGGCAATTTCCTTTACCACAGTTATCTGGATGTGTGCGGGGGAGCATTCCCCCGCATGATATACAAATACATTGTAGAAAGGAAAGCAAAAAATGAAAAAAATCCTGGCACTTCTTCTCGCACTGGCAATGGTGCTGGCTCTGGCGGCATGCGGCTCAAGCCCTTCAGCCGAGCCCTCGACGCCTCCTGCTGCAGAACCCTCTACCGAGCCCTCGGCTGAACCCTCCGCGGAGCCTGAGGCCGTTGCTATGACGCGCCCCACCAGCCCGACCATGGTAAGCATTGCGGGCGGCTCCAGCAGCGGAACCATGTTCCTGCTCGCAAACGCGATGGCACTTTCCCTGAACAACCTGGCGCCTGATGTTTTCAATGCCACGGCGGAATCCACCACCGGCACGCCCGCTATCCTTGAACTGCTGGAAAACAGCGAAGCAGATTTCGGCTGGGCGGCAAACAACACCGCGCGCGACGCATACCTGGGCATAAACACCTATGAAGGCAACCAGTTCAGCAACCTGGCCAGCGTTGCCTACGGCTATGAACAGGTGGTCCAGATCGTGGTCAGAAACGATGACAGCATTCAGTCTGTGGCAGACCTGAAAGGCAAAAGCTTCGGCGTCAGCAACGCCGGCAGCACGACCGAGCTCAACGCACGCCTGATCCTCGGCAAGTACGGCCTTGATTATCTTGACCGTGACGATGTCAGCGAACAGTATGTGGGTGAAAGCCAGGCGAACGATCTGATCTCCAACAACCAGCTGGACGGTGTTCTCGCAAACGCGGCGCTGGGCTCCTCCGGTATGATCACGCTGATGACCAGCGGAAACTGCAAGCTCCTGTCCATTGATGAGAAGATCATTGACGAGATCTGCACGGAGAATCCCTCGTTCATCCCCTATACCATTCCCGCAGGCACTTATGAGAATCAGCCGGAAGACGTCAAGACCGTGGCGGTTGTCAACTACATTCTCTGCCGTGCCGACCTGCCTGACGAACTGGCCTACTGGTTCCTTGACTGCATTTATCAGGATAACGAAAATCTTGTGCTGACGCACAAGGCCGGCGCCACGATTCTCCCTGAGAATGCCGGCATCGGTATGGTGATCCCCATGCACCCCGGCGCTCTTGCCTGGTACACCGAGCACGGCTACCAGATTCCTGAAATTTGATTTTTCATCACAAACTCAGCTACTTTCAGCATCAAACGGCAGGCTTCCGCCTGCCGTTTGACGAAAAGGAGGTCTTGGACATTGTCTGAAATTAGTGACCCCGGGAAAAGAACTGCGGAAAATGATCAGGTCAGCACAGCAGCCGAGGAAAAAATCAATTCTGAGGTCAGCGAACAGGATGTAGATGAACTCCTGAAAAAATATGACACTGAATCAAATTTTGTAAAATCAGAAGGCTTTACAAAAAAAGCGGTTACGGTAATTTCCATCCTTATGGCTGTTTATCAGATGTATATTGCCGGATTCAGCTTTCTCAATCTGAATAAACAGCGTGCGATCCACCTTGCGTTCATCCTTGTGCTCATCTATCTGGTTTATCCTACATTCCGAAAGGCCGTAGGAAAAAACGGAAAAAACAAATATCTGGTTTTTGACTGGATCATGGCTGTACTCGGGGCTGCGGGCGCGCTTTATATCTGTTTTAACTATGACGCGCTGACCCTGCGCAATGGAGCGGTGATCACCACAGACTATATTTTCGGCATCATTACGATCATTTCCGTGCTGTATGCCACATGGCGCGTTCAGGGCTGGGTCCTGCCCGTCCTTGTGGGAATCTTTGTGCTTTACGCCTTTACTTGTCAGTATATCCCGGGACTTCTGCAGCACAAGGGCTTTTCCCTGCGCCGCATTATTACCCAACTGTACCTCGGTAATGAGGGTATCATGGGCATCCCCCTCGGAACATCCTGCACCTTCATCTATCTGTTTATCTTTTTTGGCGTCATCCTGGGAGAGACTGGCCTGAGCCGTTATCTCTGTGACCTGGCGATGTCCCTGTGCGGAGACAAGCCCGGCGGACCGGCAAAGATCTCCATTCTCTCCAGCGGATTTATGGGGATGATCAGCGGCAACGCAGTTGCCAATGTTGTTACCACCGGAGCCTTTACGATCCCCCTGATGAAGAGAACCGGATATGACAATCATTTTGCAGGCGCCGTTGAAGCGGTCGCGTCTACCGGCGGTCAGATCATGCCGCCTGTTATGGGCTCGGCGGCCTTTATCATGGCAGAGATGTTGGGCATTTCTTATAGAAACATCATTATTATGGCGTTGGTGCCTGCGGTGCTGTACTATGTGGCCCTTTGGTTCGCGGTAGATTTTGAAGCCCGCAAAAAGGGGCTGAGCGGTATTTCCAAAGAGAATCTGCCTGCGGCCTGGGAGCTTACAAAGCAGTATTGGCACCTGCTGATCCCTGTCATCATGCTGGTCGGCCTGATCTGCGCAGGCTTCTCCACAAATTTCTGCGCCTTCTGGAGCATCATTGCGCTGTTCGTCATCTCTTCTCTCCGCAAAAATTCCCGTCTTTCGCTGAAAACCATCGTCCGCATCTGCGAGAAGGCCGCAAAACAGGCCGTGGCAGCAGGTATCTGCACCGCGGTGGTCGGCATTCTGATCGGCGTTGTGAATATGTCCGGTCTGGGCCTGAAACTGTCCTCTATTATTCTGACCGTGGCACAGAACAAACTGCTGCCCACGCTGCTGCTCACGATGCTGGCCTGCATTATCCTCGGCATGGGGCTTCCCACCAGTGCAGCATATATCGTCGCCGCCACCGTTGCCCCGCTTGCCATGGTCAAACTGGGAATTCCTGTGGAACATGCCCACCTGTTTGTTTTCTACTATGCCTGTCTGTCCTCCATTACGCCTCCGGTCGCCCTGGCGGCATTCGCAGGCGCTGGCATTGCCGAAGCGAATCCCAACAAAGTGGGATGGACAGCCGTCCGCGTGGGCCTTGCGGCGTTTATCATCCCCTACATGTTTATCTATTCTCCCACGCTGCTTCTGGAAGGTACTGTCCTTCGTATTATCATCAGTATCATTACTGCCCTTGTGGGCGTTTATCTGCTGTCGTCCAGCACTATCGGCTTCCTTCGTACCGATGCCAAATGGTATGAGCGAATCTGCCTGCTGGCTGCCGCGCTACTTCTGGTGGACGGCGGCCTGATGACGGATGCCTGCGGCCTATGCCTGGCGGGTCTTGTGTTCCTGCTTCAGACGATCAGACTCAGGCACACGGCATCTCCGGCCTGAAAGGAGCGTTGCTATGGATGAAATCATGGATACTTATCCGGAAGGGCTGGTGATCCGGCTGGCCCATGTGGGCATCAATACCGGCAGCGCTGCCGAGTCCCGTGCCACAGCAGAGAAAATGGCCAGAATGTTCTGCACCTATGTCCGTTCCGGGAATAATTCGAACTTTGTTTCCGATATGTTTGAGATCGTCAGATTTAAAGGCCGGGGAACACATGGCCATATTGGGATGGAGACAAACTCTGTATCGCTTGCCTTAGACTATTTGAGAACCCTTGGCATTGAAGCGGATATGTCCACGGCAAAATACAAAGAAGATGGGACGCTTCGCCATGTTTATCTCAAGGATGAAATACAGGGCTTTGCCTTTCACCTGAATCTGATGAACTAAGGGCTTCACGGAGGAAAGAAAAATGAAAATATTGGTTGTCGGCGCTGTCGCGGCCGGGACAAAGACCGCGGCAAAGCTGAAAAGAGAGCTTGGAGATACCGCCGAGATCACGGTGATATCCAAGGGAAAATACATTTCATATGCGGCCTGTGGCCTGCCGTATTATATCGGCGGTGTCATCAAGGACAGAGCATCCCTGCTTGAAAATACGCCGGAGAGCTATTCCAGGCTTACGGGAGTGAACTTGATCACCGGTATAGAGGCCACAAAGCTTGACCCTGCGGCAAAGACGGTTTTTGCCCGCAATGTGGAGACCGGGGAAGAGCTCAGCTACGGCTATGACAAGCTGGTCCTCACAACCGGCGCCCGTCCTGTGGTCCCCAACATTCCGGGAATGGATCTTCCCGGCGTGTACACGCTGCGGGATCCCGATGACGCGGATAAAATCAAGGCGGCGGCAGAATCCGGAGAGGTAAAACGCGCCGTCATCGTGGGCGGCGGTATGATCGGCGTGGAAATGGCGGAGAACCTGACAAATCTGGGGGTGCGTTCCAGCATCATTGATATGGCGCCCCACATTCTCCCGGGCTTTGACGCGGATTTTGCGGACTTTATTGAAAATCTTCTGGGAGAGGCTGGGATCCCGGTTTTCACCAATGACAGCGTCACCGCCATAGAGGGAGAGGGCAAGGTTCAGAAGGTGCGGACAGGCAGGCGCGCGGTCAAAACGGACATGGTCATTATGGCCGTGGGGGTCAGACCCAATACCGAATGGTTAAAAGACTCCGGCATAGAAATGACAGACCGCGGTGTGATCGTCGTCAACGACTATATGCAGACCAGCGACCCAGACATATATTCCGCCGGAGACTGCGCCATGGCCAGGAGCCTGATCACCGGGAAAGACATGTGGACGCCTATGGGCTCCTCCGCCAATATTGAGGGCCGCCATTGTGCCAAGGCTGTGGCCGGCACCGCAAGGCATCCGTTCCGCGGCGTTTTGCAGACCATCGTGCTCCAGCTGCCGGGAATGCGCGCCGGAAAAACAGGTTTTGGAATCGACGCGGCACGGGCGGCCGGAATCGACGCGGAGCATGTGACCATCACCTGCTATGACAAAGCAAAGTTTTTCCCGGGAATGGAACACTTCAGCATACGCATGGTGGCCGAAAAGGAAAGCCGCAGGCTGCTGGGCGTCCAGGTGTTGGGCAAGGGAAATGTTGACAAGATCGTGGATATCGGCGTTGCCGCGATTTCTCTGGGCGCGACGCTGGACAGCTTTGACGATATGGACTTTGCATACTCCCCGCCCTTCTCCACCCCCATCCATCCTTTTGCCGTCGCGGCGAATGCGCTGATGAACAAGATGGACGGCGGCCTTGTGGGCGGAACATTGGAGGATCTGAATGTGGAGGACGACTGGATCACCCTTGACGTGGGCAAGACACCGGTGGTTCCCACGCTGCGCCATGTGGACGTCGGAGCCATTGACGGTGTGATCGACGGCGTTCCCACCGACGCAAAGATCGCCCTTGTATGCCTGGAGGGCAAGAACAGCTATATGGCGGAAAACCGCATGAAGCGGTACGGCTATGACAGGGTTTACGTTGTCGAGGGCGGAACCATGTTCAACAAGGCCCTGGAATACAACGAATGATCGCCAAATAAACAAATGCAGATACAGGGAGGATAATTATGCTTAACATTACTGCGGAAGAAAGAAAAGCCCTCAAGGGCAGAGGAATTGTCAGCACCAAAAACAATGAAATTTTTATCGCACGCGTTGTGTCCCCGGCCGGTATATTCAGCCAGGAACAGATCCAGGCAGTAACTGACGCTGCCAGAAAATACGGCAACGGCAGCGTGGCGATGACCACCCGTCTCACCGTTGAGATCCAGGGTGTTACATATGAAAATGTGGAAGCGCTTATTGCCGATATGGAGGCTGTCGGCCTGGCGGTAGGCGGCACCGGTTCTGTGGTTCGCCCCGTTGTTCCCTGCAAGGGCACAGTATGCGTACATGGCCTTGCGGACACCCAGAAGTTCGGCGAGAGAATTTTCCGCGAATTCTACCTGGGCTGGCACACCGTAAAGCTGCCCCATAAGTTTAAAATCGGCATTGGCGGCTGCCCCAACAACTGCGTAAAGCCCGGTCTTCACGACTTCGGCATCATCGGACAGAGCGTCCCCGATTACGATCCCGACATGTGCAATGGCTGCAAAAAGTGCTCGGTGGTGGGCAAGTGCCCTGTTCACGCAGCATATCAGGACGATACCGGTACGCTCGTTATCGACGAGGAGAAGTGCACCAATTGCGGCAAATGTGTTGGCGCATGCAACTTTGACAGCATTGAAGAAAAGAAACGCGGCTATATGATCACCCTGGGTGGCATCTGGGGAAAAACCCAGCGTCTCGGTACGCCCATGCCCGGCGTCTATTCTGAGGACGAAGTGATGAAGCTTATTGAAAAGGCGCTGCTGATCTACCGTGAGCAGGGAATCACCGGCGAGCGCTTTGGCCGCACGGTTGACCGCATCGGCTTTGATAACTTCGTGGCACAGATGCTGTCCGACGAGATTCTGGAAAGAAAACAGGCCATTTTGGAGGCAAAGCTGCACCTGGTCGGCGGCGCTACCTGCTGAGGCAATTTTCCCAATACGCTGAAAACCAAAATAAAGAGAGCGTGAAGCATCAAAAATGCAACACGCTCTCTTTTTTTGGGTTCTATGTCAATAGTTGGGGTAGAACAAAAGAAGGGGACCGTTGCAAAATGAGAATTTTGCAGCGGTCCCACTTTCTGCTCTAAAGGGCAAAAGGAACCGGGAGACTGTGGAAAATGTTGCCACAAATCTCCCGGTTTTTGCATAGCAAAGCCAACCCCAG
>Ga0256405_10002949_pt1 | contig 36839 bp, 74 predicted proteins | sample RumenRJG_02DNA_FD_189096 | JGI IMG/M metagenome (GOLD analysis project Ga0256405, IMG submission 189096) | Bovine rumen microbial communities from Lethbridge, Alberta, Canada - RJG_02 | ecosystem: Host-associated > Mammals > Digestive system > Stomach > Rumen | place: Canada: Alberta...
CAACATTGTCAACAGTAATCTTTGCAGTAATTGTTGCAGTACCAACTGCCACACCTGTTACAACTCCATCTTCAACAGAAGCCTTTGTATCATCACTTGAAGTCCATACAACTGTTGCATCCTGTGGTGTTGGATATGCCCTTAATCTGCTTGTTGCATCAACCTTAATCTTTAATGAAGATTTGCTCAAGTTGATATTTGGCTCAATTTCTTCTTCATCTGCATCGATTGAATAAAAGACCATAGGTACTTCATTCTGATTATCAAGCGCAACGTGTCCCATAATATCAAGTGTTAACTGTCCTTTGCCATTCTTTGTTGTTTGAATGCTAAAGCCACCTGTTGATAGAGCGTTCTTAATTTGGATAGCAACGAAACCGCCATTAGCCTTATCGCCTACCCACCATAGGTCGCTAAAGTCTGTCTGCGCTAAATCTCGTCTAGGTACAATCTTTGTTCCATCAACAATATCAGCTGCGCCTAATTGCATCTTAATAAGTTCTGGACTTGTGCCAAGTGCAGTTGTTGATACTCTACACTCCCAACTATCAAGATGCTTAAATTCCTTAACATTGGCTGGTGCGTTATCTACATCTTCCGCAAAATCACTATATGTAGGTACGCAAGATGGATTGACACCACCTGTTGTTGCGCATAGAATATCCGCATCTGTAAAGCCTGTCTGTCCTTCTGCTGCTTCTGTAATGTCAAATTGCTTTAACAATACACCAGCATCAAGCTGTAATGCGTCAAATGCATTCTGTGGAAGTACAGTATATCTTCCCATAATCATTTCCTCCTTAATTCTCTGTTAAAAACTCTGCTTGTATCTGCAAGTAATAAGCTCTTACCATATCATCTTCACTTGGTATTCGTTGAGCAAATGTGTTGCCCCTACACAACCAAGCATAACCATCATCAAGCTTAATTACTTTACCGCCTACGCCTATGGCTTCGGCTATCTCGTTCTTTTTTATCGTTATATCACGCCAACTACTCGACCTATACCAAATTGTAGCAGTCATACCGACTATATCATCGAGGCTACCTGTTGCCACGCTATATGTTATATAAGGCATTACTGCATTATCTGGTACTGATGTTTCATCATAAGCAGGTAGACCGAAACTAGACCAAAACTGCTGCAATGATTGTTCCTTATCCATTATCTAGCCTCCACTCTTCCGCCGATACTTGTCGCATATTAAGGTTAGCACTTGTAGGCGTGTGCTTATCATCGCCATCGCTTGTAACTCTGAATATCTTGTTATCACTTTTGCGCTTGAATACATCGTGATATTGTAAGTTAATAGCCTTGTTAGTAGTTATAGTATATAAGGCGGTTACGCCTTGTTTTTCACCAATTTTAGCTTCCATACTTGAATCTAGAGTAATAGCACATTGAAATTCTGCACCATCTACCCATTCAGTTATAGTTCCACCATATCCATCAGCAGTTGTGCGCTTATCAATCATTATGCAGTTTTCCATATAATCGTCTAGTAGCGACATTCTGCCTTCCTCCACGCATTTAATCTGCTTGCAAAGTGACTTTGCCAAGTTAATTCATTGTTGCCATCGCTTTGACCGCCATTTTTTAGGCTGTACGAATAGCCCCCGAAACTTTCAGACTGATATGGGGTACTTAAGGCCACGCTATTATCAACAATCCATTGATTTATCTCTTCTGATAAAGCTATCACTTGATTTGGTACTGCCATCGCCCATATAGCACCTTCAAAAGTTTCATCTTTTAGGTCGAGTATTTCACCATATTTGTAAACACCATCGTTAAATAACGAGCCTACAATCCTAAAATATTGACCTTCTTGCAGAGGTAAATCAATATTTCCATCAACTATTGTAAAATTGTCAAATATTTTATCAACAACGAAATAATTATTGATTTCTCTGCAAATTTGGTCAATCATCATTACTTATCCTTTTTCTTTGTATCTTTAGTCTTGTTTGCGCTCTTTTTTACTGAAGGTTTACTTTCAGTTTTTCCATTTCCTACTATAACAGACATCTTAATCCTCCTCATTAAGCACTAATTCGCTTAAGTCGTAGTAATCGGTTAATCTGCCGACACCTGACTTCTCCTGACGAACAACTAACTTCTGTACATCCTTATCAGTAACCTTGAATACACCGTTCTTGTCTGAATCAAGAGTAACAAGTCCTGAACTTACAGACGGCGACATTCCGACCTTTACATCTGCATAGGTTAATCCTGTACTGAAATTATCGAACTTAAGTGCTAAGAAGTATCCTTCGCCCCAATCGGTTACAAGCTGTCCGCTTGTCAACTTATTGAGTGTTCCTGTTATTTTCTTTCCTGATACTGAGACATTGCTTTGCATCTGCGAAGCTGTTGTGCCCCAGAAATCTGTGCTACCATCCTCAGGACTAACGGTAGCACTAGTCATTCCCCCAGGTTAATTGTTCCTTTCACAACGCCTGCTGCATACTCTACGAATAACTGAATACCACTCATTACAAGTGATTCAATTTGCGCTCTTTCTTCGTTCTGATAGCCCGACTTGATACCTACATATCCTGTTTCATCTGCAGTTAAATCAAACGCATTTGCTATATCGCCATTCATTGTGAGATAGTATAATACTAAATTCTCTTTTGCAGTTGCTACAAATGTTCCTTGTGTAACTTGTGAAGCCATAATAACTGTTCCAAGACCAAGAAAATCTTCAATATAATTCATACCGAAAACAGTCTGTGTTGAAATCTGCGCTGTTTTAAGATATTCTGAAATATCAAGCGGATTTACAAAATAAACCGCCTCTGCTGTATCATCTTCAAAAGCTACTTGTAACTTGCCCCAAGCATCAGCAAGCGCAGCCTGTAAGCCTGTTCCAGAAGCTGAAATAGAGCCTGTAATATTTCCATTAACAAGTGTGAAGAAATCTGTACGGATTCCCTTCTGTGCCTTCTTAAGTAATGCACTATCTGTGTCATTAACTGCCGCATCATATCCACTCTTCTTGATAGCCTCTGCAGTAACAGCTTTACGCCATTTCTTAAGAGTAATTTCTCCAACTGCAGTTTTTGTTGTTTCAAACTGTGATAATGGAATAACTTCGCCTTCTGCTACATTACCACTCTGAAGTGTACCTACTGTCTTGTATAGGTACATTGTTGTACCTTCCATCATTGGAATCTTTCTTGTTACACCAAGTACCTCTAATAGCTTTTCCAAACTTTCGTGTGTAAATCTTTCAGTAAAATCAACCTCACGAACTTTGCGCATCTGCGCTGTTGTAATTGCATTTTCCTGTGCCATAATATCTTCCTCCGTTTAGAATCCAAATAACTCGTGATTTTCGGCAATCGCTTGTTGTCTTTCTTTCGTGTCCTTAATTGCCATAATCTCTTCTTTTGTCTTTGTTCCACCGCCATTGTTAGCTGGTGGAGTTGCTACCTTAACACCTTTCTTCTCGATAACAGGAATGAAATCGCTCCACTCGTTCTTAATTGATTCTGTTACCTTGTCTGCATCAACAATCTTGTTATCATCGTCAAAATCAATCGTGGATAAATCCGTTACCTTCATTATCGAATCAATACGCTTTTCAGATACGCCTACTTCCTTTAGCAAAGACCTATACGCCTTTGACTTTGTGGCCTGTACTTCCTTACCCTTGACATCTGACTTGTATTCATCAAATTCTGCCTTTAACTTGTCATACTTTTTCTGCAGTTCGTCTGTCCTGTCATTTTTTACAGCCTCTTTTAACTTTTCAAGTTCGGCTGTTACCTCTGGCAGTTTCTTTGCATCTGCTTTGTACTTTTCAAGTTCATCCTTAAGGCCATCAACTGTTTCAGCGTGTCCTTTAATAATTTCTTCGACTTTATCAGCTTCAATTCCTAGAGCCGATAGCCAATTTCGTGTTAAGCTCATTCCTAAATCCTCCGTTTCTTTGGTGACATTCCCTCGCCATTAGAATTTATCGCTAACTTTATTATATCAAGATTTTATAACTTGTCAACCAAAAAGAAGGCCACTCTATGGGGGAGAGCAACCTTCTTTGTTGAAAGGAGTTTCAAGATATGAAACCAAAATTATATTAACATTAAATTATAGACTTTTCAAATGTTTTTCTGCTATGTTCTGATATGAGCCTGTGTTTTCTGTGATAGCATCACGCATAAAATGTGCCTTGCCGACCTTGTGCGTGGCGTTATCGTTGGCTTCTACAATAGGTGCATATTCCACATTTGTTCCCACAACTGTTGCACCTTCGCTAACATCTGTTTCGTATGTGATACTTGCCCTTAATCTGCCTGTATCATAAGGGCAGTTGGCTGTTGCAAAGTCTTGTGCTACAATGCCCCACTCGTTAAGCAGCCTGCCAATAGCTTCATTAAGTTTAGATTCAATTTCTGCCTTGTGGCTTGTAAAGGTAAAGTTAGCCATTACTTTCTCCTTTCCTTCCACTCGTCATAATCAAGTTCACTAATTCTATCATCCAAAAAATCTTCTTTGTTGAAACCAAAAGGAACAGCTATCATTGTGCATCTGCAATTATAAACAGTTTCTGGTGCAGCAGAAGGGTCTGCTGGATATTCTAGCTCGTTACCATCCATATCTACAAACTTTTCATCTAGTGCTACTTCTTGTCCGTCAAGGTCAATGTGCGCTTGCCTTGTTCTATCGTCTATACTAGCAACCCACACTTTTTTTATATCAATGCCCATATCACTTACACGCTCATAGGCCTGCAATCTTCCAGAGTTTTCTGCCCTTGTGGTCATTGTCCTTGCATTTCGAATACTGCTGCTAATATTCATATCAGTTACACGCCTTAATCTTTTGGCTATGTTATCAATGCTATCGCCTTGCAGTATGCCCTGTGTCAATGCAGAATTAACTTTTTTCATATTCCATCTTTCAGCCTTTTTTATAACTCTGCTAGGCTTTGGCAATAGTTGTGGATTGTCTGTTAGTAACTCTTTTACTGTGTCTTTGTTATATAGGGTAAAATTAGTATTTATGCCACTTGCCGATTCAAGTTCAAAAGTTCCATAATTAAAGTTGTTAGCATATACATACTCCATCTGCTCGCCTGTCATATCGGCTGTTACTTGCGCTATGTTAGCATAGTCTCTTGATATGGCCTTAACTGTATTATTCCAATTATCGCCGCCAATCATCTTTGACTTGCGCCACTCCAAGTATTCATCCCTTGTTATTTGGCCTGCATCAACCTTGCCGAACATCTTTTTATCAGCCTCTTCAAACTTTGCAAAGTAATCATTAGCCTTTTTCTTGATGCTCCTGTATGCAGTATTGTATTCCTTAACAATGCGCCTTGCTAACTTGTCTAAATCTCTATCGGCTTGCTTATGCCCTATATCCATTATTCATCCTCTGTTGTGCCTTCCTCGTTGTAAATGCCATAACTATCTGCATCCATCTGCTCTAATATCGCTTGCGCTTGGTCTGAATCACCGAAGATGTCAAGTATTTTCTTTGTAACATAATCTTCTGACAAATAAGGTGCGGCTTGTATTACTACCCCTATATCTTCTGCAACATTTATCATTTTGCTACGAGTAAATGTAACATTATCTTCAATGCCTGCTAATTCCATAATGCCATTGATAAAGGCCTTTATTTGATATTCATAATCATCGCACTTATCATCTAAAGGCTCATAGTTAGCCTTAATCTGCGTTGCAGTATTTGAGCCTCCCACAATGCTCTTTGTGTCAAGTGCCATAGCATCTTCATATAAATCAGCTCTTAATCTGTCAAGCAAGGCTTCTCTGCTTTGATATGGTGCTTCTATTGAATGTGGCTCTGCTTTTACATTATCATCCGTTGTGGCTGCGTGTAATACCTTGATACGCTCGACAAACTTTGCAAGGTCTATATCATCCATACCGCCTGCATTGTTCAAAGTCCAATAAATCAAACTTGCTTCATCAACTGTATTTGCAAATCCGCTCTTGATTAAATCGTAACAGTCTATCTGTTCCCTTAACCCTACTAACTCTGATTGATGATTTTCATTACCCCATAATGGTACAATAGGGAATGTAGGATAATTAGTTCCGTCAATAATCTCGATGCCATCGGCCTTGCTTGTGGCCACCTCAACTGCGTATGTACTTTTATCTTGTAGCACTTGCCCTATTTCTTCATATCTGCCATCTGTTTCCGTCTTGCGCCTGTTCCAAATGTATTCTGTGTAGCCATCTTCCTCATATAACGTGGCTCTTAAAGGTTTACTATCATCTATCTGCCAAAATCTTATACCAGCTCTTAATGCGCCTGTATTCTCGTCATATAAAGGCGCAAACTCTGTGAGCCTAAATACTTCTATATGGTCAAAATTCCAAAAGCCAAAAGCCAACCCATCAACAAGCGCATACTTACCAGCCTTTTGAATTTGAATGTCAAAGTCCTTGCCTAGTTGCTCTTTTGTGCCTTCATTCTCGAATGTTGTACCATTGCCTAATAAATATTGATTTTCTTGTGTAATAAATCTGTAAAAGAATTTGCTAGGCAATTTGTAGTTTGCAGAATAGTTATCTGGCACCGCCTTGCCTGTTATCGTATATAATAACTTTTGGTAGTTAGTTATGGTTGTATTTTTGTGCTTGTAATACTCTTGTGCTATCTTGGCTGTATAATATCCATTGGTGCTTTTGTGTTCGCCAATAACCTCACGCACAAATTCCATCCGTCTTTGCTCGTTATCGCCTACAAGTAACAAATCTTGAAATGTTTTAATGGTAATCACTCCTCCCTACATCATATATATTGGTTTATACTCATCGTTTCCCTTTTTATATATCAGCCGCGCCAAGCAAGCTGCATTATCTGGTGCATCATCGTGTTCTGCATCTTCAAAGTAATCGCATATTTGTTCAATGTATTCTTTGTCCGTACCTTCAACAAATATCAAGTCCTTCCATATCGCTTTTAGATATGTGACTATCTTAATGTATTTATTTTCCTTTTCTGCGTATAGTATAACTTTTGCGCCGAGTTTTCGCAAGTCTCTAGCCACAAAACCCTTATCCGCATTGCTCTCATTGTAAATCTTGTGGCAGCAGTATTTCTCATAATCATCCAATATATCTGAATAACACTCGTCAACGCTCTTGCGCCTCATACGCCCATACAGGTAGTATTTATTATCGTGCTTTGCCATAATACCCCACGCTGTGTAATCTTCGCCATAAAAGGCTGAATCAATGTGCATAGTGCCATTCATAATTGTATCAACGGGCGCATCCGTTTGTGGATTTGTAAATATAACATCTTCGCTTGCTATGATGCGCAATTCATAGTTACAAGCAAATAGCGATGGTATCATACTATCCTTTATTTGTTCCAACTTTTCTTCTGATATAAGACCTGTACTGTAACAGTCGCATATATCAATATTATCTATTAACGAGAAAACATCGTCTGCGTGCCATTTTGTGCCTGTGTTAATTATCCTACCGCCACGATTTCTAATATTCTGCAACTCTTGATACTGCAGTTTAGTTCGGTCACGCTCTGCCTTGCTTATCCTGTCTGATATGTTACATATATCATCTGTTATTACTATATCAGCGTGCTTACCTGTTATTGATGATTTAATACCTATTCCAAGTAGCTGTGACGAGCCACTAGCTGACCTATAAAGGTTTGTTGTTATCTCGCTGGCAGATACTTTGTCTAATGTAATTACTTTGCCATATAGGGCAAATACAAGCCTTCTAAAGGTATCTGATTCAAGAGCCTTCCTAACCATCCTTATCATTTCTGCTACATCGTTATCAGCCTTGCGCAAAAAGATAATGTTCTTATTAGGATATACTATCATCATCAGCGCAATACATACAGATAGTACAGATGATTTATAACTTCCTCTGTGAGCCAATAGCGTATAATCTTCATCATCCGTCAATATATGCTTCATCCATTCGTTGTGTGGATATTTGCGAACATCAGAAAACCCCACATCCTGTGCTACAAGATATGGGTAGTTCTTAATTATATCTATTGTTTGTTCAATCGTCTGCTTGTTCATTCTTCCTTGCCATCAGCTCTTCCACATACTTTATGGATTGTTCGTATTCCATATCAATATTAACCTGTTCGACCTTTTCAACAGGCTTTTGGCCGCTTGTATCACGCACAACCTCAAATGCTTTTGTATCGCCTTTCAATGCCTTTTCCATCTGCTTTAGTGCAATAGCTTCTGCACCTGTTAGCTCTTGGCCATTCTTGCCCTTGTAGCTTTTTTCAAGCAAGGCCTCCATTGCTAATCTAATATCACGCTTTTTTCGCCTAGCCTCGCCAGATGCCTTGCCACCTTTTCTTCCCAACTCTCTTGCTTCTTCCTTGCTTCGCTTTGTTGTAGGTATAAGGTTTTCAGCCTTGCCTTTCCTTGTGGTTTTCTTTTTGGTATTTTCCTTTTTATCGTCTTTATCTGTTTTCCCCATAACTCATTAAATCCTTTCCGCCTTTTCTCCTGTGAAATCTTCCCACCTTTGCAAAATCACATCGCAATAGTGTTCGTCTAATTCACAAATGCAACATCTTCTTTTTAATTGCTCACACGCCATTAGTGTAGTGCCACTTCCTCCGAATGATTCAAGTACATAATCATCTTCGTCAGTAAATGCTATTATGTACTCTGCTGGTAGATGTACAGGAAATGTCGCTGGATGCTTACTGCTTATCTTTCCGCTTTCGCTCCATTGCTCTGTAACTGAATCAATTGAATCCTTATCCTCTAACTTTACAACCAATTCCATTTTCTTGAATGCATTGCTCGTAACGCCTCTACTTGATTCCTTGAACGAGCCATCTTTCTGACGGACCTTTCGTCTTCTTCCATCTGCGTATATGCTAGATTTTCTTTTCTCCCAAGTTAGATTTAATTCTTTTGCCTCTTTTCCAAATACAAAAATCCATTCGTGCCTTATTGGAACAAACGCTTTCTGCTGCCCTATTGAGCCACATCTTAACTTATCCCATACATTCCACGCAAGTAATTTTAAGCCATTATCCTTTGCCTTCTGAATGTATTTATCCCAATATTGTACTATTTCACCATCTTTTCTTTGAATCCCTAGATTGACCGCCATATATGACGCATAATGTTGAGATGCTGTAATAAATTCGCTAATGTTATCAACTGATAAATCCTTGTCTCCATTGTAATCTCTCATGTCAGAATATGGAGGCGATGTAAAAAGTAATTCTGCCTTATTTCCATCCATTAACTTGCCAATAACATTAACATCTGTACTATCTCCACAGATTAACCTATGATTTCCTAATTTCCAAACATCCCCTAATTTGCATCTTTCTTCAACATCGTCTGGAATCTCATCTTCTTCGACCTCAACAGATTTATCCTCATCATCTTCAATGTCGAATCCAAACTCTGACATATCTATATCTATTATACCATCTAATTCAAAATTTAACAATTCAGCATCCCATTCTGCAAACTCGCCTGTCTTGTTATCTGCCAACCTGTAAGCCTTTACCTGTTCATCTGTCAAATCGTCTGCAACTAATACAGGCACTTCGCTCATTTTTAGCTTTTTAGCCGCCTTTAAGCGTGTATGCCCTACAATAACAATATTGTCCTTATCTACCACAATAGGCTGCTTAAAACCAAATTCACGCAAAGATGCAGCCACTTTATCAACTGCATCCTCATTATCTCTTGGATTGTTTTCATAGGGTATTATGTCATTTACTGACATCGTCTTAATATCGTTCATATTATCCTCCTTACTATTCTTGCATCCTTGCTAACTGCCTTTTTATCTTTTGCTCCATAATCTGCTTTACTTCATTCTTGCTACTTGTTAAATACATCATCTGCTCTATCATAATTTGTACATCAGCCAATTCCTCTATGATGTTATCTAGGTTTTTCTTGCTGTATTCTCTGTGCATTTTTGATAAAGCAACAGTAAGCTCTGCCATTTCTTCTATTGTCTGCCTTGATTGACTAGCAAAGCCATAATGCAAGGCTATTTTTTCAATATTCGTCATTGTATTACCTCATTATCTGGAAATCTAATTTTTGTTACTGCCATTGGAAATTCTTCTATTTCAGAAGCCCATATAGGTGTTGCTCCTTATATTCTGATGTGCTTGTCGCTATGTTCGTTTACCCACTCGATAGCTTGTCGCATTGTATAGCCTGAATTAGTCGCCTTGTCGAGTAAGGCATACATACCAGGATGTGTTTCTTTTAGTTTTAGGAATCTGTCGTCGTTGCCTAAGTGCGCTCCAAAACCACATAGCACACAACCTGTTCTCTCGCATCCAGTACAGTGTAGTTCTTGGCTTTGAAGTGCAAACAGTTCCATACCTTCATAGTCAGATATTTGCATCTGTCCTGTTTCCTCGTCGTCTGATACCACTTCGCCATATACAGAACATATAGGTAAGTTTCTATCCTTGATGTACCTTAAGACGTCTTGTTCCGTCCAAAAACTCATAGGCTTACTATGAGGATGCGTGGCATTAAAAGCGTTGCAGCCTTCTTGCAACCATTTCTGAGTTCTTAGTATCCCCTCTGTAGCCATTGTTGCTATAATAGGCTTTCTTCCTGTTTGTCTTTCGTATGTATGAGCAGGAGCTTTTTTCATAACGTCGCAACATTTGTCAGATATTTCAAATGGTGCATCTAAGAAAAATGCATATTGTGTCTGATTAAAATAACTCGGACTACCATCTTTGTTCTTAAGTTCTCCCCTTAATCTCTTAAGTCTGTAGTTAGGGATATTTCCCTTCATCAAGTCCTGATACGTCTCGTTGTTTTTGTCTTTTCTCCTGTCTATTCCTGTCAAGTCCGCCATGTAACAAGCATAGGGTATCGTCTGTCTGTCTGTCTGTCTGTCTGTCTGTCAAGACGCTTTCTCTTCTTTGAACTTCTGTCAAGTATTTTCTCGCACCATATACACAATTAGATGTTTCTTTGCTTATCAACGGAAAACCATATTTGCTGCACACCTCAAAGAAGTTAGTTTTAGGTTTCACTATATCCACATTGTCAAAGGTCTTAACAAACTTTCTTAACTCAGGGTATTGTGTAGGAACATCTACAAACATAGCCTTGACGTTCTTGTAACCGAACTCGTTTCGTACTAAGTCAAGTAGTACAGTGCTGTCCTTACCACCTGAGAAGCTGACATATACTTTGTCTTCTCCATATTCGTGAATCCACGCTCTTACTCTTGTTCGTGTTAAGCGAATTTTCAAATCGAGAGGTAGGGCTTGTTTTTCTCTTAATTCATCTAATGTATGGCTCATTTAATATTCCTTTCTTTGTATATCGTTTCTTATCAGTTCCTTAATGTACCCCTGCTTGTTAGGTACTGCTGCCAGTTTGCTTAATATATCTGCATCTGTATTATTGTTAAGTTTCATCTTAACTTGCGTTGTATTAAGCATATCATATTTTGCCTTCGCTCTCTTCTGCGCTTCTGATGTCATTATACCACCCCCCTATACAACAATAACTTTGTAATTGTATTCTTTAATTAGTTCTTTTGCGTGAGCCTCGTCATATTGCGCACACCATTTGCGCCCAAATTGTTCCATCATCTTTGCACGAGCTTCTTCAAAAGTTCCCTCGATACATACAAGATATTCTTTCAAAAGACATCCTACACCAAAACTAAAATACCATTTTTCCATATTTACACCCCCTTTTTATAATATAAACCCTGTATCATATCCACACATATTAGGCCTTGATACTTCTGCCATATCATCAGCTTTAATTATACAGAAATCTCCACAGTTGATTATTCCGGTTTTTTCAAAATATGCTACCGCTTTATCATAAAAATCGCTTATTTCCTTATCCATTATTTGTTCATCTAATGAATTACCCACACCATAATTTTCTATGGCATCCGTTACCACCTCATCATTGATAGCAGTATATACATCCTGTTCGTATATTTCCTTTATTGGTCTTGACACCCTAACACATTGTGCATAAACTTTGTAATATTTCATATCTGATACCTCCTTAAAATTCTTCGTATGCTTGCCCCATCATTTCGCATACCCTGTCTAGTTGCTCGTGGTCAATTTCCCCTTTATCGTCAATAATTTCTGTATTCTGCAAAAAATCAACTACCTCATATATCATCTTCTTAAATTCTGTTATTTCCCTGTCTGATACCTCATATTCTGCCTCTTCGTTGTAATGCTCCTGTACTACATCCATACAGGCGTTAAGCTCTGCCCTTGTCCCTTCAAATCTGCAATAACTCATATACATAATTTATACCCCCTTTATTGTGGAGGAAGGCTTATGCCTCCCTCTTTAATTTACTTGCCAACTCGTTTGCACATTTAATACTGCATATAGGCTCGTTGTGTCCTCTTTTTTCGTTCTCTTCCTTGTGCCATACTGTGTATGGGTGCTGTTTCCAACCCTCTTGTAATTTATTACAATTAACGCAAGGACAATTCCCACTCTGCTTGTTCTTGATTTCGATTGTCATAATTCCCTCCTATTCTGGAAGGGCTTTGTTGCCCTTCCTATTCTTTGATTGTTATGCTGATAACATAGGACACATTGAATATCTGCCAAGTGGAAAAATTGTCTCTGTGTTCCTATATTCAGAATACTTTTTGTTTATTCTGCAAGTCTTTGTCTCTTTTCCGTCTGTTATTGTGATTGTGGCATTTGTTCTTTTGATTACTTTGTAAGTCCATACACAATCGTGGTCACAGGCACTTCTCATTGAATAAGTTTTGTTAATTTCAAATTTTTTCATATCTTTGTCCTCCTTATTTGGTGCTTTCCTTAACTTCTGATATAATTGTACACCCATAATAGACAAAAGTCAACACTTTTTTACAAAAAATTTAATTTTTTTCAGATGCGTTATTTTTAACAATCTGCTTGGTATGATGCCTGCAAAATATTCCGTTAATCTTTGGATTGTCAAAAGTCTTTTCGCAATTCCTTCCGCATCTAAATACTTTGCCATCGTAATTAAATTTTAGCCTTGCGCAATTATTACAATTATTCATTACAAAAAACCTCCAGCAACTTTAATTGTTTATCTTTTTGCCCTATAATCTTCTGCTGCACTTCTATTAACTCTGATTGTTTATCTATCAGTTTTTCTTGCGTGATAGTCCTATCCGTAAGTTGTGTTATCATTTCCGATTGTTTATCTATAATTAGATTTTGATAATCAATAATTTCATCTTGTTTTTTACTCATAATTACCCCCTAGTCACAGCTACTTCCTATCTCGTAACTCAACATATACTTGTCGCCATCTTTGTAAACTCGTGGCATATACAAGCCATAACCTACGAGTATGCTCGCATCAAACATTCTGTCCTTTTGCTCTTCTGTTAAAAATCCATTGTTCTTTTTTGCAATTTCATAATCTTCCTTGCTGATTTCTCTTTTCTGCATTGTCTCATTTGTCTCTCCTTTCAAATTCTAACTAGATAACCTAATCTTTCTTCGAGTGCCTTTTCGTCTTCGCCCTTTTCGTTTTTATTACAATTAGGGCATATTGCGTTTGGCATAACATTATTGTAAAAATTTCCGTCTGCATAACCCCAAGCCTCGTATGTGTGACCACATTTAGTACATTCAAAAATCGCCTTAAAATCGTTTCTTCCGTTGGTATATGTATATTCCTTTATCTTCATTCCTTATCCTCACTTTCTGCCTTGTATGGCTGTGGCAATGGCATCCACGCTATTACATCATTATAGGGATAAGTGTTACCATCTACCGAATCTAACCCGTACCAATAGTGTCTATCAACGACATAAAATCCGTCAGAATCATCTTCTTCGTCTGTCAACTCGTCTTTGTTAAATGTTGCTACTGCGTATTCATTAGCAAACCATATAAGGCATTTTTCAGACTCGTACCACTTATATTCCCCTTCGCCAACGTATTTAGTTGTTTCGGGCAATCTCTCACTAACAGGTATCCATCTAGGCTCTTGCTCTAGTGCTTTGATTGCCATATCAAGTGCTTCGATTAGTTCATCATCACATACTCGTCTATCAATATTTGCTAATATGAAACTTGCTTCTTTATTTGTCATACTACCTAACCCCCTTTGTCTGTAACACATACCCATTAGGTATGCTTTCAGCTGACTTTACAGCATCATCTAACTTGTCATAAGTTCCCCAAAACCAAAACTCGTGGTCTGTTGCCCTTACAACTGTGTACCTGTCTAGTTCATAGGGGATGTTGTTTATAAACGCCTTGCATTTTACATCTTTATTTTTTCCCATTTTGTTCCTCCTTCCACAAGTCATATATCATTTTGACAATTACTCCGATTACTTCGGATTCCATTACTACTCGACCGCCTTGTTCAGCTCTTTTAATAAAATCCTCAATCAATTTTCTCTCTTGTTCCGTCATCCTCTGCCTCCTTACTTTCTGCTTCTATTATTGTTAATGAATTTTCAACAACCTTTTCAATTTGGTTTCCGTTCTTAACAATAGTATATAATTCTTCACCGTCTTCAAGATAATACACATTATCATTTTTTATGTGTTTATATAATTCTTCTGGTATCTTAATCACTATCTGCATCTTATACCTCCATCTTTGTGCCTATGTCAAACCACTTTCTGACCTTAATTTTATCCATTGTAAATGGTATCTGTTCATCCTCTCAACATCTTCATCGGTCCAGTTAAATTTCTCTTTTAATTCTTCGGTGCTTTCGTCCCAACCAAATATTATTCCATATATCCAAGCTGAACGCCTATCTTCCGACCAATCACGAACATCAAAAGCGATAGTCCGTTCTATACTTCCTAAACAATTATCATCTATAACAGGCATACCAAACATTCCATCTGTATTACTATCACTCATTCTTTTACCTCCTTATCTATGTAAAAACGCCCTTGCTATGTAAGCTATTTTGTGGTTATTTTGAGGAGAATTATAATTATGGATGCAAGGGCGTAATTACCTACTTTTCTTTTTCGCTTATATCCTTTACCAACTGCTGCAAATGTAGTAAATCTTTTTCAATTTTCTTGTAGCTTTCATCATCTAACTTAACAGATATTCTCGCTATAATCAATCCTAGTGCAAACGCTATATCTTCATTCATATCTTCTTCAACCTCTACTTTGATGTAATTGCCATATCCTTTGTGTTTGTATTGCCACGCTGAACGCTTAACAGTACCTATTGACACATTTCTTTTTTCAGCTAGTTCTTTTGCAGTATCGCAAACATAAATAGGTAGTTCGTATTTATCAGGCGTTACATACAGCCATAAATATTTCTTTTTCATTCTGCTTCACTCTTCCATTTTCCTTTCTTTAGCCATCGTTCATATACTGAATAAGGTCTACATCTGATATGCCCTTTGAACAGATAAAGATTATACCATTTTTCAATATATCCATATTCTGCGTGAAAATCCTTAATTGTATTATTGGCTAAGTCGTGCCACATAAAATGCGGGCAAAATACTTCATTCTTCCAAGATGGGATATATATTATTCGTATCTGCTTACCCCATTTAATCTTGGCTTTTATTGCCTCGAACAAACAATTAGAGTAGTATTCTTGCTTCATATTATCCCCCTATCAGTCTTTCAAGTTGTTCATTCGTGTAACTGCGTCCACTAAAGTTATTAAATTTGTTACTTTTAGGCTTTTCTGTATCATTTTTCAATTCAAACAATCCCTTCCAACTATTCATTACAGATTGTTCAAGTATTGCTATTGCCTTTTCATTATTGTCATCAGATAGTTTATATAATTTATTTTTAGCCAACTCAATAGCCCTATCCGTCATAGGTGCTTTTATCTTTTTACGCATATCAACATAATCAGTAAAGGCTTTGTTAAGGTCTGCATCTTCGGGGTAATATATTACTTTATTAACTTTAGTCTTTAACTTAATACTATTATTAGTATTAGTAATAGTAATAGTATTAGTTGTATCGGTAGGGTATTGATACCCTATCGATACCCTATCACTAGCGTTAAATAACTCAATAAGAAACTCCTTAAAATGTAGGCTTTTAATATTTTCAATCTGTTTTGATACAGTCGTTCTGTATTTTTCTGATGAAGTCCAATTATTCTTGCCCCAATTTACAATCAATATTTCCTTTGTGTTGTAGTCATAATCTATAATCTTATGCACTTGAATAAATCTATTGATTAACCGCCCAACAACATCTTTGGTATATCCTAACTCATTAGACGCTTGCATTAAACTTAATTCGTAACACCCTGCAAGATTAGTATGTGGATTTGTCAAAAGGTACAAATAAAAGTATTTATCTTCTGGCGTAAAATCATCAACAACTTTTGTATCAGTCCAAAATGCCATCGCTATCGTTCTGTAATAAGCCATTTTCTTTCCTTTTACTCCTTTTTTTATAAAAAAATAGCTTGTATAAAAGGAAGTGCAGTTCCAATTACACAAGCTGTGTTAGCTGAATATGAGGTTTTTCATCGCTGAATCCTGCACAATTCAGCTAACCTATTTTTTAGGCATCCCTACCTACCTATTATTGTAACAAATAACAGATAGAATTGCAACTAGAAAATCATTTCCTCCTGCCCTATATTGCACAAATATCTTTCTAGGCTACGGATTTTCTTTTCTAGTTTTCTTGCCCTTGATTTCTCGCTTATTATGTAGCGTTTAATACTGTCTGTTTCTTCTGTGGTCGGTATAAAATAACCTTTACCATCCATAAGATTTACAATAGGCTTATCCCCTACAATGTTATTCTTTTCTATATAGGCTCTTATGTCACGCCCTTTGTAACCTGTTACGCCTATTAAATAATTAAGTGTTACAGCGTTTTCGTGCCCCTCTGGTATATAATCTAATATATCCATATCAATTCTCCTTTACACAACATCAAATATAGTTATCTGATTATCTTCTGGCAATACACACATTTCTTCTTTTGCCCTTCTATAAAACTCCTTGTTAATTTCAAACCCATAGAAATTGCGATTTAATTCAAGACAAGCTCTGCCTGTGCTCCCACTTCCGAAACAAGGGTCTATCACAACATCGCCCTCGTCTGTAAATGTTTCAATTAGTTTCTTTAACAACTTAACAGGCTTTTGACTAGGATGTATTTTGGGTATATCCTTTCCGTCTTTTTCCCATTGAAACCAATCAAAAACCATATGTCCTGTTCCTCTGATGTTCTTTCCGTTCTCGTCAACTTGTAGCCCATTTCTGAACTTTGGTAACTTATCACGATAGAATAATATAGCGTGTTCTGTTGCTCCTACCACTCGCATATTAGCTTTTAAGACTTGTGGACTATAATTCTTGATAAAATACAAAGGAATATAATTCTTAAATCCTTGCTTTTTAGCTGCTAGAATCAAATCGTGTTGTTGCTCAAAAGAACAGAAAACTATCATACACGGACTATTGCTTGACCTTCCTCGCCCTTGTGGCGTTGTATCTTCTTTTCTCATTAGCCTTGAACAGAAATGAAAATACTCATAGACATTAAAATTATAATCACTTGCAAATGCCGATTTGCCTGCTAGCTTGCTTTCGCCGTTCTTGTTATCCCCCCCCATTGTACCACATCGGATTTGACCCATAAAAATTATTGCCTACGTTGTATGGTATATCTGCAATAATCAACTGCGCCTTTTGTATGGGATAGCACTTCCACCCCTGCATTGAATCATTGTATAATTCACATTTTATTTTATTCTTCATATTTACTCCTTCAACTCTTGCAATTCAACCTCAATTCTCGGATTGTCTTTGTCAACCTCAAATAGACATTCAAAAGAATCTATTTCTTTCCAACCATCATTCTTAATTACACCTTCCTTAACAAGTGCGTCTTGAATAACTTTCATAGCAAAGGCAGCCACATTGTCCTTGTCACGCCTTTTATTTGGCTCAAAAAAGCAATATTTAATCTTTATAGGGGATTTTATCACTAAATCCCCTAAATCCCTTTTAATAGCCTTCTGAACGCTTTTCTGGGCGGTCTGCTTAAAGGCGTTACCCTTGCTAAAACAATGTCCTGCATTTCTTACCATTACTCTATCTGCGTTAATATAATCATTGAGATTAGGCAACTGTCCTTCAATCTTAAACAAATGGCAACATTTCATCACTATATTCCTCACTTACTTGATTAAATCCATCGTCTGTCTGTTTTTCATCGTCTGTCTGTGTATTATTAGCATTTTTGCTCTCGCAAAACTCAACTCTATCAGCTATGATTTGGTCGGAGTAGACTTTCTTGCCATCCTTTTCATAGTTGTTATTCTGTAACTTGCCTTCAACAAGAATTTTCGAGCCTTTATGGATGTAATTCTCTATAAATTGCGCTGTTTTGTCAAAAGAAACTATATTAAAAAAGTCCGTTGGCGCATCCTTATAGTTTCTATTTACTGCAAGACTAAATCTTGCTATTGCCTTGCCATCATTAGTATATCTGATTTCTGGCTCTTTAGTCGCCCTTCCCATCATTATTAGTTTATTCATCTTCTTCCTCCTGTCCTTCTGCTGCGCTAAAAGTTACTTCAATCTTAACATCCTTATAATCAATCTTTTCTCCTTTTCTAATACACGTTTTGGCAAAATCAACCGCCTCAATTAGACTGTCAAAATTGTAATCATTATACTTTACCTCAACTACTACATTAGTTTCAATTTTCTTCATAATAAAACTCCTTTCATAAATAACTTTTAATAAAATGTTCTCTAAACTCTTTGCGTGTATGATTTTCTTCAAACTTGCGCTGTCCTAGTCGCATAAAAGCAACATCTAACTTTCTATCAAGATGCACTTGCCTGTGATGGTCGGGGCATAACCACACCCACAAACCTTCTTTGTCTGCTATATCTCGGCACTTGTGAGATTTGTATATATGATGTTTTTGTACTCTAGGATTTTTACAAATAAAGCACTCCTTTTCATTTTCAATTATTGATTTAGACATAATTTAACTCCTTTATAAGTAAATCCCTTTTTTTTATTGCTTCTTCTAATGTGTCACAAGACGAGTATTCTTTGTGATATATTACAACCCTATACTTATTTGTTCCTTTTCTTTTGTAAATATATTTTTCGCCCGTATTAGTACGTGTAAAGCTTCTTGGATGAGACATATTGTTAATAGAATGATGGATGTTTTCTTTAGTCGTACACCATTCAAGATTATTAGCGTTGTTGTTGCTCCTGTTATAATCTATATGATTAACACAGTTTTTCTTATCAGGGTTTGGAATAAACGCATCTGCAACAAGTCTATGTATATAATGGTTTCTTCGTTTTCCATCCTTTTTTAAGCCGACTATTTTATATCCATTACCATTATCTGTAGCACTCATTATCTTGCCTTTGATAAGTCTTTTGCCTTTTCGAGAATGATTAACATATTTATCCAAACTTCTTACATTTCCATAGTTGCTGATTTGATACAAGCCCTCATAACCTTTTATGTCTTTCCATTCTTCTATTTGCTTTCCCATAGGTTGTTCATCCTTTCAATTTCTTCTGGCGGCAGTACCTCCACGCCCTGTGCCGCGCATTCGTCAATAATGTTATCAAGGAAGATGCTCATTTCTTTGGTATCGTATGTGCTAGAGCCTCTAATCTTAACATAGGTGCTCCAGCCATCTTCTGATAAGATATACAGCCAATGCCCATCATAATCATCAATGCTATTATCTTCTGGTATTGCTATTATTTTATCCTTATCAATAAACCCTGTACGCCTTAACATTTCTTCATAGATTTCTTCTTTGGTGCTTTGCAATTTATTAGCAAGTTTCGTACATAACACCCAGCAGTAAGCATTTGAATCAAGGCTGCGCTTTTGCCTGTATTCCTTAATTATAACATCAAGGTCTTTTTCTGCATTAACATCTTCAAGGGCAGTTACATCTAATGTTGTAAAGGTCACTAAATATTCATTTGTTTTAATATCCTTTACAACATTATTTAATCTGCATTTCATTTTTTGCCTCCGTCTGATAACATAATGATTAACTCGTTGGCTATTTCAAGCGTAATATCATCATTAGTCAAATTATGCTCTTTCATATACTCAACATACTTTTGAGTATTTTCATCATTTCCTTTAGTCAAGGCTGTTAGTTGGCATCGCTTTTTCTTTAGCAATTCTGCGTTCTTATCCTTTTCAGCTTGTCTTTCGGCACGTTCTTCAACCTTTTTCTCAACCTTTTTCTTAATGTCTGCGCTTGGTGTCTTGCGCTCATTCTTAAACACTTTTGTTACATCAGTATCTTTGTTGTAGATATTCAGGCTCTTTATCTTCCTACCATCATACTCTATATTAGTACAATAGAATTTATCATAGCATCTACCTTCTTTAACATTACATTCAGCACTATTAAAAAAGATAAAAGGTGATGTATATAACTCTCTGCCTATTCCCCAATTAAAACAGGCTCTTTTGAAGCTGTCAGAGGCTAACCCTTTTTCACTCTCTGTGTTGGATTCTGTGCCAACATCTTCCTTTTCAATCCATTGTTGCTTGTCATTATCCCATATTGCTACAATGCAATTATGATTATCTCGCGTATGCCTGCGTTGCCAATTATAAGCACCTACTGTCTCATCTAATATAGTTTGGTCAACCCTCGCATCCTTATACACTAGCAACATAACGCCTTTGTCTGTTACTCTTGCCAGCCTTACCTCAACTTCTTCTGGTTTCAACAATCTAAACTCTAGCATATTAACCTCCTACTTAATTCTTAAGGACCTTCCACGCTCTCCATAATGTGCAAAGTCTAATTCCTCGCCATCGTCTAATGCCTTACGGATAGCCTCATTGTCTATCTTGTATTCTATCTTCTTATAGGTAACAGGTACATTTTCTTCATCAAGTTCTAATGGTAGTTTGCCGCCATTTTTAGCAATTTTAGCCTTCAGCACTTGACCGCCTGCTTCTGTCTTGCCTGTTGCCTCCATAGCATCAAACATTCTCTGTTTCATCCAACTAATCTTGTTTTCAACAGTCTTGGCTCTGGCTTGTAATCTTTTAGCTTCTTCATTAATAGCCTTTGCATCGGCTTCAAAGTTCTTGATAACTTTGCAATAATTCTCTATCTTATCATTAAACTCCCCTTCTATTCCTTCAAGGGTATCTAGTAGAGTTTCTTCGTCTAACTCTTCATCATCAAACCACTCTACAAGGTTTGCATATTCAGCTGTTAATTCATAAATGTTCATATCAATTCTCCTTTCATTTATAACAATAATAAGTGTTGTCAATTTTTTCATATACCCCAGAGCCTTGCACAAACTCTGCTTGGTACAATACATCTTCTGGTAGTACGCTTCCACTATTTAGCAACTCTGCTGCCACTTCATACGCTATATCAGATGGCGTTTCCTTATATAGCCCTCCGTTCCAAGTTACTTCGTACTGCCCACGCTGATAAACAACATCATACAGATTATTTGGATATTCGTGATGATTTATCCTGTTGATAACAACGCTCCCAGCGTACCACATACTATCTTCACTTTCATCACCTACCTCTGCATATATCAGATGCGCCAATAACTCCAACGCTTCATAATATTCATCAGGCATAGGCTCAATTACATCTGGTATAGGCTCTTGTACTGTATCAACTTGGTGTTCGGCTTCTGTCAATTCCACTTCTTCTATAAGTTGCTGTATTGCTTGCTTTTCTTCTAGTTCTCTTTGCCTTTTATTGTGTAATAGCAGACAAGTTATTATTAACAGAATTAATAGTGCGCTTAAGACTATACAATTCAACATACGATAATATATCCTGTTGTCGCTTTGCATTTTCTTCATACGCTTTTTGCTCTGCTTCCCGTACTTCTTTACAGGCTTCTTGCAATCTTGCATCAAAATCATACTCCTTTCCGCTCTGCTTTTGCATCAGCTTTGTTATTCTTTCCCTTGCTTCATCAAGTGTATTTGCGCTTGGCTCAACCTCGTTTACTTTTTGCATCTGCCTTTTTCTCCTTCATCCAATCTTTTCTTGTTGTGTGCATACAATCGCCCCTATACCCTGTTATAAAAAAAACAATGTTCTTTTTTACAAGTATATGCTTTTGTATAATCGCACACACCGCCATCATAACTATTATTCATTTTTAACGCTCCCTTCAATTACATTTTTAATCTTAAGGTATGTTGTTGTTCGCAAGTTAGCAACGCCTTTTTCTGCCTTAACAATTATGTCTCTTGACAGTTTACACTTATCTGCAAGTTCCTGTTGGCTGATGTTTTGAATAGCTCTATACATCAGCATATCTTCTGCCAATTTGCTTTTATCCATCTGCATTTTCTCACCTCCTTTCATAATATACTTTTTATTCAACTGCGTAATCCCTTAAAATAAACTCATACGCATCTTCCAAAGAGCCAAGATTGTAGTCATCTCGCTCTTTACCATATTCGCTAACAGAGACACAATAGTCTCCGCTAGCTGCCTGATACAATTCATATTCTATCCCTTCAATCTCATATGTGTTTCTTGTTTCCATATTGTTTCCTCGCTTTCTACCATGTTTCCTCTTCGCCGAGAATCTTCGCTGTAATGTCCTCTTTTTTGTTGTTGAGGACTCTTACACTATCTGTAATAATTGTGGCGTTCGAGAACGCTTTACTAAGAACAAATTCTAATTCCCTTTTGTTCTTTGCGTCTTCTTCCCAACTCTCTCCGTTTAAGAATGTTCCTTTTACTTTGTACTTCATAATGATTCCCTCCTGTTTTGGAAGGGCTTTGTTGCCCTTCCTATGCGTTCATTATTTCCTCTATTGTCAATCTGCTTAAGTTGTAACCAAGCATCTCAACTTCTGCCTCGCTGATAGCCTTGATTATGAATGCGTTTCTTATTGCCTTTGCTATCTCCCACATATTGTTATCTTGTGGATTGTATTCATTGACTAATCTGTAAACTGTAAATCTTGCGTTTGCTTGTAATGTCATATCTTTGTCCTCCTTTGTGTTCCTTTCTTAACTGTCTTTATTGTACTACTATTTTATACTAATGTCAACACTTATTTTCAAAAAAATACATAAATTTACAAAAAAAAGAAGGCAACCTATGTTACCTTCCTCACTATGCTATCATATAATCTAGGATTGACAATCTGCAGCGTTTCCATAACCTCATCAAATAAGGCTAATATATCGTTAATATCCATATCTGCCACATATTGAAAGAACTCGCTATTACTTTTATACTCAACCGAAGGTGGTGCTGCATATGAGTAACCATCTTCAATACTATTTGTATCTTTTTCTCTTTCCTGTATGTGGTCTAGGATTGTATAAAACGCTGCTAAATTGCGACAAGTCCTAGCGTCAGGATTGCGCTCACCTTGACATTCGGCAATCGCTTCTAATAAATCTTGCTCTTTAATCAAGGCTAACACCTCCCTTTACATTGATTCAATTTTGCGAATGAATTTTTGAAACTCCATGCGAGTTTTCTCATCGGGTGCATCTTCCATAAGTTCGTGAAGTTCTGCAACCATTCCTTCGTCCATTGAGTAGCCTCTTGACGAATAACGACCTCTGCTATCTCTTCTAGCATTCGAGCCTCTGCCCCTTGCATAAGAGCTTCCACGATAAGAGCCGCCTCTGTTATAAGAATTACGATAACTGCGACCATCTTCATAAGACATATCATTATTACTATATCCATCATCTTCTGCTTCCATCATAGCCATTGTGGTCTTGATTGACTTAATACTGTGAGTAAGTTTATTAACATATTCAAGGTCACCTGCGCTTATTTGACCGCCAGACTTCTCTAACTTATCGTTAGTCTTAGATAATTCATCAGCAAGCACTTCGCACATTTCCTCTAAATCTTCGTATAATTCGTGCATCTGTCCGTCCTCCTTCCTTTATGCTGTTCTTGTAACCGTTATAGACGCTTGCCGTCTTACAAGAATAGATGGTGTCGGTGTTGTGGCTGCATCGTCCTCTGTTCCATCAACATATACCGCTGATACTGATACACAACAACCGCTAGGTACTGTTACAGGAATAGAGGTGTTGATGTGCCAATATTCTCCTACTGCTGTAGGTGTGACGATTGCAACACTTTCAGGGCTTACTACTCCGTTAATGGATATTCCGACCGCAATCGGAGTAACTGCTCCACCTTCGGGAATAGCAATATTCCCTTGTACATTTACATCATATCTTGCAAAACAATTAGGAGTGCGTCCACGCAAAGTAAGAACCCCACTTGTCAGAGGTACAACATCCCTCTTGTTACACGGGATAGATACAATGTCAAACGGAATTGTGCCATTTAATGCCACATTCTGGTCTGTCGATGTAATATACCTTGCCATATTAACACCCCCTTAGTTTAAGAATCCGTTGTTACCGCATCCGCAACCATTGTTGTTGCAAGTGAAGATAGGTTGTTCACCATATACCGGAACTGTTCCAACAGGGCACTCGCTTAATCTGTTATATACACCGTTGATAATTCTTGAATCCTGTGCAACCTGTGAAGCCTGACCTCTAGCATATAGATTCTCTTGACGGAGCTGTGCTATCTCATCATTCTTAGCATCAATCTTGTCTTGGTATCTCTGGTCGCTCATTGCTCTGAATCCATCGTTGATAGCGTTAAGAATTACCTGTGTATTCTGCGTATCACTTGTTCTTGTAGCGCAAGCCTCTCTTGCTATATCAGCACCGAGGTTAGCAACTCCGAGCCTATTGTCAGCACTTGCCTGTGCTAACTGACCTTGAACACCGTTAAATCCTTGCATCATTGCTGTCTGCATAGCGAAATCCTGTTGCATATTAGCAACTTGGCGTGTGTTAGCGTTCTGCTCAACACCTGCAAAGCCATTAGCAACAGCCATCTGCATATCTCCGCAACAACCGCAAAGCTGTGTAGATAGATTGTTAATACCGTCACGAATTGAAGTAATACCATCATTGAGCATAGCATCCCTAAAGCCATTATTTGTGTTAGCGTTGATGTTGTTCTGTCCGTTGAGTAACCACGGGAAGTCGTAGCCAAGAGCCATATTGCCAAAGCCTCCGCCGAAGCCTCCCCACATTCCGCCATTAGCTAATAAAATGATTAAGACAAGCCATCCTAAATCACCATTGCCGAAGCCGTTGTTGCCATTACCACCCATAGGGGTTACAGGTAAAACCATTCCATTTTCATCTGTTAAAGCCATAATTTTGTTCCTCCTTAACTTTTTAGAGTGCGTGACTACCTTTCTAGAATTGATAGCCAGTTATATATAAAAGCTGTGCGCACTAGCCTTTATATCCTAGTTTCTTTGCCATATTTACCGCATTGTTATACTGCTCTTGACTAATTTTTCCACTATTCATCAAGTGTTGGATAATAGCGTTTGGGTCATTTGCTATATCTTGTGGCACATTTAATCCCATACTTGTGAAAAATTGCATAGGGTTCTGTCTAATTTTATTAATCATTTGCATTGGATTGTTCATTGTTCAACCCTCCCTTTTTGTGCTTGTTGTTTCTGCGTTCTAATTTGCCCTCTAATCGACTTAATCTATCCTCAATAGATAAAATATCGTCTTTAGTAGCAAAATCGCTTCTAGGGGCAAAATCAGGCGTTGTAGGAGTATTCTGTTCGTCCCTTATTGTGTAGTCTATAATCTGCATACTAGGCTTTCCATATATATCAGCCGATTTGATATAGATTGTCTGCGCTTCCGAATCCCACAAGTCCACTACTGTGTTAGGTGCTACATTGTACGACTTCGCACTCTCAGCCCCCTGAACCCATATCCTGTTAGATTTCGGTTGTACCTGTGGAATCGGCTGTTGCATTTGCTGTTGTTGCATCATCTGTTGTTGATTTTGGAAATAATTAGGATAATAATTTTGCATTTTAGTCCTCCTTATAGAAATAGTATTGCGGAATCTCATTAGAAGAATCCCACATATCATAGAGCCTTCCGTCAACTATTGTTGCGGTGTGGCTACCAAAACCGAGTACATAAGTTCCTTTTGGATTCTCTCGACAAAAATCATCTGCCGTAAAACAATTAGGGCATCTATCGGGTATGGATTTTCGCTTAAATCCGTTTTCCATCAAGACAGCCGACCAAGTGGAGTTGGCAGACGGCATATCTTTTAATTGATACCCTTTAACCGCCATTAGGATATAAGCATCATCCCACGATATATCAAGAGCCTTTGCGACCGCTCTTACTGTGCAATCTCCAACACGCTTTTGATTGTCGGGATTTGGATTAAATTCAACCCACATTGTCTTTCTCCATACTTTCAACGAAAAATTGAAGGTTGATATAACTTAAATTAACAATAAAATCCCTCACAAGTTGTTCAGCTGCCTTTTTAGTAAATCCACAATTAACTAATCTATCTACCATAAGAGCTTCCTCCTATGCTTGATATGTTAAGACAAAATTTAATTATTAGGAATGTCGAAAAAGTGACATTTACACAAAAAAATAGAGGCATACTAAATGTATGCCCCTACGCTTTAGGAGGTATATATGAAGAATAATCATATATGCTTAATTAATTTTTCTTTGCCTGCGTACACAATACGCTTTATATGGCGTTCAGATAAATCAAATTCATACGCTAAATCATCATAGATAACACCATCAAGTAATCTGCGCTTTAGTATCGCTCTATCCCTTTCAGACTTGATATACTCGTCTATCAGATGTTCTATTTGTGTACGTGACAAATCATCTAATATCATTTTTTCTTTACCTTAACTCTACCATCGCCGCCACAGTTGCTACAAGTTTTATAACCAGAATTACCGCCTGTTTTCTTTTTGCGTGTCTTAATTGTCTGTTTTGCCATTGTTTATATCTCCATCATTTCCTATATAATTATTATAGCCATCTGCGTTATCTTGTGTTACGACAACATCTTCAAACTGATTCTCATAGACAATCCAACAGATATTACTACCAACTAGCAACACTATCAACAATATAGTTGTTATCCACAACCGCTTGATAGTCCGCTCCATACTTGCCGCATACATTTCTTGGATAAATTTCTCGTTATCGTTCATATACTCACCTATTCACTAAAAAATCATTAAGGTTTTTGTAAGCCTGTTTTATTTCGTCAGGGTTTTCGCTTATCATATTAGCAAGTAATGCCCTTGTACTTTCGAGCAACATTTTCGTAGCGCTCTCTAAATCTTTTATTTTTTCGTCCTCGTCAAAAATACGCTCGTCAAGTTTACTCACTTCTTGTTCCAAGTTCGATACCCTTTGTTCTAATTCCTTGTGTGGCTCTTGCGCTCTACTTTTTAACACCCACATCATATTTGCAATATTTAATAGTGTTAAAATCAAGCCGAAGCCTATTACTGCATAATCTAGTGTTGCCATTATACTACTGTTACCCCTCTAACATACAGATAAAAGCACAATAAGTTGTGTGTTTTTATTCCATAAATTCCGTCTGTGACTAAACCAAAAGCACCTTGAAAAAACATAACCGCCTCTTTAGTATTGTTTCCAAAATCTCCATCAACGCTCAACCCTGCGTTTCCATACTCGTTGAAAAAGCCTTGTAGTTTTCTGACTTCTCTACCTTGACTTCCGTACTGCAGAGTAGGCTCAGGTTCATCAAAGACATTTCCGACTTGTCTATCATTACCTTCTGTTACAACTACTGTGTGGCTAGTCAAGTTACCATCAACAAGAATATCGCCTGTGCATAATGCGTTCAAATCGTAAACATCAAAGGTTTCAAATTCGCCTGTTTCCATTAAGCGTTCAATAAGGTTGCCAGTCCATATTCCATCGACATTGACATTAACACCAGCCTTGATAACACAAAATGGTACTAATGTTGAGCAATCTGCATTGGTCAAAACATCTGCTCTTAAATCTGTCCAAAAGATTAAATATCTACCGCCATCTTGTACTTGGCTATATCCAACTACATTAGACCTACAAGCACACGCCATCGTAAATGCTATGCCATTAGCAACATTAGGATTTTTTGCTCTGATGCCACGCCATCCGTTTCTGTGCCAATATGCTTCTTGCTCACACACCTCATAGCCTGTCGAGTCACCTCGCTGTCCGTTTGCAGTACCGTTTTCTGAAATTCTTGCCGAGCCGAATTTAATCATTGTTTTCTTCCTCCTTAACTTTCCATTCAACAGCTGTACTTTCATCTCGTGGTTCTGTGTAGCTTTTTGCTAATGCAGAATCGCCTATACCTTTTGTTGTGTGGTCTACAACTATTCCTAGTATAGCAAGTACAACAAATACTGCATCAACTACTGCGAGTAGTTTTCCACTTAATTCAGACAAATCTAAATCAAATCCAAATACTGCTGCAACTGTCTGAATTAAAATCAAAACAGCTGGAATAATTGCTAACCAAAAGGTTTTTGACTTTAATCGTACTTCCCAATTTATACCCATTGTTTGTACCTCCATTATATCACAAAATTATATTTCCTCGCCATACAATTCAAGATAGGCTTGCTTAACTGCGTCAACCCCCTCTTGTCCGTACTTCTCTTCTACTTCTTCAATAGTGCGAGTGCCTGCGTATATGCGTCTCGCCCATATCTTCGCCATTGATTTACTCATAAATGTCTCCTTTCTACATTACTATTCCATATATTTCGATTATGTTGCTAGTATCGCTCGAACCTTCTCTAGCAAACCTCCAACTTGCACTTGAAGTACCACTGGTACCGTATATCAGATTTTTACCGTTATAAGGTATAGTTATACTTGTGGCATTACCTATAATTAAATCTGTTGTCTGAATTATTCCTTGATAACATTTATAGACAGTGCCAATACAATTTTTATGGTGCAAGTAGATATAATCATAATTAAATGCCCCTATACTCTCGAAATAGTTTGTTGGCTTTGCTTCGTTAAGATTACTAAATGTAAATGTGTCGAGGAGTTTCAACCCCCCCCACTTCTATTTACTACACTACTCATATCTACTCTCCTATAATAGCCTCTTGTAACTCGGCTATCTCGTCCTTCATAATCTCACTCTCTGTCTTGTGTCTTAATGTGATAGTACAAAACTTGTAGTCCTCTGTTGAGCCTACTGTTGCACCATCATTAAGAACTAAGTTACCACTAAACGCAACCTCTGTGTCATCATCATTGAACACTCTAATTGATGATGTGTTGTCTGCGTTGACTACATCAAGAATACTAATTGCATCTTGATATGTCTCTCCTGTGTGGATAATATTATCCGTTGTTGTTCCTTCTGCACAATTCTGAATTATTGTGCCGTCTGTTAATTTGATATACATTTTGTTTTCTCCTTTCTTATCTTGTGTAAACATAAAGTGTTCCTGTGTATGTGAGACTTGCATAAGGATAATAATTCATAGATATATAATCTCCTTTTTCAAGGTCAAACGAGATAACATCACCTATACTTGTCACATTTCTTCCGAAAAGTCCACTATTATTACTCATTGTAGCCATATAACTATTATTTAGTCCAAAATCGGAATCACTTGATGATGCCGTTGCATTTATTTTTATGCTTAAGGACTGAGCCACTCTCACTAATACCACTCTGCAAGGCTCTGTTGCCGTGTAAACTTTCTTTGTTGCGTCTTTCGCTACACTTATATTAACTGTTGTTATCAACTCCCCCCCCTAGTAAAATGGGGAATTACTGTACTTGACATATTGTTCTCCTTTCTAATTGTTTAATTCATATACATAGAATTTTGTTTTGTAGGTTGCATCGGTAAATTTTCTATATATGTATTCACTTATATAGTCACCTTTTTTCAAATCAAGAGTACACACAAAATATCCTTTATAATCATTCTTGTCTCGTAACTGATAGTTATAATTATTGATTACATTGATATTGGCAAGTGCGGTATATGAACAGGAATTTTGATAATCTTCTGTGTAAAAATCATACGAAGATGCAGAAGCAGTGCCATTCACTTTGAATCGTTTTTCACAGACATTAACACGACTATATCCTTGAATAACAATCCTGCACTTCCTTGTCGCAGTATATAATGTACCCACTTCGCCATTGGTCATTCTAGGACTTGTGCCACTTGTAATTAGACTGCCCCATTCATCAACATTGCATTGATTCGCTATACTACTCATTAACTCGCCCCCTTCTTCGTTGCTACTACCATTACTGTTATATCAATAGTTGGTGTTGTGCCTAGTGCCGTAATTGTGTTAGCCGTGGCACTTCCTATCGGTCTTGCAAGAGACCACGCTTTTAATTGGGCTGATGTGGTGAGGGTGCAAGGGGTTACTTGAATGTCGTACTCGTTATTAGGGTAGACACTTGATAAGTCATATACCCCGCTGCTCCAACTTGCAGCCGATAAGGTTCGTGTTTGAACAAATGTTCCAATCGTATCATTTATTTCATCAATCTCGTTCTGTAATTCTAAAGCTACATCAGCATCAAAGTGACTTGTAAATTCATCAAACCACGCTGTATATTGCGCCATCATTGAATCAAAGTCTATTTCTGAAACTGTACTTGCTACCCATCCACACAAAGCACTATTAGACCTAGTATCTGTTATATCTAACTGACTAATAGACGATACAGCCGAGCCTACAAGTATTTGTGCTAATACTAACTGATATATTCCACTTTCCCTAACAGGTGCAACAGGTGTAGGAGTTGCTGACGGAGTGCCTTGCACTACTTTTAATGTTATATTTCTATTTCCATCGTCACGCTCAACAACTACTGTATCAATTCTATCATTGTCTGGGTCTGCTGCTGCAAGTGTAAATGTTGTAGGCGCACCAAAAAACTTTACCTTGCCTTGCAAATTAGCATAACCACTTCCAACACTTATTCCCATTCCTGTCGTGGCTGTTACCGCTAAATCGCCATTGAACACGCCACTAAAAAAGAATTTCTTTAGCCATATTTCTAATGAATCGGCGTTATATTCCCTATCTCCGTTTTGGCTGTTCCAAAACAATCCATAATCATCGCCTGTATTTGCCATTACTTATCCTCCCAATCTACTACTTCTGGTAAGGCATCGCCTAAAGTTGGTACTACTGTCATTATCTCGTGTTCGTACACTTCCGATATTTCTGTAATTCGTGCTATATTTTCATATTCCCAATTATATTTTCTAACTGTGACTATATCGCCTAAATCATAATCACGCTTATAAACAAAATTACCTAAAGGAATTATACCACATTCGATAGCGTTTGAAAACAAACACTCTTCCAACTTTTGTTCGCCTCTAGTTTCTAACTCTACAAGGTATTCTTGCCTTGCCCTTGCAATTTCACTTTCCCAAAATGCGTGTGCTGTTTCGTATTCGCTTATTATTCTATTTTTTTCTGCCAACCACGAATTATACGCTGTATTATAAGCCGACCTGTCAAAATATTCATAAGTAAAAGTATTACCATCTTTATCCGTTGCAGTACGCTCTTCCATATAATCAGATGTTCTAGGTTGTTCTGGAATTTCGCCCATAACAGGCTCTTCGCCCACATCCTCTTCTTGTATGTCTTTGGCATCAACAAATAATTCACGCCTTGCAAGTCCTTCAAGTGTATCATCGCCTACTGTAACATACACTCTTTCATCCCCTCGACCTTGACCGCCTACATATCCAACATTTTTGTATAGTTGATTATTAAGTCTTGCATCTGCTTCCTCTAAATTATCAAACTTATCAGAAAATTCTACAAACGCTCTATCCGTCTGATTTCGTGATTTATCCAAACCTTGATAAACCTCAAAATAGATTTTCTTTTCTTCAAAGTCCGGTCTAAATCTAAAGCCTAACCCAGCCGCTTTTGCCAACTTGGTTTCATATGCAAGTAAATCTTTATAAGTTGCTTGGAATGTTACTGTATCTGTAAAGCCTTGTAATTCTCCTAACTCGACTAAAGGAATACTTTCTGCATTATCTAGTATTGTTCGCATAGCAACTTCCACAAGTCCATTAAAGGTGTATCTAGGGCGTATCAATCGTCTATCCATATAAGACGATAAAAACCTACCACTTGCAGTTATACTATGTTCATCAAAGCTTTCGTGTATCTGCAAATCTTCAATAACACCTGCTTCTATGCTATCACGCTTTGCAACTATATTTCCTATTTTGTAAAGCCTAATATTATCATCAGTAATAGGAAGCACCACAGAAAAGTTACCGCTCTCGTAATACTTCCTAGTCCATATCACACTCGTTTGATTTTCGGTTATACCTTGTAATTCAAGGTTGCTATTGTAAATTCTTAACTGCATAATTAAGCTCCGTCATATTGGAATCTATATCTTACATTTACTTTCATTGAGCCAACTCCTGCATCAGCATTATATACTATGTGATTATCGCCTGTTAGCAGATTGAAAAAATCACTATCTTCTGTTAGATATTCGTTGATTTCTGTTTCAACTCCATTGCTAATTAGTCTTATGTGTTTATCGTCTCTGCCTGTGCTTATTACAAGTGTTTGCCCTGCTGCCAAAGTAAACGGATTGCCACTACTTCCAACTTGTATATGTTCTTGGCTCTCAACTCTTGCTAAAGACGGGTTCTTAATACTTGTGGATGTTTCGACATAAGCAGTAAACCCTATGCTCTTTGATGCAGTATCATTGATTATATTTACAATTCGTGATGTAAGCAATATTCCAAATTCTTCGCCTTCTTCAAGAAAATTATGTGGAAATTCAAAATTGTTTTTTACACTTGTCATAAATACATTTGTATCGTATGTATCCTCGAAATAAGGGTTAGGGCATATCAGACTTATTGTAAAAAGCCTATGCCCTCCACTTTCTCGCCTTACACTTTCAACTTCATAATCAATCTGTCTATCATCCACATCATCTTCACTATATATCAGCGTACCTGTCTCGCCTTGTCTAAATACTGTATAAAGCAAATCTCTGTTGTTTTGATTATAAACATTATTAGGTTGGTCTAGTGCAGTAATCACGATGTTACGCACCTTTTTCCTACTGCCTTGATATGTACCACCATCTGATAAAGTGTTATCAGAAATAGCAACATCAAATTCAGATGAATATACTCCATCAAGGCTTGCAAGAAATAAAGGCGAAAAACTATTCTCTGTTATCTCTACAAATTGACCTGTTGCGTGATTTATACATTTTACACTTCGCATATTATACTCCACTCATTGATAATATCATATTTTTAGTTGCATTTCGTGTCTGTCTTGCTACTTCATAAGGTGTCAAGGCTTTAGGACTATATACATTGATTGTTTGATTATATCCACTAGCACCTCTACCACTTGCACCGCTGAACACTCCATCAACATTCATTGTCATTGGCTCTGCCATCATATCAGCAACGCTATTGATAGTGCTTTTTAGCTTGCCCTTATTCTTATTAATTCCACCGATAAAGTTATCCATCATATGAGCTGTCCACTCGTCATCATCTTTCAGGGGACCTTCTTTAGGTGTGGTATGTCCTAGTACATCTTTGATAAATTGAGCGATACCTGTAATAGTGCCTTTTAATCTATCCCACTTTTCTTTGATACCATCGATAAAGTTCTGTATCATATCACTACCCCAAGTGAACAAATCATCAATTTTGAATTTATCTTTGATTTCGTCCCACTTGCGACCAAAGAAACCGCCTATATCGCCCCACGGGCTTTCTGTGCTATCTTCTGCATTCTCTGACTGCTCACCGAACCAACTCGATATAACACCCCATACAAACTTGATTTTATTCAAAGTATCTTCAAAGAATTGTACTACAGGTGCAAATGCATAATTGATTCTAAATTTTGCATCGTTAATTATGTCTTCAAACCATCCCGCAACAACACCCCACGTAAATTTAATGCTGTTCCAAGTATCTTCAAAGAATTGCACAACAGGTGCAAATGTATAATTTACTGCAAATTTTGCTTCATTGAATTTATCTCTAAACCAATCTGCCGCACCGCTAAACGCGTTACTAATATCATTCCACCTATCACTAAACCAATTACCAATGTCTTGCCAAGTAGTTGTTACATTTGTATTTGCATCTGTGCTATCTTGTGTCACACTATCTGTTGTTTGACTAAATAGCGTGGCAACATCGCTACAAAAATTATCCCACTTTTGACCAAATGTTTCTTGCTCTTGCGTACCCATCAATGTTGCATAGCGCATATCTTCTGGCAGATTTTGTACGAATGTGGCCTTACTAGCAGAATCCATTTCTGTCATATTTTCAGAAAATAGTTGTTGTAACTCGTCTGCACCAATTTTGCCTTCATCGTATGCCTTGCGCATCTTTGCGCCTAGTTCATCCCAATTACCGCCATTTTCTTTGATAGATGATGCTTGTTGTTGGAAACTTGCAACTAATTCCTCGCCTTGCGCCTTGTTAAGCTCTTCTGTGGTTTCTTTTAACGCCTGTTGCTTTTTAGTCATATCAACATACGCTTCAAGCACTCTCTGTTGCTCTGCATTCATATCTTGATATGCAAGTGTTCCATTTGTAAATTGATTATATAAATCTTCGCCACTTAAGCCTGTTTCTTCTTGCGCTTTTGCCAATTCATTTTGTGCATTTGTTAGTGCTTTTGTTGCGCTAAAATAACTACTTTGTGCATCAGCAAGATTTTCAAGCGTTTCCTCGTGGTTTTTTGTAGCTTCATCAAGGCTTTTTACCGCCTCTTCTTCTGTCGCAATATGATAAATTGCAATTCCTAATACTGCAACTGCTGCCACAATAGCACCAACGATTAAGCCAATAGGGTTTGCAAGTAATGCCGCATTTAATGCTTCAACACCTGCTGTGGCAACACCTAGCGCACCGCCCATTGATATAAAACTTGTAACAAGAAACGCCACGCCACTTGCTATTGCTGGTAAAATAGATTGTATTGCTAATGATGCCTTAAAGGCCACGAATGCTGCAGTAATTCCTACAACTGCAGCTATAACTGCGTCTTTGTGGTCTATAATAAAGTTAAACACACCAGCCACTACATCAAGTATGCCACCTAACAAGCCGCCTATAACACCAGCCTCATTCTTAAGCGCACTACTTATAGCCTCAAATAACTGTGGCAAGGTCTTAACTATACCTACTGCAAGTTCAACTATAATCTTAACACCTGCTTCAATAATCTGTGGCAAATTAGCTGCTATGGCACTTGCAACTGCGCCTATTATCTTACCGCCTATTTCAATCATTTCTGGCACTACTTCATTCATTGTGCCAATAAATTCATCAACGCCCTCGTTGACTGCTTCAAGGCCTTTATCAAAGTTACCAGCCATTATTTCTGTTAGGCCATCCATAACCTTTGTCATTGAAGGCATAAAACTACCAAGCAGATTTCTTTTTAGTCCGTCAAAACTTGTCTGCAAATCTTGTAAGCTATCCTTAAAGGCTGCACTTGCCTTAACTGCATCAGCAGACATTACTCCACCGAGTTCATTTACTCGATTTTTCATTTTTTGCGTATCTTCTGCAGATGTATTAAGTAAAGCACCAAGCTCTGTTGCGCCCCTTCCAAGTAACTTACTAGCAATAGCAGTACGCTCTGTGCCTTCTTCCATATTCTGCAAGCCTTCGATAACTCGACCGAATAAATCTTCCTGTGATAATGTCTTAACTTCTTCCTGTGAAATACCTAATTTTTGAAACTCTTCTGCGCCCTGTTGTGCTTGATTAGCCATCGTTTTCATTGATGGCTTTAATGCATCAATGGATGTGCCACAATGCTTCATTACCGCATCCCACTCTTGATAAGCCTTTGATGTAATGCCCATCTTCTGTGACATTTTATCTACATTGTCACCATAGCCAGCAACATCATTTACGCCCTTAACAAGTGCGGCACTAACTGCAGTTGCCGCCGCTACTGCTGCACCAAGTCCAGCTGCTGCCACTTGCCCTGCATTGCTTAAAGTGCTACCGAATTGATTTCCTTTATTTTCAGCATCGCTTAAGCCTTTTTCGTATTCATCTTTGTTTAATGTTAATGTTGCCATTAACTCAAAAGCATTCATACTCATTTTAGTTTCCTCAATTTATCCTTAAGACCATCTATTATTTCGTCTGATGTCCTTGTTTCTTCTTTTGGTGGATGCAGCACCTCATAAAATCTTGTTTGCAATCTGCTACCGCCTGTCATACCAACTACATTGTTATTGATATAAAAAAGTTCATCAGTAACAAAAAAGCGATACGCCATTTCTTGTTGGTACATTTTGTACCGAGAAACAACGTACCGCATAAATGGTCTTATTTCTTTTCGACCTCTGTATTCTCCGTAACAGAGCCAGAAGAGGTCTGTTCCACCGTCTGTCCCTGTGAGCGAAAAACCGCAATTAAATCTTGGTCATTTATCAATTCTAACAATTTCATTGGAAGAGTTGTTACTGTAACCTTATCTGCATAGGTTTTAGGGTTTTCTCCGTCTAATATTGCTAGTATTGTAATAACATCCTTTTTATTGTGCTTTAAGATGTGCTGTACTAATTTAATTCTAGGCTGATTACTATTATAGATTTTCTCAACCTTGCCATCTGCCATTATGTTAGCAACAGGCTCAATTATATCAGCTAGTACATCTAAAGCCTTTTCGCCCTTGATTTCTGATAGTTTCATATTTTGCTCCTTTCAATAATTTATGATGCTGATGTTACTGTTACCGCACAAGTATCTGTATAATCAACATTGTCAACAGTAATCTTTGCAGTAATTGTTGCAGTACCAACTGCCACACCTGTTACAACTCCATCTTCAACAGAAGCCTTTGTATCATCACTTGAAGTCCATACAACTGTTGCATCCTGTGG
>Ga0256405_10002951_pt1 | contig 36826 bp, 55 predicted proteins | sample RumenRJG_02DNA_FD_189096 | JGI IMG/M metagenome (GOLD analysis project Ga0256405, IMG submission 189096) | Bovine rumen microbial communities from Lethbridge, Alberta, Canada - RJG_02 | ecosystem: Host-associated > Mammals > Digestive system > Stomach > Rumen | place: Canada: Alberta...
CGATAGCAGATGCCAACAGGTAAAATTGATAATTAAAAACCAAATTGAAGGTATTGCTACCTAACGTAGCAAAATGTATAATATAGGAGACGGATAGATTGTTTGGATCCGGAGGAGATGCTGATTTGTGGATGTTCACGTTGGGAGCAGTCTTTGGGATAGCTTTCAGCATACTGTGCGTCAATCTGGAACTGAAGTACGGCAATGTCAAGGTTGTAAGGAAGGATAAAGATGACAAGGGATAAGGAGTATTTCCTGGGCAAAACGCCGCGGCAGATCGGGCTGGAAAACAGCCTGAAGGAGCTTTATGCAGCAAGGGGAGAGTATTTGAAGCCGGAACTGCAGAAAGAATGGAAGGCTTTCCCGAATAAGCTGACGCTTTACCAGAACCTTGACAAACTGCCCTCCGCAGGATCGTTTGAAATATACGCAAAGCGCGAGGAACTGCATTCAACGAGCGAGGAGGTCGCGCTGGCCTGCTGCATCCACGGAGCGATCCGGATTGCGGAATCGCTGGAACTGCTGACCAAAGGCATGATTTCTGCACTGGAGTTCTCGAAAAAGGTTGGTAAAGACAAGAAAGTTGTAGAACAAAAGCTGATACGTGGTTATGTTGTTGGCGCATACAGCGTCGGAAGGGACTGGATGATCCCGGAAAACGCAGAGTTCATGGATTACAGGATCAGCGTGGGCCGGGACGAAAGGGTAATCTTAAAACTTCGCCCAAGCAAAACAAACAGCAAAAACAACAAGGAATACTATCTGAGCAAAACACCTCGGCAGATCGGTTTCGAGTGTGATGAGGATATCCTGCGGAGGGATCTGAAGGCGCTGGTTCCGGAAAAACTGTGGAACCGATGGAAGCTGTTTGGCGGTATAAACGCGATCCGCTCACGCCTGGACACCATCCAGAAGCCTGCGGACTACGTTAATATCATAAATGAACGTAATGTCCTGCATGTGTCCCCGATAGAAATGGCGGTGGCGTGTGCGATTCACTGTGCCATCTGTGTGGCAGAAGCCCGGGAGGCTGTTTTCTATAACATGCTCCCCTGCGCGGAGTACGCAAAAAAGGTAGGCGTAAAAAATCCTGATATCGTTCGCCAGAAATGCGGGCGGGGAAATGTAGCCGGTGCGACAAAGATCGGATCTATGTGGTTTATTCCTCAAAACACGGATTATTATGAAAGAAAACCAAGAAAGGCGGCAAAGGCTGAGTAATGGCAGAGTATTACACAACTATCAGCATGCGGCAGATCGGTGTGCTGGAGTACATTGCAGGAAAGAAGATCCATATGTCTGCCAGCATGATTGACTACCTGAAGGCGCTTGCCGCGCAGGGACACAGCCTGGCGCGTGATCCTTCCGTCGAAGACTTCCGGAAAAGCATTAGCAAGTGTGTAGGGGATGCTTTGGCTCTTCGTGATCGCCTGCATAAGCTTGAAACAGACCCTTCTAACGCAAAAACCAAAGATGGTGAGCCTGATAAGGCTGAAAAGATAAAGGCTGATTATAAAAATCTCGAAAATGATATTGAACGGGCTTTCAGGCAGATCTGCGCCATAAAAACGAATAAATTTCTGAAAAAAGTAAAAAAAGAGCTTGACGAAAAGCCCGCGTAAGTGTATATTACAGGTGTTCACCGACACCGTGGACTCATAAGCATTGTTCCTTTCGCAATACCGCCCCGATACAACGATCCATGTATCGGGGCGGTATTGTATCTGTGCGTAAATTTCACACATAATACATGCTATTGCCGTGTTCGCATGAGTCAGACGTCCACGGGAAGGGCTGTTGCTTAATATGTCAAATAAAGTTGACAAAAAGCCATGAATACGGAAAAATGTTGAAAAAAGCGGAAAAAAGTATTGACATAATAGCACATTATCGCTAAAGTATAGGTGCAAACCTACTCAAATAAATATTCAAGGAGGCTCCTATTATGGAAAAGGTCCCGGTTTGTATTGAAAGGTATCGTATGGAAGAGTTCCCTGGCTACTTTGTTGACGTGGAAGAAGGCACTTCTCCAATCGGTCAACCGATGGAGAATTACATTCTCGGCCATGACGATTATGGGCTGCGGGTTGAGATGTTCGGGTTGCTTACCGATCAGAGAGAAGAAAGCGGTTTCTCCAGGGAAGAAATGATCCTGAAAAACATTGAGGATCACGTTGAAGACTACGAAGAGAACTATATGGTCGAGAGCCAGGAAGTCCTGCCTGCGCCTGATGCCTACAAGGAAAATCTTGAAGAGATATTCCAGAGAACCGAAAACAACTGCAGGTACTATGAGGAGAAGAAGAAAATGAATTCGCTTCTTAACGAAATCGGTGTGCTGCGTGGAATCTCCTATGCCATGGAAAGTGTTGGTCTCTGTCCCCACACAGAAGAATTCCTGCGTTTCATTGAAGTGCAGCAGGAATTAAAGGATTAAGGTAGGTCCAAAAGGAGGACTTGTTATGACTGATAGCCCGGTTTATAAGTATTATGAAGTCGAAATCGGCAACTCCCAGGATCCTGGCGGCGACACGGACAACATCTGCATCAGAGGCATACGCAAGCCGACCAAAAAAGAAGCCGCTGTATTTTTAGCGGAAGACATGAAAACGAACGGCTGCGATAAGGTGTTGTTTGTCGGAGAAATCTCCTATGAAGACGCCTGCAGGTTCTACGATATGGAAGACGAAAGAACTTTCCCAGTTTTCGGAGTAGATACACCGCAAGCGTAACCTTCTCCGCTGTTTGTTGCGCCAAGTAGTTTCAATAGCGTTTCCCGATTGTACGGGAAGCGCTTTTTCTATGCAGAAAAATAGCCCTCCTTAGCATCTGTAACCCTACATGAACCAAAGGACACAAACGAGGAGGACAGCGAGCTATATGATTGGTTATCCTGTTATAAAAATTTGCTCAATGATACCGGGTTACACCTCCTGTTCTTCATCATTGAGTTCCTCTTCCATCTCTTCCTTCAGCCCAATAGAAGGTGAATTCTCTGACATAAGCAACAATGCTTCGGGAATTTTGTAATAGATGAAGCTCATATATTGGAGATTGTCACGAAATATCTCGTGTTCGTCATTTAGATCCGGAGCCATATCAGCATCTTCAGCGGCGTTGCCAGTAATAATATTTATCATTTGAGTGATACTATCATTCAAACCATTTTCATTGCAGGCAGAATTTGACGGAATGTCGTACCAGCAGTCATACATGTCAGGAAATATTGCTACGTTCATTTTTGATTTGTCTGCAATCCTTTTGTTTAAAATTGTTTGTCTATGGTATTTCCCTTCATCTCCTTCTTTGCCAAGTTCTTCATAAAAATTATCCAACTCTTCGTCATTCATTATCGGATACGGCAGAATATTTATACATTCTATCCATTTGCTGGGGGATGGCTTTTCTGTGACAAAGAACCCTTTCCCCTGCAAAGAGCTGCTTATTGCTTCACGTATCAGATTGTAAAGACCGAGATTTCTGAACGCGGGTTTAATAAACACATCTGTTGTCATAACAAACGGATACTCACGGTCTCCGAAATCTTCCCAAAGATAAGCTTCGAGGTCGCTGTTTTTCTTTATCCAGCGACGTATCGCCCGCAGCATAAAATAGTAGTCATTTAAAATATCTTCTGTAGAATCCAGTTCGCCACCGACACGTTCATCGAGCATATCGTCCGGGAGGAGAACAAGATGTCCAATTGCTAAAACGAAGCATTTATAAATACCAATCAAATCGGCCTTATGGTAAACAAACGCTTGCACTTCGACAAGGCATGGTTCCAAAACTTCCTCTTCGGGGATGCTTCTGTCATCATCGTAACAGGTAATCATTTCGTCCCCCAAAACCCCGATAATCATTCTGGAAGCGATGCAAATGTGACAATCGTTATTAGTGTCGCAAATTTCTATTGTTCCAACAAAGTTGTCCTTTTTACCTTCTTCAATATCCGGCTCATCATCCCAACCATTGCAAGCAGGAAAGTCCTTCTGCAGCTTTGTGTAAATGAAGGAGCTTTTGCCAATGTCTTTCAGTACACTATCCAGATGAAAGCATTCCAGCGTCATGGTTTCACCATTTCCACCAGTCACCAGGTATTCCCATCTGCACCCAAGGACATTAGCTACATGAATGATTTCTCCAATACTAAGCGTGCCTCCGCCCTTGCTGGCTGTTTCAAGTTTGCTGATCTTGCTTTGCGTAGTTCCAAGCCTGGAAGCAAGTTCTTCCTGTGAGATTCTACGCATACAGCGTTCTGTTTTAATTCTTTCTGCGATCCCTAATGCTATTTTCAGCTCGTCAGTTTTCTCCATGCTGCACCTCCTTTGAGATAAAATTATCACAAGACATTAATTATGACTATATCAATAATGGAATATTGCAGATATAAATAGCCCTCCTTAGCATCTGTAACCCTACATGAACCAAAGGGCACAAACGAGGAGGGCAGCGAGCTATATGGAAGGAACTCGCCCGGCGCTTATAGCGCCTATTCAGGAGGCCGGCAGACGCAAGATCCCAGCGTCCGCCGGACGCGCAACGGGAGGGATTTGAACCCTCGGTACCTTTCAGTATCACTGGTTTTCAAGACCAGCGCCATCAACCTCTCGGCCACCGCTGCAGGCAATGCCTCCTATATAATTATATCATCTGTTCGGCTGTTTATGCAGGTCGTAAATAAAAAATCCAAAATAGCGGACGCTTGCCATACATAAAAACAACCTCGCAACATATATCAGAAGGGCTTGTAAAGACCGGGAACTGTTGATTGTTAACGAATTAGATATATCAAATAAATTACGGAAAATATGAAAAATAGCTTGAATAATGCTACCCCCCGTAGTATAATAAAGTTAAGGGGAACGGAGGAAAGCCAATGATAATGCAAAGATCCTTAAAAGTCCTGGAAGAACAACGGGAGAAAGAGCTGAAGAAGGGAAACGGGCAGTTTGTAAAGCTGTTTGAAAAACTCCGGTACAGACATGGCGCGTGGCAGGCGTGGCATGATATGGTGCATCTTTTTGCCATAGAGATCGCCAACAGTGTGGACTATGTCCACGCTCCCGGACGCAGGGAAATGTATGACAGTATCATCGGCAAGTATGCAGATGAAGAAAAAGAGCTAATGGCCCAGCTATTCGCAGAAATGGTCAGACAGCTTGAAGCCAATCCGCATCAGGATTTTCTGGGGCAGACCTATATGGAACTGCGGCTCGGAAATGACGGAAGCGGGCAGGTGTTCACGCCGTATCACATAAGCGAGCTGATGGCCAGGATGAACCTGATGTCCGGAGTAAAGGAAGAAATCGAGAAAAAAGGGTATGTATCCATCTGCGACCCGACATGCGGCGGAGGCGCCATGCTGATAGCCGGGGCGCATGTTATGAGCGAAGTGGATCCTGACTGGAAAGCGCACACTTTCTTTGTCGGACAGGATATAGACAGTACCGTTGCCATGATGGCGTATGTTCAGCTGAGCCTGATCGGATGCGCGGGATATATCAGGATAGGGAATACGCTGGAAGACCCGCCGACCGGAGGACTGCTGGGGGATAAAAGTGAAAAGACCTGGTATCTGCCCGCAACCATGATGAATCTGGTGTGGGTGCAAAGGATATACGAGATAGAATCAGCATAGAAAAAAAGACTGGTAAATATTCAAACAGGATGAAACAATAAAGGAGACCTCCGCCATATGAATAATAATCGAACTGACGCAGCACTTAAACGCCAATGGAAAACCATATACGACATATGGAAAGAAATCGACAACGAAAAGGGATGTCAGTCCCTCCCGAACACTGTCAGAATACCAATTCGAGGTGAAGACTTCCAGCAATATGTTTGGGGCTACAAAAAAACAGATGCAGAGCAGATGGAAGAATACAGCGCAAAATATGGTCCAGTCGGATGTCCTGTTATACCTCGATACCCTTATCCAGGCATCAATGATACCATTGGAATGCTTGTAACTGCCCTGACTGAAGAAGAAAGGGCTGCCGTGTGGATTGCTGCTATAACAGCGGATCTAAAGCTGGAATTATTTGATGAACTGCGTTTTCAAGAAAGATACGAGGCGTGGGTAAGGCACGCGTACGACTGCAATGATTTTGTAAACAATGTGGCGCTGCATTGCTTAAGCGGGAAATTTAAGACGTGGGATCTCAGGACAAAATACCATGTCCCATATATATGCAGGAAACCAAAGAAAGACGATTTTTTTGCAAAAACATACCCGCAAATGCAGACTATAAGGAAGGTACTTCTCCTGGTATATGAAAACATGATAATGATTGAAGAAAATTACCCGGCTGTCCTTTTTACCACTTACAGCAATAAAGAAGCTCCGTTATATGAGCCGCCTTTTCCGTGGGCCGGCAGGTACACTGTCATTAAATGATCGCAAGGGGTATGAAGAATGACTGAAGACAGCATTACTCTTAACGATATAGAGCGTTTTGCTTTTGAGCAGATGAACAGGAGAACGCCTGCTGTAGAAGTCCTCGGAAAGCCGTGTACAGCCGTCATAAACCCGTGGCTTGACAGAGATATGAAAACACGGATGACTTCAGAAGAAGCCGCTGGATACTGGGGGAAAGATGCTTTTGACGACTTCATAAAGCAATCGACAGAATACCTCCGCGAGCAGAAAGAGAAATCATCCAAACCAAAGAAGAAAATAAAGCAGACAAAGCCTCCGCAGACATACCCGGACGGGTTGAAAAAACCGCACTGGCTCGGTATGGACGACTGGTATCATACCTGCTGCTCGTGTAAATGTACTTTCTTCTTCCATTACACAAAAGAATGGGAGGAGTGCCCGAACTGCCATCAGGTTATGCACCACTACACAGCAAGGGAAGCTCTTGAGGAAATAAACGAGACTAAAGAGGAGAGTGCCGGAGAATGAAAACATACAAAGAACTTCGGGACTTGCTCACGGAAACAAAACAGGCATATAACAAACCGGACAGCGCAGCGTTTATCTTCGGTTTGTATAATGAAGAAGAGTATGAAAACCGTTTCAGTGCAGGGAACATGGTTCTCCTTGCTCCATTGATCCCTTATGCTGTATATTTGATCACAAAACCATTCCAGGGGCGATTGAGAGGGAATATAGAGGATATCGTTGCCAAGTTTCTCAAAAAAAGCAAAAATGAGATCTGTATGAAAGCCAACTGGAGAAACGCAACGAAAAAACCTGTCGATATACAGACTGGAACAGTTCCGGATCTGAAGCACACAAAGGAACAAATAGAACAATTCGCGCCCGAAAGAGAAAACGGGATCCTTTTCTACGCGATTGCTTCGGGTGGCAAAACAGCAGCTAACGTTATTACGCCTCCGCAGGGAATAAAAGTAAGCCATGATACATTTCCAAGTATAGGATTTTATGCCATTGAGCTTTGTAAAAACTATCTAATCTGTTCAATAGATGGAAACAGTGAAGAAATAGAAAGATTCTGCGATTTTCTTATCAGTGAGATCCGGTATTACAGAAGAAATGTGTCAAATGCATGCCCTGGCTTTCCATGCTGAAATAATTCCCGCTTAATCAAACAGCCAAAGGCAAACGAGGAAAAGTCCATGAAAGAAGATATTATATATTTTGAATTGGATAATTGGTTCTGTGGGAGAGATTATCCAAACGCAGAGCCGTTTATTGGCTGGATGGGCAAGGACGACGGATTCTGTTTCGGAGATGACGCTTGGTGTAAAGAAAATAAACTGTGCGTAGAAGCAGGTCTTATTGATATGTCCACTTGCTTTTGTATAACAGCAACAAAGACATGGGTTGAGAAGAATTGCCCCAAGCTGTTGACTGATGAAGAATGCGGCGCAGAAATGTCTGTAAGCCAGAAAGGTGAAAATGGCAACTGGGTAACAAAAAATATATATGAATCATGCAAATATTCCAAGTTTGTATGTGAGGACGGCGTAGGAAAAATTTCAGGATGGTCATTTCGTGAATATAAGGAAGAAAACTTCGGGGTTCATTGGAATGATTACTACTGGGGATGTGATTCAGATGAAGATGGGGGAGAGTGATCAAATGAAATTAAGAATGGCACGAAATCCGCAAAAACGGGCCGCAATACTGGGGTATATCTATGACTACATACGGAAGCATGGAAAATCGCCGTCTGTGCGGGAAATAGGAAAAGCAAACAGTTTAAGCTCCATATCTACTACTGCGGGATATTTGAACCGCATGACCGCGGCCGGATTCCTTAAAAGAGGAGATTGCAGGGAAAGAAAATACGTAGTGACACCAGATGGTTTGGAATATATCAAAAAATATTCCGAAATCAAATAACAGATAATCATCTTACGGTTTGTATAGCATAATAGACAGGTATAAGAAAAGGAGCAGGACTGGTTGCCTGCTCCTTGGTTAATGATTGAGATTACTGCGGTTGCTGCATGCTTTCAAAGATAGGCGCTGCTTCAGGCACAGCCTGCAGGATCTTGCCGAGTAAACCGCCGATAGAGGTCATCACATCGGTCATGAATCCGGAATAACCTTCGCTTTCCGGGTTCGTAAGATCCTGCATGGAAATAACATTGGCCGAATCACGGGAAACGCTGCCCGTCATGGAGCTTACGTTGGTGATCCCACAGAAGCCAGAAAGAAGAGTGGCATCGTTGATCGAGATAATAAAGGCAATATCAGTGCCGTATTCTTTCTTGCCGGTCGTCAGGTCAAGTCTTGTAGGCAGACCGGCGGCGTTCAGCAATGCCACGATATTTGTGGTTTCAGCGTTAGCTGAAATGTCAACCTGTGCTTCGTCAGCTTCAATATGAGCAACAGTCTCTCCATCAATATTGCCGATCAGCATCGTCACTTTTTCTTCGTGGCTTTCGCTTGAACCGCTCGAAATATTCATGCCCATTATGCTGCCGATAGAAGATCCATTGCTTTCGCTGTGGCTCTCGCTCTTGGTGGCAATGATTCTCATAACCATATCAGTGCCATTATCGAAAATTTCAATGCTTGTTTCAGGAATTTCTTCCTCGTCGGGGTTCTCGATCCCGGAATTGATGTCTTCAACATTGATGTTGATACCGGCATTGCCAAGCTGTTCGAACAGGGAAGCCATTTCTTCCTTTTTAACAAGCTCATTAAGCGCTTCATTCAGAAGTGCCATGATTTCCTTTGCGGTCATGTTTACGACCCTGCGGGAGGTAAACTTTTTGTTAAAGAATGTGTCTTCAACGTCTTCCGGATCGCTGATTCTGTCGGTGATCTTGTTAAAGATGCCCTGGTATGTTTCGTTGATTTCAGCCAGCAGTTTTTCCTTGTCGATGTTCAGTTCGGGGATGCCGTTCAGGCTGACACCGTCTTCGTTGGCTGTGTTGATAGCATAGTTTGGGAACAGGTTGCTGTACATAAGCATCCCGTCAGTATTCTTCAGCACAAGCGCATTGATCAGGGCCTCGTCGTTTACGTTGACAAAGAACTCCGAATCAACGCCGTCTGATGTCAGAAGAATAGAAAGGCTGTTGATGAGCTTTGTAATGGCTTTTGCCATTTCATCTGCTTTTTCGGCTTCGCCCATAAGCTGCCGGACAGTGTCTTCCTGTAAAGCAAGACTCAGCTCGGCAGTAAAGCCCGTGGGAGCCTCCTCCGCGAGGCTGACGGACACGCACCCGATAAGCATAATGGCTGCGATCATCAGGGAAAGGATTTTTTTCATGGTTGAGTTACCTCCAAATATTTTATTGGCGGCAAGTATGCCGCGGGAACCCTTGGTTAAGTAGATCCAAACCCGCCGGTCCTTTCGGTTTTAACCTCGTCGTCTGCGGTAAGGAACGGAAGGAACACACCCTGGGCAATCCGGTCGCCCTGCTTGATCTCGTAAAGGTGATTACTGAGATTCAGGAGCATAATTCCGATATTTCCATCGTTGTCGGGATTGCTGTAATAGTCAGCGTCAATGATCCCGGTTCCGTTCGCCAGGATGATTGGGACCTTACCCATAGAACTCCTTACATGCAGCTGTAAAACCTCATTGTGCTGCATAAATGCTTTTATATCTGTCCAAAATATTGTCGGTTTCCCCGGCACTAACATAGCGTTTACAGGTGAGTAGAAATCATAGCCGGCAGAAGTAGCTGTCGCTCTGGTGGGCAATTTAATTGTACCAGTCGTTTTTCTTTTTTCGTAATTCACGATTTCAAATCCGCGTTGCATGGCATACTCCTTGAATAACAAAATATTCCTGTATTTATTATACATATAAACCATGAAAAATAACCAATGGTTCACAAAAAAAGAAAGGTTTATTCGTGAATTGCGGATCATTGCGTCTTAAAAACCAAAATAAGTAGAATATATATATCAGATTGTTCATGGACGCATTAAGTCAAAAATTGAATAACTGAAGTATTTCCGCTTTCTATAGCGGACAAGGAGGAATTTAAATGGAAAAAGAAAGTAAAATCATCGACCTTTCGACTGTTATCGGTATTTATCCGATCTGCAACACAGGAGCGATCCTTGTTCATCAGATCGATTATCCGAATGACAGGATCCTCGCAAGCATGAACGGCGAAAACCCTGAATGGTGCGAGTTGAAAGAAGGCTACGCAGACGGCTCGAATGAGTCTGAGTCCGGTTTTTGCTGGGGCGAGTTTTTCGTTCCGTTTGCGGATGTGATGAGAATGTGAGAGGAGGAATATTCATGATCAAGGACTACCAGGCCCCAACGAAAGAATACAAGGTTGTGTTCTGTAAAGAGCCATTCGGGTGCGAATTGTCATTCCCGTGTGATGAAGACGGAAATGTGGATCTGACCAAGTTCAAAGAACATGACGTCCAGAGCTACAAAGAAGCCATCAATCACCCGGAAGACTACCCGTGTATCTGGAATGAGGTAATGCTTACCGCACGAAATCCGGCAACCGGAATCTGTAAGTGCGGGAAACGCATCTTCCTGACAGACGAATACATAGGCGCCTGTGAATGCCCGGACTGCCATCAATGGTACAACCTGTTCGGGCAGGAGTTGAATCCACCGGATCAATGGGGCCCGCTCGACTATGAATATTAAAAGGAGGAAAGAATTATGGCTGTGATTACAACCAAACAAGAGCTGGAAGAAAGAGTCCGGAAAGAGTTCTGGGAAACCGATTGCGAATTCTGTGGCGGCTACTTCGATCTTAAAGTAAGCATGCCGAAGGCAGATATCCTTGAAGTATACGCAGATCTCCAGCACGACTTTAACGGAGACGTGGTGTCTTTTCCGGATGATGTTACGGGTGTGTATACGGGTAATTGCCAGGAATATCTGGAATCCTGCAATGACAAGCCTGGTTATACCCGTTTCGACTATGTCGATGGCAACCAGCTCGATTTTGTGTTTTAAGGAGTGAAAAACATGGGAAGAAGTGTTTTTGACGGCTATTTGACCGACGCCTGCGCTGAATGCGACGCCTGGTCGGATGGCAAGAACGGCGCCCCGCTTGGATGCTGCTACTGCGGCCCAATCATGAATTGCGAGGCGTTCAGGAAAACATATGAGGAGGATCAAAAAAATGAAGAATGAACCTCAACCTGCTCCGTTTGTGACCGTTGTCACTTACGGAAAAGAGAAAAGATGGAACCGCGAAGAAGCAGTCAGTTTCTTTGCGAATGCTGTTCTGGAGTGTGACGGCTCTGAAAAAGAGCGTTATGCTAATGTTCTCGCCCAGCTTTGTCTGGGAAACAATTACTGTTCTGACGAATAATATTAAGGAGGAAAAATTTATGGCAACCGTAAAAAACCTGTATGTCGAGCTGCTGCGGCACACCCCCAACCCTGAAGAAGTTATCGCTATGGGCGCAAAACTGTGCTATTCCAAGAGCGAAATCGCTGATCTTCAGGAGAAGATTGAAAGCAAAGACCAGAGCGCGTTCATTAAGAAGCTGCTGGACATGGGACACGAATCTGTCCTTGAACACGCCAGCTTCACCTTCGGGATCGAAGGCGTAAGCCGTGCGCTGCTGGCCCAGATTACACGCCACCGCATAGCTTCTTTCTCTGTTCAGAGCCAGAGGTATGTCTCCTACGAAAACGGATTCGGGTACATTATTCCCCCGAAGATCGCCGCGCTCGGAGACGCTGCTGTCGAAAAATACCAGAAACAGATGGACACCATCGAAGGCTGGTATAAAGACTGGCAGGAAGCTCTTGGCAAGGCAGGGGAGAGTTCCAATGAAGACGCGCGATTTGTTCTCCCGAACGCCTGCGAAACCCGTATGGAGGTAACGATGAATGTCCGCGAGCTGCGGCATTTCTTCGAGCTTCGTATGTGCAGTCGTGCCCAGTGGGAGATCCGTGCGCTTGCGACTGAAATGCACCGCCTGTGCTTCGAAGTTGCTCCGTCCCTGTTTGCGGATGCCGGACCGGCCTGCCTGCGTGGCAAGTGCCCGGAAGGCGAGAAGTCCTGCGGCAGATCCGCGGAAATCAAGCTCGCTCGGCTGAAGCTGGTCGAGGGAGAGCTGCAGAAAGCAGACTAAAAACAAGTAGGTAATACATAAAAGCGGAGGAAACGTTTTGTTCCTCCGCTATTCTATAAAAAATGGAGGAAACGATAATGAAAGATTTCATTAAGTCTATTTGGGAAGAAACGACAACACCCGTGAAAGTAATGTTTCTCGTTATTATGATCGGAACTATGGTAACGGCAGTAGTAACGGATACATTCAATATGTTGGCCAATAACTGCGACGTTTTAACCATTGTGTTTGCGGGAATCTGTGATGCAGCGGCCACAGGAATCGGGGTTGTTGTATTTGGTGTTGCATTTGGGATCTTCTACATAGCGGTAAGAGAAAGTAAATAAACTCTCCGCTGTTCTATAAAGAAGGAGGAATAAAAATGAAAAAGTATCTGATTTATCAGCTGAAAGAAACTGCTGATGTTTCTCTGTATTTTGCTTCTTTTGACAGCCAGGGAAAAGTCGACATTGACAACTATAACATGATTTACAGCGGAAACGCTGAAACGCTGCCGAATTATACGAAAAAGGTTGGCGCGTCCAGTGAATCCCTGCTGGATTTCCTGTTCATGGTTTTCAATGAAGCGCATCCGCAGGATTTCCGCGGTCACAGCCTTTCCGTTTCGGACGTGGTATGCCTGCAGGAAGATTCCGTCCGGGAATACTACTATGTGGACACCTTCGGCTTTGTCAAACTGGAAGCCTTCGGAGAGTGCTGCGCTTCCGATATCGATTGGGACACGGACGGAGAGGACGTTGATGGTCTTCCCGGCACTGTCCAGCTGGATCCGGAAGTAGACAGTGAAAACATCGCAGATGTGCTGTCTGACAAATACGGGTTCTGTGTGAACGGATTCGTAGAAAACCGTCAGGCAGGATGAGAGGAGGATCTTTATGGGAAGAGGAAATTATTGCCCGTCCGGAGAGTGCGCTGACCAGTGGTATGTTGATTACGACGGTTACCGTTACGATGAGGAAGAGGGCGAACGCTGCGAAGAAATAGATTTCGATCTGCTGCAGGACGATATGAACCAGGCGCTTGAAGCCATCAAGAAGCGGTTCCCGTCCTTCCAGAACGATGAAAAATGGGGAGACGGATATTGGGGAGAAAAGTACCTGCTGTCCAACAAGCTGTTCCGGATCGGAATGGCGGACAATCAGTGGTCTGCGGTGCTGTTTCTCCAGATGCGGGATGATCTGTATCCTGAACAGGAAAACCTGGCAGGGAAACATTTCAGCGCGTATGCCTCCGCTCTCCGGCAGATCATGCTGGAAGTCTTTGGTGAAATCCACATTCGGACAAGCGCATGGACATCCTGTGCGATCCGACGTGAGGATGCAGCCTCGTAAGCTATTATATGTACGTTGCTTCGGCAGCGTACATTTTTTTGTTGCATGAAAAAGAACTTTTTAAGAATCAATATATGTATTATTTATATAGAAGCCTTATAAACAAAGGGGATGACTGATCATGAGCAAACCAATCTACCCAGCGGATATATTTTATTGGATAACAAACCACTGGTGGGTTTTTATTGGCGGGTTGATAATAGCAGAAGCAATCCTGGTGTGGTGCAGGATACATACTTCAAAAAAGAAATGAGTGCGAACGGTTATCTGTAAGCGGAGGGGCATAAGACGATGTTTGACCCGAATGAGTCAATGCGGCATCTTATGATGTTCGAGACGTGGCGCAGCCAGCAAGCGGGGATGCGTCATCTGCATTCTGTAATGGCTGAAGACCACAGGCGCATGATGAAAGTACCGCGTCCGTCTGTTTATCGGGCAGATGCAGCGAACGGCCTTGTCTCTCATTGCCCTGTGTGCCGTTCTGTGCTGGAACAAAGCCCAGGTATGGCTTATTGCGGGTTTTGTGGCGTGATTGTGTCATATGAGCCGAACGTTCCGAAAGATAATGCGATAAGATACGATAAAGTACGCTCTAAAACGCAAACTCATAAAAAGAAGGTGACAGATAGAGCAAAACTCGCTATGCTGCTCTGTTTTCTTGTCTTTGCAGGCTTGTTTATCATCTTTTATCCCATTGAAAATATAAAAGCGTTTGCCATCCGGGAGCACAGCCTTGCGGAAACAATTCTTATTTCCCTGTTTGCCGGAGCTCTTGTGGTTGCGGTTTTATATATATTATTAAAAACAATACTGTGGATCCGAAATAAGATTATCTTCCTGTCACATGAAAAAAGAAATCGTCAGTATCATTTTTAACAAAACCATTGAGGCAAAAAGAAAGAAGGAGTATAATAATAAAAGAATCATGAGGTTGTCCGGTAATGATTCTGACGGGTGAAACGGTTTCGTATGGGGTAGATGCGAAACCGTTTTTTTTATGAAAAGCAAGTATAATAATGGTAAGGCAATAAAATAAAGGAGGAAAAACAAATGAAAAGGATTGCCCGTTATCTGTCAGAACTGGTAGGAACTTTTGTGCTCGTCTTCTTCGCGTGTGGTGTCGCGGGACAGATCTGCACCCCGGAAAACGGAGTTGCCGGCCTGATCGGTACCGCCCTGGCGTTCGGTCTGGTGATCGTAGCGATGGCGTACTCTATCGGCAATATCTCCGGATGCCACATCAACCCGGCTGTTTCCTTGGCGTTCCTCATTAAAGGGGATCTGTCCATCGGAGACTTCATCGGGTATGTAATCGCCCAGACCGGCGGCGCAATCGGCGGCGCTGCAGCGTTGAACTTTATTATTAACGACAAGACAAAACTGGGAATGAACGCGCTTTACAACGGAGATATCTGGATGAGCTTCGCCATTGAAGCCGTATTGACATTCGTGTTTGTTCTGGCGATCCTCGGCGTTACGTCCCAGAGTAAAACTGGCAGCGTAGCCGGGCTTGTGATTGGCGGCGCCCTGGTGCTGGTTCACCTGCTGGGGATCAATTTCACAGGAACATCCGTAAACCCAGCAAGATCCTTCGGGCCTGCGCTGATCGCCGGAAACCTGAAAGACATCTGGGTTTTCATCGCTGCGCCGTTCGCTGGCAGCCTGCTGGCTTCCCTGTGCTATGTTCTTTTTAGGAAATATGAAAGCTGATAGGAAGGTAGGAAGGAGAGGACAGCATGACAAAAGAAGAACTCGCTGCCAAGCTGGAAGCGTATGGTATTGTCGGGCTGGCAGAGGAAGTCCGTAATTCTGATGTGGAAATCACCGACAGCTCTCACTTTGTAATCTATAATAAGGAAGAGGAAGAGGCTCGCGGAGAAGAAGGTTACGGCAATTATTACCACATTACCACAGAGGAACTTGATGACGGGGAAGTCCGTACGGCTGTTTATGGAAGGCTGGTAGAACCTGAAGGTGGAACCGAGTGGATGGACAGGAACCCGGAATACTATGAGATTCCGGAAGGAGTGCCTGAAGTCTACGAGAGCGATGAGTATCTGGAAGATCGGTCGGCTATTGAGATGAGCGATGCCGTAGACGCAGACAGTGAGTATGACAGAGCCTTCGTCGAAGACCGTGAGGACGACGATGACAGCTGGATGGATGAAGAAGACAGCGGAGACAGCGTAGACATCGGATGACCCAACACAGGCACCTGAAATAACCAGGTGCCTGTTTTTATGTCAGAGAATAAAAAATGCGTAAATAATTATTGCAAAAATATTTAACGTGTGGTATAGTATGGTCACCAAAATGAAAAGGAAGTGAATATATGCTTTCAGACAAATTAAAATCGCTCCTGAGCAAACGGTACATGAGCATTCATAAACTGGCAGTTCTTTCCGGAGTGCCATATACTACACTGTATTCGATCATCAAGAGGGACACAGAGAAGGTAGATCCGGAAATCATCTCGAAAGTTGCAAAAGCCCTCGGCATTGACGAATCCGAACTGCACGACGATGTTGTTATCAGGAACGCATCTACTCCGGAAGAACTTGTCAAAATGCGGCTTGATGAAACTATTCAAAATATTGCCAACGGCAAACACAGGCTGTTTTATCTGGTTGCCATCAACAGTCTGATTAAATCAAACCGTGTATTTCTTGATGCAATGGTGTACAGATACGTCAATGAAGAGCCGGAAAACGCTTATTTCGAGATGAGAGAAGACGAATATAAGGAAGAGCTTGCAGCGTTTATGGCTGCAAAGGAAAGGGGCGAAAAAGATGTTAAGACTTCCGATGAATAATCCGGGAGGAAGAAAGTTTTCAGAGGCTATAGCTGCGGCTATAGAAAACGCAGTAGAAACCGTATTTGGGCCTAACCCAGGTGAAGAATTTGGACGTTATATAGATGTCGTAAATGGAAGGGTTAACCAGAAACTAAAAGACATTATCGACATGGAACGGGTTCATAACTTCATGAAAATGTCCGGCATTGAAGATAAGCCGATTACGATCCATACCAAGGATGGTAAAAGTGTTGATATCGACCCGGCGTATCTGCTTTGGGCATTGGCTGGGGAAACTATATCAACCGCAAATAACTGGACTGAAGAAGTTACCGATCTGCAAGCATCGTTTGTCGCGTTTTTATTCGGGTTCCTTTCATCCCAGGACAGTCTGTATTTGCTGGGATATGCAGACAACCTGTATAAAAGGTCTGATATAGATTTTGAATTTGTTTACGATGAAAAACATGAATGTCATGCGCTTCTTATGGAAAAGGATCCTGTATTTTATGACTTGCTTTTGAATGCCAAGTTTGCCGTACTTGACACGGTTGAACACGGCAACAGCCCGGATCATGTGGTCATGGATAAAGATTTTATAGAATTAGCTATGGACTGGTGTAAAAAGAACCGCGAAACACAATATTTTACAATGCATTGGCCTGCTATGTGCAAAGAGACTTCTGACGAACCAAAAGACGACCGTATACTCACATATAAGGCTGCAGTAACCGCGAACCAGCATATAAACAGCATGGGCATTAAGTTCTCCCCAAGTGTGCGTGACGACCTGCTGACAGTGTATGCAGATGCTATTATAGATTACTACAAGTGGCTGCTGAACTACCTGTACAGTATAGACTCTAAGAACGGTTTATACTTTTCTTTGGACGACAACGTTGAAGGTACTCATATAGATGAATGGACATTTGAAGACGAAAATTACAATGCAAGTGATTACCTTAATTATCTTGATGATAGCTATCCTATTAGGAACCTGTTGTTGGATAAAAAGAGTGTGTTATTTGGTAAAAAGCGTGTGGCGCCTTTCACAACAAGGTTCCGCAAGTTTGGACAAACGAAAGAAGATCTCTGGCATATATCATGCGTATGTGAACTGGAAGGCTTCATCAACGCTGCAAACTGACTAATTTGGCAACTCGTACAAAGAATGAGACTCTTGGAATAGCCAATTTAAGTGCAAAGCGCCTTTGCTCATAATACGAGCAGGGTCGCTTTTTTTTGATAAAAGTATTGTTGAAACACTCAAAAAGCCGATCCGTTTTTTGAAGCAAGCTAAACCAGGTTTACTTGCCAATAGCAAAAGCGATAAATTGTACTACGAAGAGATTATAAGATATAAAAACATGTTTGAAGCACGGTTAAGCATTGCACTGAAAATAGGTATAAATAAAATCGAAGACGAAGTGTGTTATGCTCCGGTTAGCAAGTCGAACGTCGTTACATAATACGGGTCTTTGAGCAATTCTTTTACTTTCTTGTCTCTTTTCATAAAATCTTTAAGTGCCTCCCATTCTACATCTGATATTTGCAAAATCTCTTTTATATGCCGGGGAGAATACCCGGCATATAACATGTTAATAATGTCATGTATCGCAAAATCAAATGTTTTGTCTTTTAATCGCTTGCTTGAGTGGTGAGAATAATAATTATTTATATGACGGTCATACATATCCCCAATTCTCTCAAGCAAATCTTTTTCTGCCACATATTCTTCGACGTCAAAATTGTCTCTTAATAAATTGTTTCCAAGAGTGTCTGCGTTTGTGGCTCGCTGAATCTGTCTGCATGTTATGTATTGTTCTATGTGTGTTCCTTTAATCAGTTGGCCGTTCATTTTTTCTTTTTCATATCTTTGACATTTGATTAGCAATTTTTCAGTGCTGAAAACATCGATCTCACTGTCTTCTGTATTCTTCAAGATTTTGTGAATTCGAGTAAACATATAGTAAAAATTCTTATTGATTTGCGGAATTTCAGAGCATGCAACCTCCGCTATTATATTCGGAAGGGCGAAGTATCGCATGAAAGTCATAAAGGATCCTTTTTCTTTGCTTCTCTTAGCCCAGTTTTTCTTTCCATAAGCATAAAACATCCCAAATATAGAAATAGGATCCTTGTCGTGTTTCGACTCGAAATATGCGCTAACGTTAATAGAAAGCCGCATAATGTATCTTGCGTGGAGATTAAATAATGCTTCGTAAATTTTATCGCAGCTCTTTTTGTTAATTTTCATGTCAAGATGATTTTCTATATGTTTTACCTGTGCGCCTGTCAAATGGGCTATATTGTTGTCCGATTTTGTCTCCCAAGAGATCCGAAGCTCTGTTAACAGCTTTTTGCATTCCGTAGAGCAGGAAATTATCACGTTGTTAATATTGCTTTTTGTTTGGGCGGAAAAACGAACATAATGATTTACAGACGCCAGCCTGACCAAATGAGAAAAAGAATTGAGTGGCTCTTTTTGCATAACTCGCTCCGCTGCTGCAACAAATAATTCAGAAACACAAACAAAAGACTAAGCCTATCTTCGCAGTAATTATTATACCATGCCATATAAGTCATCCATGACGAATATAGAGTTCAACCACAAAATTGCGTTTTAAATCACAGTGTTTGGATGGAATAGCATATTAGTTGTTGACGAAAACGTATAATAAACGCTTTACATGGTGATGTTAAGATGATATAATGACCACGTAAGGATGTGATAAAGTATGTCCCCGAGGCCCAAGAACAACACGGAACGAATCAATGTTTTCTTCACGAAAGAAGTACACGCCAAGCTAAAAAAACGCTCGGACGAAAGAGGTATGACAGTCAGCGGGCTGGTCCGGATGATCGTGCTGGACTGGCTGCGAAAGGAAGATAAGGATGGAAACTCAGGCCAGTAACCGGATAGACCAGCCTGCGGCGATCAATATGATACTGGACATGCTGGATCTGTTCTACGCAAACAAGCATCTTTACGAGAGACTGAAGAAACGGAAGACAAACAAAGAATATGACAGCACAGGAACTTAAACGCATCAACCAGGCAATGCTGGACGGGATGCAGGACGGGACAGGCTATCGCCCGGAGGATTACCCGGACGTAGCTGTTTTGTCGCGCCTTAAAGTCCCATACAACTGGCTTGAAGCGTATGCCCTGCTGGATACCATTCGGAAATATATCGGCACATCTTCCATTCTTAAGCCTTACAAGGACGAACTCCAGAAAATATATGGCTCACTGCAGTACCAGGTTACGACAAACCTTACCCCGGCGGAGGCAACAGAAGAAATCACAAAGGCAAGGGTAGGGAAGCTCGGACACTCATACGCAGACTTTGATCCGTTCTTCCTTCGTTTCTTCGGGCATGACGATAATTATGTATATCTTGGTCTGCGAGAGTTCATTTCTGATATCCGCCCTGCCAGATTCGGCGGAAGCTGGCAGAAGATAGACGGGAAATCCTGTATAGCCATAGCGAACGAACAGATCGGTCCGTTCCTTGATTATATCCGTACAGCAGGAATCGTCGGGCATGTTGCCCCGAATTCTTTGCTGAACTACATCGACGAATTAAGGGCAAAACAGCAGCCGGAAAAAGAAGAAGTAAAGCCCGTAGTTACAATCTATCCGACCAGGAAAGAAAAGAACAGCTTCGGGCATGACGCATATATCATTACATGCCATGAAAAGTGGCTGATTGATGAACTGTGGAAGGCAAAGGATGTTGCCGTCAAGTATGTGGACGCGAAGAAATATGACGACAAGATCGTCGTGTACTCCACAAAGATGATGCTTCCGAGCCTGATGAACCTCTGTACGTTGTACGGAATCGAGGTCGTCACGAACCCGGAAACAGAGCAGCCTGTGGAAGAAGAGCCGCCGGCCGTGCTGCCACCGGTTTCGGAAGAATTGCTCCCAAGCGGACCTGAAGATGCGGATGAAAAAGTAGAAATAGACCTGGCTTCGCTGAACCTTCCGATAACGCCTTATCCATTCCAGCTGGAAGACGCGGAGAAGTTCCTTGCAAAGAAGCGCGGCCTGATCGGGCATGAAATGGGCTGCGGCAAAACGATTATCGCGATTCTTGTCGGTATGCATCTGGATTATCCGAAGATCGTCGTTTGCCCGGAAAGCCTCCGTCTCAACTGGAAGCGCGAAATCGAACGGATGCAGCCGGATGCGGACGTAAAGATTATTTACAGCAAGGATAAGGTCGTAACGCCGGGAAAGGACTGGTCTGTACTCGGATACAAGACCTGCGTAAAACACAAGGATGCGCTGATAAAAGGCAAGTATGTGCTTATTGTAGACGAAGCGCACAACATCAAGAGCGTGGATAACTACGGACATCCGGCCTCCGCAAGGGCGTTGGCGGTCATGGAAATGGCAGAAAAAGCAGAAAGGCTGTATCTGCTGACCGGCACGCCAATGCCTACACGTAGCAAAGACCTGTATAATATGCTGGTCATGCTCCATGAGATCAATCCAAATGAAAAATACGCCTTCCACCGGTACGGACTTGAATACTGCCGGGCTTTCCATAATAATTTCGGTTGGAATTATAACGGGACATCCAATCAGGCAGGTCTGCACCAGATTCTCCGTAAATATATGATCCGCCGCCTGAAGAAGGATGTGCTTCCTCACCTGCGTAAACAGCGGCAGTTCATTCCTATTGGGGAAATTACCAACGAGTATAAAAAGATCGAGCAGGATCTGGTCAAGGTCGAGCCTGGTCTTGAGTATATGGGCATGGCGATGAAGGGGCGGAGGCTTCTGTCCCGTGTCAAGGTAAATCCGGCGATTGACCTGGCAGAAAACTATCTCAATTCCGAAGAAAGCATTGTGATCGTCACGGAGTTTACCGAAACCCTGCAGAAGATCGCCAGCCACTTCGGGGATAATGCCTGCACGATCTGCGGCGATATGACAGACAAGGCAAAACAGCAGGCAATAGACGACTTCCAGAGCGGAAGGAAGAAGGTCTGCGTCATTAACCTGATTGCCGGCGGCGTAGGCGTTACCCTGACAAAAGCACATAATATGATCGTCTGTGACTATGACTGGACGCCTTCAAACATGGTCCAGGTGGAAGACCGGATCTGCCGTTCCGGTCAGCTGGAGTGCTGCAATATTTACTACCTTTACTGCGAAAAGGCTCTCCTCGACCGGGCGTTCATCAGCATGATCACCCATAAATCGGAGAATATTGACCGGGTCGTCGACAACAGCGAAAACACGAACGACTTTGAAAAGAGCAAGAACGAAAATATGCTGTATTACGAATACCTTGTCAAGCAGATCAAAAAGGAGCAGAAAGAAGCAAAGGCAGCGAAGCGTAAAGCGGAGAAATCGCAGAGTCATAGTGCGCCCCGGCAAAAGGCGGTGGAGGAATGAAATGGATACGCGAGGAATAGAAGCTGCGCTTGCAAAAAAGTACAAGTACAAAGATCTGCCGCTGGATCTGATTGACCAGTATCATAATTTCTTCCGTGAAAACACACCAGCATTTTTGTTTGATAATAACGAACAACCACTGTTTACGATATCCGGCACAAAACTCTGTGACAGGTTTAATTGTGTTGTTATAGGCGATTACGGGGCATTTGTTGAAATCGAACCGGAAGACTCAAATGAAAAACAGTTTGTTGTGGCTCCTGGGCAGGAGTACCGAATCAACGATCCGAGATATTCAAAGAATGTAAAGTATGATTGGCTGACTGTCAATGATGGCAGCAGTGTCAAGATCTATCGTCAAAAGAAAATTGTCACGTACGCGGCGTATAAGCCGGGAAAATACTATGTATCAGTACATGAAGTAAAACCCGCTTAACAACTTTCCAAAGTGAAAACAGATTCCGGAAACAAAATCAAATATTATATATATGGAACCTATTATGGAAGACAAATAAACGAAAGGATGGTATAACCAAATGAAAAAGATTGTGGCCCTGGTTCTCCTGGTATGTCTGATAACAACAATCTCAACGTGCGCTTTTGCGGCTACAAAAACAACATCAACCAAGCAAACCCGAGTAACGACCCCAAGTGGAGTGACTTATGTAGGCGTTCAGACCGCCCAGGTCCGTACTTCAGCACAGCCGTCGGCAAACTGCGTAATAACCTATACGGAAGTTAGCAAAATAGGAAAAGATAATGTTGTCAGTAATGTTAATTGTACGTATAAGGTCGATTCACGGCTTGTAAACACGCTTAAGAACGCACCGGCATATAAACCAAAAATCAAATAAATAATGCGTTACCGGCAGCCCAGCAGCTCGTCTGAGGGGCTGCTTTAATATCGTCCGTATGATTCCAAAAGAAAATGCGCCGCAGTGGTTAAACTGCAGCGCGTGTTTTTATCTGCCCTCAAAGAATCGCACAATGGCGTCGATGGTCTTATTGTCGGAGCCATACTCGAATGCATCGAAAAGAACAAGACCTCCGACGAGAAGGGCAAAAGCGAGAACTACAACGGCAAGATAGTGCAGACAGATTCCGGTGATCAGAATTGCTGCACAAACCACGCAAAGAATAGTCCATTTCATCATAAAATAAAACCTCCATCTCAATTAAAATTGAAAAGATTTGTGGTTCCGAAGGAGGCGCGAACACCTCCTTCGGATTAAAAGGTTACCGTTCCAGGTACGGAGGCCAGAACAGGTCCGGGACCCTGATTGCAATCATGGGGACAAACCTTAACTTGACATCCGTGCCCTGAGTGATTTCCGCATTTCCATAGGAATAGTCGTAGTTGCTAACGACAAAGCCAGCAGGCATCGTCAGTTCGCAAATGTCCGCATCAGATGCGAGCATTTTAAGCGACTCATTCCACAGGAATCGATGAACAGGGTTCAACGCCTTGATCACCGTCGCGATCTGCATTTCAGTCAGGTCGTTGGTGCGGGGCATGCTCACGTCGCGCATACCTTTGGTGGATTTGACAGCAATACTCATAATAAGTTCCTCCTTGTATAAATATAAAATTTTAAACAGAAATGTGTAACGCGCCAGAGGCACAGGCGCGGAATAAAGGGAATCAGCTTGCCGGATGAACCTGCCTCGGACGAACGAAGAAAAAGAGTTTACCGTTGTAACCATCCCAGATATCGTAGATATCCTCATAGTTATGACGGGTAATCCCTTTTCTGCAGCCATGTTTTTCGGTCCAGTCACCGTTCGGCTCACAGCGCATGAAATGGAAGTCGCAGAAAATAGGAATGCGACAAATCCGGAACGCTATGATCTCGAAACGGCTCAGGTCGATGGCAACGTCGTCAATCAGTTTACTGCTGACAAGCCTTAACTCAGGAAACTCGCTGAGGAGGATGTTTACATACTTCCTCTCCAGGTTTTTCCATTGTCCTTTTTTGCCGGTGCGATGGAAGTCAGTCCAGGACTGTTCTTCATCAAGGCGAAAATCGTACCAGCCGTCTAAGCCAAGCGCATGACCTCCGCAGTTGATGTACCAGTTTGTATTGTAGGGGGTCAATTCTCTTTCGTAACCAGCTTTAACAAGCCTGTTGCGAATCACGTCTTTGTCAATGAGCGGCATAATGATTTCCTCCTTTTTATCGAAACAGCAAAACAGGACTATATAAAAGATCCTGAACGAAAATCGAACAGAATCGAAATAAGGGAAGGGAAAGCCAAAGACCCAGTCGAAGACTTTCCAAATAAATAATCATTGAATTGTGCCTAATAGCTTCCTGATATGATCTATACCATTACTATACTTTTATTATTTTTGCAGTGAAATTGATCTTTAAAAACCAAATTCGCAAATGCATTTCATTTCTTAATGGAATAGAACACAAATATAGCAAGGAAAAGAAAAAAATAAATGCAGTGCTACGCCAAAAAAGGCAAAACAATGTGTATAATAGTATATATAGAGCCATTCTACGGCTCTTATATACACTTGAAAGGGGATCCCAAAATGAAAAGAATTATTCTGATCGTACTGACCCTGACGCTTCTGATGGTATCAGTGTCCGCACTGGGAGAAGCGAAACTAACTCCCAATGAAGTAAAAACATCTGTGCCGGTAAAAGATTCTTACCCGGACAATCCTGTGGTAGAAGGGGAAAGCCCAATCACCGGGCTGCCCGTTGAAGAAGAGTACACCCCGATTCTGATGGTTCTTGACAATGCGGAGGATGCTTACCCACACTGGGGCGTGTCTGATGCGAGCATGATGTTCCAGGTGTTCAACGCTGGCTCCGGCGCAACAAAGATTCTTGCGCTGTTTGCTGATGCGTATCCGGAAAAGGCGGGCGGCGCCCGTTCTGCCCGTATGACGATGCTGCCTATTGCAAACAGCTTCAATTCCGCTTTTGCTTCCGGAAACTATGCTCCCGTAAACGGCGGGCATGTCAGCGTAAAGACCAAGCTCCGCGAGTGGGGATACAAGAAGGCAAAGAAGTATTTTGACCTGCTGGGCAACAACTTCAAAGAGCGCGAGAAGTTCATCAACGAGCCCCATAACCTGACTTTCTACTGCAAGGAAGCCCATGAATACCTGCTGCAGAATAAAGTCGAGTTTGAAAAACGGCCTTTCCAGTTTACCGACGAGCCTCTCACCCGCGGTGAGGACGCGACCAAGATCGTAATCAAGCACTACATTGATAAGGATGCCGGCAAAGTCAACAACGCCAGTTATGCAGAATACAACTACGTGGAAGGCAAGGGCTACACGCGGACAAGCGCCACGGGCGTCAATAAGGATCGTTTTACCGAAGAAGAGCTCGTGTTTGCCAATGTGATCGTTATGCGGATCACCCTGAAGTACCAGGACGGCTATCAGTATTATGAGAACCATCTGGTTGGATCCGGCAACGCGGATATCTTCCAGAACGGCAAGTACATCTCCGGCGCGTGGACTCGTAAAGACGTTCAGGGCCGGCTGATCTTCACGGACGAAAACGGCGAAGAACTCAAGCTGCAGAGGGGCAAGACATTTGTAGTGCTGACCATTGACAAAACGGACGTGTTGTACGAATAAGACACAAAAGAGATCCTGCGGGAGAAAATATGAAGAAACTGATAACCGGTTTCCTTTTGTTGTGGCTCCTGCTGGGCTGTATGATAAATGGTGTTGCAGAAGAATGTGTTCTTCGAGGGTTTGACGAAAACTACGGTTATGTATACGTTCTTTTCGGCAAATATCCCCAGTCAATAGACGGAGGGGAGTTTGGAGACACTCAACAGTCCTGGCGATGGAGACTGCATTACAGCAAACACAAAGAAAGAGGAAAAAACAAAGAGTCCGGATTAAGCCTCAAAAACATAGATGCTGATCCGATTCTTTGGCGTGTTCTGTCTGTGGATGAGGAGCGGGTATATCTTTGTTCGGAATACATTTTGTTTGCGTCAGAACTTGATCCGGATAAAAAAGACTACGAAACCTATGAAGGCTGGTTCAAAGAGACAAAGCTCTGGAGAACGCTCAATAAGAATTTTATAAATACAGCGTTTACAAAAAAAGAAATTAAAATGCTGTATGAAGACAAGGATTACGGGCGAGTATATCTCCTTGGCACGGAAGACCTGAACAACAGAAAGCTCGGCTTCGGGACGAACAAGCGCCGGAAGGCATGGTCAACAGAGGTTGCTATCCGGATGTATGGGACGTACGTTTACTCCACGGACAGCGGATGCAACTCCCCGTACTGGACCAGAAAGACGAGCTCTCATCCGGGTGCTGGAATATGCATCAAGAAAGATGGAAGTGTAGGTTATTATTCCTGTATGTATAAGGAACAGGGAGTCCGCCCGGTTATAAATCTGAAACCGGACAGCTATGAAATATCTTCCGGAAGCGGTACAAAGGACGATCCTTATGTTATAGTCCCCGCACAATAAGAACAAAAGAAACTACAAACATTTTATTGAGCCTCGGCATTTATTCGACGCCGGGGCTTTCCTTATAGCCAAGTTTTCCGTCTGTGTAGACATGAAATACATCTTTAAGTTGACAATGGAGTAGCAAGTTCTTCAGTAAGATAAACAAAAAGAATGACCGCACCCGAATCAAGCGCGGTCGTGTTAGGAAACTTGCTGATCATCTGTGTCAGAAGTTGTTTTTATCACACCAGTTTTCAACCCATTGTCTTATAGCAGGCTCACTGAACTCCTTCGGTATACCTTTGCGTACATACACTTTGCCATTGTGATAATTCTTAAAAGGAGCCCCACTAACCATAGAGTAATCGTCAAGAAAGTAAGATCCGCCTGGAATTCCTTTTAATGTTCCAAAATCATCGATTAAGGAAGAAATAACCTCTTGCCCATGAAGCTTTTCAAGCCAGCCTCCATCAAAAGTATCCTGATAAAGAATCATGGAAATATAATCTTCAAAAGACGGATGCTTCTTTATGTTATGATACGCAATCAGGCTGCGCATAAACCTGCTGTACCATTCAAGAAGAAAAGCAAATTTCTTTTCTTTAATGTCAGTTGCGTGAACTTTCATATCATAGGCATCAATCTTTAATTTTTCCCGTGGCCCGATAAAGAGGCACAGCCCATACTTATCACAAATATCCAGTATGTTATTATGGTAATGTTTGTGCACCGGTTTGTTTCTTTCAAACCAAGCCATTTCAAGTCCGCAAACAGGGCATTTAAATAAGTCGTATGGATCGCGCCCGCGTTCAGGCGGTATGGATACCCATTCTCTTGCTTTGTCTGTCATTCAGAAACACCTCTCTATAAATATTATTTGGCAGGAATGTAGTAATGATATTCTGTTAGCCCGGGGACTTTGGAAAAGGACGTATTCTTGTCAACGAGCATTGCGGAATAGTCTGACATCCGATTTCTCCAGAACCGCACCGCACGTTTGTTAAGGTCGAAGATTTCCATATATACATTCCCGGCGTTTTCCTTGAGAATGTTATTTATTTCAGATGACATATAGCCGCGGGATCTTTCTTCCGGCATGATGTATGCCTCGCAAATATACAAGCCTTCGCCGTGAATTGAAAGATCGCGGCCAATAATCAGGAAGCCGATCAGAATATTCGCTTTATTATAAATATCGATCCATTCAAAGCCTTTTTTCTTCATGTATGCCTTGCAGGACCTTATTGCTTTGAACCTTGTGAAATAATGAAGGAAGTCTTCGTGCTCCGGATCGTAAGAGTCAAGCTCGTGGCAATAGTCCATATACAGGGTTTTACGTGCCTGGATTAAGTTCATTGGCAAACCTCCGTCAACAGGTGAGTTGCTTACAAATATATTATACAAAAAAACGGAATAAAGCCTGCCATAAAAATAAAAAAAATAAAATTATATTAGATTCAATGCCCAGACGCTGTTAGTCACACAACTGATTGACTTTTGTTTGGCGTTGTCTTTGTTTGTTTTTAACTTATCAAAGAACAATCGCATAAGGAGGAATTATTTATGGATTCAAGCTGAATTGGTGTTTTGCTGCCTTTTCTGCCCAAATCAAAATTAAGGAGGAATTATTTATGAGAACCGGTAAGAACATGGTTAAAGTGGTCCTGTTTTATATCGTCATTTCTATTCTGCTTACTGCTGTCATTGCCTTTGCGATGCATCAGGAGACAGAGAACAAGGCTGACTCCCTCAGCGGAGAGTATAACTGCGGATATTACACCCTGCGCCTTAACAAGGGTAATATGGTGCTTATCCGGAACGCAAAAGTCGTTGTTGACACGGCTTATAAGGTCGCTGAAAAAAGCGGACTGACGCGGCTGCTCCCCGAAAAGGACTGGTTTGTGGATGGCGCTTTCTACGACATTGCGTTCATGGAACAGAACGGAACTGTATACCTGAAAACGACGGCGTACGGGAATGAATCTCTGTACTACCCGATGATTAAAGCTGAAGGAGTGAGCTACTATGGCGAAGACGATTGACAAGGATACTATCAAAGTAACGAAAGACTATGTGTCTTTCGATATGTACTGGGAGTGCCACGGCCGGCAGGAGATTCCGCTTCCTAAAGGAATCGACAAGGACGACACAGACGCCCTGATCAGATATATCAAGTCCGTGTGGAACAAGGTTCCGATTCCTACGTCTGGAGACACGGTGGATATGTCGGACGAGCTGAACGAAGAAGGCGAAATCTACTGCTACACCGAAGAGATGGAAGAAAACTACATGGCGCAGGAGTCCGGGCGCCTTCGCGTTGAGTGGGAAAACCTCAACGAAGGACTCTGCGGTGATTATACCGGCAAGCCGGACGACATCAACTTCCTGCGGTTTACTGTCTACGTGAGGAACGGCGACAGTTATGAGCAAGTGGATGACGCTTCCTACTGCACGGAAATGCCCGCAGATACGGAACCGGAGATCCTTCTGAAAGCGCTCAAGCTGCTTCTGGAGGAGTATTCTGTTCTCCAGTGGAACAGCGACGTAAGCGTCAAGAAGATCGGTGAACGACTCTCCCATATGTGCCCTGAAGATTTCATGGTGATCACCGACGATATGATTCGCGCGGGTATCCGTAAGAACATCGTCAAGTTCGTGATCGATCCAAATATGAAATCCGGCACTGTCTGCCAAATCGGTGACAACTGGTTTTACTTCGGCGGTCCTTCCGCTGAGGCACAAAACCCGGAAGAGTATGTGAAAAACACAGGCGAAGACGACCTGGTAAGAGAGATCTGCGATGTGCTGGACTGCTTCCGGCATGACGGCCCGGAAAACCGGGATGAATATCTCTACTATTATGCATACCTTCGCGAGAACCTTGAAAAGGCGGTTCCTGATCATGAAGATTGAGAAGGATCACGCACGGCTTTATATGGAGAAAGTACCCGGCTGCGGCTGGGTACTTCACTCTATTTTGGTCGATGAAGGCTGTCGTGGGCAGGGTATCGGAACAAAGTTATTACAGGAAGCATTGAACAAGTGCGGAAGACCTGTGTATCTGTTTGCCACCAGTGAGTTGGGCGGAGATCTGAAAAAACTGCGTAAGTTCTACGGCAGATTCGGATTTGAGCCTTATAAGCAAGGCAAACAGGACACCTTCCCTTATCGGTTCAACATGATCCTGATGAAATAAAGGAGGAAAACATGAACGGATATCAGTTGGACATGGGTTTACGCAAACTCATGATCACTCATAAAAATGCAAGGGTTTATATCAAAATGCCCACCGGTGAAATGATTGGCATTTACCAGCCTTTCCAGAGCACGGTGGACACAGATCTCTCTGACCAGCGCGATCCTTATCTCGCGTTAAGGATCGATGACGCAAACAGGGAACCGGTCACTGTGACAGATCTTTATGAGTCTGTACAGGCTGTAAAAAGGTTTGAAAACAGCAATTTGTTCAATCAGATGTCTGTGAGCGTTCTTCAGGACACCGGCGATTTGTATGGTTATCCTGATGAACTTCCGGTCGCGGCTTTGGTCCCGGCTTTCTCTTTGGTTGCCAGGGATAATAAAGACGCGGTTCTCTGCTATTGAGGAGGATCGATATGAACGTATATACCATGGAAGACTGGCGTCGTGACTGTGATTTCAAGGCACAGCCAGGCCAGGAGATTTCCCCGGAGATCTATGATGAAATGTTCAACGTCATGCCTCCGCTCCGTCTGCCGCGGGAAAAAGCGGCTGAAGTGTTGGAATCCCTTCGTTTACCGGTTCATGCCGGCTTTATGATGGGCGAACCACATAGTTCCGACAAGGATGGGGCACTGTATCTGGCTTTCGGCAAGAACAACTATGGAAAAGGAGATCGGTTCTTCTACCTCGGTCTTTCACACAAAGAAAAGCCCGTAAAGAACGGAACCTACTTCTACTTTGAAACCATAGAGCTTCTGCCGAATGACGGTCTGATGAAGGAAACGGAATATACGACTGAAAAGAAGGCGTTACGCTTTGCGAAAGACCACGAAGCGACACTGTATAAGGTTGTCTACCATAACAACGCGGTTGTCTCCAAAGAGCGTCTGTATGTTCCGATCTGCCAGTAACATTCCAATCGTGGATAAACTAAAAATTTGATTTAAGGAGGACTGTATTATGGCTATCATTTATCTGAAAGCGAAGGTTCAGGGGAAAAAGCCTGAACAGAATCCCATTGACAGCTTTGAATTCGACCTGCCTCACCCTTACCGTTTTATGGAAGACGGACAGGAATTCACGCCCTTTGTCGATGCCTGGGAGTGCGAAGGAAAAACGGAGAACGGTATTTTTACCGCCCGTTACAAAGACGCATACCGCATGGATACGCTCGAAAGCATCCCGACGGGTGTCCTTCGTTCCTGCAAGCTCCTCGGCGTGAATATGGCTGCCGATGCAGAATGCACCCTGGCAGACATCGAAATCGAGGTGGCATAAGCAATGTATGGGATGGAAGATTTGAGGGCGGATGCCGCGCTGCATCGTCTGGCAAATATGGTTCCTGGAACAGAAGTATCTGAAGAAGTCTACCTGGCCCTCAAAACCAGAGTTCGTTCTTTAAGACTGCCAGACCGTACCAGGATGAATTCAACGCAGGGCATTTCCGAAGGTTTCCTTTACGGGAGCCTTTACTGCTGGAAAGGCACGGATCGTATGTTCCTCGCTTTCGGACTGAGCCGGCGCAGAGGCGCTCCCAGATACTATTATCTGGGCCTGAGTTCGATTGACGGCGCAGATAACAGGCGTGTGGATTTCCGAAAAGCCATGCGCGACCCGAATTATCTGGCCAGAATGATGATGAAAGGAAGATGAAATATTTATGGATCGAAATGACAGATCCTATTTCAAGAGGATCACTCCTGAACTGATCGAGTCCCAGTTTGAAGGCCATGAAGTCCCGGAAAGCATTCGCAAGCGTGTCGCTTTGATCATGCGCCGGTTCACGATCTTCGGACTGTGTGACGGTATGTATATCGCGAACACAATCGCCTATGAGAACGGCTCCGGAGACGGGCATGGAACCTTTGAGGACACGGCGATCACGAAGATCCACAAGATCGTTCACGCCCTGATGGGTGCGTACGGCTGTAATATCTTTCCGTGCGACAAAGAAACGCTGGAAGATATCATCATGAACGGAACACTCGAAAAGGACGCCATGATCTCCGGGTTGAAAAACTCGATCCGTATCAGGAAAGAAAAAATAGACAACGTCACCGACTGGTGGCGTAAAGAGTTCCTTTATGGCGAGATCAACGTCATTAAGGACACGATTAAAGATGAGGAGGAAGCAGCATGAACATTTTCAAAACCATTTGGAACAAACTCAAAGGTTTGTTCAGGAAAAAGACCAACGGCACATATTGCACAGTGACCATCTGGGAAAAGGAAGACAGGGATCCCTGGACCATTTCCTTTGATGACCGCGAAAAAGCAAATATTTTCAAGAGAACCGCGGAAAAGATGATCCAGGAGGCCGGGAACACCACTTTGCGGGTGACCATGGACTCCGGAAGGATCAATGATACACGCACTTATCTTGAAGCCTTGGCTGAAGAACTGGAAGTCGAGATTCCGAAGCCCGAAGAACCGAAAGATGCAGAAGAAGACATGGCTGAGTTTTTCGTCACACGCGCAGTCGATGGACGATATGAGGCTGTGGTGAAGGTTCCGCGCTCCATGATCCCTGCCAAAGATGCGCCGCGTGATGTAAAACAGGCATTTGTTGACCTCCTAAAAGAAAAAGCCGAAGAAGCATACTATGAAGCGAATTTCGGTGACATGCACGACGTTGTCGGCAGTGAAATTGTCAATATTACAGATGAAAATGACAATTTCATCGAAGACGGCGGAGTAATGTATCTGTAAGGAGGAAATAATCAGTCTGCAAAAATCTACGGTGTGGAACGGTTGGGGGTAGGACCGGTTTATCCGTGGCTGCTGAGCGAAAATGACAAAGCAATGACCAAAGAGAAAGCCTTTGAGATCCTTGCCAAATTCGCGAAGCTGCTTGGGCGCGAACCGATAATCGATAGATTCGAAGCCCGCTACTTCGGATAAGTGAATCTTAACCCATACTGTATAACAGCAGCCTCAATCCAATGAGGCTGCTTTTTTTGCGAAAGTAAAAAACATAATATTAATTATATAGAAATAACGTCAGACGTATTCAGTCTTATATAGATGAATATGCTTTGGCGTTTTTTCTTGTACTATTTAACGCCAAAGGAGGAATTGAATGAAGCTGACACGTTTTGAATTCGGAGGAACGGGCATCTTCCACGCAGTTGAAGTGCTTGAAAGTATGCCGCTGGAAAAACCAGATGAGGAAGACCTTGAATGGGCAAAAAGACAGTTTGATGAGTACCTTGAAGTTCCCGTCATGCCAGTAGACAAAGAAACCGGGTTGTTCAGGAGAACAAGATCGTATTTTACGGACAAGGGCCTGGAAGCCTTTGAGAATGCTCTGGATATCCTTGTTAACCTGTTTTACATGGCGGAGGATGCTGGCCTTGGAGAATTAAAGGTGGTCGAAAAAAACACAGCGGGCGAAGAGATATTCTATGAGGATGAAAACCAAGTAGTTGTTTACGCCTAATGAAATTTTGTTTAGGAGGATGATTTTGAATGAATAGCGTATTGATCGAAGTAAAAATTGATCCTGCTGCGTTTGACAGCATGAAAGCGTTTCTGGAGGAACACAGCTTGTCCCTTTGCTGGCAAGACGAAGACAAAGACTTCTTCAGGGATGATTCCCATGAAGATAAGTTCGATTCGTACTGCCAGTTCCCTGGAGCAGTCAAGCGCACATACTGCATGGTTTACACCAGAAATGCCGTCCTGAATGAGATCCTTCATTTCCATCAGAAGGTGAACGTCCCTGCAATGATCCTTTGCCAGTATCAGAACGATGAGGGCAGGGGATATATGGAGACGTTTGAACTGAAAGACGGAAAGGGAAACCAGGTAGCATACCAGGACAATTATGACGATGATTGACCATAGCGCCTCCTCTTGCATCAAGCAAGAGGAGGCTTTTTATAGCGCAAACAAAAAAAGGAATATGTTTCTTTGCCTAAATGAAAGATACTACGAATGGTAGCAAAAGGATCCGGGTTGAATTTAAAGGATCCTATACAATCTGTGATATATGTGCTGAAAAGAAAAAAGTATAATTTAAGTAGCTATTCATGAAGACGACTTCAGGCAATAAACGAATAGACTTTTTTATTAAAGGAGGAAAACTATGCGTAAAATCAAGAAAAGTGATCGTGGTTTGACGTTCGCATTGGATGATGAGGCATTGATTGGGCTTCGGTTCAATTATGAGATCAATCTCCATAAGCGGACAATCCGTATCGTCCCGTGTGAAAACGGACGGCATACGATCAGTCGGAAGAAAAGCGGAAACAAATTCCGTGCTTTGGTGGATATCCGTTCCTGTGATGTAAAGGACCTGGTTTCTGCCGCGGAATACCTTGAAATCGAAGAAACCGCTGACAGGATTATTGTGCATGTATATAAGAAGGTGGAAACACCTTCCGTACAGCTGCACGACGGTTTGTACCTGATTGATGACGTACTCTGCGAAAAGTCCGCGGATATTGTTATCATGAAGGATGAAAGTTATTTCAGCTTTGCCCACAGACCAGAAACAGGAATCATGCCGCCCGGGCTTCCTACGGTAGCGCCGTACTACATCGCATCCTTGTTCAGCGGTGCGGGCCTTCTGGATAAGCCGTTTCACGACGATCCGAGATGTAAAATCGTGTTTGCAACAGATTTTGACAGGAACGCCTGCAAAACCTATGCGGCGAATATATCGGATCTGATTCGTTGTATGGATATTCGGGATATTCATGAAGAAGAAGTCCCGTCCTGCGACCTTGTGATTGGCGGCCCATGCTGCCAGGCGTATTCCAACGCCAACAGACACAATATCCATTCAGAGGTTTCCGAAGCGAAAAGAATGTTGCTGGACGACTATATCCGCATTGTCCATGCAAAAAAGCCGGAGGCTTTTGTAATCGAAAACGCCCCGCAGCTGTTAACATTCGATAACGGCATTGCCCTTGAAAAGCTGCTCAGGGATCTTCCGGAATACAGGCTTTCGGTTTCAAAGCTGAAAGACACGGAGCTGGGCGGATACACGAAACGGGTCAGAGCTATAATCATCGGTTGTCTGCATGAGGCAATCACGCTCCCTGAAAAAGTTGTAAAGGTTGTAAAAACAGTATGGGACGCGCTAAACAAAGTGACGCCGGAATGGTTTAATTACGACGATTACACAACGCCCAGTGAGCGTACAAAGCTTCTGATGAGCTATGTCCCGCAAGGCGGAAACTGGCAGAATATCCCGCCGGAGGTTGCGTATTTCCCGCCGACAACGCATTCCCAGCGTTATTATCGGCTGAAATGGGATGAACCGTCTCCGACGATCACCAACTTCCGTAAGCCGAACATTACGCATCCAAAGGAGAACAGGATCATTACGGTGGCTGAAGCCGCAGCACTCATGGGTCTTGAAAAAGATTTTAAGGTGTTTGGCTCAACGCTGGATTCGAGACAGCAGCAGGTCGCCAATGGGGTGACGGGCGCGATGTCTGCTTTTATCAAGAAACATGTACTGGACGCGCTGGACCGGCTTCGTGCTGATGGAAGGTTTGTTCCGGTATGCTTGACCATGGAACCGACAGGATAATCCTGTCGGTTTCTTTTTTTGCTTGTTGACATATAGGACTAAATGTAATAGAATGAAATGGGACAATAAAACGGATAATAATGTCCGTAAATAAATATTGGAGGGAAAAAAATATGGAAAAAGAAAAACAGTACGCAGACAAAGATGGGAAGGTATTCGGAGAGCAGTTTCTCTGGGACATCTTTATGGAGTGGGTCGAAGACGGAACCTACCCGGACTACTCGGATAACTCGTTCCGGAAATATTTGGAGAGTGAAGGACTGACAGAGGTGAAGTAATATGCCGAAAAAAGCCAGCGGCACTTTTGACCAGACTGTGTATGTCAAATCCTATGTGAAGGAGAATATTATAACAAAAAAAGTATTCTTCAACCGCAAAATCGACCAGGACATGCTGGAATGGATTAAAGACCGTAATTTTTCAGGCTACATCAAAACACTTATCCGACGGGATATGGAAGAAAAACCGGATCGGAATGGGAATACGGAACTGGCGAATTCTGAAAGTGTAAACGATAGCCATCAAAAACATTATGAAAGGAAAAGACCATGAACAGTTATTCGAGTAATACTGTAAAACAAAAAGCCCATGAGATACGGAGGACGGATTACAGCGGAAAATGCGAAAACTTATACGAGATCCGCTTCGAGGCTTATAGCGGATACACAAAGCACTGGTCGGCAGTCTGGCGCGATATATACGCAGAATCTGAAGATGATGCAATCGCCTGGGCCAACGAATATGCGGAGGCTTATAACAGGGAAGCAAAAGAAAAAGGTTGGAAGGGGAATATGATGCGGTATGAATCCCTCCGCCAGATAACAGAGCTCCCCAGACCGGAAGAATATCCGACCATGGCAGAAGTCGAACACGAACTTGCGTTGGAAGGCTATCCGATAGATGATTGATTGACACTCCCCATGGCTAAAGCCAGGGGATTCTCGGATCAACGAGCACGGCCTTCACCAGAGAGGACTTACAAGCTCTCACCGAGCACACCGGGCGAGTCCTGCCCTGTAAAACCGGAGGGGTTACGCAGTATTGCGTAGTCCCTCTTTTTTTATGTTTATCGCCGCGTTCAGATCACGGCTAAGTTTTGCCCCGCAATGCGGGCAAGTCCATTCCCGGACAGACAAGTCCTTTGTGGCGTGAGTCTGGGTATCACAGCAGGAACAAATCTGTGACGACGGGTAAAACCTGTCAATAAAAACAACCTTTCTGCCATAGTATTCCGCTTTATACTTCATCTGCCGCCTAAACTCGCCCATGGAAGCGTCTGCAACAGCCTTGGCAAGCTTGTGGTTTTTAAGCATGCCGCTGGTGTTCAGATCTTCCATGCAAATAATGTCATAGTTGCGGATCAGTTCGGTTGTTGCTTTATGGATTGTATCGTTTCGCTGGTTGGCGATATGTTCATGCAGTTTCGCGATACGATGCTTTGTTTCGATATACCGCCGGCTGCCATTCTTCTTGCGTGAAAGGGAGCGCTGGAGCCGTTCCAGTTTTTTCTCGGATTTCCGGAGGTACTTGTGATTCGGGAATACCTGACCGTCTGAGACGATTGCGAGATCCTTAACACCAAGATCCACAC
>Ga0256405_10002952_pt1 | contig 36826 bp, 31 predicted proteins | sample RumenRJG_02DNA_FD_189096 | JGI IMG/M metagenome (GOLD analysis project Ga0256405, IMG submission 189096) | Bovine rumen microbial communities from Lethbridge, Alberta, Canada - RJG_02 | ecosystem: Host-associated > Mammals > Digestive system > Stomach > Rumen | place: Canada: Alberta...
AAGCCGGACGTAAGAGCATCAAGAAGTGGTACGCCAAAGTAGGCGAGTTTGATAATAAAGCCTTCAACGACATTGCCGCAGCCATGTACGACAGGGAGGACGAAATACTCAACTATTTTGTGAACAGCTCAACCAATGCTTCTGCAGAATCGCTGAATGCTAAGATTAAGGACTTCAGGGCTCAGTTAAGAGGTGTTATTGACAAGAAATTCTTCATCTGCAGACTGGTCAAGATTTTCGGTTAATCCACGCGGTTATGCAGGTGACCCCATAAAGGCCGCAAGTGGTATCGCTGACATGGCAGACTCCATTGTTGGCAGTATCGGCAGATTCCAATGGGACATTGCTGTCACACGTATAGGCCAGCTCGCATCAGAAATGAAACTCTCAACAGGTGGCCAGTCTGTTGGTGGCAGTAATGGCAATGCTGACGAATTGACCAATTGGGATGGCACTAAGAAACGAGGATGGGGCAGATAAAGCTGTAATCATCCTACTTCCTATATGAGAAGGTGAATTCTGGTTATGGTTCCAGAATCACCTTCTTCGTCTTAGATTTCATCTGTTCTCATCAAAATTCTCACGAAAATTCACTTAATCTAATCAACCTCACATTTGCCGGGAAATGCCTTAAACAAAGGATATCCGACAAATTGTGACAATTATTGTTTGAGAGCTACTGGATTGTACTCCAATTCTGTTTCGTCAAGAATAAATTCACCACCATTGTTATCGATCCATTTGTTAATTGATTTTAGTAGCTCATATGTAAAACCTGAATAAAAATTCAGAGTTTTTTCAGTCAACTTAAATGAATGCAACAATGCTTCTTGGTGTTTTTTCTTGATTATATCACCGAAATCCACGACACGCCCATAATCCCGTTCCCCTTCAAGTTTTTGCAAAAGAACAAAACGGTATGGGAGGTCTTTAGAACAAGAGGTGTTTGATAAAAGACTAAACATATTATTATCAGAAACCTGTCTTAGCTCATCGGTTTCTATCCATCGGTTTAATGCTTTATCGTGAAGTTTTAAGGTGTCTATTATTTCCACCAATGGGACATAGTATATATCATTGAATTGGCGAATTGTGAGTATTTTCTCTAATTGAGACCGCAATTCAGTTATAATTGGTTGATAACTTTTAAACAACTGAAAACCAAGTAATGTACAATTAGATAGTTTTTTTATAATATCCTTTTGTTGAAGACTGAGTGTTTTATTTATATTCTTTATAGTAGTTCCGTCTTCATAACCAAAAAGCATTTTATGAATATCAGAAATAAGTTGAAATAGTGAGGTGTAGATTTTAGCATTATAGAAATCCCGAATTACATCAGATGGTACACGCATCTTATTGCTTCCTTTAATAATATGACATAAATCGTTAATCAGAATAGACTTGTCATCTTCACTATTATACAATAATAATCGCCTATTTCGTATATCAAAAGGCAAATCTTCAGGATTCCCATATTTCGTATTAAAGATACATATAACATTTTCCCAGCCGATAGTTCTAACAGCATAACCCAATTCAATAAGGACATTTGGATTAGGTGTTTTCCTGTTTTTTCGAGATCGATGGTTAATGATTGACACGTCAGCAACAAACAACTTGGCGGTATTAATCTTATTGAAAATAGTTTGAGCAATATCAACAGTTCCAATGCGCTTACTTGTGGCACGGTCTATAACATACTCTAAAGAAAAATTTTTGTCTTCCTTAATTTTTGATAATGCTTTGTGCAAACAAGAGCCAATATATGCTTTGTTATTCTCTTCTGGCAAATCTGATTGCCAAGAATAAAAAATATTATGTATCATATCAGAGTTATATGAATTAATGCCTGCAAAAATACACAAAAATCGTCAGTTTACGTGCTTTTTTGCCCTTCCTAGCACTTTTTTGCTATCTTTTTAACAATAGAGTATCTATTTACAAATAAAATTTGTAATTTTGCAACTGCATTCTGCCTGTTGCGGCAGCGATGTCCTTTGAGGAGGACGGAGCCGATGGGTGGAGCACTACATATTGAAAGGCGTTACTGACGCTTTGTTTTTGGTTGTTCAAAACTTCCACAATCGAACGGTAATTCAAAAACAAAAGCTGGGGTGACACCACGGGGTGTATCATATACTACTCCGTAGTGTGCTGCGAGGGTACTTGGTGCCCTCAAAAGCACACTTTACGGGTGTACTATATACTCCTGCGTGGGTGTTTCTCTGTCTGTTTAATTACCAAGGCTGTGGAAGGCCGTGAACAACGAACAGGCAGTAGTAAGCACCCACGTTTTTTGTATGTAGGTGTACATGATATTAACAAGCCTGACTGAAGGTGCATAAGGCAAAATTGCATTATGCCAAGACAACAAGCAATAAAGAGTCGCCCTCAGCAACTGGACTTGTTCCAGGTACAAATTGAATATCCAAAGGAGATTGTAAGGAATCAAAGTCAGGAAATAGACTTGGATTCTTTGGATTTGTCTAAGAATGTCCTTATCTGCAATGTCAAAAAAGACAATGTGGAACATTTCTTAGACGGAACTGCCAAGATATATTATACTGGTAAACGTTTCCCTTCTACTGTTGCCCTCAACAAGCTATACTACTTCATCCCCTATATCGGAAAGCAATGTGATTTGGATTATTATGGGATAAGAGACCTGTATCTTATAAAGATTGCCCGAGTTGGTTCTCGTAGAGAAGGAGAATTAGATAATGACCCGAATGATCTGCGCCTCGTTTTTGAACTGCAGTTTGTTAAGCACTTATTTGCTGATTATAAAAAACAGCGACTTCAGATTTGGGAAACATATACCGATACGACGTTAGAGCAACTTGTCGAGACTCAGAAATCGACACGGATTCAACTACCTCAGCGACTTACCTATATCAGTTTGTTCAGTTGTGCAGGCATCGGTTGTTATGGATTCAAGCAAGAGAACTTCAATTGTGTTGCGACAGTAGAACTCATCGAACGCCGTCTGAATGTTCAGAAGTATAATCACAAATGCCTTTATGAAAGTGGTTACATCTGTGGCGACATGACGCTACAGGAGACTCAGGACAGGGTATTTCGTGAGATACAGATGTGGCGGAACAAGCGAGGAATGTCAGACTTGGATGTCGTTATTGCAACGCCTCCCTGTCAAGGTATGTCTGTTGCCAACCACAAGAAAGGCAATGAACTCAAACGTAATTCTTTGGTGGTTGAGTCAATCAAGCTCATTCAGCAGATCAAGCCACGATTCTTCGTCTTTGAGAATGTTCCTGCTTTCTTGAAGTCTATTTGTACAGATATCGATGGTCATGACAAACTTATCAAAGAGGCTATCGACTTAGACCTTGCTGGCGATTATAACATAGCAGCCAAAGTTATCAACTTTAAGGACTATGGCAATCCCAGCAGCAGGACAAGAACTCTGGTCATAGGAGTGAGAAAAGACCAGAAAGAGATTACACCTCTCGAACTGTTCCCTGACAGACAAGAAGAACAGACGTTACGACAGACGATAGGCCATCTGCCACACCTTCATTATATGGGTGAAATATGGGACCAGGACATCTATCACACATTCCGACCGTATGCGCCACACATGGTTAGCTGGATTGAAAACATCACTGAAGGACAGTCGGCTTTTGATAATGAAGACGAGAGTAGAATACCTCACCATGAAAAAGATGGGGAAATAATCTACAATCAGCGAAAGAATGGTGATAAGTACACTCGCCAGTATTGGGACAAAGTACCTCCCTGTGTTCACACTCGAAACGACATCATGGCAAGTCAGAATACGGTTCATCCTACTGACAATCGCGTGTTCTCCATCAGAGAAGTGATGTTGATGATGTCAGTACCCCAATCATTTGAATGGAGTGCAATTCCCTATGCACAATTGAATGCTTTGCCATTGGAGGAGAAACAGAAATATCTGAAGAAAGAAGATCCGAATATCAGGCAGAGTTTGGGTGAAGCCGTTCCCACCATCATATTTCAGCAGATAGCCCAAAAGATTAAGGGTAAAGTAGCTGAGTCGGAATTAACAGAACAAGACGTACTGAGTATAATAGAAAAGAATGGGCTCACGGATACAGACAATCTGCAGAAATACGTAAAGAAGCACAAGAAACTTGGCTTTGTGCGTCTGGCAAAGATTGCAGAATATGCTAATGGAGCAAGGTCGGAAACAGCAGCCTACTACACACGACAGGATATTTGTTACTCAGTTGTCAAGAACCTGCCGGATTATCCAGACTCCAAGATACTTCATATTTTAGAGCCTGCTATAGGTGTAGGCAATTTTCTGCCATCCCTTTTTATGAAGTATGCAAATGTGGCAGAGCTTCATATAGATGTCATTGACATCAATCCCGACAGTATTGCTTTGTTGAAGCAAATCCTCCAGTCAATACCTCTTCCTGAGAATGTAAGACTGAACTTTATCAATAAGGATACATTGCTTGAGTTGTTCCCCAAGCGATACGATATCGTGGTTGGCAACCCACCTTATATGAAAGTGAAAGACAAGGCATTGTTGAAAGCCTATAAGCAATCGGTAGTCAACACAGACACTAACAATATCTTCTCATTCTTTATCGAAAAGTCAATAGAATTGGGAGATGTCGTATCACTTATCGTGCCCAAAAGTCTGATTAATGCCCCTGAATTTGATAGAACACGTCAGTTGATGAATGAATTCCCAATAACAAACATAGTTGATTTCGGAGAGAAAGGATTCAAGGGCGTCAAGATTGAAACTATTGCTTTTACCATCAACAAGAAAGTGAAGAAAGGATTGACGAAAGTGGAATCCTACATCACCAACTCTGTTGAGATGAAGCCCCAATCCTATATAACAGACCCACAATTCCCTTATTGGCTAATCTATCGCAATCAGGATTTTGACGAAGCGGCTGATAAGATGGAGTTTGGTATTTTCAAGACTTTCAGAGACCGTGTACTCACTAAATCCAACACTCAGCAACAAGGAGCCATCCGTGTGCTAAAGTCTCGGAACATTGGAAGCAACGAGATTATCAACATTGAAGGTTACGACACCTATATAGATAACATCAGCGGCTTGGAAGTTGGGAAATATCTCAATCATACAGAGTGTGTCTTAGTTCCTAATCTTTCATACCATCCTCGTGCTTGCTTTATGCCTCAGAATTGTATAGCAGATGGTTCGGTCGCTATACTCACAACAATAGATGACACGACAATCACAGAAGAGGATTTGGCTTATTATGCAACAGAGGAATTCAGTAAGTTCTATAGTATCGCTCGCAATCGCGGTACTCGCTCTCTCAACATTGATAACAACTCCGTTTTTTTCTTTGGCAAACTAAAAACTGAATAACTATGACGAATATTGATGACTATCTCAATCAATACAACGACTTTGATATCCGACAGACTCATGACGCGAGGTATGTTGACCAAAAATGTACTCCAGACATTGTCTGTTTTATTGCGGATTGTATTCTCAATACTTCCTGTGCTACTAAAACGTTCACGATAAACGACCTGTGGGATGAACGATTTTTTATAGATAACTGTCGCGTCATTTTTGGAAAGCCTTCTCCTGCAGACCCAAGTGCAAGGAATGAGTACAACAAAGTCCTTTGTCAACCATTGAAATTATTGGCTTATGCTCATGTGTTGACGGTTAATAAAGATGATAGAACATTGTTCTTCTCTGTTGCAGACATTGAAATGCTTGAATACATTTCCGTTAAAGAGCGAAATGCATACAATTTTATGTTAAAGTTCTTTGGAAAAGTTCTTTCTGATAGCGGTCTAATGAGAATCTTTGATGAGTATAAAATGAATTGTATATCAGATCCTAAATCCGCTAAAGCAGAAATCTATGCTAAATACCACAGGTTTATTTCTGCAAACACCCCATCTCACTCAAAAACGGACGTTGATAGGATATTCCATAAAGTATTTAACTTGTTTGCTTACAGCAATATGTTGCCAGGTAGCAATGGTAAATTACTTGACTGGTATGATCTCATGTATAATAGGGTGAACTGGAGAGATAAAGATAAGAAACAAAAAGCTCTAACAAGGCAACAAGCAGTAGCGGTAGAAATTGAGCAAATGAATCAGGATTTCTACGTTGATTATCAGGTCAACAAAGCAATTAGGAAGGTACGAGAGAAACAAGGAACCATTAGTGAGGTTCATGACGATTTGGCCAATGGTGTAGCAACCGAAGTTCATCACATTTTCCCCAAGTCAGAATTTCCAGAACTGGCATCCTACTTTGAAAATCTTATTCTATTAACGAGTAGCCAACATAGACAAAAGGCTCACCCTAGGAGCAACTTTCATCTGATTGACAAGGAGTATCAATTGGTGTGTCTTATGGCCAAATCGCGTACGGTTGAAGATTACATAAACACACATGGCGAAACTTTCTACTCGAAGAAATCATTTTTGCATGTTGTGAATACGGGAACTTCCTGTAATGCTCTTCATGAAAGTGACTCTTTCAATACTATACGACGGTATATTCATGACTATTACAATCAAGTTGGATAACCAAAACGAATCACAGTTATGTACAAATCACATTTTGGAAGAAACGGACAGGTTAGTTTCTCATGTCCTGAGGATTATTACGAGTTGCTTGGCTATTTGGCAAAGTCAGATGGTTCAACAAGTATCACATGGGAAAACAATGAAGATCAAGGAGCTTGGGGTAGTGAAGGTAGAATCTGTTTTTATACAAGAAGACTTCCGTCCGCAGGATGCCTACGTTTTACGGCAGGGAACGGCTCAATATACAAAAGAGTTAACTGCAATGATTTCGTTGAGCATCTTTCAAGATATCATGGCTTCGTACAAGGTAAGTATCAAAATGTCGAGTCTATTCGCAGGACAATTCCTAAACAATATATAGACTGCTTTGAACGAGGACTAAAAAGTTAGAAATCTTAGCTAGTCTATTATGCAATATTGTACTCGCATTTTATTCGTTAGGAAAAGATTTGCAAACTTTACTCTTGCCAAGAGCAGATGGCTGGGGTGAAGAGAGACCTTCAGCCGATAATGACCAAACGATTATTGTCTATACCACATATGATAGAACGAGAAAAGAGTATAATCTTGCCGTTATAAACTACAGAGGTCCCGATGCTGTGACGAATGAATTTGCCTCTGAGAGCCACATTGTTATAGGCTATCATATTAGTCAATCTGGTATTACCAATTAGATGACTAAGATTTATTGGACTCGGGAGCCTGAATATTTTCGAATTGCGAGGCGAACTTGATGTAATAGATGTGCTGAAGAATAACCTTCTATCTTTGAACTATGTAAATATTGTTCACGTATCGTGATTTAACTTCCGTGACTATTATTATGCTTATGCTGGAACGGTGAGTCCATCCGAAGATAAATGTTCTTGATGCTTTTGCGTGCAAAGGTACAGTGCTTCAGATTCCTGCATTTTTCTTCTAAGAAGAAAGACAACCATAAACGTAAAATCTTAAAATATTGTAAAAAATCACAAGAAACGTATTGCGATTGAAGAAAAAATACTATTTTTGCAAATTAAGAATGTACATCGGGAATGTACGATTACATAATAGAACCATATGATTACTTACATAATATAATAATAATGGACAAAAGGAAGTATACCGTAATAGACCTTTTTGCTGGTTGCGGAGGGCTGTCTTTAGGACTCTATCAAGCAGGGTGGAATGGTGTATTTGCTGTAGAAAAGAATCCTTGTGCCTTTGAGACGCTGAATTATAATCTTATAGAAAATAAAAATCACTTTGATTGGCCAGAATGGCTGCCAAAAGAACCTCTTGATATTATAGAGGTAAATAAGCGGTATAGGAAAGAACTAAAGCATCTTCGCGGAGCCATTGATCTGGTAGCAGGCGGGCCTCCTTGTCAGGGATTTTCAATGGCAGGCAAAAGAGTGGAAGATGATGTTAGGAACCAGTTAGTGTTTGCTTATATTGATTTTATTAAAATGGTACGTCCCAAATTAATTCTCTTTGAAAATGTAAAAGGTTTTACTTATGCATTTGATAAAAGAAAGCATCCTGATGCTGTGCCATATTCCAAAGTGGTTATTGAAAAGCTACAAATGTTGGGTTATAATGTAAAGCCTCAAATAATTGACTTTTCTCAATTTGGAATACCACAACGTAGAAAGCGTTTTATTTTAGTTGGTATTAGAAATGGTTTGAAAGGATGTGCGGACGTTTTTTTTGAAAAACTCGAATCGGAAAAGAAAGGCTTTTTAGAAAAAAGAGGTTTAGCAGAAAAGGTGACGATTGTAGATGCAATTTCTGATTTACTACGTTCGAATGGTGAGATAGAAACACCAGATAGAAAAGGTTTCCTTTCAGGCTTGTATGGCAATGAACAGACTGCTTATCAGCACTATTTACGTTCTGACTCTATAAATATAATACCAAACAGTCATAGTTTTGCTCATCACACAAAAGAAAAAGAATCGTGTTTTGAAAACCTTCTATTGAATTATCCTATCCGAGGTAAACGTATAGATGGAGAGAATCGTGCTCCCTGGGGAATTAGACAACGTGGAATAACTGTTTTAGATCCTAATGCCGTTGCTCCAACAATTACAGGATTGCCTGATGACTATCTCCATTATTCTGAACCTAGGATTATGACTGTTAGGGAGTGTGCGCGCATACAATCATTTCCTGATTGGTATGAATTCAAAAGCAAATATACAACAGGTGGAAAACTGAGAAAGAAAGAAGTACCTCGATATAGTCAAGTTGGAAACGCTATACCGCCACTATTTGCTTTTCAGGCAGGTCTGGTTTTAAAAGAATTAACAAATGGCTGATGTTCACTTTAAGACAAATATTCTTTTGAAAAATATCATTGGTAAAGACCTAATTACTGATGATAATTTGGCTGTTCTTGAACTTGTAAAAAATTCTTTTGATGCAGGTTCTCCAGAAGTGTCAATTATATATAATAATATTATTGACAATGATGATAATGTGCAAATTAAACTACCAACGAGTCAAACAAGTCAACTCATAATAAAGGATGAGGGGGCTGGCATGAATGAGGATGATCTTATAAATAAATGGTTAAATATTGCATATTCAGAGAAAAAGGAAATACGGGAAAATTACGGAAGAATTCAGGCAGGGAATAAAGGCGTTGGCCGTTTTTCTTGTGATCGGTTAGGCCATTTTCTTACTATTTATTCCCGTAAAAGAGGTTCAAATTTTTTTAAATTGTTTATTGATTGGAGATTGTTTGAAAGAGAAGGGCAGCAAGATTCTTTAATACAGGATATCAAATTGAATATTAGTGAATTAACTGCAGATGAATTCTCTCTCCAAACAGGTTACGATTCATTTGAGTCAGGAACAATATTAGAAATAGCTTATTTGCGTGAATTTTGGACAAAAGATAAGATTTTAAGTCTTAAACGAGAACTTGAAAAATTTATTAACCCCAACCAGATCTTTTCTTCGTCACGTTTTGAAATTTTCCTTTATGCTAAAGATTATCAACAAGATGATAATCTAACAAATGATGATATAAAAAAAATAAACGGAAGAGTTGAGAACAAAATATTTGACAAATTGAATTTTAAATCTTCAAGTATAACTTCTTCCATTGATGAGCGCGGTGAATATATTACCACGATATTGCAGGATAGAGGAAATGATATATTTATATTAAAAGAAAAAAACACATTTTCACAACTAAGTAATGTTAAGGTTACTGTTTATTATCTCAATCCTTACGCAAAGAGATATTTTACAAATCAAACAGGAATAAGATCCGTCGATTTTGGCTCAATTTTTCTTTTTATTGACGGTTTTCGTGTTCCACCATATGGAGATGATGGCGACGATTGGTTGGGATTAGAGATAAGAAAGGGACAGGGATATAATCGTTATCTCGGAACTCGTGAAATCGTGGGACGCATTGAGGTAAATAATAATCATGATAATTTTATTATTATTTCCAATCGTTCTGGAGTGGTGAATAACGTTGCTTTTGAACAATTAACACATTCTACGGCTCCATATGGATTTTTTTATAAAACGTTTAGGCGATTAGAACGTTTTGTAGTTGAGGGCATAAGTTGGGATAAAATCGGTAATATTCAATCCAAATTTGGTGAGAAGGGTGAAAAGTATAAATTAGATGATCTTACTCGAAGCAAACAGATTCTCTCTGTAATAAAGAACATTATAGATGCAAATGATACACAAATTTCTTCATTAATTATTAATGAAGAATTTGTTAGCCAAATTATAGATAGCCAAATCGAGCGTGCAAAGACAGACTTGAATGATATGCTTCAAGATATAGCCCAAAAGGCTTCCACAATGGATCCTTTAATAATAGAGCAATATCAACAAGAACTGGGAGAAAATACAGAAGAATTGAGGCATTTGATGGCTTTAATTAATAATATAACCCCAACTTCAGATAGGATAAAAGATGTAAATCATGTCCAGTCTCTAATAGATGAGAAACAAACGGAGTTTTCTGAATTAAAGAAGAGTCTTGAAGCAGAGATTAAAGCACGAAAACACGCAGAAGAAGAAAAGCTTCGAATTGAAAAAGAGTTAGAATTAGAAAAAGAAAAGAATACTTATTTACGTACATCAGCAAGGAATTTAAGCGATGACGCAAAAGGGCTTATACATAATATTAAAATTGTTTCTAAGAAAATTAGTTCAAGCGTAGAAAATCTATACGATAAGATACATAGTAATTCTATGACTCAGAAGGATATTCTTAAAGCGCTTGGAGTTATAAGATTTCAGTCTGAGAAGGTACTAAAGATTAGCAAAATAATAACCAGAGCAAACTTTAGAACAGATAAAACAGACCAAATAGTTGATGTGGTTGGCTATATTGAGCAATACGTATCAATATATAGAGATATATATGAAGATACCGATTTACAATTTTCTGTCAATAAAAATAATTCAAGTTTAATGCGCAAGGTGAGTGTTCTGGAAATAGCTCTTGTGTTAGATGATTTGATATCAAATTCTGAAAAAGCAGGAGCCAAATTTTTTCAACTTGATATGACTAATATTGATGACAATTCATTAAGAGTCATTGTTTCTGATGATGGAAAAGGGATTGATGAGAAGTTTATGGATAATCCTGAAAAAATATTTGAACTTGGTGTAACAACAACAAACGGTTCAGGAATCGGTCTTAATTCTGTACGCACAGCTTTAAAATCGATGAAAGCTTCAATCTCTTTCTTGGGTAATGGAAAAAAATTATCTGGAGCAGCGTTTGAAATACTTTTTAAATAGATAAAGGAATGAAAAAAAGAATACTAATCATTGATAATGAGCCTCAAACCGAAGAAATTGAAAAGATGATTCGGGATGCCCATAATGTGGGCATAGAATTAGATTGCGATCAGTATAATGTCGGAAGTACAGAAGAAACGGCATTATTAGATAAAGGTATTCTTAACATAGAAAAAGTAATTCAAGAATATAAGAAAAGATTTAGGGGGAAGTCATATTCATTAATTGCTTGTGACTGGGATTTGAATGATGATAATATAGATGGCATTGAATTGTTGAAGCAATTTGCTGCTAATAATATCTGGAAGCATACCCCAAAGATGCTTTATTCTGGTCTGTTAGATGAAAAAATAAATGAGAAATTAGAATTATATAAATCTGAAAAAATCTCAAAAGATAAACTACGCTCACATATAAAGCTATTAATCAATTCTGATTTACGTGGTTTTCACAAAAGAGAAGATTATGATAAACAAATTATTGCATTCTTAAAAGATGAAGAAGACACTTTAGATGTTATTGTTGAAGAGATTTTGTTGAAATTCCCAGATTTTGAATTTAAGGGGGGCTGGGAACATCGGTCTTTTTCTGGAAAAACGTTTGATGAGGTTGCTAAGATTATCTCTTCAGACGAGAATTTGCATAAAAAATTCAAACGAGAACTCATAGAAGAGTGTATAGCATATTTAACTAAATCGGTTTGATATGATTCTTGTAGTACATCCACTTGATCCTTCTACAAAAGCTTTGATAAGAGTTGGAAACTATATTAAGAGCTCTTTTCCTAATGAAGTGCATGTCTTTAATATCCATCCTAATGAAGAATCCAGATATAGTTGTTATGAAACTATTCAAAAATGTACATCAGATGATATTATCTTATTTCTTGGGCATGGATCTTCCTTTGCATTATATGGTAGTAAAGGAAAGATGTATGATAAGGCAGATTTTGTTAGTTATGATGCACAAAAAGAATACCCGGAATGGTATTATTATAATGAATACTTTATCAGTAAAGATAATTGGGAAATATTGAAAGATAAGCGTTTGATAAGTGTTTCATGTATGTCAAACGGTTTTGGCAAGACTCTTTTTGACAAAGGAATTGTACGTTCAATAATTGGTTTTGGTGATATTCCAACATCAGTAGGAGAGTTTAAGGAAAAGGGTATTTATGCGAATTCTCATCTAATTGCCTGGATGAAAGGTGAAATTAATTGGATAATAAAACGCTCAATTGTATATTCGCATCTGATGAACTTCTCATTTTCAAAGACAGGAGATTTGATGAAATTTATTATTCAGCAAAGAATAGCAATGCATCTCCATTCTAAAAATAGATTTCGTTATATTTTGGCAAATCAACTTGCGACAATAAAGGAGGAAATGTTCATAAAAGAAATAAAATGATGCTGGTATGTATATTGAAGTGGCGATTTAATATTTCTGTTCCTTTGTGGTTTTCACCAATTAGTCTATTTGTTCCATTAGATATAAATATTCAGAATATGAAGAAATCTATGTTGACAGTTGAAACACAATAAGCATTTTCAACTTGTCAACAGTAGAACTTGACAACGCTCTGCAAAGATTATCTTTTGCAGGATTAGTGGCTACAGATTCTGCAAGGAAGAGATACGGAGTGGCTACAACCTTCTGAAATTGGCTACAATTTGGCTACAAATTTGAAATGTGAGAAAAAGAAAAGTCCCGCAAATCATTGATTTACAGGACTCTTTCTTGGGCGCTTCAGGATGGGCTTGAACCAACGACCCCATGATTAACAGTCATGTGCTCTAACCAACTGAGCTACTGAAGCAGATTTTTGTTTTGTTTTGCAAAGATAGGAAAAAGTTGAGAGTTGAGCGTTATGAGTTCTGTGTTTTTTTTGTGAAATGACGTTTTTTTTCTTCTTTATACAGTAAAATGGCTTTTTACTTACATTGTTTGAGTTCTTCTTTCAACTGTCCTCGTGGAACGCCGAGTTGGATGGCACGTTGGAAGTCTTGTTTGGCTTGGTGCTTATGGCCTTCCTTCAAGTGGAGGTATGCACGGGTGAGGATGAGGTTTTTGTTTTCGGGTTCCAGTTCGATGGCTTTGTCCAGATCCATCAGGGCAAGTTCTGACTGTTTATTTTCAGCCTCTATCTCAGCACGGATGGAGTAGAGTTCTGCCTTGTCGGGATATTGGTCGATGAGGAGAGTGAGACGGGTGACAGCCTCCTGTGGCTTATTGGCATTTTGGAAGAGGATGGCAACACCGAGGAGGGCTGCGTAGTTGTCGGGTTGGAGGGTCAACAGGTGCTCGTAGTCGGTCTTAGCACTCTGGTAGTTGCGTTGCTGCTGGTAGATGTAGGCACGACTGAGCAGAGCATCGGTGTTGTTGGGGGCAACGTCTATGATTTTTGTGTAGTTGTGCAGGGCTTTACTGTAGTTGTCCAAAGACAGTAGAATGTCTGCCTGTGCCTTGAGGATAGGGACATTGAGAGGGGCTATGCCCAAAGCAATGTCGTAAGTGTCGATGGCTTTGAGATGTTCGCCCTGCAGTTCTTGAATGTGTGCAATGTTTGCATAAGTGAGGGCGTTGCGGATGTCGTCAGGCGACGATTTCAATGCTTGACGGAAGTAACCGATGGCTTCGTCATAATGCTTTTCATTGGCAGCGGCGAGTCCCTGCTCAATGAAGGACTCGTAGGTCTGGGCGGAGGACGTGAATAACGAAAAACTAAAAACTAAAAGTAAAAGTGTTCTTGGAAGTGAAAAGTGAAAAGTGAAAAGTGAAAAATTTGAGTTACTTTTACAGATGGGTGACCATCCGAATGGTTGGTAACTTAGATTTTTCACTTTTAACTTTTCACTTTTCACTTTAATATGCTGGGCGGTATTTGTCTTCATTTTCATCTTCGAGCATGGAGAGGTAGGAGTTGTAGCGGCTTTCGGCGATGTCGTGGCGTTCAACAGCCTCACGCACGGCGCAGTGGGGCTCGTGGGTGTGGGTGCAGTTGTTGAAGCGGCAGTCGGCTGAGAAGTGAAAGATCTCTTTGAAATAGTGGCTGACCTCCTCCTTTTTCATGTTGAAGGTGCCGAAGCCTTTGATGCCGGGCGTGTCAATGATGTAGCCCCCGCTGCCCACTTCATACATCTCGGAGAAGGTGGTGGTGTGCTTGCCGGTGTTGTAGGCATCGCTGATGTCGCTGGTGCGCAGGTGGAGGTGGGGAAAGAGGGTGTTGATGAGGGTTGATTTGCCCACGCCGCTGTTGCCCGACAGAAGGGTGATTCTGCCTTGCAGTTCGGCTCTCAACTCCTCCACACCTTCGCCTGTCAGGGCAGAGATGCGGCGGCAGGGATAGCCGATGGTTTCGTAGAGGTTGATGACTCCGTCGAGATAGTCTTTCCATTCGTCGTCAATCAGGTCTATCTTGTTGAAGACGAGGGTGACGGGCACACTGTATGCCTCGGCAGAAGCCAAAAAGCGGTCGATGAACTGGAGAGGTGTTTCGGGCTGTTGGATGGTGATGATGAGGAAACACATATCGACATTGGCAGCGATGATGTGCGACTGCTTGGAGAGGTTGGTCGATTTGCGGATGATATAGTTCTTGCGGTCGTCAATCGCTGTAATGAGACCAGACCCAACCACAGACCCTCCCCTCACCCTCCCTACAGGGAGGGGGTGGTTACCTTGCTCGTTAGTTTCCTCATTAGCAGAGATACCACTCCCTCCCTGTAGGGAGGGTGAGGGGCGGGTCTGCTGCTCGTAGGGCGTGAAGGTCACCCTATCGCCAATCGCCACAGGATTGGTCGTTCGGATGCCGCGAATGCGGAAGTTGCCCTTGACCTTGCAGTCAAAGACCTCTCCCGCATCCGATTTGACGGTATAACTATACCCAGTGTTTCTGACGACGAGTCCGTGCATCACTTCATTTACAATTTGACAATTTACAATTTACAATTCATGGAGCAATTTGGCGATTGTACAGTTCTTTCTGTCCGCATGGGAAATTGTAGATTGTAAATCGTCAAATTGTAAATTTTTACACTGTCATAATTTCTTTGTTCTTAGCCTCGAGCATGCCATCAATCTTCTTGATGTACTTGTCGTGTGCCTTCTGAACCTTGTCCTCATAGTCCTTCTCCATGTCTTCGGGAGTGCCGGTTTTGATGGACTTCTTCAGTTTCTCGATGGCATCGCGACGGGCGTTGCGCACACTCACCTTGGCGGTCTCAGCCTCTTTCGAGCACTGCTTCGTCAGGTCCTTACGACGTTCCTCGGTCAGGGCAGGAATACCGAGACGGATGAGTTCACCGTTGTTTTCGGGCATGATGCCGACCGACGAGTCGATGATGGCTTTCTCGATGACCTTGAGCATCGACTTCTCCCAGGGCTTGATGGTGATGCTGCGGGCATCGGGTGTGTTGAGCGATGCCACGTTGCTCAGTGGCACCATGCTGCCGTAGGAGTCAACACGTACTTCGTCCAGAATGTGTACGTTGGCACGTCCTGCACGGATGCGGCTGAGGGCTTCTTCGAGGTGCATGGCTGCAAACTCCATCTTTTCCTCAGCATCTTCCAGATACTTTTTTACTTCTTCCATATTCAATATAGACCCTCTCCCCAACCCTCCCCCGTAATGGGGAGGGAGTGCCATTCGGCGAGGTTCCAACGAGGGTATTTTTAAAGTTAATAATATATTTCTTCTCATTTTCCCTTACATCCCGCATGGTCTCCCTTCCCATTACGGGGGAGGGTTGGGGAGAGGGTCTCTTTATTTCAAAATTCCAAAGTCATCTGCGAGTCTTCAGCCACTTTGGTGCAATCGAAGAAGAAGTGCCCCCGCTTGCCCACTACATAGCAGTAGGGTGAATCGGCTTTCTTGCTTTCCCCTCGAAGGAACTGGTAAATCTCTTTCCATGCCTCGTCGTAGGGGTGCTGCTCGCCAAAGAGTTGCGGCTCCATGTTGCAGATGTTGCGAACGATATGACTTATGCGTAGGCCTTCCTTGCCCGCTTCCATCAGCAGTTTCTGTAGATTGGGTTCAAACCAACGCTGTCTCATTTACAATTTGACGATTTACAATTTACAATTCATTGAGCAATTTGGCGATTGTACAAATTCCTTTCTGTCCGCATGGCAAAATTGTAAATTGTAAATCGTCAAATTGTAAATTACAAGATGGTGCATCCCGTGCAGGGCTTCAACTGCTTGAAGAAGTCGTTGCCCTTGTCATCCACCAGGATGAAGGCTGGGAAGTCTTCCACCTCAATCTTCCAGATGGCTTCCATGCCCAGTTCGGGATATTCCACACACTCGATGCTCTTGATGCTCGACTGTGAGAGCACGGCAGCCACGCCACCGATGGTGCCAAGGTAGAAACCGCCATGCTTCTTGCAGGCTTCGGTCACCACGTCGCTGCGGTTGCCCTTGGCAATCATCACAAGCGATGCGCCATTGTCTTGGAACTCATCTACGTAGGGGTCCATGCGGTTGGCTGTGGTTGGACCCATCGAGCCACAAGGATAACCCTCTGGAGTCTTGGCAGGACCTGCATAGAGCACAGGATAGTCCTTGAAGTATTGTGGCATACCTTCGCCAGCATCCAGACGAGCCTTCAGTTTGGCGTGAGCAATGTCGCGCGCCACGATGATGGTGCCCTTCAGGTTCACACGGGTCGATACAGGATACTTGCTCAGTTCCTTGCGCACAGCGTCGATGCCCTGGTTCAGGTCAATCTCGATGCCCTTGCCGCCTTCGCCCGGACGACGCAGTTCTTCAGGAATCAGTTCGGATGGGTTGCTGTCCATCACCTCGAGCCAAACACCGTCCTTGTTAATCTTCGCCTTGATGTTGCGGTCGGCAGAGCAGGACACGCCCATGCCGATGGGGCAAGAGGCACCGTGGCGAGGCAGACGAATCACGCGAATGTCGTGTGCCAGATACTTGCCGCCAAACTGTGCGCCAAGACCAATCTTGTAGGCTTCCTTCAGCAGTTTCTCTTCCAAATCCACGTCGCGGAAGGCACGGCCTGTTTCGTCGCCCGTAGTGGGCAGAGAGTCGTAGTATTTGATGCTGGCCAGTTTCACGGTCAGCAGGTTCTTTTCAGCCGATGTTCCGCCAATCACGAAGGCGATGTGGTAAGGAGGACAAGCCGCTGTGCCAAGGCTCTTCATCTTCTCCACCAGGAAGGGGAGCAGTGTGCCCTCATTCTGGATGGTGGCCTTCGTCATGGGGTAGAAGTAAGTCTTGTTGGCAGAGCCGCCACCCTTTGCCACCATCACGAAACGGTACTCGGCACCCTCCGTTGCCTCGATGTCAATCTGGGCAGGCAGGTTGCACTTCGTGTTCACCTCGTCATACATGTTCAGCGGTGCATTCTGTGAGTAACGCAGATTGTCCTGAGTGAAGGTGTTGAACACACCCCTCGACAGTGCCTCCTCGTCTTCAAAACCAGTCCACACCTGCTGACCCTTCTCGCCGTGAATGATGGCCGTACCCGTGTCTTGGCAGAAGGGGAGGACTCCCTTGGCTGCCGTCTCAGCGTTGCGCAGGAACTGCAGTGCCACATACTTGTCATTCTCAGTGGCTTCGGGGTCGCGCAGTATTTTTGCCACCTGCTCATTGTGCTCGCGGCGAAGCATGAACTCCACATCGTGGAATGCCTGCTGAGCCAGCAGCGTGAGTGCCTCGGGCGACACTTTCACTATTTCTTTTCCTTCAAACTCGCCAACACTGACACCCTCTCGTGTCAGCAGTCGGTATTCTGTCTTGTCCTGTCCCATCTGGAACATGGGAGCATACTTAAATTCTGGTGCTTGAGCCATAAAATGTTAGGTTTTATTGTTTTGTATGTTTATTTTCACTCGCAAAGATACATCAAATCAGTGAAAAACAAAACATTTTCGTGTTGTTTTTTGTGAAAAAAGGGCGAGGAGGGGCGGAAGAAGGGGGAAAAGCTTGTGTTTTGCGATTTTCTCATTTATTGCGCTATGCAAAGATACGAATTTCTTGCGACTTGTCAAGTCCTCGAATCAACTGTTTACAGACGAACGCCCGTAAACTCCAAGAGCCTACGGGCGTTCGCACAAAAGTTCTATTCTTGCGTCTTGCTGTCCTTATTTTATCCTTTTCATAGTGACTTCTAATTCAAGGTCTTCTTCATCAAGATCTTTTAGAACTAATCTGTCCTGTGTGAGACTTACAATCTCGTTGTTGTCTGCATTTTTTCCCTGACCCATCGTCAGTTTTTTGCCATTGAGAGTATAAGTCGTCTCATCATATTGTACCCATTCTCCATCTATATATTCGTACTCTTTGAATATATTACCTCCCAAGAATTCAAAACGTACGAAATCGGCAACATCTAAATCTTCAAAAGCTTCCATACCATTTTCTGTAACATCTACGTTAAAAGACACTTTCTTCCCCGTGTCTTCATCGATATATGAACCTTTGACATTTGTCATTTGCCAAAGTCCTGTGAGAGAGGCGGTTGTTGCAGCTCCATTATTGTCATCGTCATCGTTGCTGCAAGAAAATAAACCAAGACTCAAAAATATAACCATCAATGTGGTCATCAAACAATACTTTTTCATTGTATTCAATTGTTTTTATAGAGGTTAAACACTTATGTTAACTATTGCAAATGCAAATTAAGGTATTTTTTTGTTATTATCCAAGCATTTGCAAAACTTTTTTGGGGAAATGGGGCATCGGTTGCTTGTTGACAGCGGATAATGAGCCTTATTTGAATAACGACAAAATTCTTCTCGTGGCGTTTTTTTACTTTTTTCTTCCTCAATGTGTGAGCATTCAGGAAAAGTTTGTATATTTGTCCGCACAAACTCAATAACTTTTTAAATATGAAGAAAAACTTATTTGTTTTGATAGGCTGCTGTACATTAACTTTCAGCATGTTTGCCCAACCTTACAAAGACCCGAATCTCTCAGCCGAGGTGAGGGCCAAAGACCTGTTGGGACGCCTTTCTTTGCAAGAGAAGGCACAACTGATGGAACACACTTCTCCAGCCATTGAGCGTTTGGGCATTCCTGCTTTCAACTGGTGGAACGAGGCTTTGCACGGCATCGGACGAAATGGTACGGCGACAGTCTATCCTATCACGATGGGATTGGCTGCTACCTGGGATGATGCGTTGGTGGAACGTGCATTCTCTGCTGCCAGTGATGAGGCGCGTGCCAAGAACAACATTGCCCGACAGAACGGGCGCATCAGACAGTATCAGTGCTTGTCGTTTTGGACACCTAACATCAATATCTTCCGTGACCCTCGATGGGGGCGTGGCCAGGAAACCTATGGCGAAGATCCGTATCTCACCACCAAGATGGGCTTGGCTGTGGTACGAGGTTTGCAGGGTGCACAGGGCGATGAGGGTATTGAATATGGCAGTAAGGGACAATATCGCAAGTTGTTGGCATGTGCCAAGCACTTTGCGGTGCATAGCGGCCCTGAGTATAACCGCCATAGTTTCAATCTCGAACTGCTTCCTGAACGTGACTTGTGGGAAACTTATATGCCTGCTTTCAAGGCTTTGGTGCAGGAGGGAGATGTGCAGGAGGTGATGTGTGCCTATCATCGTTTCGATGGTGAACCTTGTTGTGGTAACTCTCGTTTGCTCAATGACATTCTTCGTAAGGAGTGGGGATTCAAGGGGTTGGTGACGAGTGACTGTTGGGCAATTAACGATTTCTTCAACAAATCGAATCATGGCACTTCCGACTCGAAGGAATCCGCCATTGCGACGGCTGTCATTGCAGGTACAGATGTGGAGTGTGGTGGCACGTTCCGTAGTCTGACCGATGCTGTGGCTCAAGGAAAAATCACGGAAGAGAAGATTGACGAGAGTCTGCTCCGCTTGTTGAAAGCCCGTTTCGAGTTGGGCGATTTCGACAGTGAAGACCTTGTTCCTTGGAAAAAGATTGGTCCTGAGGTCATTGCCAATGAGGAACATCATCAGATAGCACTCGATGCAGCCAGAAGAAGTATCGTGCTGCTCCAAAACAAACAGAATATTCTGCCTTTGGCAAAAGAGACAAAAGTGGCAGTGATTGGTCCCAATGCCAATGACTCCGTGATGATGTGGGGTAACTACAACGGATTTCCTCGCCACACAGTCACTATCCTCGAAGGCATCAAGCAGAAGGGAAACGTGATTGGTAGCATGAAGGCTTGTGACCTTGTGGAGAATATGGGTCGTCAGTCACGTAGAGGCAACGAAGGTCCTGCACGAGACTATGGTCACGATGATGCCCTGCAAGTGAAGACGGAAGATGCCACCAACACGACAGATAAAGATGTCCTTGACTGTGTGAAGGATGCGGATGTGGTGGTGTTTGTGGGTGGCATCTCGCCCCGTTTGGAAGGTGAGGAGATGCGTGTGACATTGCCTGGTTTCAGAGGAGGTGACCGCACCAGCATCGAATTACCGCAGATTCAGCGCAATATGTTGAAGATGTTGCACGATGCTGGCAAGAAGGTTGTATTTGTCAACTGTTCGGGAAGTGCAATGGCATTGGTTCCCGAAACCACCACCTGTGATGCCATCGTTCAGGCTTGGTATGGCGGCGAAGCAGGTGGAGAGGCGTTGGCTGATGTGCTATATGGCGACTGCAACCCTACAGGAAGATTGCCCATCACGTTCTATCGTAGCACAGACCAATTGCCCGATTATGAGAGTTACGAAATGAAGGGTCGCACCTATCGGTATATGACGGAATCCCCTCTGTGGTATTTCGGCTACGGACTTAGTTACACAACGGTTCGCTATGGTGCTCCCACTTGCAAAAATAACGTAGTGAGTGTGAGTCTCACCAATACGGGAAAGCGTCAGACAGAAGAACTGGTGCAGGTGTATATCAATAAACAAGGTGACACGGATGGGCCGAGAGCCACGCTCCGTGCTTATCAGCGAGTGACTATTCCGGCTGGTAAGACCGTGCAGGCAGAAATCCCACTGCCACGCACTAGTTTTGAGTGGTGGAACACAAACACCAACACCATGAACGTGAGTGCAGGAACATTCAATGTCATGGTTGGTCCTTCCAGCAACCCCACTGACTTGAAATCGGTCTCTGTCACCATCCAATAACCATACTTATCTTAATTGATTACTGACAATGAAAAAGATTCTTTTTGTAATGGGTGTGTTGCTCACGATGGCAGCATGCACCAACAACAAGCCCGCAGAGGCAGTAGAGAACCCGGAACCGTCTGTTGAAGCCACAGACACAACGAGTGAACAAACAAAACAGAAGAATATGGAAGAAGTGCAAGCGTTTTTGAAAGAATGTAATGCGTTCTTCATTGCCACCGTTGATGGTGACCAACCTCATGTCCGTCCCTTTGGCGTGTCTGAAATTATTGATGGACGTCTTTACATCATGACGGGGAAAGTGAAGGATGTTTATAAGCAAATGGCAGCGAATGGCAAATTTGAAATCTGTGCATTGAAGCCATCGGGCAGTGAATGGATACGTATTAGTGGAACTTTGGTCAATGATGAGACGTTGGCGGTGAAAGAGGAATTTTTGAATCGTAACGAGAGTTTGAAGTCAATGTACAAGGCTGACGATGACAACATGGCTGTGCTTTACATCACGGAAGGCACTGCTCGTTTCTGTTCCTTTACAGCATCTGAACGGAAGGTGAAGTTCTAACCGCAACATTGATCTAAGGTTCAGTTGAAGATGATAGATTAAGAGAGTGTGTCAAAATAAGGATGCAGTCGCCCTTTGGGCGAGAAATCCTGCAAATCTAAACAAATCTTATATGCTATTGGTTTGATTTCCAATATAAAAGATTTTGAACAGATTTGAGAGATTTCTGCGCGAAGCGCACTTCGTTCATTTTGACACACTCCCTTGTTGTTTGTCAGTATTGATAGAGTTGGATATGTAGGATTTTCCATTCGCCTACACCGATGCGGGCATGTCGTCCTTGATGGCTTTGGTCACCATTGTGACGGCGCAGGTAGTTCAGATTGCCGTCGTTACCGATGGCTACTTCATCGACAGAAAGGAGTCCCAGCCGCTTGCCTTTGAAAGTGGAGAAGGTAGAGGCTTTTGTGGTATTGCCTGCTTCTGCAAACCCGTCCTCTCCCAATTGCTTCTGCTCTTCCTGTTGTTTTTCGGATGGGGTTTTGAAGTCGATGACCACTCCACTGCCTGCCAGCAGATAATCGAACTTGCCCAATCGAATTAAGACGGCTCCTCCTTCAGGCCATGTGCTGCCGTCGGTGGCACGGGCATCCCACGGTAAGGTGAAATAGTGGCGGCAAGTCATGACCACGTCGTCATCGGTGATGATGCGTTCACGGTCTTCTTGGTCGAAGAGGAGTCCCCATGTCATACCTTGGTTGAATAGAGGACAATGGGTGAGTTGGTTCAGCAGTCCGTAGGCTTTTGTCACCGATTCTATGTCTTTGGCACCTGCTTGGTCAATGGCAAAGGGACTAAACCCTAAAGCCTGATGTTCTCCGAAAGCATAGAGCGCACGTACACCGCTGTTGACGCAGCATCGGCTTTCGGGAATGAACAGGCGGTTTTTCACTTTTCCTCCATCCTGTGGACGTTGGGGCATGGCATATTGGGAAGCCCACGACTTGAAACCTGTATCATAGATGTCGGGCGCCAACAAATCTATGCTGGGTGCCCCTTTGCGCCAGAAATCGATGAGATGTGCAAGTGGACCAGCCGACGGGTATTCACCTGGGCGTCGTCCACGACTGTTCATGGCGGCATTGACATAGAGTGGCATGTTGTGGATACGGCGGGCGGCTTGTGCCAGATGTTCCACATAGCGGGCATAACTGAGTGCCATGAATTTCTCGTCGGCATAGTCGTCTGTGCCATATTGCTTTGCCCATTGCTCTTTTTGATAGGCTTTCTCTGCCAGAGGCGAGTGGTCGCGTGCCGATTCGAGCATGCCGATTTCATTTTCTATTTGTATCATGATGACCACCTCGCGCTGCGGATCTTTTTCTTTGATGTGTTGCATCAGGGCAGAAAAGGCTTTGAGGTCGGCTTGCAGCACGTTGTCGCTGAAGCAAGAGGCTATCTCCAGTGGTTTGCCTGTCGCGGTCTGTGCTCGTGGAAACCGTTGGGTGTCTTGCTTGAACCATGCTGGTGCATAGCATGACATGCTGTTTTTCCAGACTCCAAACCACAAGAACACTACTTTCAGTTGTTGCTGTCGGGCAGCATTGATGGTACGGTCGATAAGGGTAAAGTCAAATTGTCCTTCGGTGGGTTCCATCAGTTCCCAATAGGCAGGCACCAGCACGGTGTTCAGTCCTAATGCCTTCATTCGGGGCATGACTTCGTCAATATCTGCCACGGAGGTAGCAGCGGAGTTACTCAATTCACCACCAAGAATGATGTGTTTGTTGGACTGTGCATAGGCGATGATGTGACAACATAGGAGGAGTGTCAGGAACAGATTTTTTTTCATATAGAGATATGAGTTTTCTGGTGGTTCTTATTTCTTTTTTAGCAGATACCCCCAGCATTCGCGCAGAATTTGTGCACCGAAAAGTTTGAGCATGCCGAGGTAGAGGGCAGCAACCATCGGGATGCGGCAGATGAGCAGGAGAATCCGGTTGTCTATCCAGAGGGTGGCGAAGTAGGTCACCCCGATGGCAGTGGCAGCAATCAGGAGGAAGGGGAGGATGTCTTTGAGTGCCGAAAGGAAGGGATAGCGGATTTCTTGATAGAGGAAGATGTGCCAGATGCCCACCCAGAGGATGACGATGGCAACATAAGCAATGACCATGTGGGTGATGGTGCCATTGGCGGCATGAATCATGAGGATGCTGCCGAGGATGGCACAACCCTGAGCGATGATGTTCCACATATAGACATCGGACTTGCCGCGTGAGATGATGAGGTTGTAGTAAAGCGTGGCAATGGGGAGGAAGGCACCACCGATGCAGAGATATTGCATGAGGTGGGCGGAGGAGAGCCACTTCTCTTTAATCAACGTCACGATGAATTCTGGTGCCACCAGCGCCAATCCGAACATGACGGGGAAGGAAATGAAGCAGGTGAAGCGCAGCATCTTGGAGAAGACTCGACGGAGGCGTTCGATGTCGTCGCCCACCTCGACGAAGGCAGGTTGTGCCACGCCCTGCACCATACCCGTGATGGTCGAGGCACCCATGGTGTTCCACTTGTTGGCTTGGTTGTAAGTGCCTACCTCGTATTTGTTGTAAAGTTTGCCGAGCACAACGGAGAAGATGTTGTTGTTCACGCCGATGAAGATGTTGGTGATGAGCATCTTGGAAGAAAAGGCAAACATCTCCCGAATGGGAGCGAAGAAGGCTGAAGCCCCCCTCTTGTCCCCCCAAGGGGGGAGGAGCCATGCGGGGCGTTTGTCAATGGGAGTCTTATCATCGGGAACCTCGCCGGATGGCATCTTCCCCCCTTGGGGGGATGAGAGGGGGGCTTTTGCTGCAAACACCCAACTGAGGATGCTGACCATGAGGTTGAACACGATGGTTTGGGTGGCGAGTCCCCAATATGCCATGCCGTTGTATGCCATAACGATGCCTACGATGCCCGATACAAGAAGGGAACAGAGTCCCATGATGGCGAGTTCCTTCTGTTTCATCTGTCGGAAGAGGATGGCGCGGGGCACGATGCTGAATGAGGCGATGAAGAAGCCGAAGAAGTAGTAGCGGGAAAGGTTCGTCAGAATGGGTTCGTTGAAAAACCATGCAATGAGCGGTGCACAGAAGAAGAGGAGGATGTAGAGGCATAGGCTCACGCCGATGTTGAACCAGAAGACAGCGTTGTAGTCGTGCCGAGTGGCATCCCTCTTGTTGGTCAGCGCTGTCACAAATCCGCTGTCTTGCAAGGAGTTGGCAATGAGGGTGAAGATGGTGAGCATGCCGATGAGTCCGTAATCATCTTGGTCGAGTTTACGTGCCAACACGATGCCGAACACAGCGTTCAGCACCTGCATGGTCCCGTTGTTCAGGGCTCCCCAGAAGAAGCCGCGAGCCGTCTTGTCTTTCAGCGATGGAGTTGTTTCCAATTCTTCAGTTCCTCTTAGTTATAGGCATTGACAATCTGTCCGTTATAGTTGATGCGGTAGCGGTAGAGTCCGCGTCGGGTGGGCAGTTGGGCGTCAGACGGCACTTGATAGATGGCTCCGTAGTTGTTCAGGTCGAAAGTCACACCGCACTTGCCGCATTTGGCATAGCCATTATTCGTAAAAGACAACCGCCTGTTTGCACGGTCGCAGATGGGGCAGGAAAGGTCATAGCAGAGGGCTTCGCCAAAGTTGCTTGTCCCCACGATGAGTCCTCCTAAACCGAAGCCATAGTTGTTACTCAACTGGTTAAGAGGGTAGTAGCCTTTGAGACCCGAACTGCTGACGAGTTCTATCTGTGTCTTGCCATCCACCACACGTTTCCGAACACTGGCGAACTGCCCGTAATTTCCCATCACATTGAACAGAACATCTGACTGTAACACGTCTAAAGCGCAATACACATGTTCACGGTTGGAGAAGGTGCTGGTGGCATCATCACTGCATCCGCAGAGTATCAGGAGTGATATGAGTGTGATGAAAACTTTTCTCATGATTAAAACCATAATTCTTTTTGACGGATAATCGTGTCTATCTTTTTTAGTTCCTCCTCGCTGAAAGAGAGGTTGTCCACCGTGGCGAGGTTGTTCTCCAACTGAGCCACCGACGATGTGCCGATGATGCACGAGGTCACTCTCTCGTCGCTCAGCACCCAAGCCAGTGCCATCTGTGCGATGCTCTGACCCCTCTCCTCGGCAATCACCGCCAGTTTCTTCACCGCCTCCACTCGTTCGGGCGTCACTTGACTCTGTTGCAGGAAGCCCGTGCTCCGTGCCGCACGGCTTCCTTCGGGAATGCCGTTGTTGTATTTGCCAGTCAGGAGTCCCTGTGCGAGGGGCGAGAAGCAGATGATGCCGCTACCGTTGTCGGCGGCAATCTGGAAGTTGTCCATCTTGGCCTTAGGGTCGAACATGGAACAGCGATACTGACTCAGCAGACAGGGCACATGCGCCTCTTTCAGGATGTCGTAGCACTTCTGCTGCAACTCTGGCGGATACTTCGATATGCCCACATAGAGTGCTTTTCCTTGCCTCACAAGGTCGATGAGTGCCTGCATGGTCTCCTCGATGGGGGTCACACCATCATATCGATGGCTGTAGAAGATGTCGAAATACTCCAAGCCTGTCCGCTTCAAACTCTGGTCACAACTCGCAATCAGGTTCTTCCTGCTACTGCCCGTGCCATATACTCCCTGCCACATGTCGTGCCCAGCCTTCGACGAGATGAACATCTCATCGCGATGGCTCGCCAGCTGATTCTTGAGGATTCTGCCGAAGTTTGTCTCCGCCGAGCCTGGTACAGGCCCATAGTTGTTCGCCAAATCGAAGTGGCAGATGCCCGCATCGAACGCCCTCACCACCATCTGTGTGGCTACCGAGAAGTCGTCCACACTCCCAAAGTTGTGCCATAAACCGAGGCTCAGCACAGGGAGTTGCACTCCTGAATGTCCGCAATACTTGTAAATCATAATCTTTTGCGTTTTCTGGGTCGCAAAGGTACGATTAAGTGAGAGAAAAACCAAATATATTTGAGTTTTTCCGAACGTGTGAGTACCTTCAAGAGCAGTTCAACGGTACGAAGAGTCCCTTTAGCAGCAAAATTTTCCACTAACAAACTCGTTGCCTTGGGTCGTTTTACTACGTTGCCTCTTATGGCTTCGGGGCAAAGTCTCTGATGAGGTGCTTCCACTGCCTCAAAAACGACATCGACGACGTCGGTTGACCGATGTCGTCGATGTCGGCAAACCGACGTCGTCGATGTCGATTTGGGAAGTGTGGAAGAACCGTTCGGGTGGTCCTTCTTTTATGTCAGTAGGGTTTATTTCATCTGCTCTAATAGATGTGCCAGTTCGTCAAGGTTGCGGGCATCTATTTCCAGGTCCAGCAGATGGCCTTCACGGTTGAAGAGTTTGTAGGTGGGGAAGGAATTGACACCAAGGTGACGCTCGATGGCTGATTGCTGCTCTTCGGGCAGGTTGTAGTGGGCTACGTTGGGGCCACTCACATTATATTCCTTGATGACGTTCTCCCAAGATTCCTGAGGACTCCTGTTGGCCAGATAGAGAAACTCGATGTCATAGTCCTTCAGTCGGGCATACTCTTCGGTGGAGTGGGAGAGGGCTTCCTTGCAGGGAGCGCACCATGTGCCCCAGATGTCGAGCAGGACGAACTTGCCCTTGTAAGGCTCTACAAGTTTCTTCAGCAGTGCTTCGCCTTCGCTCAGGTCTGCGAGGTTGTCAGATGACTTCAGCACCAGTTTGTCAAACTCGCGGTTCTCGATGGCAAGATAGTGGTTGTTTTGCTTTTCGATGGTCTCGATGCAGATGGGGGTGCTCACCAAAGCCCTCAGCGTGTCTAAGACTGCTGGCTGTAGCGATGTGCGCTGACGGTCTATCTCGTTATAGACCATGCGGGTGAGGTGTAGGTCCTTGGTGAACGAGTCGGCATGGAGCGAGTCGAGTGTTTGCAACTGGTCTTTCATGCGGCTGATGAGAAGGTTTTCGTTTATCACCTTCCTGGCTCTTGGGCTATTGATGATTTTGTTCACCTCCTTGAGCATATCAGCGTTTTGGGCATTGAGTTCTTCGGCTTTGTGCTGCTTGGCCTCGTCGGTGGACTCGGCATTGATGGCAGCCGTTGCTTCGTCAATCCATAGGATCCATCGGCTGAGCAAAGCCAGTTCCTTGTCGTTCGAGGAAAATTCCTTGTAGTGGTCTTTGACGTTGAACGAAATGGGGGTGTTACGTGCTTGTACGGCATCGTCCAGATAGTCGCGCAGGAACGTGCTGAGGTCGCTGTGCAGGGTGTAGGGCTTCTGTAGTTTCGTCCAGAACGTGTCGTGGGCATATTGTCGGGCATTGTCGGGTAGGTTGAAGCCTTTGGCTCTGAAACGTGCCTGCCCGAAGTCACGTGCCTGTTGCGCGAGGGTGTTGCCTTTTCTGTACAGATAGTAACGGGTGGAGAGTGTCGGGTGTGCCTTGCAGAGTGAGTCGACGTTGGCATATTGTGCTTGGATGAGGCTGTCCACCGAGGCAATGTAGGGCGTGAACAATGCTTCGTCGCCTTCGCCTGCTCCTTCCCTGCCTTGATACAAGCGGATAGATTCCCAATCAAGCGGATACTTGAGGATTTCGTTCTGCAAACGTGCATCGTCTCCCATGAAGTAGCGACGACCCTCCTTGAAGTCGTAGAGCATGAAGTAGGTCTTGCCTGCCTCCAGCATGGTGCGGATGAAGCAGCGTCGCCAGTCACAGCGGAACTCGGTGCTGTTTAGCACAGGAATCTTCACGGTGAAGCGTCCCAGCGAGTCCAAGTCTGCATAGGCTGATGTCTGGTCATCTGTAAGGAAGTCGGTGTGGCCGAATTCAAAAGTCTTCATCTGCTTGTACTCCTCGGGCATGTCCTTGAGCCAGCCCACCACCGTCACGGTGTCTGTCTTCTTGCCCGTATCTACAAAGTCTGTGCGTGTGTCTTTGGTGGGGTAGTCGGGCATGAAGCGGCTGGTAATCATGGCGTATGTGGCCTTCTCGTTGCCAATCTGAATCGTGCGCGTACCTTTCTTGTCTTTACCCACCATGACCTTCAACTCGTCGTTGCCGTTGGTCATAAGGATGGTAGCCTCGCCAGTCTTCTGGTTCACGTCGCGCTGTTTGTAGTTCCAGAACTTGCAGTCGTAGATGGCGCAGTCGTCGAAGAAGGCTATCTTCCAGTCGCCGTTATTGTCGCGCCAGTAGGAGGGGAACAGTTGTTTCCAGCGCTCCTCCACAGACTTGATGCCCTTGATTTGGAAAGCGCCCTGTCCGTCGCCCTCGATAAAGTCGAATGATTTAGTTCCCTTAGGCAGCGGTGGGAAATGGAACGCTATGTCGCGCTTGCCGTCCTTGTTCGTCTGAAGGTGCTTGTTGAGTTCAATACCGTCGGCAGAAACGACGGTGTAGCGTTGCTCACCCACTTCCAGGTAGGTGTCGCCCGCAAACTGGAACCAGTAGTCTGGATAGTCCGACCGCTGCTGTGCGGTGATATACACCACGGTCTCGTCGTCCTTCAGTTCTACCTTCGTCACGTCAAGGCACAGGTTAAAGAACCCGTCGCCATAACTGTTTCCAAACTCCGTGGTGGGCTGTTCCCACACAATCGCTTTCTCTTTTGCCTGCCCCACTACTGCGGCGAGAGCGAGCAGGATGGTGATGATGGTTTTCTTATTCATGTTTTATTCAATATTCAGTGCTTTCTTGATGATGGGTTCCAGTTCTTCAGCATCCGTAGAGGTGGAGAGAATGGTGCCGTCGCGGTCGATGAGCAGGATTTTGCCAGAGCCGTTCTTGTTGGCATGTTTCTCCCATACACCGTAGCGGTCTTGGTAGTCCACGAGGCTGGTCCACGGATACTGGTCGCGCTCCATGGCACGGCGGAAGGAGTCCATGTCCCACTCACGGGCAATGGCTACGACAGTCAGTCCTGCATCGTGGTATTTTTCATAGATGGGAATGAGTGCCTTGGCATGGGCACGACACGGGCCACACCAAGAACCCCACATATTGATGATGGCTACCCTTCCACGATAGAGTGAGCCGACGCTGACAGTCTCTCCGTCGGCAGTTGCAGCTTCGTAATCGTCGAAGTATGGCTGTCCAGGTTGCAGGCGAAGCCCACGTTCTTTCAAGGCAATGCGCTGGTGAACAGGATGTTCTGGAAAGAGGTTTTCATATAGCTGGTGGTATTCGTCAAGATAAGGCTGCACCTCGTTGACGTCATCGTATGCATAGAGCATTCTCGCCTCCAAGTAGAGCAAACCGTAGAGCATCGGATGGTCGGCTTTGTAGGCTTTCGTCCAAGCGTCAACCTGTGCATGGAGTGAGTCATCCGCCAGCATCAAATTGCGGGCCTCGGGCGAATAGGCACTCTTGTCGAGTTTCATAGAGTTCATTCGAGCGTAGATGGTTTCAAGGGCGTGGACGTGGTCGGGATTAGCACGGTCATACGTATCGCGCTCCTCCATCAAGCGTCTATACGCCTCGGAATAGACGCAGTCTTCATCATACAGGGAGTCGAGTTTGCACTCTATCACCTTTGCCTCTTGCCCGAAAAGTTCTTTGGACATACGCTGCATCGTCAGCCACTTCTCTTGCTCGGATCCTCCAGAGGCAACTTCCAGACGTGCATCATCATCCTCGGGCGTGATAGTTATGCGCACCGTGTCGTTCTCCACCAGGAATAGAGCGAAATGTCCGCCCTGCCAACGGTCTTCTATAATCTCGTACATTTCCGTCGTGTCGGCTACGATGTCGAGGGTGAAATGGCCGTCCTTGACGTTTACCTCCGTCCATTTCGCATCATCATTGTCTGTTGTACCTTGCTGTGCGACGTAGAAAGTCTGGCGCTCCACACCGTCGGCAACAGTCCCGATGACGTGGCATTTGATTTGTGCCTGCCCTGTTATTGCGACAAGCGCAAGCAGGAGGGTGGTGATGATTTTCTTATTCATATTTCCTTGTTTTGTTAGTTGTTCTATATTTATATATACGTAGGTTTTGCCCCAAATATGGCAGCCGATAGCGTTAAATATCGTTAATGTGTGATAAAACAGGCGCGGTACTGATTCTGTATCCGTTCCAGAGGCATCGCCAAACGCCGTTCTCTCAAATACAAGTATCAGCCCGCGCCAAAACGCGAGCATCAACTTCTATCATCTTGAGAGTTATTTTTGGCGAAATTTCTGGAACAAGAATCAAAAAGTCAACGCTTCCTTATGTTGTTATGTCTATCAGTTCATTTCAATCAGTTGTTTAACAGGTTCTTCACTGCTTCTTCCATCTTCTCGAACTTAAAGCCGCTCACCACATCGTCCATGAGGGCTTGAATCTTGTCGTTGCAGAGGTTGCCGATGGAGCCTTCGTGGGTGTGGTGGATGTCCTTGTTGGGGGTGAAGTGGCCTGCCTCGATGTCGAGTCCCACTTTTTTGTAGGCATCGCGGAAGGGCATGCCTTCACGGGCGAGGCGGTTCACCTCTTCGACGGAGAACATGGGGTCGTAGATGGGGTTGTCGAGGATGTGCTCGTTCACCTCCATTTTATTAATAATGTATGCCGCCATCTGCAGACAGTCTTTCAGTTCGTCAAAGGCTGGGAGGAACACTTCCTTAATGATTTGCAGGTCGCGGAAATAACCCACTGGAAGATTATTCATAATCATCGTGACGGTGACGGGCAGCGACTGGAGTTTGTTGCACTTGGCTCGGGTCAACTCAAACACGTCAGGATTCTTCTTATGGGGCATGATGCTGGAGCCTGTGGTGCAGTCGGCGGGGAGCTTCACAAAACCGAAGTTCTGTGAGTTGAACATGCAGGCATCAAACGCCAGTTTAGCCAGTGTGCCAGCGATGCTTGCCATCGAGAACGCCACGTTCCTTTCCGTCTTGCCACGTCCCATCTGCGCATACACCACGTTATAGTCCATCGAGTCGAAACCCAACAAGTCGGTGGTCATCTGACGGTTGAGTGGAAACGAGCTGCCATAACCTGCTGCCGAACCGAGTGGGTTGCGGTTGGTAATCTTCCATGCTGCTTGCAGATACTGCATGTCGTCCACGAGTCCTTCGGCGTAGGCACCAAACCACAAGCCGAACGAACTGGGCATTGCCACTTGCAGATGCGTGTAGCCTGGCATGAGCACGTTCTTGTACCGTTCCGACTGCGTGATGAGTTCGTCGAAGAGGTTCTTCACCAATCCTGCAATCTCCTTGATTTGGTCGCGGATGAACAGCTTCAGATCCACCAGCACCTGGTCGTTGCGGCTTCTGCCCGAATGAATCTTCTTGCCGATGTCGCCGAGTTTGCGGGTCAGCAGCATCTCCACCTGCGAGTGGACGTCCTCCACTCCTTCCTCAATCACAAATTCGCCCCTCTCCGCCTGTTGATAGATGGCTTTCAACTCCTTCAGGAGCACTTTCAGCTCGTCTGCTGTCAGCAGGTCAATCGACTGCAACATCGTGATGTGCGCCATCGAACCCAGCACATCATATTTAGCCAGATAGAGGTCCATCTCGCGGTCTCTGCCCACGGTGAACTTCTCTATCTCCTTCGTCATTGAGACGTTTTTAGTCCAAAGTTTATCCACCTTCTTATTTACAATTTTACAATTTACAATTTATTTACAATTTGACAATTTACAGTAACAATTCAGCGAATCGCCCTCGGCGATGATTTTAAGAAGCAAATTACCATAATTAGAATAATTTTATCCACAAATTTTAATAATTTAAGTTTCGGAAGTGTTCTTTTTCACCACAGATTACACTGATTTCACTGATTTTTAGACAGATTTTTGCAGATTACACAGACGGCTTTCCTTCTGAAAGCCCCATCCGGATGGCATCAAGGAGCCGCTCACGGCTCTCAAATCTGTGAAATTTTCTAAAGATTTCATACGTAAATCTATTGAAAAATCTGTGAAATCAGTGCAATCTGTGGTGAAAAACAACTTCCGAAAGTTGAGTTAATAATTATAGAAATTAGTGAACTAAATTATTTTAATTATTCAAATTAGTTTCAGAAACAACAAAGTTGGAGTTCTTTCGCTGAATAGTTACAATTTACAATTCATGGAGCAATTTGGCGATTGTACAGTTCTTTCTGTCTGCATGGAAAAATTGTACATTGTAAATTGTCAAATTGTAAATGATTTTATTCATACGGTATCATTGCCAGCATGTCGGCAAATTTGTCCACTCCTTTCTCCAGATGGCTGCCCACCATTTGCTTCATGAAGAAGTTGAGGTCGGCGTCAATCGTCACCTTCAGTTTGCTGGTCGTGTCGCCTGTCGGCAGCATCTGCACCCACAACTTGAAACCCACAGGAGAATTGGTCGAGGTGAACTTCACACACTTCTCTGGTTCTCTATCCACTATCTGCACGGCTATGGTGCCGATAGGACCAGCGGGCGCACTCACCGTGTCGGTGGTGAACTCCATCTGGTTCACGGCGTTGCGTACTTCCTCTATCTTGTCGGCGGGTATCTTTGCCTGCACGTTGGGGTCGTCGAACCGTTCCTTGATGACAGCCAAGTTCGTCAAGTCGGACAGTTTGGCATACACCGCGCTCTGACTGAAGGGTACCTGCTTGATTTGACTTTCGTATTTTGCCATAAGAACTAAAACAACGAATTTTACGAATTTTACGAATTTATTTTGAATGCCGCAGACGGCAACGAATACAAACGAATGTCATTCGAATTATTTGTCACATTCGTTGTTTCCACTCGCTTGGGTTGGCTCTCCATTCGTTCAGCACTGGAATCTGGTCTTCGGTGATGTAACTTGTCTTCAGGGCCACCTCCAGCACGGCCTCGTAGTTGGTCAGCGTGATGAGTTTCACCTTGGCCTCGTCGAAAGCCTTCTTCGCCACGTCGAAACCGTAGGTGTAACTTGCCACCATGCCGATGACCTCGCAACCGTTGTTGCGGATGGCCTCCACAGCCTTCAGCGATGAGCCGCCAGTGGAGATGAGGTCTTCAATCACCACCACCTTCATGCCAGGCTTCAACTCGCCCTCGATGAGGTTCTCCAGTCCGTGGTCCTTCGGTTTGCTGCGCACATACACGAAAGGCTTGTGCAACGCGTCAGCCACCAACGCACCCTGCGGAATGGCACCCGTGGCCACACCGGCTATGGCATCCACCTCCTGAAAGTTCTCCTCGATGACGCGGCAAATCTCCAACTTCACGAAGTTGCGCAAGTCGGGGTAACTCAGCGTCTTGCGGTTGTCGCAATAGAAGGGTGACTTCCAGCCGCTTGCCCATGTGAAGGGGTTCTCTGGCTGCAACTTGATGGCCTTGATGTTCAGCAGTTTCCCTGCAAAGATTTTCTCCAATGTTTTCATATTTGTCATTATTTTTTTGTTAATTATATGCTTTTTCTCTCATGAACTCGTCAGCCACATAAAGGTCGCCATACAGATAAAGTCCTGTGGCCTTATCGTGCAAATCAGCACAAGTATGACTCTCGTAGAACAGCTGCAGAGCCTTGACTGGCTCTATGTTAAGTCGTTTGGCCAGTTCTACCGAGATGGCACCGATGCGATTGCTGAGAATAATCTCTTGAATCACTGGTGACTTGACAGGGTCATCATAATTTCTGGATTCCATCGAAAATCAAATACTTGTCTGTTATTGCTTGGTTGAGTAAACACATCTGATTGTTGGGCTGGTGTTGAGCCAATCGTGTCAATGCGGTGTTGATGTCCATCAGACCTGCCATGTATAGATTCACGGTGTCCACAACTCGGTCGTTCGCCACACCTCCTTCAATATAGTCGTATGCATCGGCCACAGGCTTCCCCTGCCTACTGTCAACAATGAATTCCAGCCAGTCCCGATCGTATGCCTTAAAGATTTTGCAACGTCCCTCAGCAAGAATTGCTTCGCGGTTTAAGCGGTATCTGTTCAGGACGGGAGCCATTTTTCTGCGGTCTGCTACCTGAGCAGCCCAGTTTGTGGCTTGCTGGCAGAGATCTGTGACATAGAATCCCCTCCCGAAGTCTAAGTTTGGGCGACCCAATTGGCATATAGGGTGTTCTATGATTTCTGTACCGCCATGATAAACAATCACCTCATTCATCTTTTCCCCTCCCATTCTTTTAGGCATTCAGCAATTCCCGCCGCCACATTCTCTCGGCTTTCGCTGTGCAAGGTCTCATAGTGAGGAACAATGTAATTCTCTATCAGCCCCACCTTCTTCATTCGCTGATACACCTCTTGATAAGGGGTATTCAGCAATCGGGCTGTGGCTTCTATGCATGTCGCCACAAAAGCCATCACAACCTGCGTTTTTGATATTTCTATAAGTGAATTCATGCTCGACACGTATAATACGTTGTATAGTCGGTTGCAAAGATAAAGAAAAAAAATGAGAAAAATGCTTTTCCCCTCATTTTTCGCACAAAACCTTCTTCACTTCTCGTTTATTATCATAGCCTTTGCCACCAGCAACCATCCCTTCAAGCCTATGACAACCCAAGCAATGATAAAAATAATCGCCGACTACTTCAAGACCCAACCCGTCTTGAAGGCATGGCTGTTTGGCCCTTTGCCCGTGGCGAAGTCCCCCGATAGCGAACCGCACCCCTCGACTACGGCAGGGCGTACCCGAGGGGTACGGCATGGTGTACCCCTCGGGTACGATTCTTGTGCTGTCCCAAAATCTTGGGGCGTTTTCTTGGTCTGTTCAAAATAAAGTGGTAATTTTGCAGCAATAAATAAAAGGTGTAATTAACAAAAAACGAAAATATCTATGGCAAAATTCAAACGTATTCTGCTCAAACTTTCGGGTGAGAGTTTGGCAGGGGAACAGAAGCAGGGTATCAATGTGGAGCGACTGAACCAGTATGCCCAGCAAATTAAAGAGATAGCAGAGATGGGGGTGCAGATTGGCATCGTCATCGGTGGCGGCAACATCTTCCGCGGACTGAGCGGGGCAGGGAAGGGCTTCGACCGTGTGAAGGGCGACCAGATGGGCATGTGTGCCACGGTCATCAACTCGCTGGCATTGTCGAGTGCACTGGGTGCCATCGGTCAGAAGAACCGTGTGCTGACGGCTATTCGCATGGAGCCGATAGGGGAGTTTTATAATAAGTGGAAAGCCATTGAGGCAATGGAGAATGGCGAAGTGGTCATCATGGGTGCTGGTACAGGTTCTCCTTACTTCACCACTGACACAGGCTCATCATTGCGTGGTGTCGAGATAGAGGCTGATGTGATGCTGAAAGGCACCCGTGTGGATGGTGTCTATACGGCAGACCCCGAGAAAGACCCGACCGCCAAGAAGTATCACGACATCACCTATGCCGATGTGATTGCACAGGGCCTGAAGGTGATGGATATTTCAGCCACAGCCATGTGCATGGAGAACAATCTCCCCATCTACGTGTTTAATATGGATGTGGTGGGCAACCTGAAGAAAGTGATGGAAGGCGAGGAGATTGGTACGCTGGTACACAATTGAGATAGTTGACAGTTGACAATTAATAATTAACAATTAATAATTAACTCAAATTTCGGATGTATTTTTACAACGGATTGCACGGATTATACGGATTTCTCGTCGCAAGGGGCGACGATGGCCGGATGCAGAACAATCCGAATGGCAGGAGCCGCCGAGGCTCAAAAATCCGTATAATCCGTGCAATCCGTTGTGGAAAAACACTTCATTTTCAACAACGAATAAAGCGAATAATTCTAATTTACCATGCGGCGAGAAGATGTATTTTCCTAATGCCGCAAGCGGCTACGAATGAAATCGAATGGCTACACTCAGCATTCGTTTTTATTCGTTGCACCTTTAGGTGCATTGTGCATTGTATAAATTCGTCATATTCGAAATATTCGTTGTTGAAGAAAGCATCCGAAACTTCA
>Ga0256405_10002953_pt1 | contig 36819 bp, 30 predicted proteins | sample RumenRJG_02DNA_FD_189096 | JGI IMG/M metagenome (GOLD analysis project Ga0256405, IMG submission 189096) | Bovine rumen microbial communities from Lethbridge, Alberta, Canada - RJG_02 | ecosystem: Host-associated > Mammals > Digestive system > Stomach > Rumen | place: Canada: Alberta...
TTGCCGCAAAAACAGTCGGGGGCAAAGATTCCGCCGTCTTCGTGCCGCCGGCAAGCGGAATCGTCTACCAGACACCGGCTATGAACGCCCCGTTCAATGCCCGGAACGGAGGCGACAAAAGGGTTTTCAGCGACATAAGAATAGCGGACTTGATTGAGAAATCAAAGAACCTTGCTCCGCCGACAAAAGAAATTGAGGTTGAGCGGCTCATTGCGGAGAGCAGACAGATTAAAAACGCGAGCAGTCTGCCCTCTGGAGAAAAAGAAACCGAAACTGGCAATATTCACGCTGAGGTAAACAGGGCAGATAAACCATATAAGAAAACAGGCACGGCACAAGAAACATACGAGTCGTTTCCGAACCTGTTCAGCAAAGAGGAGCGTGAGGCCTGGTATAAAACCGAAAGCTTCAGGAAAACAGGTCTTTCCGTTTCCGATGTTGAAAATCTGGTACAATCGGAAGAAGAAAAAATACAGGGATTAAAACCATCTACTGATAAAAATGTCGTTACATTCTCAAAGAAAAGGGAACTGGACAGAAAGCTGAGCTATGCCGCCGAAAGCACGGAGCGGAGCAGAAACGCCCTGCTCGCAAGAATCGAGCCGGTAATGCGGTCAAGGAATACGGAAGAATCCGTCCGCGAGCTGAACGAGAAATCAAAATCCGCTGGTATTTCCGCAGAATACAAGGCCGCAGAAATAAACACGAACGGGAAGCTTTCGCGGGAACTGGCGGGAGCCGTGAACGCGGCTGACTTTGTGGACTGGCGAAGCCGCACTGCATCAGATGCGTACAGAGAAGCCACGCCAAGAAACATCCGCAGCTCGGGGGAGCATGATTCTGTGAGCGCAAGGGAACAGGCGCGAAGCCAGATTCTGGCGGACGCTCTCGATGCGGCCGCAGATTCAGGAATTTCAAGGCATACGGAGAACGGCAGCGGCGTAGGGCGTAACGCAGAAAACAAAGGCGGCGACAGGCTTGCAGAATTCAGTATTGGAATCGACAGCGAAACTCCGTTTTATGGGGAAAACGCCGTCTCAAAGACAGAGCGCGTAGAAGCGGCTCGAAAGCCGGACTTTGGAAACGGCAACGAGGAAACTCATTCATCTGTTCCTGCAGGAAGCGATGCGGGCATCATAGGTGAAAGCCAATTTTACAAAGAAAACACACCTTCCCTGTCTGTCAGAACAGAAGCCGTCCACCATACCGAAGATATGCGTTTTAATGCAGCAGACAGTGTGGCTAGAAAATCATTCATCGGAAACGAACCCGCTTATTCTACCGCCGCAAACAATGCAAGCAATGATACTTTCACCGAAAAAACTACACAGAATGCTCAGACAAGCAGCGAGAGCAGAACTTCGCACACTGCCCCGACAAGCAACGAAAGCAGGGTTGCGTACACTGTTCAGCCAACCGGTGAGGACTGGAATGCCGCAGCGGAAACCGGGGCATCATATACTTCCGTACATAGCAGGGAGGACGGCAGTATCAGCAGAAAATCAGGTCATCCTTCATCATCGGACCATGGAAACGCCTCTGGCAAGACAAAGCAAATGCTGACTCCCGAACAGGAAGAGGCAGCAAGGCTTGAAAGGATGAACGCGAACTACGAGCATGACAAGGCCGTTCTCGCAAAAGCCGATCCCATGTTTGCAAGAAACCAGTTCTGGGATGTTGGTCATGCAGAGGGAAGCGGGGAAGTAACGGACAGAGAGTTGGCGAAATTGGCTCAAATCAAAATAGAAGAGAAAAAGAATCGCCTGTTAGACGGAGGACATTTTAATGAGTACTAAAAGATTGATTCCTCTCGAACAGGATAAGCATATAAAGAAAATTGTTGATATTTATAATTTTGCCATAAAGAAGATAAGGGAAAATCCTCAGTTACTGGAGGTGAAAACAGACCAGACCAAGAAAAGTGGCAAAAGGAAACAAGAAGATTCCGGAAATGTGGAATATGTACTGCCAGCCGCAATGGTTATGAGGAACTATCTGCATGATAGGGAATTTCCTTTGGAAAGTGTCATGCTTTCGGCAACGGAAACAAAGCATAACGAAGACATCGGGAAAGTAAAAATTCACATCGGTGCTTATGCAGATGAATATGCCCGCTCTATGCACGCAATGGCGTTCACTATAGGAAGCACGATTTTCTTCAGAAACGGTTTCTACAAGCCGGAGAGCGAGGAAGGACGCGCTCTTCTTGCCCATGAAATGAAGCATATATCGCAAAACAAAGAATATATGACTGCCGATAACCGTACGAAAGAGGAGCTTGAAGCGGAGGCTGTTCAGGCGGAAGAAATCGAACGGTATAATCCCGATCCGTATGTCTGTGAGGTCATAAACGGTAAATCTTACAGGATGAGGAAATCACAGAAAGCAAAATTAGATTACATCGTGGAAAAAGGTCTGGAAGAATGGGTTGAGGGGGAGGAGAATGCAATGAGCGACAGGGATTACCTTAAGCTCCTGCTGAATTACAAGGATTATCTGGAGGGGCGGTTATGAGCCTTAATCCTGACGGAAGGGAAAACAAGATAAAACTCATCTCCGATACGATGACGGGATTTTATTCTGTCATGCGTAACCTTCAGGAAGATTATGCCACCTATCATCAAAATTACTCAGAGGAAGCCCTCGCACTTCTCAGCAGGTCAGACGATTTCATTGAATCCGTGGAAGCCGTGCGGAGCCTCGACAGTCTTAGCAGAATAGATGACGAAGGAATAAACGAGCTGTTTTTGCTCAGCCAGCAAATTTCAGAACTGTACCACCTGAATGTGCAGACGAAAATAGAGGATGAGAAGCCGAAAACACTGCCGAAAAAGATAAAAAGCGAGAAATCTTTCTGGAACACATTATGGGGTGCGTTGCAGGGCGAATACAACGAGAACCCGACAGGAATGGAAATCCTAATCGACATGGGTATAAACTTCATCCCGTTTGTGGGACAAGCCTGTGACGTACGAGACATAACGGCCTGCCTAAAGAAATTGGTCATTGAAAGGCGTGTTAATGAAGTTATGATTTGGGTCACACTCCTGCTCACCGCCATTGGCTGCGTTCCGGTTGCTGGTGATGTGATAAAAGCCGGCTGCAAGGCAATCATAAAGGGAGCAGATGACGCGGTTCTGACGGTTCTGAGGAAACTCGACGCGGACGATGTTCAGAGAGCGTTCAAGATGCTCAAAACTAAGTTCACATCAAGCATTGACGATGCAATCGCAATGGTGAGTAAATGGATTGAGAAATCCGGAAATTCTAAGTACGGAAGCAAGGTAAACGAGGTTCTTGCAGGAGCAAATGAGAACCTGAGAAAAGCCTCTGATTTCGTCAATGACAAGATTGATGAGTTTGAAAAGAGAATTTTTAGAAAAGAAAAAGCTACTGTTGAATTAATAAATGAAATCCAAAAATCTGCAAAATTTAAAAATGCAACAAAATATCTGGACGACATTATTATTGACAATGGAAAAGCAAATCCATCTAAATTAAAAGAAATCAGATTAGCATTGGAAAAGGGAGAATTTTCTTATGAAGAGGTTTCCGAAATTTATAATACAATGTGCAAACTGAATATTTCCGAAGCATATGAAAAAGAATTAATAGAACATATGGACTTTGGAAAATATTTGTCGAAAATGGTTGGAGAACCACCGGCAAATATGTGTAATCCACATGCACATCATATATTATTTAAAGTAGGAAATGGAAAAAAACAGCAGGCATTAGTTCAAGAAGGTCAGGAAATTCTTAGAAAATATGGTATTGATCCTATTGTCGGAAAAGAAGTTCTTTGTTGGGCACCAAATGCAATAAAAGGACAGCATGATATAAATGCTTTAAAAATGGTGGTGGATGAATTAAAAGCTGCAGATGAAATTGGATGTGATGTTGATGATATTCTGATTATACTTAAAGAAAATGGAAAAATTGCAAGTAAAAGATTTTAAAAGGAGTTCATTTTATGGATAACAAAGTATTAATTCAAGAGATGCGACAAGCAATAAAAAAGAATGATTTAGAAACGGTGAAGAATTTAATTGAACAGAATAAAGAGTTATTGAAAGTTGAAACTGTATTTGGTACATTTCTTCATGATGCGGCTTTATTTGGAGTTTATGATATAGCAAAATTTTTTATAAATTGTGGTATTGATATTAATAAAAAATCAGGCTTAAGGAAAAGTTCTGCAATTGCATCTGCCGCTTCTGAAGGACATCTGGATATCGTAAAACTTTTATTCGAAAATGGAGCGGTTTTAGATGTAAGTACTCCTGAAGGAAACCCTTTACTTGCGGCAATTCCTGATAATAATATCGAAGTTGCAAAATTTCTTATTGACCATGGTATAGATATTACCGCAAAATATGATATCGGTGAAATAGAAAATTGTGATGCAATGGAATATGCACGTCAATATGGACGAACAGAAATATATAATTATTTGAAAGAAAAAAATAAAAAATAAACGACAGAAAATAAAGGATACAATCCTATGACAAAAATAACCGGAACCAACACATACATAGACGTAGAAATTGACGGCAAAACAGCACGAATCGCAGGTGAAATGATAATCGGCGGTTTTGTCTGCTTCAAAAGTTCAATGAAAAACTGGCTTATTCCAGGAAATGAACCATTAACAGAAGAAGACAAAAACGAAATCATTCAAAAAGTAACCGAAAAAACAGCCGGTTCGCATATGGTAATAACTTTTGAGTAAAATTATTTTTATATTGTAAGAAATTTTAAGTAATTAAAAAACTGAAATAAACAAAAAAAACAAATATAAAAAGAGGTAAAAAATGGACAAAAAAATTCTTCAAATCAGCAGTGTACCAATACATTTGCTTGATACTAATATGGAACCTGTAAATGGAGGTTCTGGATGTTTAATTTCATATGATGATTGTGATTATATTTTCACAGTGTATCATGTTGTAGAAGATGCAATTAATGGACTTCAATGTGGATTACTAATCGATTATGATTCAATAAAACAAAAGCCTAGATATGCATTATTAGGAGATAAAGATAGTTTTGCGCTAATAAAAAATAATAGTAATAATACTTTTGTGGAATTTGCATACAAGAAGATAAATCAAAAACTAACATATAAATTTGAAATAATTGATCCGAAAAATATTTCAAATATATTAGAATCACATGAACGTATCAAATATTCATTTAATCAAATTAAAACTCCTCAAAAAGATGTAGAGTACGGTTTTTGTGGATGGACGCACACAATAAAAGGTTCTTGGTATACACGAGCAAATAATACAATCCATGATAATTATAAATATAAAGAAACTAGAGATTTTTTACATATTTTTGAACCTCCTATTCAACATCCTGGCCATGTATTTTATCAAGGTATAAGTGGAGCTCCTATTATAGATGAGTCACAAAATGTTGTTTCATTATTAGTTGGCGGTGATACCTCCAAAAATGAGGTCTGGGGAATTGATTTAGCTACTATGCTGAATTATGTAAAAAAAGAAGAAGGAATAGTAGGTATTTAATTCATTTCCACATAAAAAATTAGACAATTTCTATCAAAAGGCAGATTTTTTGGGATTCTTATGGTAAATGTCGGCACTGGACATATCGAAAAATTTGATGGTATTTCAGCATACGAAGAATATACTCACTTTTGGCTGTATTTAACAGAGCCTAGTATGTTTACGCATAAGAAAATAACAGAAAATGTCTTGGAAAAAAGAATTTCAGATATAAATAAAAAAATCGATGATAGTCCGTACAAAGTTAGAGCCGTTTATATTGAATATGATAAAACTGAGTTTTGTTTTGAGGACATGGAATCCTCCGTATGGGATAAAATAGAATATCCGTAGACCTTCAGATAAATTTAAATTATAATTATTTTAGATTTATAAAGGAAATATAATACAGACTGTTATGAGCCTTAATCCTGACGGTAGGGAAAAGAAGATAGGTTTCATCTCCGATACAATGACAGGATTCTACTCTGTCATGCGTAACCTTCAGGAAGATTATGCCACCTATCATCAAAATTACTCAGAAGAAGCCCTCGCACTTCTCAGCAGGTCAGACGATTTCATTGAATCTGTGGAAGCCGTGCGGAGCCTCGACAGTTTTAGCAGAATAGATGACGATGGTATAAACGAGCTGTTTTTGCTCAGCCAGCAAATCGCAGAGCTGTACCATCTGAATGTGCAGGAAAGGGACAAAGAGAATCCCGTCACAGAGGTTAAGAGCGAAAAAGGCTTTTGGCAGACTGTCTGGGGCGTAATGAAAGGGGGACGAGACAGCCCGATTGTCAGGAATTCCCTTGAACAAGTTACCGGTGCAATCGCGGACATCGGGGATAAAATCGGGAACGGGCTGAAAAGCGGCGTTGATTGGGTTATTGAAAACGAACTGGACTTGCCGGTTTACCAGAGATTATGCAATCCGTTGTTTGGTTTCTTTATGGCCGGCGGAGCGGTTCAAAGCTGGATTCAGAACAGAAATCTTGGTAATACATCTAAAAATGCTGTTGAAAATTCAAAGGCTTTCCAAAAAGGACTTGCTGACAGTTTTATAGAAATGGGAACAGGACTTCTCTCCCTTCCGAAAGCGGTGGTAGACCTCTATTACAAGGAATGTGAGGTTGGCGACGACATAGCCACATATCTTGACAACTGCTCGCCCGAGCAAATTCCAGAGGACTTTAGGAACTGGTTCAATAAATCAAAAGAGCAGGTTAAGGAAATCGGCTCAGAACTAAAAAAAGAAGTTATCCGGCAGCTTTCTGAGAAAGATGTAAAGGAATATTATGAAACGTTCGGCTATCTTACGGGCACGATAGCATCATTTTTCATCGGGGCAGGGGAGGCGAAGGCCGCATCAGAGGCGGGAAAGGTCGGAAATGCTACAAGAATTGAAAATGCCGCAATAACTGCCGGCAAAGTTACTAAGGCAGAGAAAGCGGCAGAGCAAACTTCAAAACTTCGGCAGGCTTCGGAAAAGATAGAAAACGCTGGAAAGAAACTGAAAAACAAGGCTTCAAAAATTTCACAGAAAGCAAAAAAAAGTCCTAAATCTCAGGTAGTCCCAAATGAAGGAGTTCAAAATATAGTCGGTAGAAAGATAACCGAGGTCGACGAAAATTTGCTAAAGGCAAAAGGATATGAGACATACAAGAAAACTGACGGAACTTTGGGTATAAAACGGCAGAAAGGATTTGCTGACAAAATAGATAAACTGTCCGTTGATAAGGACGGAAATATAATTAACATTGAAAAGAATCCAATGAAGAATACTCCTAATTCTAATGGTTCTTGGACTGGTACTCGAGGTAATTCTAAGTGGATTCCAGATAAACGATATACTCCTAAAAAATTTAATAAAACTAATAAAACTTGGGAACAAATCTTAAATGATTATGATATAGACGGCATAAAGTATACTAATGGTTATCCAGATTTCTCTCCAGTATCAAAAGGTAATGTTGAAATAAAAGATTTCTCTGCACAACGATACGGAAAAGGCGGTAATTTTGATAAGGCAGATATAGAATTAGCTAGAATACGTACAGATGCAGGAAAACCTTGTACTGCTGATGATGTTACTTTATGGAGAGAACAACATAAATATACTTGGCATGAAGAAGCCGATTGTAAATCAATGAAAAAAGTTCCATTAGTAATACACGGCAATATGTCTCACAATGGTGGGATATCAACAAAAAATAAAATGAAAAAACAAATGAGCGAGGTACTATTCGATGATTAATTCAGATTTTAAGGAAGAATTTAATGTGTGGGGAAGAACTTTTACTTTAGATGTTTCTCTTTCCTGTCATACTGGGCAAGATGTATTAGATTCTCAAGTAAATGTTTATAATAACATTAAGAACAAAATAAATGAATTATACGAAGTTTGTAAAACAAAAATACTTGAGTATGTAAATGACGAAGAACAAAAAGAACTATTCCCAGATAATCAAATACCAGATAATATCTTTAAATATATAATTCCAAAAGCAATTATAGTTACAAGACATACTGATGTAGATTACTTTGGTTTTCTGTTTTACTTTAGATATGATAGAGAAAATGATATTTGCGTTTCATTCAAGAATTATGAATTCTTCGATATTGGACCAGAATATATTATTTTGTAACCATACATAAATAAATCCATACAAATACTAGCGCTCTTTGACATAAACTCAAGGGAAGTATGGAATCCTTGAGTGCCTATCATAATACACTTAAAATGAGCGTATTATGACAGACAGAGAAATACAGCAGAGGCGAAACGCACAAAGGATTGCAGCACCTGCGAAGCAGTCCCGAAGCTCCTGCGTAGGGATGAGCCGCGGTTAGACGGCGAAGTGCGGAAAGCCTGTTTTTTGCGGAAGCAAAAATGCGCCCACAAAAAAGAACTGTTCAGCAGGGCGATACTGAACCTGCTTGTGGAGCGGGAAACGATAAGAACAAGCGGAAAGAAAGTGCGCGAGCTTTTTGACACCGTGTACGCCGACGTGGTGCAGGGCAAGAAGTCCGATGAGGCAATCAGCTTAGTAGATTTTTGGAAAAGTTTTAGATAGATTATTAAATATCAATGCAAGGTGGAGATAAAAAATGAAATGGCAACCTTTCGAAACAATTTATTCAGCAATTAGTGATGAAGACTTTGACTTTGTGTTTTCTGTAAAATTTTCAGACGGAACAATTAAAAATCTTGAATTGGAAACGATACTTGAATGGGATAATGGTGCGAGTTCTGAATATGGAAACAAGGATATTGTTTCATGGAAAAAAACGAAAAAAAGAATCTAAAGAAATCGATAGAAAAATGGGTTCAAGTCCAAGATGCAGAGTAAAAACGATATTTTTCATCCAGTTTTTATAAAATCTGACAGATACTTCACCAAATATGGCAGATAGCATTTTAAGACTTCTTAACTCAGTTGAAAATATCCCACAGAATAGTGTTTACGGTTTGCTTCAACTACCGGAAGAAAAAATTGCCGAAATAGCAAAAAATCAGAACAAAGAAAAAATCTTAAAAGATATTGGAAATCTATCTTCTGGCGAAAATATAGCCTCGCGGATTGATGACATTATTGATGGAAGTGGAAAAACTCCATATGACATCATGAACGATGCCGGATATAAAAATAAAAATGTATTACACAATGAGGAGTATATAAAAACAATAAATCAGATATTGGAAAAAGAAGATGCAAATAAACTTATAAGTCAGATAAAGGAGCAAAAGGAGTGTACAAACAAATCACTTGGTGATATTCTTGAAAGCATACAAAAAGGAACTGTTCTGCGAGGTGAAGCTATAACCTTTGATAACCTGCAAAAGTTTATACCGCCAAAAGAAAATTGAAGAAAAATGTGACTCTTGTTTTGCGAATGATGAAGAATATGTTGGCAGTCCGAATGGTATTGATGAAACCACGCTCAAATCTATTCTGAATAATGTGTTTGAGAAACACCCGGACCAGATTATTTTCACTACATCTGCACAGAAACTCCAAGCAGTGATTATGAATCTTCCGTATGGTGTGGTGGCTATGAACTTCCAAAATCCCTTTTTGTCAAAAATGAGAAAAAGGGTATTTTAGATGTTCAAGTGATTTATGATTCTTGCCGGGAATTCGTACCTTACAACAGAAGCATTGGAGACAAGGCTCTGAATGTACTTGAATTCCTCAGCAAGCAGTTTTTTTAACGCTTACCTGTACCCCTTCTCGCAGTTGCGGATATCAAGGTTCACATACACTTTGGTATCTTTATCCGAACCGTTGTGACGGACATAGACTACCAGATAGCCTACGAAGCCTGAACCGCTCTGCACGGTAGTATCAGTGCTTGGAACTGTGCTGACGCTTACATTTTCGGTCATGATTCTGCCGTCCATGCTGTCAACGAGAGCGCCTTTTCCGTAAGAACCTCGGCTTATTGCTCCTGTCGCAATATCATTATATGTGAAATCAAATGTATTCTTATAACCGACTGGAGTTCCCGGGAAATAGAGCCAGGCATAGTTTTTCAGTTCTTCCTGAGTTAGAATCCTTCCTATCCATGATTCATCTTCTTTTACCTCCCAGTTTCCAGTCAAACTGAACGATGTACCGTTATCATCCATAAAATATCCGTAGATTCCATTTGAGGGTCCTTCCGGATCATTCTGGTTGAATCCTGTTGGCTGACTTCCTCTGTTATAGCCAGATTTGGTACAGAGCATGATAAAATCATCATAGGTCGTGCTGGAGAATGTATGGCTGTGAGACCAGTAATCCGCTCGCCAGGTGATGTTGCTCATCCAGTTGATTTCTTTTCCGCCGATATACGGAACCAGAAGTTTATCGATTCGATAGTTGTAGACGATTGAATCTGTCGGGTGTGAAAGTCTCACAACTTTTTCGGAGGCTCCTGAACTTTCCTGAGAAAGAGTCATGGATTTTCCGTTTGCGCTTTGAGGAACAAATTCAACTTTTGTGATAGAGGCATCCGCCTTTTCATTGTCAATGTAGACTTTCAGTCGGGCTGTTTCTCCGTCTCCCATCGAAAGAAGATTGTTCTCTCCGCTCCAGTTAGTCCATCTTCCGTCACTCGAAAGAAACTGAATCTTTGGATCAACGCTCTTATACACAAAACGAGCCTTTATTGTCTTTCTGCCAATCTCCTCGTCATTATTCTTCGGATTTGTCGCAATAATATCAATCGTTGTCTCCCGCTGATTCTCATGGAAAGGTTTGATTGTGATTGTTCCACTTCCGTCACCGTTATCCTTCTTTTCATAGCCAAAAGTGGTGTTCAACTCACTGGAAACGACTATGATGTCTGCATCAGCAGGGTTCACCGAGTATTCAAAAGTGCGTTTTTCATCCGGCGTGATGGAAAATGCAGTAACTCCTTTTATACTGAAATCATAATCCCATGCGACTTTGATATTCAACATTCCCTTAGCGCCCTCGCTTGAAATACAGGTGAGGGTGCCGCTTCCAATCTTGTTCTTGTCGTTTCCGATAATATCAACGCTTCCGTTACCGTTTGCGTCACAGCCGTTGTCGTGATACTCAAAGAAATCCTCTGTCTGTGCTGTAGTCCAAGTGAGAACTGTGTCCGGCGGACTTACGGTGTATTTTACCGTTACCGTATGCTTTGGCTGAATGCTTCGAACGCTTGTTTCAAATACGAAGCTTTTTCCAGCTTCTACAATGACCGTACATTTCGCAACAACATCAGAATCTGGAAGCTGTGCTGTTACTGTTGTCTGACCAGGCTTAATAGGGTAGACCGTAACATTCTGACCGTTCCCCATAATGCGGCAGATTTCAGAGCCGTTCACTTCCTCGGCAGTCCAGATAATATCGTAATAATCCCGCTGGCTTTCTGAATTCTCAATACTTGCCTTTAAAGGTGTTCCGCTTGAGCCTTTTACCAGCGTTATGTAAGTCTTGTTCAATGTAATCAGCTTTTCAGAACTTCCCGGAACCACTACATAGAACTGTAATGTGCTTGCGGCTTTGGGATGGCTGCAGGTTATGACCGCTTCTCCAGGCTTCAATGCCGTAATATAAATACTCTGTCCGATAACAGAACCGTCGCTTCCGATTCCTGTCACCTGAACTATATCACTGTCGCTTGTAGTCCATTTAAGATTATAGACATCGCTTGATACCACGCCTGTTCCTGTAAGACTTGCACTGAGAGTCTGAGATTTTCCTTTTTTGAGCGTGGTGACGGTAGAGCTTGCGGTGATATAGACGGCGTTCACTTCTTTTTCCTTAACATACACCATCATCTCCGCACTTGCCTGTTCCGCACCGCTGCTTGAAGCAATGAGCCGAGCCTTTACTGTTGTCGTTCCGGCACCCACTGCCGTAATCTGGGCGGTTGTCTTTGTGCCTTTTACAGAACAGATATTGCTGTTTTCAACCGAGTATTCAATGTGAGTCGCAACATTCGTATTCGGAACCTGCATTGAAATAAAGCTCACTTCTCCCTGCGTTATCGTCATATTCTGTTGAGGGAATGCGAATGTCGAATACTGCTGAACATTCACAATCACCTGTTGATTATATGCCGCCTTCGGGTGAGTGATTGTAATCGTTACGCTTCCTGTCTGCTTCGGCGTAATAGTGCAGACATTGGCTGAATACTGGAAATCAATGATGTCATAAACATCAAGCGACCATGAAAAATTGTATTTGTCGGTCGCAGCTCCGTTCACAAGCGTTGCGGTGATTGTCTGCGCTGAGTCCGTTGGCTTCATTGTAACAATCGAAGAAGGAACGGTGATGTAACAGTCACTCTTCTTCTCTTCATCACACACAACAAGAATCTGTGCAGAGTAGGCGGCTTTCGGATGACTTACGGTAATGTATGTCGTTCCAGTCGCCAGCGCACGGACTTTCCCCACCTCATTCTGACCATAAACTACGGCAATCTTTGAATCATTCGACTGCCAGATAAAATCACTCTTGTCGCTTTCACTTCCTCCCACAAGTTCTGCAGTAATCGAAGTGTAGCTTGTTCCGCAGGTAAGCGTCATTACACTTGATGTGAGCTGGATATACGGATTTGCACTCGCCGCAATCGGGTCTATTACCTGTGCGATAATCTGCAAAGAGTAGGTGCAACTCTTGTTCGTTACCGTGATGATAGCAGTTCCGATTTTGTTTCCTTTGAACATGGCCGTTGCACCGCTCGAAGTTACATCCACAATAGCAGGATTGCTCGAAGTCCAGGTGTAGCCGTCAACAATCACGGTATCAGAGTTCTTCACGCTCACGGTTACGGTTCTTGTATTTCCCTCTCCAATCGCAACGACATTGTTTGATGTTGTCAGGTATGTATAGCCCGCAAGTTCTTCTGCACTGTTTCCCACAACAACAAGCACTTTCTTGCTTATATCTGTCTTTGTGTGCGTAATGGTGATTTCTGCCTGACCACTGGAAACGGGCTTTATGTAGGCAACTCCGTCTTCCGACTGGGCATAAATCTGTGCAACCGAATCATTATCAATGGAAAAAGAGAATCCTCCTGTATTACTTCCTGAATAATTCACCAGCGTGGCCTGTAATTTCTGGGAAGAATCGTCCCGAAGCATGGTAAGAACGTCCTGAGACGAAATATAAACAACAGGCTCAACTTCCGGGATAACATATTCACTTCCGACTCGGACATAAATTTTAATCGTATTCTGGCTGTCTGGGTGCGTAACTTTTATAACGCTCTCCCCCTCACTGACAGCCGTAATTGTCGCGCTCGTTCCGTTGGAAATCACTGTCGCAACGTTCTCATTCTCGCTCTTCCAGCTGATGTTAGAATACTCACTTGAAGGAAGACTGATTGCGGTTACAGATACTTTCGCTGAATTTCCCGCTCCGCCTAAAGTCACGACATTCTGTGTGGTGGTAAAATAAATCTCAGGCTCAGTCTGAACAGCACCTTCCGGGTAAACCGTCATTGTGAATTCACAGGAATATGTCGTTCCATTGTCAATGATGCTTCCCGTGAGTTTTGACTTTCCACTTTTCAAGCCCTTTACAGTGCAGGAAAGAGGATAATCATTTTTCTGAATGCTGATTACTGACGGATCGGAAATCGTCCACTTGAACTGAGAAAAATCATATTCTACATAGTTTTCTTCGGATGCTCCTTCATTCTCAAAGCCCGCATGACTGCATACTACCGTAACTTCATTTCCAACGGTGAAGTTATAATAGAGCTTGTCCGCATAAAGGGCTTTCATGTTCATAAGCGTTTCTTCATCATCCGCCGTCATAACAAGAACTGTTTTATCTGAATCTGCCTTATTGTGATGTGCATTCAAATGACTGATTGTGCTTCCACTTCCATGAGCGGGTGCTTTTACAGTTGCAATATTTCCGTTTCCTGTAGCAGAAAGACGCGAATCATCAATGCTCCAGCTGATGCCAGAATCATCAGAAAGATTTTTATTGTTTCCCCGGAGCTGTACGGTATAATCCTTTGACTGGCCGTTCAGAATACGAATAAGTCCTTCGCCTGTAAAATAAAGTGGCTCTTCCAGAATGGCATCTTTATTCAGAACTTTTAACAGAATCTCCGTAGGGTAGAGGACTTTCGGGTGCGTAATGGTTATTACCGCCGTTCCTTCTGCAAACGGTTCAAGATAAGCTGAACCGTATGAATAAGTTGCGGCTGCAGCACGAGAAGAAGTATGGAAGACTGAGCCATTTGCGGTTTCAAGGTTGATTACTTTACCCGTACTTCCGTCAGAAGCGGTACTTTTTACACTCCACATAAAGAGTGATTCATCACCATCTACACCGCCTTTCAGAGAAATATTGATTGTCTGACCTGCTGCTCCGACCTTTGTACGGATATAGTTCTGGCTTGTTGTAATATAACAGCTTGCGTCCACTGCATCTTTGAGCTGGCCGTTTGCAATCACAAGGACTTCCCGGCTATATTCTGATTTTTCGTGAGAGATAATCAGTTTGCAGGAACCGTTCGCAAGGCCTTTGAGCGTTACCTGATTCCCGACAAAACCAACGATTTCTGCGACATTGTAATCATCAAGAATATATTTGAAACCATCGATGTTATACTCCCCGGCGTTCAGATTCACAAGCTCACTTGTTATAGTCTGTTCGGCTTCTCCAGTCAAAGTGATAACGCTTGTGCTCGGCTGGATATACACATTCTTTACAATTGAAATTACACGGCAAAGAATATCAAGAGGGTAGGCTGAATCCGGGTGAGTTACCCGCAATGTGCAGTTTCCACCATGCTTAGGACTGATTACCGCATTGTTTCCGTTGCAGCTCAGGCTAATCGGGCTTTCCTCATCTTTCTCGTTGATGATTTCCCACGCAAACTGGCTGTCGAGCGAACCGTCTTTTCCGTTCACAAGTGAAACTGAGATTGCCTTGTCGCCATCGTCCTGGTTCATCGTTACGATGTTGTTACTTGTGGTGATGTAGCTTACTTCGGTTGCGTCTGCAAAGACATACACACCCATGTAATAAGGATAGGCTGCCTTGTTGTGCGTTATTTTTATTCGTGCGTAGCCGGAATCTTTTGCCGTAATAATGCAGTATTGGCCGGTCGGCTGAATCGAGGCAACCGAAGAGTTGTCGATTGTCCATGTGTAGCCGTCAATGTCCGAAACATCGCCGCCATAAAGTGAGACAAATACCTTTTCACTCACGCCCGGTGAAGTCTGCAAGACTGAATAATTTGAATAGATGTACGGCTCTGTCGTGACCTCGTAGTTTTCTGCTACGCCCTCAACGGCCACAAGACAGGTCGCCTCATAGCCGCCATAAGAGCAGCGCAATGTGGTCTTACCTTCTGCAAGCCCCTTAATCGTAACGCCCCAGTTAGAAGAGCTGTCACATTCGATAATCGATTTGTCGTAATCCCATTTTAGGGAGATGTTCTTCTGTTCCTTGCTCGGTTTTACTGCAACGGAAATATATTCCATTCCACCCACCTGAGTCTGGAGCGAAGTCTTTGCAAACGAAAGGGAATTAATCTCTATCGTGTTTGAAGATGGGCTGTCGTCAAAGCTGTTCAAAAAACTGCATGACGGGAACCCGATTATAGAAAGAATAGCAAAAACCGATATGATTTTTGCAAGAATTGATTTGCACTTTTCGCGCATAGTACCTTCCTTTGGGCAGGTCAGTACTTTTGAATTGATTTATAATCTTAAGTTTTACTTCCTTGTACGGATGTATTTTTGTGCCGCATTCGTCATCTCCACCGGCGGGAGTTCGAGCGGAGTATTGGTAATCAGCTTGATTTCCGTTCCCTCCTTAATTTTAATTGTTGGCTTGATATCCAGTGCCTTGTTCAGAATCTTGTTTCCCATTTTGCTTGCCTCTGAGTAAATATCAGTCATGGAATTTTTGAGATATTCGTTGTTCTGCGAGTTGATGTCGTTCGCAACCTCGGTCTGGATAATAGAGAACACGGCTATCATTCCTAGTGCTTTGAGTGTCTCAAACGGATGGTTCGACACGCTGCCACGGTAGCCGCTCGCACCCTGAGCGTTTACGCCGTTCATGTTGCCGAGCTGAACGCGGTAGTTGTCCGGGCGAATAAGCAGATTCCACGCAACCTGTATGTCCTTCTGCCCATAGCTGACAGAAGAATTGTAAGTTGCCATCAGAAGCGAGCCTTCGGGAATCAGAAGATATGAATGATCCTGGCTTGAATAAACGTTCTCCGTCACGCGGGCAATGACCACGCCGGGATTGTCCGTATTGATTGCAGTAACAAGCGCGCCGGAAATTATTGTTCCATCCCAGAGGGCTGCATTTGAAAGGTATTTTCCGTTTGTGTTGCCGGTGTTTGCATTGAAGAAACTTTCGCGGTTTGTGTCAAATCCGTTTGAGGCAGTAGAGCCGTTTCCAAATCCGCTTCCATAAAGAGAATTCTGTATGCTCTGTGTCTGTGCCATCTGCTGTGCAATGAACTCTTCTTTTGAAAGCCTCTGACCATTCGCACCGTAACCGTAGTTCCCACTCATAATTTGGGAAACAATGTTTCCGTTCTGCTGCTGGTTTGAGTAATCCAAAGCCGCAAGCCCTTCGATTTTACGAGGGGATTTTGAATTGCGGGTATCAGGGCGTTCAGATTTGTAACTGTTCTTACTTCCAACTGACGAAACAGGAGCAGTCCCGACTTCTCCCTGTTGTGGTAGCTGGAATTCAGGCGGAAGGGAATCAAGTACATCGTCTATTTCCTTTTCAGTCTTTTCCATAGCGTCAGTTTTTTCTGAATCTGCATTGTTTGAAAGAAATTCAACAGGCAATTTGTCCTTGAACTCAATTACAGTCTTTGTTCCTGCCTTATCAAGCTCAGCATTGTCTTTCTGCTTTTTCTTACGCCCCCCTGCGTTCATCGCGATAAAAGCAATCAGAAAGATTACAAGAACACCAACCATTATCACGCCGATTATCGTTCCTGTGTTCAAGATTCTCGCCTCGTTTTCATCATTCGGGGGCGGAAGCTCATCTTCTTCTTCCAGCTCGCCCGCAAGTTCTTCCATCAAATCATCTTCCGGAATCATCTCATCGTCAGAAGGCATGTCTGTCTGGTTTTCAATTTCGTTCTCGTTCACAGTGCTGTCTCCCCGCTGTTACCTGTGGATTCCCCTTCTTCTGCTTTGACTGGCTTTGTCACCTTCTTTTCAACGATGACCTTCTCTTTTCCCAATCGGAGCGTAATTTTGTTTATCAATCGAGGGATGACAAAAACATTTTTGTGAACGCTGTAGTTTACGATTTCATTCTTCTCGTTGAACAGTACAGGCAGCTTTTTTTGCAAAACCACATCTTCAACCTGAATATAAGTGCACTGCCCGTCGTCATAAATGCGGGTCGGAAGGAACTCAGGCTTTTTGAAACGTGAATACTTGATTTTATAATCGAACGATAAAAGCTCCGGGTTTGAGACACGCAGGAAATCATTAACAATCTCGCGGCCATTCTTTGTTTCTGCCTTTTTTGCCCAGACACTTTTTGAAAGCGGATAGGTGAACTTTACTATCGCCATGTGCGTATCTGAAAACGAGCGCAGACGGAAATGATACACACGGCGGTCTGTGATAATCACAAGGCTTGAATCCTGTTTTGAATATGCGGGCTTTACAAAAAGGTGCTGCACATCCTCGCTACTTGCAGGATTCTTTGCGACCCCCGCAGTAAGCTCCCATACCGATTCATCTTCTGAAAGGAGCGGCGTTCCAATTACGACCTCGCCCGGTTCCAGTACGATGTCCGTAAGATGATACGGCTGTGCATACACCTCATAAACAAAGTTGTCGTTGAATTGATAGAAGAACGTTCCACTCTTGTAATGCTCCGGCTTCTGTGTCGCCCGCTTCTGGCTGTCGGTGACTGCATCGTAGCCGGAAAGCTGTTTCTTATCGTTTGCAGGATTCTCCTTTTCTTCTGGCACATAAACAGGTCGGTCCACATAAACGACTGTTTCTTCAACATCTTGAACCTTCAGTTCTTCCTGTGTCAGAAAATTGCGTTCGTCTGCTTCGTTCAGATGCTCTTCTTCTTCGATTGTGTTGCCCTTGGATTCCATGCGGTAATCATTCGGCACTTCCATGTTCTTTGTAGTTGTACAGGCGGTAAGCAGAAACGCCACCGCCACCGTGTTTGCAAAAATCCTTTTCATTGTTGTACTCCTCGTGTTGCTTTGATTTTTGTTTGTGTTGTTTTATTTGTTCTTCAGATTTGTTGTTTCAATCGGCTTCATGTCAAAAGCCGTAATGTAGATTCCAAGCGGATTGTCCTTGATGTCCTCGTCAGACGGCTGGAGCATTTTCACCGTGATTACGGCACGGAAGGATTCATTGCTCATAACTTGCCCGGAAAGCTGCCGCGTTACAACCTGATAGTCCACCTGATAGGTGTCCGCAGAAACTTTAAGCGGCTCGGTCTGAAACAGAACCTCCTTTGTACGGCTTCCAAAATCTTTGAAGGGATTGTTTTCTCTGACGAGGATGGAGTATCGTTGTGCGGTCGTTGTGGTCAGAAGGTGATATGTCTTGTTCACCGCCTTTTTCATCACCGTCTTGTCGGTGGAAAGCGTGTTCATAAGGCTGATGATTTCCTTGACCTGTGCCTGTACCGCAATTTCGGGAACATTGAAATTCTGATAGTTCTTGCGTGTGACGGGACCGATGTACTGTGTCTCGCCAAAATCATTCATCGTAACAAGAACAGGAATTGAATCAGGACGGGAGACTGCGAAAAGCGAAATCCCGATAGACAGAAAAAAAGAAAGGACGGCGACCACGACCACATATTTAAGGATTTTGTTCTCCTCAATAACTTGCCCGCAGATATAGTCGAAATGCTGCATCTGCGGATTAAACGGCGTGGCGTTCGTCCCTTTCGGAAGATAAGGTTTTAGACTCAAATGTACCTCCCTGGGCAGGTCAGTACATATTCCACAATATAGAAAATCGGGCGGTTGGTCAATATTTCTAATGGTACATAAAATGTTGTAAATGTACAAATAAAAGTATGTATTCTTTTTTTTCACCATATAACACCTTTATTTTGGTGTTATATGGTGTTATAATGGCTATGAGAGGTTCAAAATGGCAGATATAAAAGACTTAGAAATTCAAATAGCAAATCTTCCTAAAGGCTATGTAATTGAAAAGGTGATAAATGATAAGAAATATTTCTATTTGCAGTGGAAAGAAAATGGAAAAACAAAGAACCGCTGCATAACAGAGGAAGAAGCGCATACTATCCGCCCGCAGATTGAAGAACGAAAAAAGCTGCAAAAAGAACTGAAAGCCCTAAAAAGAAGTATTCCTGTAATTGGAATCAAGGATAAATCCTCTGAACCAGAAGAACCTGCGTTCAAAATGACCGCTCTTTTTGGCGACAACCTCATACGCATGGCAAAATCTGCTGAGCGATATGAAAAACGTGAGTGTTCCTCAAAGATTCAGTACTTTTTGAATGCACCGGCTGCCGATAAAGTCTGCCTTGTCTTCGGTCTTAGGCGCACTGGCAAAACAACACTTCTCAAACAACTTGTCCTTTCAATGAATGAAGAGGAACAGAAAGCTTGTATCTACATCAAAGCAACGACGGAGAACACAATAGAAGAGCTGAATGCCGATTTGAAACTTGCAAATAAACTGCAGTACAAATATGTCTTAATAGACGAAATCACATTGATTGAAAAATTCATAGACAATGCCGCGCTTCTTTCTGATGTATATGCGGTGCAGGGAATGAAAATTGTTTTGTCTGGGACAGACTCACTTGGTTTTTGGTTCGCCCAGAATGAAGAGTTATATGACAGGGCCTTAACCGTTCATACAACCTTTGTGCCGTTCCGTGAATATGCAAGACTTCTGAAAATCAATGATATAGATGAGTACATTCGCTACGGTGGAACATTGAAGCCAGGAGAAACGGCGTTTGAAGATACGGATGCTAATGCCTTTGACGCTTCGTTCAGAACAGATGAATCTACACGCCGTTACATCGACACTGCGATCGCCCAAAACATCCAGCACTCTCTTAAATGTTACGACAGGGGAAATCATTTCCGAAATCTTATCGACTTGTACAAAAAGGATGAGCTGACTAATGCCATCAACCGAATCATAGAAGACATGAATCAGGCGTTCACCGTTGATGTCATTACGCGGGATTTCAAATCAAGCGATTTAGGCTCTGCAAAAGACTTGCTTCGCCGAGAAAAAAAACCGAACAAAAGAACTGATTTCTTAGACTCTTTTGATGCGACAGATGTAACAAATAAAATTATGTCAATTCTGAAAATTCGCAACAAGGAAAAACAGAGCGTAGAAATTGAGGAAGTTCATATTCAAGAAATCACAGAGTATCTGAAAGCATTAGATTTGATTGAAATTGTTTACACGGAAAATATTCCAATCAGCAATAAAAAAGAAGAACGGATAATCTTTACTCAAAGCGGAATGCGCTTCTGTCAGGCACAGGTGCTTGTATATTCGCTTTTGCAGGACGAAATCTTTGGTTCTTTGACAGGCGAGCTTCGCGATGTTATTACAGAAAAGATACTTGAAGATGTCCGCGGGCGAATGCTTGAAGATATTGTTTTTTTGGAAACAAAACGTGCGTATGGTTCAAAACGAAATGTCTTTAAGCTTCGTTTTTCTTCCGGCGAGTTCGATATGGTTGTTCAAGACAGGTCAAAAAAAGAATGTGAAATTTTTGAAATCAAACATAGCAAAGAAGCTTTTCCTGCACAATACAGGCATATCAACGATGAAGAAAAGATTGCACTCACCGAAGCACAGTTCGGTAAAGTTGTAAGAAAATGCGTACTCTTCCGTGGTAAAGCGCAAACACGGGATAACGGAGTAGAGTACGCAAATGTTGAAGAGTTTTTGCGCTCATTGGTATAAAGTGAAAGAGATTCCAGTCTGCCCTTGAAATCTCAGTAATAATGACTATCGCTCGATATTGAATGACTTTTCACTAATCACTTTGATGTTTCGGTCGGTAATCTTTCTGCTCAGCCCGCCGGAACTTGAATCAATTCTGACAGTCTTTCCTTCCAGTTTTTCCTTGTGCAGCTGATAAACTGGAACATAAACTCTTGCTTTGCCTGTACGGATAATCACGGCATCATTCCAGCTTTCATCTTTGTCAAATGTGATTGAATGCTCGACAACACCAAAAAGGCTTCCTCCGTCATAAAGATGCAAGGGCAGTGGATTAGGCTTAATGTATTCCTCGAAGAATGAATTAAACCGTCCTGCCGCTTTCAACACTTCCTGCCATTCTGGATTGAGCGTGTAAACAGCTTCGTCCTTTTTGGAAAGTTTCACGGTTGCAAGATAAGCAAGTCTGTTCTGCAAGCTCTGGTCAAGCGGAGTTGCAAGAACCGTTTCTCCGAACTGCATAAGACTGTCATCAAGGCTTGTCCAGCGAGCGGACTGCGGAAGTTTTTCTTTTGCAGCCTGAATCTCCTCGTAAGTTCGCTCTCCCACCATTGCCGTTGTCATATCAGAAAGCAGGTTTCTTATCTGCGTTTTTATCACTTCTCTTGAAAAACGAACCTTTCTTCCGTTTCTGTCGGTTCCGTTGATTGCAAGATGTGCATGGCGGTGCGGAGTGTTGGTGTGAATACAGGCTTGCCAATAGAGCTTGTAGCCGGTCATATTTTCCAGTCGTTCAATGAGCTTTGCTGTCAGAAGCCTCAAATCCACATTCTGACTTTCAGGCGAAATAATGCACTTGAAATGCTCCTTGCTTATGTTCGCTTTGTACTCACTTAAATCTGTTCCGAATAATTCCGGCTTTTCAGCTACCTCTGTTTTCTCACTCTGGGGCATATAGGTTTCAAGATATTTTTTGTGAGACTTCAAAGAATGACCTAAAGACATTTTGAAAATCACACGCTGCTTGCGTGAATTTACCGAGCCATCCGAACGTGCATGAAAACCGTCGCCATAACTACCATACCCGAATCCGTGATTCTGTTGTTCAGATTTATGCCGTCCAGCTCTTGTTCCACTCGCCAGATTTTTTAGAATCCTGTTCAGATTTCCGACATCATCTTTCTTGTAAGCCGGTCGCTGCCAGTCGTACAACTGCTCTCCTTTCTGTGATTTTTCTTCCGTCCGTTTCGGGTGGTTAAAAATTGATTTTATGTCTGCCATAGCTATTCCTTCCAAGTGCGCCATCTGGCGCAAATGTCTTTTTCTATGGGCAGGTCATTTTCTGGGATTTTTTCAATTTAAAGAAGGTCTGAATTTTGGTCAATATGCCTAAAAACGCCGTGAACAGATTTGTGCCACACGAAAACTCGATGTGCCACGCGCTCTAATATGAAAACACTTGAATGTGCCACAAAACTTTATCTTGTGATAGTCGGTTGGAATTAGTTTGAGACAGATTTCAAGTACTTTCCCGATATTACCTGATGCGCCAGATGGCGCAAATTGCTTTTTTGCAAAAAAACTCCCGCTTGACCTGCCGCCATAAAATCCGCTATCGTAAATCATCTTAAACTTCGACCTGCCCAGGAAGAGGTTTACTTGATAATACTTACAGAAAAACCGAGCGTTGCAAAAGATTTTGCCGTTGCGCTCGACTGCCGGTTTTCTCCGAAGGAAAAATTCTACGCAAGTCCTGACGGGAAAATCCTCATCACAAACTGCGTCGGACATCTGTTCCGCCTTGCCGAGCCGACTGCCTACGATCCGTCCTTCAAATACTGGACAAACCTTCCTGTCATTCCAAAACAGTTCATCTACGAGCCTGTACAATCGCTCAAAAGCCTTTCGGACTTTGTTGTGTCATTGCTCAAAAACCATAAGAAAGACGAAATCCTGATTGCGACCGACGCGGACAGGGAAGGGGAGATTATCGCCCGTGAATGTCTTGCACAGGCCGAAATCACAGACTTCTCAAAAATCCGCAGGTTCTGGGTTTCACAGGCTCTCACAAAAGATGTGATTCTTGACGGAATCAAAAATGCGAAGCCTGTCGCAGATTATGACGGACTTTCTGAACAGGGATTCGCACGGCAGAAAGCGGACTGGCTTATCGGGATAAACGCAAGCCGTTATGTCTCGAACATCGCAAAAAGCACTTTCCCCGTGGGACGAGTGCAGACGGCAATCCTTTCTGAAATTGCTGACCGCTGCAACAAAATCCAGAATTTCAAGAGCGAAAAATACTTTGAAGGTGAAGCGACTTTCAATGCGCCAGATGGCACATCTTCACTTGAAGCATTACTCATTGAAGATGGGAACACTGCGTTTAAGAACAAAACAGGAATCAAAATCCTTACATCGCTCACAGGAAAATCCGCAACCGTTTCCGATGTGAAGAAGGAAAAACGAACGATTAATCCACCTCAGCTTTACAATCTGAATGACCTTCAGAAAGATGCCTTTGCATACTTCGGCTATTCTGCGGACAAAACGCTTTCCCTTGTACAGACGCTTTATGAAAAATACAAATGTGTTTCCTATCCGCGCACTCCGTCAAAAGTTATGGGAAGCGACAATGTGAATCTTTGCAGAAAACTTCATGACCAGATGATTCGTAATTTCCCGGAATACTTTGACCTTCATTCGGTCGTTACGATTGACGGTGCTAATAAACGGGTTTTCGATGACTCAAAACTAGAGGCACACCACGCGCTTATTCCGCTTTCAAAACTCCCTGCAAACGCAAGCGGAGACGAGGAGAACGTCTACTTCCTGATTCTCGAACGCTTCATGCTCGCATTTGCCCCCGTTGCGGAAACCGAAAACATGACCGTAACCCTTACCGTGGAAGGTAATCAGTTTACGGCAAAAGGAACTCGGACAGTAAGCGAAGGTTGGAAACAGTGCCGCCGTTTTACTCGGAATTTTAATAAAAAAGAGGGCGGGGAAGCGCAGGATTTAAGCAACACCGATTTTGAAAGACTTGTGCTGAAATCCATTGAAGCAAAAGAAAAGCACACAAAACCGCAGAAACATTACAATGAGGCAAGCCTTCTTTCCTTTATGGAAAATCCTAAGAACAGCGAAAGCCAGAAGCTTGCAGGACTTGGAACCTCCGCCACTCGACATACTTTTGTTCCAAAGCTCAAATCCAGCGGCTTCATCGAAGATGACGGAAAGAATCTTGTAATGACAAAAAAAGGCTGGGAGCTTCTGGATTTGCTTTCAAAAACAAAGTTCAACTCTCTCGCCGACATTTCCGAGACCACTCGATGGGAGCAGGAACTTTCCGAAAATCCCACAAACTTTCTCGAAGATATTAAGGTTTTCATAAAATCCGCTGTCCGCAACGACAAAACAGACGGAGGTGCAGAATGACAGAATCAACCTTCCTGTTTGAAAGAAACGGTTTTCTTGTAAGTAAAATAAAAGTTCTCGGCATGACTTATTATGTCGCGACAAAAGATAAACTGCGTTACATCAGAAAGTCGCTCAAAAGCATAAATGAGCTTGTGGGATAAGCTTCTCATGTAAAACCTTTTTAATTTTTCATATCATACCAGCCTCAACTTGAAATAATCATTGACTATTTCAAGTTGAGGTATTATATTTTACTTGCAGCCCCAAAGCGGGCAAGGGGGAATTATGACAAAAGAAGAGTTTACAAAGACTTATCCGAATCTTGTCTTCGTAAAAACAAAGAAACATATCGATTCACAGGGCAAACTTCGTAATGAGAACTTCATCTTCGATGATGACACGCCAACGCTTGTGAAAAATGCGACCGTCATCATGCCGCTGAGCATTACCGACTTTCCTGGAGTGCTGAAATCAATGACTGCGATGGAAGCCGGAATATGGGCGGTTTCAAAATGCAACCAGCAGAAGTGGGAAATCACCCGCGACAATGTTGACTCGTGCCTTGCAAATCTTGAGATGGATTTTTAGACAGGGGAGGGAAGCGTGAAAAAATGTTTCGCCGGACTTGCGCTGCTTGCTGCTTTTGCCTTTTCTTCCTGCGCATCTATGAAAAATCTCTTCGGTACTGATTATTCAGTTCCAGTAGAGTCCCTTGAAGTCGTGCAAGAAAAGGCGGACAGAATTATCACGGAAAAATCGTATCTGAAAAAGTTTAATACGGTTGATAAAATGGACAGACGGCATACAGTAATCATTTTGGACGAGCATTATCTTTCGATTGATGATGTTCTGTATGGCTGCAAGTTCCATAATCTGATGTATTATGGCCCATCACTTTCAGCTTTGAATGACAAGCCTGTTTACACCCTGCCAGACAAAATAATCGGAATACAAGGCTATGCAACACCTGTGGCAAATCCGAATGTGGCTGTCAGTTTTATCTTTGCTCGGAAGTTGTTCGCTCAGAGTGGTTACAGCAGTCAGTATGAGGCTTCTAAAATCAACGGAGTGTCTTTTTCTGCTCCTTACGCTGATGACGGCTACATAGATGATTTTGGGAGATGGCATAAATACACTTACTACGACTATTTTGAGAACATCTTTAAGACACGCAATCAAGATGTAAAACTGGAGATGTATCAGTCTATTGAAATACGGAGCTAAGACTATGATTCTGACAGTTTTTTCGATCCTCATAGGAATCCCTGTACTGTGTTTGCTTGCAAGATACTGGTGAGTGGCACTTGTGCTTGTAATCCTTGTGATGGCTTCACCTCTTGGGGCGGTGCTGCTTGAATAAAACTATTATTTTGGGTCTAGATCGCAAAAAAAAAGATAGATAAAGCCCCAAAATAATTTACGATGCCGTTTTTCTAGCGGAAAGGAATGGAATTTCCTAAAATATATTGTAATGCCTTGATTTTACAAGAAAATACATTAGTATAGAAATTAGGAAAAGATAAACTAAAATGACAAACCGAGAAGGAAAACACCTGACTCCAGTATGGATAGTATATGTGGACGGGAAGCGTCTTGACACGGAGCATGAAGGGGCGTTGCAGAAGATACACATGGACGATGTTCTGGACGGCGTGGGGGCTTGTACCCTTGAATTTGACACATCGGCAGTAAGGATAGCGGAAAGCGGAACTTTTTCTTTTGAAAGTGTGGTTTCGGTACATCTCGGATACAAAGACGACTGCGAGGAAGTGTTTGCCGGAGAAGTTACTGATTTTGAAACAAGATATAATGAATACGGAAACGAAAGATTCCTTGTTATTTGCAGCAGCTTTCTTCACAGACTGAAAAATTCATACAAACCGGCGTCATTTGAATCAAAACGTCTGTCAGACATTCTGAAAGGAATCGTTGACTCATATTCCTTAAAGAGCGACATAGAAGATTTTGGGGCAAGAAAGGAGTATCAGGTAAAGCTGGGGGTAACGGATTTAGATTACCTTTTGGAGAGCGCGAAAAAATACGGAAAGACAGCGTACTGCTATGGTTCAACGGTATATGTAAAAGATGAAGTTACGGTCAGGAATGACGACATAATCCTTGAGTGGGGAAAGACCCTGATTAAGTTTTCTGGCAGGGAGCAGCTTAAGGGGCAGCTTTCCGGCTGTTCGTTTACCGGCTGGAATGAAAATGTGTGCGAGGCAATAAGCGGAAGCGCGTCGCTGAAAGACCTCCCGGTGAAAATCGGCGGAAGCAAAAGCTGGGAGGACAACTCAAACGGCGCTGGCGGCAAATGGCAGAGCGTCTTTTGGGGAGATACCGTTTATGACAATGATGACGCGAAGGCACTTGCGATAGGGAAGCTGGTTGAAAGCTCGTTCCGTTATCAGACGGGGGTTGCAAAGTGCGAGGGCGATTACAGGATTCATCCGGGAATGCGCGTGAACATAAAGTATGTCGGCAGGAAATTCTCTGGGGAATACATTGCCGACCGCGTGGAGCATGATTTGAGCGTCGGCGGGGCTTTCGTCACAACGGTGCATCTGAAGCGCAATTTCTGCGAGACTTCAATCCACAAGGAAGTAAGTGCCGTCGATAATGAAATGGCACAAAGTCGAAATAACAATTCACAAGATAATACTGCAGTCTCTCAAACTGATGATTCTGAAAGTCAGGAAGATGAAGCAACAGAGGAAGAAAAACCGCAGATTACAAATCCACGATGGGAAAAAGACGGCCAGACTATTTCTAAAGCTCTTGTCGGAGATGAAGTAACTTTTTGTGCCGATGTTACTGATATTGCAGACGGTGCGGACGCGACAATAAAAATCGTAGAAAAAGACGATGACGGAAACGATGACGATGTAACAACTCTTTCTGCAAAAGTTCAGAATGGCAAAATCGAATGCAAATGGAAAGTCATTTACACAGAAGACGACGATGACTCTAACAGCCAGCAGGAGAAAGAAGAAAAAGGCTACACGCTGCCGGAATATGCATTTACTGTTGAATGTGATGGTGTTGAGAGTGATGAGTCTGGGCAGTTGGATGTAAGAGATTGGATTTCATTTTCATTTTCAGAAGAAGATGAAATTTTCTTAAAAAATGATTCATTCTATTTTTATAGTGGTGATTGGAAAAGTGAAACTTTCAAATTTTCTACTGAAAAACAAACTATTAAAAATATTCCTTTATTTAAGGATAAAGAGTTACAAATTGGAGTTATAAAAAATGGCTAATTTTTTTGAAGGTATTTCATTATCGAGAATACATAAATGGTATTTAGACTGTGCTAAAACTATAGAAAGTCTTACAGGTAGTAATTCAACAGCTTCACAATTGCTGACATATTATTTATCTCCTGATAAACAGCATGCAGATACAACAAAAAACAAAGTGTGCTTACAAGTCCTTGAAAATGGAGCTAATGAATATACAACTGGAACTTATGTATTAAGTGAAGATTATTTGAAAAAAACAAAAGAACAGTCTAACTATTATAATATTATGCAAAAAACATATATTCCAATATTCTTTAGTGAAACAAATATAAATAAAGGAATTATACCAAGAAGAAAAAACTTTCCTAATAAGGATGAATTTGAAATACCATGGGTACAGTCTTTAGGTTTTTCAAGTTTTGAAACAGTGGGTATGATAAATGATTTAAATTCCTATATTGATAAAATCTCAGACAAACAGATTCATGATAAAGATTTTAATATATCTGATATAGTACCCAAAGATAAGCAGGATAAATTTGATGTTTTTGTAGGTCTACATAACTACGCAGTACAAGCCGAAGTTAAAATAAAATTGACATCGGCATATGATTTTAAAAAACCAAGGGCTGGTAGTGATAATAAACTTGAGCCAGAAAGCATATTTGGTTCTATCAAGTCATGGAAAAGTATATTTATTGATTATTATGATTTCAATCAAGAGGTTGGTTTTACACTACCTAATCCAGATTATACTGGTAATAAATCTTCACCAGGGAAAATACATCCTGAAATGAAAAAAGTAGATTATGATGATTTAAAACACGGTTCATTAGTAAAGATGATAACGGCAGGATTGGCAAAGCCTTTTTTTGTCTATGGAGAATGTCAAGAAACTGACAACAGGCTTTTAATAAAAAACAGGAGAATAAAAAAATGAGGAAAGGAATTGCTTTATTATTGACATTTATTGTATTTACAATAAATGCTCATTCTTATAATTTTCTTAATATTTTGAGTACAGATAATCACACAATTTTCTTGAATGATAGTGGAATAATATTTTCAGTCGGTTCAAATCTTTATGGTCAATTAGGCATTGGATATAGTTCTGATTATGAAAAGTTTTCTAAAATTGAATGCAAAGCTTATTTTGTATCTATTGCTGTAGGAGAAAATCATAATCTTGCTTTAGATTCTGATGGATTTATATGGGGATGGGGAAGTAATGAATATTTACAGTTGTCTTGCGATTTAAAACATGATGAAAAGAATATATTAAATATATACACATCTCCAATTAAACTTAATAATGAAAAATGGGTAAAGATATATGCCTGTGGAAATTTGTCATTTGGAATAAAAGAAGACGGTTCCTTATGGGGATGGGGAAAAACTAATTATATTGAAATGGGAAAATGGTCTAATTCGACTAATGAAATTAAACATCCAAATAATCTTAAATGGAAAGAAATATTTTTATATGAAGATTATTTTATTGCCGTAGATGATCAAAATGAATTATGGACATGGGGTAGTATAAATCAAATTGAAAGCTATTCTTTTTTTGATTTATATACCAAAAATAATTCTTTTTATGATGTTTATAAATTTGATTTACAAAATTCAAAAAAAATAAAAATTTCAAAATATAATTTTATTGAAATAGATAATCAAATAAACATATATGGATATTCTGTTATCAAACCTAAGCAAATATTGAAAAATTTTTTAATTGATATAGATAACCATAATTTAGACAGTAAAAGCTTTCATGAAAGAAAAATAGAAAAAATCAATAAAATAACTAAAATATATCAAGGTTACTTTATTAATCAAAATGAAATATTTAATAAAATATTGGCACTGGAAACTAATCCTTCACAGCGAATATGTTATACCCTGATTGAAAATAAAAATGGTGTTATATTGTGGACAAATGGAAAACGTCACAATATTCAAAATATTAATATAAAAAACATTTGGACTTCTAATGTTATTTTCTTAGAAGATATAAATAATAGAATTTATGTAATTGGATATAATAAAAATAATAGACTTGGTATAAATGTAAATGAGGATAACTTTTTGTTTCTTGAAACTTTAGCTTTATAAGAAGAAATTTCAAATACCTGATAGTTTAGTTAAAATTGCATCTCAAAATCATCGCCAACGGATTTCCTCTGTACGGGTCTTTGGATTTCCTGTCTAGGAGAGTCTGGAATTTTTCTGTTGAAAATAATCTGACCCGACATACCGGGGTTGATTCCCGCCATCTCCCAGCCCTGCTGTCTGTCCATATTTATTCAAGTCCTCATTTGTGCTGCTTGAATAAAACTATTATTTTGGGTCTAAATCGCAAAAAAAAAGATAGATAAAGACCCAAAATAATTTACGATGCCTTTTTTCTAGCGGAAAGGAATGGAATTTCCTAAAATATATTGTAATGCCTTGATTTTACAAGAAGGCTTGTACCCTTGAATTTGACACATCGGCGGTAAGGATAGCGGAACTTTTTCTTTTGAAAGTGTGGTTTCGGTACATCTCGGATACAAAGACGACTGCGAGGAAGTGTTTGCCGGAGAAGTTACTGATTTTGAAACAAGATATAATGAATACGGAAACGAAAGATTCCTTGTTATTTGCAGCAGCTTTCTTCACAGACTGAAAAATTCATATAAACCGGCGTCATTTGAATCAAAACGGCTGTCAGACATTCTGAAAGGGATGTTTGAACCGCCTGGGAGCGACGATTTCAAAGAGGAAAAGCCCTCTCCGTAACTCACTGCTTATAATATAGATTCTGACGGTCGAAAAAAAACAGAAAAATTCTTAGTAATCTTCCAAAATATGGGATTTTCTGCTTTTATGTGACAAACTAAAATAGATAAAAGCAGAAAATAGTTGATTATTTGCTTTTTAACTTGTATAATATAAGCATGTCAAAAGAATTAATCATCAGTCGTGAATACGAAAAACAGCAGTTACAGGACTGTTATGACTCAAAAGAATCCCAGCTTGTATTAGTTTATGGGCGACGCAGAGTAGGAAAAAGTTTTCTTGTTAATCAGTTCTTTAATGATAGATTTGATTTCAAACTTGTAGGAGATTACAGACTTACAAAAGAAGAACAACTTTATAATTTTTATGATGAACTTAAGCGTCAGTCCGGGAAAAATATAGACATTCCTAAAACATGGAGAGAAGCATTTTTTCTCCTTCGTGATTATCTTGATGAATTTAAGGATAATGAGAAGCACATAGTTTTTTTTGATGAAATGCCATGGCTTGATAATCAGAAATCTGGCTTTATTCAGGCCTTTGAGTATTTTTGGAACAGTTTTGGAGCTTCAAAAAATAATCTTATGCTTATTGTCTGCGGCTCTGCAACTTCCTGGCTTGTTGATAATTTTGATCACAATAAAGGCGGACTATTTAATCGTCAGAATTGTCGTATTTATCTTGAAGCATTTAATCTGTATGAAACGAAGAAATTTTTAGTTGAAAAAAAAGGAATAGAGTGGTCACATTATGATATCTGCGAGTGTTATATGATTCTTGGAGGAATTCCATATTATCTTAATATGCTCTCAAAAAATATGAGTCCAAGTCAAAACATAGATAACCTTTTCTTTAAGAAAAGAGGTGCCCTTTGGGACGAGTTCGACAATCTGTATAAAACTCTTTTTTCAAAGAGTGAAAATTATATAAAAATAGTTGAGGCCTTATTCAAGAAGAAAATAGGTTTAACTAAGAATGAACTTCTTCATGAAACTCGACTTTCAAATAATTCTGCATTTACAAAAATGCTTAAGAATCTGGAGGATTCCGGCTTTATTAGAACCTATCGATACTTCGGTAATAAAAAACGAGGAACTTTCTATCAACTATCAGATTATTTTACAATGTTTTATTTGAAATATGTAAAAGACAATTATGGTAAAGATGAAGAATTCTGGACTCATCATCTGGATAATCCTTCAAGAAGAGTTTGGGCAGGATTAACTTTTGAGCAGCTGTGCAAGGACCATATTAAGCAGATAAAGAAAAAACTTTCTATTGGAGGTATTTCTTCAGAAGTCTCCGCATGGAGTATATCTGCAACAGATGAACATGATGGAGCCCAAATTGATTTGCTTATAGACCGTAGAGACAGGATTATTAATGCTTGTGAAATGAAATTTTCAGAAAATACGTTTGAAATAACTAAAGAATATGATGAAAATTTGAGGCATAAAGTCAGCGTATTTAAAGAAATTACAGAGACTAAAAAAGCTGTTCAATTAGTCATGGTTACAACATATGGAGTTAAAAAGAATATGTATTCATCTCGTGTACAAAATGAAGTAACCATGGACGATTTATTTGAGAGAGTGTAAATATGTTTTTTTGCAATAGTTTTTCCAGAAAAACTATTGCAAAAAGATATTTTATCTGATAAAGCTTGGACTAGTCGACAGTCTCCTCAAAATTCATTTAACATAAAAAGGACTGCTCTTTTTGAAGTCTTAATAACTTCTAGGACAGCCCCATTGCTTTAAATTATTTTGACCTGGCGTCTTAATAATGGAATACCTAAAAGTCGTAATTCCTTCATAAGGGGAAGATAGTTTTTTTTGAAATATTCTTGTTTCTCACGAGGAATAACTTTTTTAAATTTCTTTGTTTTTGAAGCCCATATCAATAAATAATAACAGTCCATATCTGATAAAGAAGGTGTTTTTAAGTACGTTCTTATGGATTCAAAAATACCTTTCCATCCATGAGAATAATCTCCAAATAAGTCTCGACCTGTTGCTTTCCAGTACTTATATGAAAGAAAGTAAGGAATGATTAATTCTGTGATAAAATCAGAAATACACTTAGAATCTTTTAATTTTAGAGCAATATCAATTTCCGTACTTAAACATAAAGCACCATCTTTGTTTACATGATCATAAGTCACGCAATTATCGATATCATAACAAACAGGTTGTATTGTTGGATAATTGTTTGACATCACAATCTTTAACAAGGGTGCCTCATGTATTTCGAAATTATTTCTTCTAGCATCAATTATAAAACGTCCTTCAAATTCAACAGAGTTTGGTTTTAACGCTATTGAGACTTCGGGAAACTTAGTTTTTATATAATTGATACTATTTTCGATTACATTTTCCATGGTTTAGGACCTGTATCATAATTTCTCAAAGAATCTGAATTATTGATTTCTTTTATTAGAGGAAAACGGTCTCCAAATTGTTCCCTTAAAATAACAGACGCTCGATGTTCAGAATCATTTGAAACAGCAGAGTTTAAGTCATCTTTGAACTGCTTGATTTTCTTTAATACAGAATCTATGTCGTCTTTATCTTCCCAAAGATTTTCATATGGAGCCACAGGTTTTTTGATATATCGGAAAATATTTAATTCTGAATATATTGCATCAACAGTCTTTTGTAGAGATATGGCGTCATCATCATCTTTTACATGGTGTTTAACTGCCAGAATTGTAAGCTCAATACTAGCCATATTGATATTTTTATAATCACGCCAAGCTTTTAAGTATTTTACAATTCTGGTCGTTTGTTCATTTTTTCTATTTTCAAAGAACCAGTCCTTAAAATCTTTTGAATCGCTTGTTTGCCACTCATTTGCTTTTTTATTCGCCAAAAGAGCGTGAGAATCTTTCATGATGTAAACTGGAATATCAACATGGTAATCATTGCGGTAAACAACTCTGACACAGCTTGTTTTATCTTCGCAACCATCTTTTGTCTGACCATCAAGGGCATCCATAAGAGTTTTATGAATTTCTTTTGGCGTTGGCCAGGTATCTGTATCAGAAGGATTTATGTGCTCTAAATACAAACCGTCATCAATATCGACTTCATTATCATCAATGGGTTGTAATGCAGTATTAATAGAGAAGGATCCCTGTATACGGAATTTTGGCTGATTTATTTTAAGTTCATTTTTGAAATAATTTCGAATGACATTTCTTATAGCATTGCGGCTCTTTATAATAGAGTCTTTCTTACTGTCAGAGATAGTAATTTTTGAACAAAAATCAATAAAACTTGTATGTAAACTCAATTAATTTTCCTCCTTAAAAAAATCTGTCAGTGCAACTTTCTTGTTGTTGTAATCCTGATGACTTAATTCCATTAATTTTGCTAATGAATGTTTATCAGCACTATCAAGTTTTAATGTTGAACAATCGTTTGTGAGAGAGCCGCATTCAATTCTTTCATATCTACTTAAATATGATGAATTTGAACGATGGAGGATTTTAATAATGTAATCTGTTCCTATTGAATTGACTTTCATTGGAAGTGAAATAATATTTGCTTTCCATTTCAATAAACCAGACTTTTTAGATTTTGTATCTACAGATTCTTTTATACTGGAATTAGGATTTCCTATAGATAAAATACTTATATCATCAAAAGCTTTTCCTTCTCCAACAAAACAAGTTAAGGCTTCAATTAATCCAATAAGTGAAGGATTATTCTGCCATAATCCACCGTCAACAAGACCTTGATAGTTTTCAAAGTGATGCAATGGGAAAAATGTTGGTGCAGCAGATGTTGCCAAAGCGACATCAACAAGTTTGCATTCATCATCACGATTCTGAGAACCGTTGTTATTTGTTTTGAATACTAGTGGAGCACATGTTGCAGCATTTATTGCTGGGATGCATACATGAGTCTCACAATCCTTAATCTTTTTACTTCCAAAAAACTCGTAGAGTCCTTCTCTTAATTGTTTATTGGAATATTTATTCGAAAATAGCCCAATTTTATTACGCCTTATAGATGGAAAAATTCGATTGGCATATCTCGTATAGAAATCTCCTATTTCTGATGCATGACAGCCAGTAGCTAACGCAAGGGCAATAATTCCACCTGTCGAAGTTCCTGTTATCAAATTAAAATGAGAAGATAAAGGTTCTCCATTGAAAAAATCTTTTTCAATGTTGCTTAAGATACCAGCAGAGTAAAGTCCGAGAATTCCACCTCCGTCAATTGAAAGGATATGGAAAGTTTTTTTATTTTCTGTGCTCATAAGGCACACCTCCTGATGGGGCAAACGGAGGATTGACTTGAAATGACAAATTGATTAAAATTTAATCATTGTTTTGAAAAGCAATCTCCGTTTCTTTTATGGATTACTAATTCATACGAAATAGTTGAGTAAAGCACTAAAGAAGTTCCAGTTCTTTAGTGCTTTTTTTTTATTTTCCCCTCTAAATTAAATATAATCATAACAGTTATGAAAGGCAAGCAAAAACACAAATAAAATGTGAAATTTTCACATTTTAAAATTGATATTTTCCTTGAGACGTGCTATATTAATATTAGGGAATAAAATTTGCGGGAGGTCTATATGTTGACTCGCTTTACCGTTGGTAATTTCTGTTCTTTTGATAAAAATCAGACATTGTCCCTTATATCTGGTTCTATACAGAATAAAAAAGAAAGATTGTTTAAAACAAAAGATTTTAAGTTATTGAAGTTTGCCTCTATCTTTGGTGCAAATGCTTCAGGTAAATCCAATTTCATAAAAGCTATGGAATATGCTCAAGCAGCTGTCATGGTTGGAATGGAACATCCTTTATTTGAAGTAAAGAAATATAGTTATAATCGTTTGAGTCCAAAAAACAAAGACAAAACTTCTTATTTTGAGTTTGAAATTTGTATTGACGATGAGATTTATGCATATGGTTTCGAAATACTTATTTTCCAGAAAAGAATATGCGAAGAGTGGCTTATAAAATTAGATAAGAATAATAAAGATATTCCAATTTTTACTAGAAATATAGACAACAAACAAATTTATTTTAATCCAGAATATTTGACTGAAAAGAATGCAGAAAGAATGAAAGTTTATATGGATGATTTTAAGTCTGTATCAAAAAAATTATTTCTTTCTGAAATTGTTTCTAATAAGGAAGAACTTTACAGAAGTAATCCTAAGTTAATTATCCTTAGAAAATTATTTGCTTGGATTGTTAGATTGAATATTTCTTATCCTGATACATCTATATCTGGTTATGATTGTTTCTCTCAAAAAAACATTGACGAATTATTTAATGCATTAAGTTCATTTAAAACAGGTATTTCTAAAATTATTCCATGCGAAATATCTAAAGAACAAGCATTAGATAAACTTAACGCTGAATTCCGTAAAGAAATAGAAGAGTCGATTATTCGTGCTTGTCCACCAGAATGTGATAAAAATGACAAGGATTGCGATCAATGTGGTTTTAGGATGAATTATAATGGTCGTCTAATATTTGTTACATTCAGAGACAGAACTCCTGTATTTACAGAAATTACATTTGAGCATTTCAATGTTCCTGGAGTTTATTTCTCTCTTGCAGAAGAATCAGATGGAACTCAGCGTTTATTGGATTTGTTATCAGTTTTATTTATACAAAAAGAAAATTCAGTTTTTGTTATTGATGAAATTGATAGAAGTTTACATCCTCAATTAACAATGCAGTTTATTAAGTCATTCTTAAAATTAGCAGAAAATAAGAATATTCAATTGATCATCACAACACATGAAAGCCATTTATTAAATCTTAAATTATTAAGACAGGATGAAATTTTCTTTGTTGAAGCCGGTCATAGTGGAGAAAGTATTCTTTATCCATTTGATAAATTCAAGGAACGGTTTGACAAAAAAATTGAAGATGCATATTTAGATGGTAGATATGGAGCAGTTCCTTTGTTTGATTCCATATATACACCTTTTGATTCAGAATCAAAGGAGTAATAATGAGAATTAATCAACCATATGGAGTCCGTTATGAATATGAAGAGTTTTCTGAAGAACCTAAGAAACGCTATTTTATAGCTTGCGAAGGGAAAAAGACAGAATACAAATATTTCAAGGGAATCATGGATAATAAGGTTGAAATTAAAATTAATCCCTTAATTGAAATAATTCCTATTAATCATGACCCTAACACTGGATCAAATCCTCTTCATATTTATCAAGAAGCAATTGAAGCTATAAAAACTGCTCCCAACTATCTTGCTGGTGATGATTGCATAATCGTTGATAGAGATAGAAGCAGTTTTTCTGAAGCACAATATACTCAACTCTTACAGGCAGATACAAACAAGGAAATACGTTTTTGTGTTTCTAATCCTTGCTTTGAGTTCTGGCTGTTATTACATTTTTCTGATTGTTCAGAGTATTCACAAAATGACATTTTTGAAAATGCTAAAGATGGAAACAGAACTTATGTTGA
>Ga0256405_10002954_pt1 | contig 36815 bp, 49 predicted proteins | sample RumenRJG_02DNA_FD_189096 | JGI IMG/M metagenome (GOLD analysis project Ga0256405, IMG submission 189096) | Bovine rumen microbial communities from Lethbridge, Alberta, Canada - RJG_02 | ecosystem: Host-associated > Mammals > Digestive system > Stomach > Rumen | place: Canada: Alberta...
TTCCAGAAGGCACAGAGATGTGCATGCCTGGCGACAACGTCGTCATGGAGATCGAGCTGATCACACCGATCGCTATCGAGGAAGGACTGAGATTCGCTATCAGAGAAGGCGGCAGAACAGTAGGTTCCGGCGTTGTAACTGAGATCATCGAGTAATCACTCAGACCAATGACATGAAAGGCTTCGCTTCGGCGGAGCCTTTTTTCGTGCGTGCACAAAGCTGGGTATGTGCACGCAGTGTGCTCGGATGCGGTAGAAGGCGGTTTGGCACATACTGGGTAGGTGCGCACAGTGAGAGGAGACGCAGTAGAAGGCGGTTTGGCACATACTGGGTATGTGCGCACAGTGAGAGGAGACGCAGTAGAAGGCGGTTTGGCACATACTGGGTATGTGCGCACAGTGAGAGGAGACGCAGTAGAAGGCGGTTTGGCACATACTGGGTATGTGCGCACAGTGAGCGCATATGCAGTAAAAAGGGGTATGGCACATACCGATGGGGTGCTGCGCTGCGAAAAAGCGCACTGCCGCACCCATAAACTGGGGTCGTGGAGTATGCTGAGCTGCGAAAAAATGCACTGCCGCACCCATAAAATGGGGCCATGGAGTATGCTGCTCTGCGAAAAAACGCACCGCCGCACCCATAAACTGGGGTCATGGAGTATGTCGAGCTGCGAAAAGGCGCATGCCCGCACCCATCGATGCAGCCCGGCGCGCGCCTGCCGGTGATCTGCTTCGAAGTCTTTCGGCATTTTGCGTGCAGCGGCGCCTGTGCGGAGAGGGCGTAGCCTTTTTCATGTACAGATTCTTGGCGATTCAAGTATGTTTCTTTTCGTCCTCGCAGGTGGCAGGTGAGGGGTAATTTCGAAAAAAGTGCAAATGGAGAAAAGAAGTGCTTCTGATGCCGTAATCGGGGCGATTCCGGTTCGACAATATTCTGTAAAAACGATAGTATTTTGCTACATCGAAAGCGCGATCGATAAGCATCAATTTCTGAAAGGAAGTTTATCGGGAGGATAACAAAATGGTGGTTTACAGCAACAGAAGCAATGGGAATAACCAGCAGAGAAACACGAACGACAGGATCCGCTGCGAAGTCCTCGAAGAGATCGGAGTCATCGGGCAGAAGAAGGATGGCTGGACGAGAGAGGTCAACATAGTAGCGTGGAACAACGGGCCAGCCAAGGTAGATGTGCGCGACTGGGATCCCAATCACAACAGGATGAGCAAGGGGATCACGCTCCTCGAGGAAGAAGCCGAGAATCTCGTAAAGGTCCTCGCGCGCAGATACGGCATCAGGCTGACGAACGACACGCCTGTATTTACAAAGCCGGAGGAACAGCTCCCTGCGGACACTGCGGGAGAACTCTACGAAAGCGCGGCGGCCGGTCCCGGCGGGTCGCAGGAAGAGGCGTTCGCACCGGAGCCGGAAGCGGAAGCCTTCGACGCCGAATGAAGCCTGATGAGGTGAAGTTGACCGCTTGCCTTATGAATGATAGACTCAAGTTCAAATAATCAGAGAAGGGCACACACATAACGGAATGAGAGTCGCATTTCATACACTGGGGTGTAAAGTCAATCACTACGAGACGGAGGCCATCAAAGAGGCCTTCGTTTCCCGTGGTGCGGAAATAGTCAGCGAAGAGGACTTCGCCGACGTATACATCATCAATACCTGCACTGTCACAAACATCGCGGACAGAAAATCCAGGCAGTTCATCAGAAGGGTCAAAAAGGTGAACCCTGATGCGCTGGTCGCGGTCACGGGCTGCTACGCCCAGGTGGCATCGGACGAGGTCGCTGACATGCCGGAGGTCGATCTCGTCATCGGAAACGGCCGCAAACCCGAGATCTGCGGACTCGTGATGCAGAAGCTCTCGGACGCAGCAGAAGCAGGAGCGGCAGGATCAAAGACCGACATACTGGTCTCCCCGCGCCCGGATCTCACATATTACGAAGACATGGGCAAGGTCACATCCGCGGGCGAGGGCATGATAAGGGCCTATCTCAAGATACAGGACGGCTGCGACCGCTTTTGCTCGTACTGCCTCATCCCGTACGCCAGAGGGCCGGTCAGAAGCAGGCCGAAGGCTGAGATAATTGAAGAACTCGGCGGCATGCTCGACAACGGCTTCAGGGAGATAGTGCTGACCGGTATAAACACGGCGCTTTACGGAACGGAAGACGGAGCCGAGTGCTCGCTTTCGGAGCTCCTTACGGCGATCGATGAGATGCCGTGCCCTGAGGACGGCGACTTCCGCATAAGGCTCAGTTCACTCGAGCCGACGGTCGTCGACAAGGACAACGTTGAGGAGATCATCAGGCACAGGAGGCTCTGCCATCACCTGCATCTTTCGGTGCAGAGCGGGAGCAGCAGCGTGCTGAAGGCGATGAACCGCCACTATGACCGCGAGGATTATCTGGAGATCGTGAATGCTATAAGGGAGTACGACCCGCTGTTCGGCCTGACGACCGACATCATCGTCGGCTTCCCGGGCGAGACGGAGGAGGACTTCGGCGACAGCATGGATATGGTAAGGCTGGCGCGGTTCGGAAAGACGCATGTCTTCCGCTATTCGCCGCGAAGGGGAACGGCCGGAGCCGCAATGAAGGACGCTGTCCCTGAATCCGTGAAGAAGGAGAGGGGATCAGCACTCGAAAGAGTTGGCGAAGAGACTGCGCAGGACTTTATACGCGCAAACGGAGGAGTGACCCACACGGTGCTCATCGAAGAATTCGCCGAAGGATACGCGACCGGCTATACGGGCAATTACATAAAAGTCTACATCAGGCTCTGCGACGCGTGCGGACTCGACGCATGGGTAAGGCCGGGGTGCTTCGTGCAGGCGAAGATCGTTGAGCCGTTCCGCGACGGAGCGCTGGCAGAACTTGCGCAAGTGAACAATGAATAATAAAATAAAGGCGTACATACAAAAGCTCTTTGTAAAAATAAAGAGGAGGTTATACGACATGGATGATTGCATTTTCTGCAAGCTCGCGAACGGTGACATCCCTACGGACATGGTCTATGAGGATGACATGATCGCGGTATTTCGCGATGCTGCACCGCAGGCTCCTGTGCACATGCTCATGGTGCCGAAGATCCATGTAGCGTCTCTGGATGATCTGACAGACGATCACGCTGAGCTCATGGCTCACATGATGCTGAAGATCAAGGAAGTCGCTGCAAAGGAAGGTCTTGAAAACGGCTACCGCTGTGTCATCAATACAGGCGAGGACGGACAGCAGACCGTTAAGCACCTGCACATACACATTCTGGGCAAGCGCGCCATGCAGTGGCCACCGGGCTAAAGGCGGTGCAGACACAGAATCTACCGGCCGGTCGATCGGAATGGCCGTGGATCAGTCTGCAGAAGACATAGGACAACTGAACGGGTGTATATTTCTGGTAAAAAGTCAGAAATATACACCCGTTTCCTTTCTGAAGGGCCTAAAAACCGGCAAAACCGGCGATCGGGTGTATCTCCGGACGATTTTTTCGCTCAGTTACACCCGATTTGGCAAAATGGGTGTAACTGGCGGGATTTTTTCCGTAGAAATACACCCGATCAGCCTTTTTCGGCCGAAATCAGGGGTCCGAGCGCAAAATGGGTGTAGCTGACGGGATTTTTTCCGTAAAAATACACCCGATCCCGCGCAGTTTCAATGCGAGGCGCTGCACCGGGCAAGCTGCTGGGCGGGACCGATGCAGTGGCGGGTCAGCAGCGGCTGCGTGATCGGAGGCGGCTGCGGAGGGATATCTATATATAACATATAGCGGTGTGGGCGGCGGTTCTATATATGGTGGTAAAGCACCTCGGATAGCCACAAACTGTGGTACTGCAGGAAACGCCGAATAAAGTGTTAGGCACTTGAGCGCTGAACCGCCCATTTTTCAAGCTTTTCAGCCTCTTTGTGCCGCCAAAAATACTCAAAAAACTTATCAAAAAAGTCTTGCAATATATATACGCTGTGTATATAATTCAAAGGCTTGTTAAACGCGAAGAAGCAGGAAGTTACCGTGCTAGCGGATAATTTCTGCCGAGAAGTCCTCACGCGATGGGGGCGAAGGGTTTCGCTTTTTTGTTGTGTGCCATCCACTAGGAAACGCGCGAAAGAGTGTAAGGCACTTCGGCGAAAGGCACAGGGACAGCAAATACGCTGGAATTTCAACGAAAATCAAAGAGTTGCATGATTTCGGAGAATGAAAAGCGGAGCGGAGTCCTGTACAAGCATAGCGAAAATTAGTACAAATTCTTAACAGGAGGAAAGCAATGAGCGAATTACAGAAAATCAGGATCAGAATGAAAGCTTATGACCACGCTCTTCTCGACAAGTACGCTGCAAAGATCGTAGACACAGTCAAGAAGACAGGCGCTGATGTAAGCGGACCGATTCCTCTGCCAACAGAGAAAGAAGTCGTTACAATCATCAGAGCGGTACATAAGTACAAGGACAGCAGAGAGCAGTTCGAGCAGAGAACTCACAAGAGACTCATCGACGTTACAAACGCTACTAACAAGACAGTCGAGGCTCTGCAGAAGCTGGACGCACCTGCTGGTGTAGACATCTACGTCAAGCTCTAATCCGTAATTAGTAAGATCTCATGAGAGGCCAGAGAGCAAACCAGAGAGATCCGCTGTAAGAACAGGAGGAAAAACACATATGAAAACATTGCTGGGAAAGAAGATCGGCATGACTCAGATCTTCGCAGAAGACGGAACAGTCATCCCGGTCACTGTCGTAGAGGCAGGCCCGGAGACAGTCGTTCAGGTAAAGACTGTCGAGACAGACGGCTATGACGCAGTCCAGGTCGGATATGAAGATCAGAAGCCGCAGAGAGTCAACAAGCCAATGAGCGGACACTTCGCTAAGGCAGGCGTTGACACAAAGAAGCACCTCGCTGAGTTCAGACCGGCTGAGGGCGAGACTTACGAAGTAGGTCAGGTAATCACAGTAGCAGACTTCGAAGAAGGCATGAAGCTCGATGTTACAGGAACATCCAAGGGTAAAGGAACCCAGGGTAACATCAAGAGACACGGCCACCGCAGAGGACCTATGACTCACGGTTCAAAGCACAAGAGACTGGCCGGAGCTCTGGCAGCTGGTACATATCCTTCAAGAGTCTTCAAGGGCAACAAGGCTCCTGGAAGAATGGGAAGAGACACTGTGACAGTTCAGAACGTAGTACTCGTAAAGAAGCTTGAGGATCGCAACATTCTGCTGATCAAGGGCGCCGTTCCGGGAAAGAAGGGCGGACTCCTGAAGATCAGACCGGCGATCAAGGGCCAGGATAAATAAGCGGAAAGGAGGAACTGAAAATGGCAAAACTGAACGTAGTAAACGTTGAGGGTAAGAAAGTCGGAGACATCACTCTGAGCGATGAGATCTTCGGAATCGAGCCTAACGAATTCGCAGTACAGGCAGTCATCAAGAACTACCTGGCAAACCAGAGACAGGGAACTCAGTCCGCAAAGACAAGATCTGAGGTCAGAGGCGGCGGACGCAAGCCGTTCAGACAGAAGGGAACAGGACGCCACAGACAGGGAAGCTCGACAGACCCTTCACAGATCGGCGGCGGAATCGTATTTGCACCAAAGCCAAGAAGCTACAGATACTCACTTAACAAGAAGCTCAAGAGACTTGCTCTCAAGTCCGCACTCTCCGCAAAGGTTGCTGACAACGAGCTGATCGTAGTAGACGAGTTCAAATTCACAGAGCCTAAGACAAAAGAGATGATCAAGGTCCTCTCCAACATCAAGGCAGACAAGAAGGCGCTCATCGTCATGGACGAGAAGGACGACAACGTAGTCAGATCCGCTCACAACATCCCTGGCGTAAGAACAGCACTGGTAAGCACAATGAACGTTTATGAGATCGTAAACCACTACACACTCGTGCTCACTCAGGCTGCAGCCCAGAAGATCGAGGAGGTATACGCATAATGAAGACCGGATATGATGTGATCCTCAGACCTATAATCACTGAGAACAGCATGGACATGGCAGCAGACAAGAAGTATGCGTTCAAGGTTGCAAAGGACGCAAACAAGACTGAGGTCCGCAAGGCCATCGAAGAGATCTTCGGCGTAGAGGTAGCCAAGGTCAACGTAATGAACGTCAGCGGAAAGAGAAAGAGACTGGGAAGAACGTTCGGAACAACTTCTTCATATAAGAAGGCAATCGTTACGCTCACTCCTGACAGCAAGGAAATCGAGCTCTTCTCAGACATGTAATTAAGGAGGCAGTAGGAAATGGGAATCAGAAAATATAAACCAACTTCTCCGGGCCTGAGAGGCATGACGGTCTCCACATTCGAAGAGATCACAGCCAGCAAGCCGGAAAAATCTCTTACCGTCACCCTTAAGAAGCATTCGGGAAGAAACGTAAGAGGTAAGATCACCGTCAGACACAGAGGCGGCGGATACAGACCTAAATACAGGATCATCGACTTCAAGAGACAGAAGGACGACATTCCTGCAACAGTAAAGACGATCGAGTACGATCCAAACAGAACAGCGAACATCGCTCTTCTGGTTTATGCAGACGGAGAGAAGAGATACATCATCGCTCCTAACAAGCTGAAAGTCGGAGACGTCGTTGAGTCGGGTCCGAACGCGGACATCAAGCCGGGCAACGCACTCCCGATCGCAAATATTCCTCTCGGTACTATCATTCACAACATCGAGCTTAAGCCGGGCAAGGGCGGACAGCTGGTAAGAGCAGCCGGAAACGGAGCTCAGCTGATGGCTAAGGAAGGCGCTTACGCACAGGTAAGACTTCCGTCCGGAGAAGTAAGAATGGTAAGCATGAAGTGCAGAGCCACAATCGGCGAAGTCGGCAACATCGATCACGGCAACATCCAGATCGGTAAGGCAGGCCGCAAGAGACACATGGGTTGGAGACCTACCGTAAGAGGTTCTGTTATGAACCCTAACGATCACCCACACGGCGGTGGTGAAGGAAGAGCTCCGATCGGACGTAAGGGTCCTGTCACTCCATGGGGCAAGCCGACACTCGGTTACAAGACACGTAAGAAGAACAAAGACTCTAACAAGTACATTGTTAAGAGAAGAAACGGCAAGTAGAGAGGAGCAAATTAATGGGAAGATCGCTTAAGAAAGGCCCGTTCGTAAACAAGAAGCTTCTTGAAAGAGTAGAGGCTATGAACGCAGCCAATGAAAAGACCGTACTCAAGACATGGTCAAGATCATCAACTATTTTCCCTCAGATGATCGGTCACACGATCGCTGTCCATGACGGACGCAAGCATGTGCCTGTATACATCACAGAGGATATGGTTGGACACAAGCTCGGCGAGTTTGCTCCGACCAGAACATTCAAGGGTCACTCCGGTGACAGAAAACTCTAAGCAGTAAGTAACAGAAAGGAGAAGCTATACTATGGAAGCTAAAGCAGTAGCCAAGTATGTAAGAATGTCTTCAAGCAAGCTCAAGCCTGTTACTGATCTGGTAAGAGGCAAGGACTTGAATGAAGCACTCACCATCCTCAAGTTCACACCTGGCAAGGGTTCCGAGCTTGTAGAGAAGGTAGTAAAGTCCGCAGCAGCAAATGCTGAGAACAACCACGAGATGGATCCTGAGAAGCTCTATGTAGCTGAGATCAACGCAAACCAGGGTCCTACAATGAAGCGCTGGAGACCGGGCGCACAGGGAAGAGCAGGAATGATCCTCAAGAGAACAAGCAACATCTACGTTACTCTTAAGGAAAAGGAAGCCCCTGTAAAAGCGGCACCGAAGGCAGAAGAGCCTGAGAAAGAAGCTGAGAAGGAGGAGGTTCGCTAATGGGTCAGAAAGTTAATCCACATGGAATGCGTGTTGGCGTAAACAAGGACTGGAGCTCCAAGTGGTATGCCGACAAAACGAACTTTGCGGATCTCCTTGTAGAAGACAACAAGATCAGAGCATTCGTAAAGAAGAAACTGTACAACGCAGGAGTTTCCAACGTAGTGATCGAGCGTAAGGGCGCTGACGAAGTAAAGGTCATCGTTATGTGCGCAAGACCTGGTATGGTAATCGGAAGATCCGGCGAGGGCATCGACGAGTTCAAGAAGCAGCTCGTTAAGATGACAGAGAAGAAGGTAGACGTCAGCATCGAGGAAGTAAGAAGAACAGAACTCGACGCACAGCTCACAGCTGAGAGCGTTGCTCAGTCTCTCGAGAGAAGAACATCGTTCAGAAGAGCTATGAAGCAGCCTATCGGCCGTACAATGAAGGCCGGTGCTAAGGGCATCAAGATCGTCTGCTCAGGAAGACTCGGCGGAGCCGAGATCGCAAGAAGCGAGAAGTACAGCGAAGGAAACGTGCCTCTGCACACACTGAGAGCGGATATCGATTACGGATTCGCTGAGGCTGACACGACTTACGGCAAGATCGGCGTTAAGGTCTGGATCAACCACGGTGAGATTCTCGACAAGGGCCTCAAGGATTCCGTACCTAAGTCGGAAGACAGAAGAGACAAGAAGGGCAGAAGAAATGACCGCAAGGACAGAAGAGCTGCCGGAAGGTCCGACAGAAGAGACGGAAGAAGATTTGATGGCCGTGAGGCAAAGCCTGAGGTAAAGCCTGCTACAACAAGAGTACGCAAGGCACCTAAGGCAGCTCCTGCTCCGGCAGCTGAGCCGCAGGTAGAAGCACCGGCAGAAGCAGTTCAGGAGACAGAAGCATAGTATTTAGGAAAGGAGAAACTCGCCATGTTAATGCCAAAACGTGTTAAGCGTAGAAAACAGCACCGTGGCAGAATGAAGGGCATTGCAACTAAGGGCAATGCAGTAGCATACGGTTCATATGGACTTGCTGCTGACGGACGCGGCTGGATCGATTCCAAGCAGATCGAGGCTGCCCGTGTAGCTATGACAAGATCCATCAAGAGAGGCGGTAAGGTTTACATCAAGATCTTCCCGCACAAGCCGGTATCGAAGAAGCCTATCGGAGTACGTATGGGATCCGGAAAGGGAGCTCCTGAGTACTGGGTAGCTGTAGTAAAGCCGGGCAGAGTTATGTTTGAGATCGACGGAGTAACTGAGGCACAGGCAAGAGAGGCTATGAGACTGGCCGCTCACAAGCTGCCGATCAAGTGCAAGTTCGTCGTTAAAGGTCAGGAAGGAGGAGCACAGTAATGGATCTGAACAAAATCAGAAAGATGACAGATCAGGAAAGAACTGCTGAGCTCGAAAGAATGAAGCAGGAGCTCTTCAACCTGAGATTCCAGCACGTAACAGGTCAGCTGGAGAATCCGGTAAGGATGAGAGAAGTAAGAAGAGATATCGCCAGAGTCAAGACTATCATGAGAGAAGTCGAGCAGGGCAGAAACGCGTAGAAAGGAGGAACTGACAAATGGAAAGAAACAGAAGAAAGACCAGAGTCGGTATCGTAACAAGCGATAAGATGGATAAGACTATCGTTGTTGCTACTGAGGAAATCGTCAGACACCCTCTCTACGGCAAGGGAGTCAAGAGAACTGTAAAGTTCAAGGCCCACGACGAGCAGAATGAGTGTGGCATCGGCGATAGAGTAATGATCATGGAGACAAGACCTCTGTCCAAGGACAAGAGATGGAGACTTGTCAAGATCGTAGAGAAAGCTAAGTAAGGAGGCAACAGAATATGATACAGACTGAAAGTAGACTGAGAGTTGCCGACAATTCCGGAGCTAAGGAGCTGCTCTGCATCAGAGTTCTCGGAGGCACAGGACGCAAGTATGCAAACATCGGTGACGTAATCGTTTGCACAGTTAAGGATGCTGCTCCTGGCGGCGCCGTAAAGAAGGGCGATGTAGTTAAGGCAGTAGTTGTAAGGACCAAGCGCGGTACAAGAAGAACTGACGGTTCGTACGTTAAGTTCGACCAGAACGCTGCTGTTATCATCAAGGACAAGAACGACAAGACACCGGTTGGTACACGTATCTTCGGACCTGTCGCCAGAGAACTGAGAGACAGCGGCTTCATGAAGATCGTGTCGCTGGCACCGGAAGTACTGTAGGAGGTGCAAGTGATGCAGATCAAGAAAGACGATACAGTAGTAGTGATCGCCGGTAAGGACAAGGGCAAGACAGGCACAGTCCTCAGAACGATCCCTAAGAAGAACAAAGTAGTAGTTGAGGGCGTAAACATGCAGACAAAGCATGCCAAGGCTACAAGAACATCCGGTTCCGAGATCAAGCACATGGAAGGACCTATCGATGCATCCAACGTTATGTTCTATGACAAGGAAGCTAAGGCCGCTACAAGAATTGGTCACGAGATCGTAGATGGCAAGAAGGTAAGAGTCTCGAAGAAGACTGGAAAGACAATCGACTAGGAAAGGAGGAGCAAACGTGGAAATCAGACTTAAAGACAAGTATAAGAATGAAGTTTTTAAAGCCATGCAGGACAGGTTCGGCTACTCCAACCCTATGGAAGTGCCAAAGCTGACTAAGATCACCATCAACATGGGACTCAGCGAGGCTAAGGACAACGCAAAGGTGCTCGAGAGTGCCATTAAGGAGATCGCTCTCATCGCAGGTCAGAGACCTGTAGTCACAAAGGCAAGAAAGTCCATCGCTAACTTCAAGGTCAGAGAGGGCATGCCGGTCGGAGCCAAGGTCACGCTCAGAGGCGACAGAATGTACACATTTGCCGACAAGCTGTTCAACATCTCTCTTCCGAGAGTAAGAGACTTCAAGGGCCTCAGCAGAAACTCGTTTGACGGCAGAGGAAATTACTCCATGGGTCTCAAGGAGCAGCTCATCTTCCCTGAGATCGTGTACGATGACGTTGACACTATCAAGGGCATGAACATCGTCTTCACAACAACAGCGAAGACTGACGAGGAAGCTCAGGCGCTGCTCGAGCTGCTCGGAATGCCTTTCGAGAAGAGTGCTAACTAGTATAGGAGGGACACATGGCAAAGACTTCACTGAAAGTTAAGCAGGCAAGAAAGCCTAAGTATTCAACAAGGGCTTACACAAGATGCAAGGTTTGCGGAAGACCGCACTCCGTGCTCAAAAAGTACGGCATCTGCCGTATCTGCTTCAGAGAGCTTGCATACAAGGGCGAGATCCCTGGTGTCAAGAAGGCAAGCTGGTAAAATCAACAAGCTATTATTTTCGCAGGCCCCATATATATATATGTAGATAAATGGGGAACCACGTTAAGAAAGGAGAACATACTGTTATGTCAATGACAGACCCTATCGCAGATATGCTGACAAGGATCAGAAATGCGAACACAGCAGGTCACCCATCCGTAGATGTTCCGGCATCGAAGATGAAGAAGTCGATCGCTGAGATCCTCCTGAACGAGGGATTCATCAGCGGATACGAGGTAGTTTCCGACAACGCTCAGGGAACGATCAAGATCGACCTCAAGTACGGTCCTGCAAGAGAAAAGACAATCATCGGAATCAAGAAGATCTCAAAGCCAGGTCTCAGAGTTTATGCTAAGGCAGACAGAGTTCCTAAGGTCCTCGGAGGACTCGGAATCGCTATCCTGTCGACTTCCAAGGGTGTTATCACCGATAAGGAAGCCCGCAAGCTCGGAGTAGGCGGAGAAGTTATTTGTTACGTTTGGTAGTAGGAGGTAGACGAAATGTCAAGAATCGGTATTAAGCCAATCACCATCCCTGCCGGCGTAGAAGTAACGGTAGAAGATGGCAACGTCGTCAAGGTAAAGGGACCTAAGGGCGAGCTTTGCGAGAAGATCGGAAGCGGCATGAAGGTCAGCGTTGAAGACGGAACTCTCAAGGTTGAGAGAGCTGATGACAGCAGAGAAAACAGATCGCAGCACGGTCTGGCAAGAACTCTCATCGACAACATGATCACGGGAGTTACAAGCGGTTTTGAGAGAAAGCTCCAGATCGTAGGCGTTGGATACTCCGCAGCAAAGCAGGGCAGCAAGCTGGTCCTGAAGCTCGGATACTCCCACCCGATCGAGCTCGAGGATCCGGAAGGCATCACAACTGAGACTCCGGATGCTACAACGATCGTTGTTAAGGGAATCGATAAAGCTCAGGTAGGCAACTACGCAGCCAACATCAGAGGATGGAGACCGCCTGAACCATATAAGGGCAAGGGCGTTCTGTACGAAGGCGAAGTTGTCCACAAGAAGGAAGGCAAGAGCGGAGCAGCATAGGAAAGGAGGAAAGAAAATGGCAAATATGAGCAGAAATGACAGAAGACTCAAGAGACATGCAAGAGTCCGTAAAAACGTTTTCGGAACTCCTGAGAAGCCAAGAATGTGCGTGTTCAGATCGAACGCTAACATCTCGGTTCAGATCATCGACGACGTCAACGGAAAGACTCTTGTCAGCGCAAGCTCGCTCGACAAGGATCTCAGAAAAGAGATCGGCTACGGCGGCAACAAGGAAGCTGCTGCCAAGGTTGGCAAGGCAATCGGAGAGAAGGCTGCAGAAAAAGGCATCAAGGAAGTTTGCTTCGACAGAGGCGGATATCTCTTCCACGGCAGAGTCAAGGAACTCGCTGATGCAGCACGTGAAGCCGGACTGGAATTCTAAGGGAGGATACGTAAATGCAGACTAAAGTAGACGCATCCAAGCTGGAGCTTACAGAAGAGATCGTGGACATCAGACGTGTTGCCAAGACAGTTAAGGGCGGAAGAAACATGAGATTCTCCGTCACAGTAGTTGTCGGCGACGGCGAGGGTCACGTAGGAATGGGCCTGGGCAAGGCTATCGAGATCCCTGAAGCTGTAAGAAAAGCTACAGAAGATGCTAAGAAGAAAATGATATACGTACCGACAGTCGGAACTACAGTTCCTCACGAGACTGTTGGTGAGTTCGGAGCGGGCAAGGTCCTCATCATGCCATCCGCAAAGGGTACAGGCGTTATCGCGGGTTCATCCGTACGTACAGTACTCGAGGCTGCAGGCATCAAGGACGTAAGAGCTAAGTCCCTCGGAACAAGCAACACCGGCAACATGGCCAGAGCAACAATGGAAGGTCTCAAGAACCTGACAACCGTTGAGGAAGTTGCAAAGCGCCGTGGTAAGACACCGGAAGAAATCTTAGGATAGGAGGCAAGGGAAATGGCAAAAGTAAGAATCACACTTGTAAAGAGCCCTATCGCTTGTCAGCCTAAGCAGAAGAAGACCGTTGAGGCGCTCGGACTCAGAAAGCTTCACCATTCGGTAGAGCTCGAAGATTCCCCTGCAACAAGAGGCGCGATCAAGAAGGTATCTCATCTGCTCAAAGTAGAAGAACTGTAAGGAGGGCAAAGGCCATGAGAATTCATGAACTGAAAAAGCCTGAGGGCTCCACAAAGGCGCCAAAGAGAATCGGCCGCGGCCAGGGTACCGGTCAGGGAACAACTGCCGGCAGAGGTATGAACGGTCAGAACTCCAGAAGCGGCGGCGGAGTAAGACTCGGCTTCGAGGGTGGCCAGATGCCACTCTACAGAAGACTCCCTAAGAGGGGCTTCACAAACAAATGGGCTAAGGAATATGCTGAGGTCAACGTTAAGGATCTCAACAAGTTCGAGGACGGAGCTGTTGTTGACATCGATGCACTGCTCGAGGCTGGCCTGGTAGGCAAGAAGCTCGACGGAGTAAAGGTGCTCGGAAACGGCGAACTCGAGAAGAAGCTCACAGTAAAGGCTGAGAAGTTCAGCAAGAGCGCTGTCGAGAAAATCGAGAAGGCAGGCGGAAAGGCAGAGGTCATCTGATGGAACTTGTGAAGACATTCTCTAAGGCATGGAAAATACCGGAGATTAGATCAAAGATAATCTTCACGCTTCTGATGCTGCTGGTATTCAGGATCGGATCAAACATTCCGGTCCCGGGTATCGACAGAGAGTATCTTGCACAGATGTTTTCGGGAGAGACGGGACTGCTCGATCTCTTCGACCTGTTCTCGGGAGGTGCGTTCAGCAATTTCACGATTTTTGCGCTCAGCATCACCCCATACATTACCGCATCGATCATTGTACAGCTGCTGACGATCGCGTTCCCGTACTTCGAGAAGCTCGCCCATGAGGGCACTGAGGGCCGAAAGAAGATGGCAGCGATCACAAGGTACATGACTGTAGTGCTCGCACTTATCCAGGCTGCAGGCCTTACGTTCGGTCTCTTCAGGAGAGCGATCGTTGACAAGAGCGTGTTCAACATCATTACCATTATGATCATTCTTACAGCAGGAACCTCGTTCCTGATGTGGCTCGGAGAGCAGATCAACGAATACGGTATCGGAAACGGTATCTCGATGATCATCTTCGGCGGAATCGTCTGCAGACTGCCGTCCGCGGCAAGAAGCGTAATCACCCAGATAAAGGATGGAGCCGTTTCAGTCGTAGCGGTGATCGCACTGCTGATCGTGGCAGTACTTATCACGATGGTCATAATAGAGATGCAGCAGGGAACCAGAAAGATCCCTGTACAATACGCGAAGCGCGTTGTCGGCAGAAAGATGTACGGAGGCCAGTCGACTCACATTCCTATGAAGGTGAACCAGGCCGGCGTTATCCCTATCATCTTCTCGATATCGCTGCTGCAGTTCCCGCTGACGATCACTTACTTCGCTCCGAACTCCGCATTCTCGGATTTCGTTACAAAGTATCTGTCGCCATCGGGCAACCCGGGCGTATGGGTATATGCGGCACTTAACATCGTGCTCACAATATTCTTTACATATTTCTACACTGCCATCATGTTCAACCCGGCAGACGTTGCCGACAACATGAGACAGAACGGCGGATTCATTCCGGGAATCAGACCGGGAGTCGCCACTGTAGAATATCTCTCGAAGATAATGAGCAGACTGTGCTTCGCCGGAGGACTTTTCCTCGCGGCTGTAGCTACTATCCCTACAATCGTAAGCGTGTTCACACCGTTCAACTTCAGCTTCGGCGGAACATCACTGCTGATCATGGTAGGAGTAGCGCTCGACATAGTACAGCAGCTCGAGAATCAGATGCTGATGAGGAATTATCAGGGCTTCCTTAAGTAGGAGCCGGGAGGTAAATAATGAGAGCGGTATTATTAGGACCTCCGGGTGCCGGCAAGGGCACTCAGGCGGTAAGACTGGTAGAAAAGTACGGCATCCCTCAGATCTCGACGGGAGACATCTTCCGCAAGAACATCAAAGAGGGTACCGAGCTCGGAAAGAAAGCGCAGGAGTATACAAACTCCGGCAGGCTCGTTCCGGACGAACTCGTAGTGGATCTCGTTGCCGACAGACTTCAGCAGGAAGACTGCGCGAACGGGTATCTGCTTGACGGATTCCCGAGGACGATCGCACAGGCTGAGGCTTTTGACAGGTTCCTCGAGGAACACGGACAGAAGCTCGACGCAGTAATCAACTTTGAAGTCGGATATGAAGCCCTCATGGAGAGGCTGACCGGCAGAAGGCTGTGCAAGGTATGCGGCGCAAGCTATCACATCAAGAATATGCCTCCTAAGGTAGAAGGCGTATGCGACAGATGCGGCGGAGAACTTGAGCAGCGCAAGGATGACACAAGAGAGACAGCCGAAAAGAGAATCGAAGTTTACGAGGAGTCGACTGCCCCGCTCATCGAATATTACACGAAGGCAGGAACGATCAGAAACTTCAACGCGGAGAAAGCTCCGGAAAAAGTTTTTGAAGAAATCGTTGCTGAGATCGGAGAGTAAACAAGGCATGATCATTATCAAGTCTAAACGCGAGATCGAACTCATGAGAGAGCCATGCAAGGTCACTGCAGAGCTTCTGCATGACCTTGCAGATTACATCGAACCGGGCCTCTCCACGATGGATGTGAACAACTTCATCGAAAAGAGGATCACCGGACACGGCATGACACCGACATTCAAGGGCTATGGTGGATTCCCCGCCGCAGCCTGCGTGTCTGTCAACGAAGAGATCATTCACGGCATACCGCATGAGACGAGAATTCTTAAAGAAGGCGACATCGTAAGCGTCGATATAGGAGCTACCTACAAGGGCTACAACAGCGACGCAGCACGCACCTATCCGGTAGGCGTCATAAGCGCCGAGGATCAGAAGCTGATCGATGTTACCAGACAGAGCTTCTTCGAAGGCATCAAGTACGCTATGGAGGGGTACAGGATCGGAGATATAGGGCACGCTGTTCAGCAGTATGCCGAGAGCTTCGGAATGGGTGTCATAAGGGACTACACCGGACACGGCACCGGGACCAAGCTCCACGAGGATCCGTACATCCCGAATTACGGCAAGCCCGGCAAGGGAGCAAAGATCGAGAGAAACATGACTCTTGCCATAGAGCCCATGATAGCTCTGGGCAGCTATGAAGTAAGAGTTCTGGGCAATGACTGGACTGTAGTCACTGTGGACGGCAGAAAGTCCGCTCACTATGAGAACACCGTATTAGTCACTGACGGAGAACCTGAGATCTTAACTCTGCAATAGGAGGTACCTAATGGCTAAGAGCAACACTATAGAGGCAATGGGCACCGTTGTCGATGCGCAGCCGAACGCAATGTTCAAAGTGAAACTCGACAATGACTTCGAAATACTCGCTCACATCTCCGGCAAGATCAGAATGAACTACATCCGCATTCTGCCGGGCGACAGGGTAAAGGTAGAGCTTTCACCTTACGACCTGACGCGCGGAAGGATCACATGGAGAGAGAAATAAAACAGGAGAATCAAAATGAAAGTAAGAGCTTCAGTAAAGCCTATGTGCGACAAGTGCAAAGTTATCAAGAGACATGGTCGCGTAATGGTTATCTGTGAAAACCCTAAGCACAAGCAGAGACAGGGATAAGCACGGAAAAAAGAACAATAAAAAACATTGCAAAAATGTTACTATAAGACGTTCGCGTGAAACCCAAGGGATTAGTATGCCTTGGGCATTCGTGCGATAACGATTATTGTTAATAAGCGCTGCAGGACCGGGTCTGCGGGGATACGCTTAAAAATCATGGAACACCCGTCTATATCGCTCCCGGACAAAGCGACGGAAGATGGGAAAGGAGGAAAAACATGGCAAGAATTGCCGGAGTGGACCTGCCTAGAGATAAGAGGATCGAATACGGTCTGACATATATCTATGGAATCGGTCTCGCAACATCAAGAGAGATTCTCGCTAAGGCGGGAGTTGATCCTGACATCAGAGTCAGAGATCTGACAGAAGAAGACGCCGGTAAGATCAGAAGAGTCATCGACGCTGAGTACATGGTAGAGGGTGACCTCAGAAGAGAGGTTTCTCTTAACATCAAGAGACTCATGGAGATCGGATCTTACAGAGGTATCAGACACAGAAGAGGACTCCCTGTAAGGGGTCAGAAGACCAAGACAAACGCAAGAACCCGCAAGGGACCTAAGCGTCTTGCTGGCAAGAAGAGATAAGGGGAAGGAGGTATAAGTTATGGCAGCTGTTAAAAAGACAGTAAGAAAGAAAAAGAGAGAACGTAAGAACGTTGAAAGAGGCCAGGCTCATATCCAGTCCACCTTCAACAATACGCTGATCACACTGACCGACATGGACGGAAACGCACTCAGCTGGTCTTCCGCAGGTTCGAACGGATTCAGAGGCTCCCGAAAGAGCACACCGTTCGCAGCAGCAGAGGCAGCTACAGTAGCAGCTAAGGCGGCTATGGAGCACGGTCTTAAGACAGTAGAAGTTTACGTCAAGGGACCGGGATCGGGCAGAGATTCCGCAGTAAGAGCACTCGAGACTGCAGGACTCAAGGTAACCATGATCAAGGACATCACACCGATTCCTCACAATGGTTGCAGACCGCCGAAGAAGAGAAGAGTCTAATCGGGAAGGAGGAGCATAATATATGTCAAGAGATAGAGGACCTGTACTGAAGAAAGCAAGAGCCCTGGGCATCGAGCCTCAGTACCTGGGTGTTAATAAAAAGTCTAAAAGACATGGCGCTGTAAGACGCCGCAAAAAGAGTGAATATGGTATCCAGCTGACCGAGAAGCAGAAAGTAAGATTCACTTACGGACTCAGCGAGACTCAGTTCCGCAACCTTTTCGACAAGGCTTCGAAGAGAGCAGGCGGAGCAGGTGAGAACCTCCTCATCATGCTCGAGAGCAGACTGGACAACGTTGTATTCAGAATGGGATTCGCAGCAACAAGAAGAGAAGCCCGTCAGCTGGTAAATCATGGTCACTTCCTGGTTAACGGCAAGAAGGCAAACATCCCTTCAATGGAGCTCAAGGCAGGTGACGTAGTCTCCGTAAAGGCTAAGTCGCAGTCATCCCCTAAGTTCGCAGAGCTTAAGGAAATGATCATCACAACACCGGCCTGGATCGACCTTAACCTCGACAAGTTTGAGGGTAAGATCACAAGAACTCCTGAGAGGGCTGACGTAGACCTTCCTATCGAAGAGCACTACATCGTAGAGTTCTATTCAAGATAGCCGCATGAGCCGGCATAGCCGGCAGTGCAGTCGTTATAACTGAATAATCCAGGAGGGGCAAGATTATGATTGAAATTATTAAGCCAACAATTACCAAGGAAGTTGATGAAAACGGACGTTATGGCAAATTCGTGATCGAACCTCTTGAAAGAGGCTATGGAACAACTCTCGGAAACTGCATGAGAAGAGTGCTGCTGAGCTCTCTTCCGGGTGCAGCTATCACAAGCGTCAAGATCGACGGGATCCTTCATGAGTTCTCGACGATCCCTGGCGTAAAGGAAGATGTCACTGAGATCATCCTTAACCTCAAGAGACTCGCTGTAAGAGTCGACGGAGACGAAGACAGAAGAGCTATCATAAACGCAGTAGGACCATGTGAAGTCACAGCCGGAGACATTCTGGTTGACGCGGACACAGAGATTTTTAACCCGGATCTCCACATCGCCACACTGGCAGACAACGCCACGCTGGTAATGGAGATGAACATTGCGACAGGCAAGGGCTATGTTCCTGCAGAGCAGAACAAGACAGCTGATACACCGATCGCAGTTATACCGGTAGATTCGATCTTCACACCGGTCAAGAAGGTCAACTTCACTGTAGAAAACACCAGAGTCGGTCAGGTAACAGACTTTGACAGACTCGTACTGGAAATCTGGACTGATGGTTCGATCGCACCTGAAGAAGGCGTATCGATCGGAGCAAAGATCATCCAGGAGCACCTCGAGCTGTTCATCGGCCTTGGTGCAGAAGTCAGCGACATGAAATTCATGATCGAGAAGGATGAGGACCGCAAGGAGAAGGCTCTCGTTATGGCTATCGAAGAGCTCGAGCTGTCCGTACGTTCATTCAACTGCCTCAAGAGAGCATCCATCAACACTGTTGAGGAGCTCACACAGAAGACTGAGGAAGATATGATGAAGGTAAGAAACCTCGGAATGAAGTCGCTGGTAGAAGTTAAAAACAAACTCGCTGAGCTGGGTCTTTCTCTCAAGCCGAGCGAAGAAGAGTAATTGAAAGGAGCCGATTAATGAAAGGTTATAAGAAGCTGGGCAGAAATTCTGCACACAGAAAATCCATGCTGAGAAACCTGGTAACCGATCTTTTCAGAGAAGGCAGAATCACAACAACTGATATGAGAGCTAAGGAAGCTGGCCGTCAGGCTGAGAAGCTGATCACTATTGCTAAGAAGGGCGACCTTCACGCAAGAAGACAGGTGCTTGAGTATCTGTTTGACGAAGACGTTGTGACAAAACTCTTCGATGAGATCGCTCCGGGCTATGAGAACAGAAACGGTGGATACACACGTACACTCAAGCTTGGACCTAGACAGGGCGACAGCGCAGAAGTCGTTTACCTCGAGCTGGTATAAGAAAAACAAATCATGAGGCTGCGCCGGTCCGCCGGCGCAGTTTTTTTTGCGGTGCGGATACTGCAGCAGGCTTAGCAGGCCCTCAGCTTTAAGATTATGATACCGGGAAGCAAAGGGGTTGAATTGTTATCTAATTGTAGTATAATTAGTTGGTTAAGATCGAAACAAAAGGAGACGCTTATGACTAAGAAAGAGCGTAAAAAAGCAATAATAATATTTGCGGTGATAGCGCTCGTGTTCATGGTCGGAGCCATCATGACAGGCGGTCACGGCGGAGAAGAGGAGTCCGTGCAGGTCGTCATGAGAGACGCCGTCATGCACGAAGTAAACCGTGTGAGCCTCTTCGGACTGAAGGACGTCAATCCGTCACTGATCGCGGCATTCATCGTATCGGGCATCATGATACTCTTCGCTCTCATCTGCAGGATATTCGTGATACCGCGCTTCAAGCTCGTTCCGGGAAAGTTCCAGCTGGTCCTCGAGACCGTGGTCGGCATCTTTGACGGTATGGCAAAGCAGAACTCGCATATCAACAGATTCCTCGGCGCATACATATTTGCGGCCGGCTCGTATATCTTTACAGGTACGCTGTTTGAGCTTCTGGGAGTGCAGGTGATAACCACCGAAGGCCACGCTATCTCGCTGCCGGCGCCGTTCGCAGATGTAAACGGAGCCATAATGATGGGCTGCCTCTCGTATCTGGTGATAATGTCGGGCGGTATCGCCGGTAACGGCATAAAGGGAATAGGCAAGACACTGAAGGATTTCTCACTTCCTATCTCCCTCAGCTTCCGACTGTTCGGAGCGCTGCTATCCGGAGCCCTGGTAACCGAGCTCGTATACTACTACAGAGCGATGAGCTATGTTGTTCCGGTCATCGTGGGAGTGCTCTTCACACTGCTGCACGCGCTCATCCAGGCATACGTACTAACGATGCTGACTTCACTCTTCTACGGAGAGGTTTCCGAGAAAGTAGTGAAGCCGCCTAAAGAGAAAAAGCAGCGCGGCAGAAAACGCAAAACTGTAGTGAAGGAAGCTGCTTAACAGCATCGCGCGCCGCACACAAATAAGTTATCAATTTATATCAGATATAAGGAGAACCGAAATGTTTAACATCAACGCAAAATCACTGAAAAGAGTAGCAATCGTACTCGGAGCAGTCATCGTCATCATGGGACTGATCGCAACGATCGGTGCGTATGCATACAGCGGGAACGCAGACGGCGCTGCTGCTGTAACGGCTGAAGCTTCGGGTGACGGGTATGTCGCTAATGCTGACGCTGCTGCCGACAACACTACAGGCCTCAAGGCTATCGCGGCAGGCATCGCAATCGGACTGGCTTCGTTCGGCGGCGGCATCGGCATGGGTATCTCGGGCGGTAAGGCCGCAGAGGGAATATCGAGGCAGCCTGAGGCAGACGGAAAGATACGAACGAGCTTTATGCTTGGACTTGTATTCATAGAGACAGCGATCATCTATGCGCTGCTCACAGTAATCCTGATCATATTCGTACTCTAATAGTCAGGACGACAGGAATTTTTGAAAGACAGGGAGAATTCAGATGACAGGATTACCACTTAATGTAGACTGGCAGCAGATACTGCTTCACCTGTTCAACTTCACAATACTTTTTGGCGCTCTTTACATACTGCTTTACAAGCCGGTAAGGGATTTCATGGAAAACCGTGAAAAGCACTATGCTGACATTGACAGCAAGGCAAATCAGGCGCTGGCTGATGCCGAGTCAAGCAAGGCTTCTTATGAAGAGAAGGAGAGAAACCTTGACGAGGAGATCCGCGCAAGAAAGAGCAGCCTCAGTAAGGAGATCGAAGCTGAACGTGAGCGCAGACTTGCGGACGCGAGGAGCGAGGCTGAGAAGCTGATCGCAGACGCGCGCGGCGAGGCTGACAGAGAGAAGAAAGAAATAATCGAATCTGCGCAGAAAGAGATCACGGAGATGGTCACGGACGCCATGGAGAAGCTGACTTTAGAGCAGACTGCTTCGGATGCCTTCGACCAGTTCCTTGATGCCGCAGAGGAGGCAGATAAATGAGTAAAGAAGAAATGATCCGCACCGCCGTCATCTACTCGGCAGCAGAGCCGAGCGAAGAGCAGAAGGCGAGATTCGGACGCTTTTTAAAGAATAAGTACGGCACGGACGTAGACCTCACATGGGAGATGTCCAACGCGTTCCCCGGAGGATTCAGACTTGAGGTAGGTTCGGACATCTACGACTGGTCTGTAGGCGGAAGGTTCCGCCAGCTGAGGGATACGCTGGTTAAGGTGCCTACAAACAATGGCAATATCATACCGCTCCTCAAGGAGAGCATCTCAGCGTGGACACCTGAGGCCATGGCCGAGCAGGTGGGCGAAGTTCTCACGGTAGGAGACGGAATCGCAACAGTAGGAGGCCTCGGACAGGCGACTTTCGGAGAGATCCTTCTCTTCGCTGACGGCGTAAGAGGCATGGTGCAGGACATCCGCAAGGACTCGATCGGCTGCGTTCTCTTCAGCGATGACGAGAGCGTTACACAGGGTTCGAGCGTAAAGAGAACGGGCAAGACAGCCGGTACGCCTGTAGGCGAAGGATTCCTCGGAAGAGTAGTCGACTCACTCGGTTCACCGGTCGACGGACTCGGAGACATCGAGGCATCCGGATACATGCCTGTAGAAGCTCCGGCTCCTGCGATCATAGACAGACAGCCTGTAGACACGCCGCTCGAGACCGGTATCTTCTCGATCGACTCCATGTTCCCTATAGGAAGGGGCCAGAGAGAGCTCATCATAGGCGACAGACAGACCGGAAAGACAGCTATCGCCGTTGACGCCATGATCAACCAGAACGGCAAGGACTGCATCTGCATCTATGTAGCGATAGGCCAGAAGACATCTTCAGTGGTACAGATACAGCAGACTCTCAAGAAGCACGGCGCGATGGACCACTCCATCATAGTCACCGCTTCGGCGAGCGATCCTGCTCCGCTTCAGTACATAGCGCCATACGCGGGCTGCGCGATGGCCGAGTACTTCATGCACAAGGGCAAGGACGTACTGATCGTATATGACGATCTTTCGAAGCACGCCGTGGCATACAGAGCGCTCTCACTGCTGCTCGACAGATCGCCGGGCCGCGAGGCTTATCCGGGAGACGTATTCTACCTGCATTCAAGACTCCTCGAGAGAGCCGCAAGGCTTTCGGACGAGATAGGCGGAGGCTCCATCACGGCGCTTCCTATAGTCGAGACGCAGGCGGGCGATGTATCGGCATACATTCCTACAAATATTATTTCGATCACTGACGGACAGATATTCCTTGAGTCCGACCTCTTCTTCGCGGGACAGAGACCTGCCGTAAACGTAGGTCTGTCGGTATCCCGTGTAGGAGGAGACGCCCAGACCAAGGCTATGAAGAAGGCCGCTGGTACTCTCAGGATCGACCTGGCCCAGTACCGCGAGATGGAAGTCTTCACACAGTTCGCGTCCGACCTCGACGATCAGACGCGCGGACAGCTTGAATACGGACAGGGTCTTATGCGCATGCTGAGGCAGAAGCAGTACAGGCCTAAGTCGCAGCACGAGCAGGTAATAACGCTCGTCATGGCTCTGGCTCACACCATGCAGGGCATCGACGCCGATGAAGTGAACAACTTTATCGCAGGCCTCATCGAGCACTTCGAAGAGGATCACAAGGATGTATGCGACAGGATCGACCAGACCGGAATTCTGGATGATGACTTAAAGAAGACGATATTGGATATCTCTGCAAAGTATCGCGAAAAGTATAAAGCTGCTTAGGAACTGCTGAAAAATTGGCAATGGAAAGCGGGCGTGTGTATTTTAAGCCGTAAATCACTGAAATCTGCACATTAAGGATCATTCCGGGGCGGATTCAAAGCTCGAATCGGCAAATGTGTGCATATTTCGACCAAACAGTCTCAATAATACACAGTATTTGACAAAAAGTGTGTAACTTCCCCGGTGTTTCTCCGAGAAATACACAGATTGTCAAAAAATGAACCTGCTTTCAGGACAAATTCTCAAAAATTGTGTAACTGCAAAGCAGTTTTGCAAAAAGTTACACATGGACAGGTAATGGCAAGTACAAAAGAGATAAAAAACAGAATAAAGAGCGTCGGCGACACGCAGAAGATCACGAACGCGATGTATCTGATCTCTTCGACCAAGATGCGCAAGGCGCGCAGGGAGGCCGAGGAGACCAAGCCGTACTTTGACCTTCTGAGGCGCGAGATCCGCAGGATGTTTGCCGTGGGAGGCGACGTCTCCAGCAGATACTATGATTCTGCCGTGGATGAAAACGTGGCGGGCGGACGCAACGGTATTCTTGTCATCACAGGTGACAAGGGCCTTGCCGGAGCGTACAACCAGAACGTTGTCAAGGAGGCGCAGGCGCTTATCGACAGGAGCGACGAGTACAGGCTGTACGTGGTCGGCGACTTCGGCTGGCGATTCTTCAGGACTCACGGCGTGCCGGTCTGCGAGAGCTTTCAGCACTCGATGAACGAGCCGTCTCTCGCCATGGCCAGAGACATCACGCGTGAGCTCCTCGACGAGTTCGACGACGGCGCTTTCGACAGGCTCTACGTCTGCTACACATACTTCGCGGGCGGCATGAGTTCGGGCAATGCCACGCATGACAGACTCATCCCGTTCGACAAGGACGACTTTGTTCCGCAGGGCGAGGAGACGGATGCGGACGCATCGACAGTCTTCGAGTACGAGCCCGATGTAAAGACGGTGCTCGAGAGGATCATGCAGTCCTACCTTGTGGGCTATGTGTACTCGGCTCTGGTAAACAGCTATTCGTCCGAGCAGAGCGCGAGGATGATGGCGATGGATGCCGCAAACGACAACGCGAGCGAGCTTCTCGCTCAGCTGAAGCTTGAATACAACCACCTGAGGCAGAACGCCATAACGCAGGAGATCACAGAGATCTCTTCAGGCGCGCGCAGCCTCAGAAGCAAGAACGCATAAGGATAATAACGACGCGGGGCTTTGGACCCTGATCAGATTATTGATAGGAGAAAGATTATGACCGGACGTATAGTGCAGGTCTCAGGATCTGTAATAAACGTGGAATTCGATGAAGGCCAGATGCCTAAGATCAATGACGCCCTGACTGTTGAGCTGGGCGGAAAGACTCTTGTCATGGAGGTCGCACAGCACATCGGAAACAACACCGTAAAGTGCATCATGCTCTCGGGCTCAGAGGGAATGAGCGCAGGCATGGAGGTCACCGCTACGGGCGGATCTATCAAGGTGCCTGTGGGCGACAGGGTGCTCGGCCGCATGTTCAACGTGCTCGGCGAGCCTATCGATGGCGGAGAGCCTCTGCCTGAGGACACCGAGAAGATGTCTATCCACAGAAAGGCTCCGGGCTTCGATGAGATAAGCCCGTCGGTAGAGATACTTGAGACAGGCATCAAGGTCATCGACCTTCTTGAGCCGTACCCGAAGGGCGGCAAGATCGGACTCTTCGGAGGAGCCGGCGTAGGCAAGACCGTACTTATCCAGGAGCTCATCCACAACGTAGCCATGGAGCACGGCGGCTACTCCATCTTCACCGGAGTAGGCGAGCGTTCGAGAGAAGGAAACGACCTCTGGAAAGAGATGAGGGAAGCCGGCGTCATGGACAAGACAGCCATGGTCTTCGGTCAGATGAACGAGGCCCCGGGCGTCCGTATGAGAGTAGGTCTCAGCGGACTCACCATGGCAGAGTACTTCCGCGATAAGCAGAACAAGGACGTGCTGCTTTTCATCGACAACATTTTCAGATTCGTACAGGCGGGCTCCGAGGTATCCACACTGCTCGGCCGTATGCCGTCAGCCGTAGGTTACCAGCCGACACTGGCATCGGAGATGGGTGCTCTGCAGGAGCGTATCACATCGACAAAGGCAGGATCTATCACATCGGTACAGGCCGTATACGTGCCTGCCGACGACCTGACAGACCCGGCTCCTGCTACTACATTCGCCCACCTCGACGCGACGACGGTACTCTCGCGTAAGATCGCGGAGCAGGGACTCTACCCGGCCGTCGACCCGCTGAACTCGACATCGAGAATTCTCGAGGCCGACATCGTCGGAGAGGAGCACTACGAGGTAGCAAGAAAGGTACAGGAGATACTGCAGAAGTACGCAGAGCTCCAGGACATCATCGCCATCCTCGGTATGGACGAACTTTCGGACGAAGACAAGGCGACGGTCTACAGAGCGCGTAAGATCCAGAGATTCCTCTCGCAGCCTACGCACGTAGCCGAGAAGTTCACCGGCATGCCGGGCGTCTACGTACAGATAGCTGATACCATCAAGGGCTTCGGCGCTATCGTAAGCGGCGAGATGGATGAATATCCTGAGCAGGCATTCTTTAATGTCGGAACTATTGATGACGTAATAGCGAAAGCTAAGACATTGTAATGGTTTAAATACAGAAGGTTTTGATATATGGAAACATTCAGGCTGCATTTCATGGCAAGTGAACATATGGTATATGACGGCGAGGCCGAATCGGTATCGCTCATGACCACGGAGGGGAGCATCGGCATTTTGGCTCACCACTCCAATCTTGTCATGGCCGTAGTTCCGGGCACTGTAGAGTACGTGCCGGCCGGTGATGCAGCACGCGAAGCAGGTCTTTCGGGAAGGCAGACGGTCGTAGTATCGGATGGCCTTCTGAAGGTCGAGAACAACGAAGTCATGCTTCTTGTAGACACAGCGGAAAGGCCTGAGGACATCGATGAGGCAAGAGCAAGGCGCGCGGAGGAACACGCCAGGGAGGCTCTGAAGCGCGCGAACTCAAACCGCGATGTCGCTCTTGCGAGCGCGGAACTCTCAAGAGCCATGAGCCGTATAAAGGCTTCAAGGAACAAGCATAGTTTATAAATAAGCCGTTCCCGGTGTCATGCCGGGGACATATAGGGTGACGGGGCTATGGTAAAGGGGACATATGCCTTTCTGACATCCGAGGGGGAATTGAATTGAGGACTATACTGTCCATTTTTGCAAATGATGTCAAATCTGTGAGCCGGCGCTTGTTCGCGCTGGCTATTATAGTGGCGATATCCGTATTGCCGGCTCTTTACGCGTGGGTAAATATCTACGCCAACGGCAATCCTTACGCGAATACGGGCGGCATCTCGATCGCGCTAGCATCGCTCGATCCGGGCATAGATCTTGAGGGCGGAACGCATATCAACATGACCGAGGAGGTCTTCGAAGATCTGAAGGGGAGCGACAAGATAGGCTGGCAGTTCCCGGAGAGCGCAGATGCCGCGATCGACGGAGTAAGATCGGGCAAGTATTATGCTGCCGTCATTTTCGAAGACAACTTCACATATAACATGTATCACTTCGAGCAGGCCATGCTCGATGAGAAGGCGCCGATAACGTATTACGAAAACCAGAAGCGCAATGCCGTAGCGCCAAAGATAACACAGACAGCAGCGACTACGCTCCAGCAGTCCATAAAGACAAAGTACCTTGAGACGGTATTCAGCTTTATTTTCGATGAAGCAGGAGACGTGGCCGACAGGGTGGCTGAAGGCGATACGGCAGATAATATCATAGCGCAGCTGGAGGGCCTGAGAGACACTCTGCGCTCATACGATTCGGCGATAAGCGCGTTTACGGCAAAAAGCGACAAGATCCACTCGGGGATATCAAACGCGGAGAACAAGCTTTCAAAGACTGCAGGTTCGGTGGACGGCACGGCCTCCGATGCCGAAAATAGCCTCCTGAAAGCCAGAAGCTCTCTTTCAGTGCTTAAAAAGATACTCGAACTCCACGAGTCCCGCATTGAGAAAGCCCGTACGTCACTGGATAATACTCTTAAAAAGCTGAATGTCGGTGGGCTGACAGAAGAGCAGAAAAAAGAACTGACAGAGCAGGCAAATAAAGAAGCCGACCAGCTTAAAGCAGCTCTTGAAGAAATGCTGGCATCGTTCCCTGAGGAAGGAAGCTCCGCCTCATCCAAGGCCGTGCGCTCGGTGCTCACCGCCATGATAAGCGATGTCGACACCCTGAAGGAAATGCTGAACAACGGCAATCAGACCGAGACCATAATGGGAGAACTCAAGGCTCTGAGCCAGGATTCCCTGAGCGACTCGGTCCAGTCTCTAATAGATTCTCTTGACCGTACGCTTAATCTGACGTCGCCTCTCATGGACAGCATGTCTTCGATGCTGAGCAGCCTCCTGCCTGTCCTGGGAAGCGCCGATGAGACCGTGAGCGGACTCGATGCTTCGCTCCGCCAGATGCAGACTCTCTTCAGGTCGACGGCTGACGATATCGACTCCATCATTGACAGGGTGCAACAGGCCAAGGAAGAAGACAAACTGGCACTTCTGAAGGAACTCCTCGGAGGAGATCCTGAGGAGTTTGCCGCATTCTTCTCAGCGCTTGTAGACGTTGAGGTCGAGGAGATATATCCGGTCGCCTCGTACGGAGCGGCAATGGCGCCGTTCTACTCGGTACTGGCGATATGGGTCGGCGGAGTAATACTTGTATCCATACTGAAAACGCATATAGACAGAAAGAAATTCCCTGACGCTACAGACACACAGGCATTCTTTGGCCGCTTCATACTGTTCTTCCTGATAGGGCAGGTGCAGGCGGCGGTCATAGTGGCCGGCGATATATTCATGCTGGGATGCGCGCCTGTGCATCCGTGGCTCATGTGGCTCTCGGCGTCAGTCGCAAGCTTTGTATTTATGCTGCTCATATACGCGCTGACGATATCCTTCGGCGACATCGGAAAGGCCATAGTCGTAGTGATCATGGTGCTTCAGATAGCGGGATCATCGGGCTCATACCCTATCGAGATACTTCCTGTGATATTCAGCAAGGGCTATATCTTCTTCCCGTTCCCGTATGCCATCAACGCGATGAGAGAGGCACTGTGCGGTACATATGCGCATGACTTCTGGAGATATCTTGCAGAGCTCCTCGAGTTTGCGGTGCTGGCCCTTGTGGTAGGACTGCTGGTGCGCAAGCCGTTCATAGGAATGAACGAGTTTGTGTCCGAAAAGCTCGAAGAAACGGAGGTGCTGTGATGAACAGAAAACAGGATCTCGGCTACGAAGTTCTGTATGACAGACTGCTTGAGCGCGGCGAAGCGCTGCACAGAAGCAACCAGAAGCGCATAAGAATAGGGCTCATCTTCCTTGCCGTGTTCACGGTCGGCATGATACTTGTACGCTGGGCAACGGGAAGCGACAGGGTCGTATTCATGGTGCTGTGGGTCGTGGGAATGTTCGCCATTTCCATATATCTCATAAGCGTGGAATACATAGACAGTTCTCTGAACAAGACTCTTGTAGAGGTAACGGAACGTGAGATGGAGTTCAGCGAGCTTTTGCCTGACACCGAAGAGATGCGCGAGATCATACATGAGCGCTTAACGGAACTTCAGAACGAGCACCGCGGTCTGTGGCCATCAGCGGATGAAAAAGCCACAGATGACGCGGCGGATACAGAGACCGCAGAAGCCGCGGAATCGGCTCCGGATGCGGAAGAAAGTGAGGGTGACGAATGAAGAACATCCTCAACATAATCAGACACGATCTTAAAAAGATAAGCGGAAGTGTAGTTGCTATTGTGACGATCATGGGACTTTGCCTTGTTCCGTGCTCGTACGCCTGGTTCAACATACTTTCAAACTGGGCTCCGTATGAGTCCGAGGCCACGGGGCGTATCTCTGTCGCGGTCGCAAATATGGACGAAGGAGCCAGCGCCGCAGGACTCAAAATAAACGTGGGTGAGAAGATCGTAGAGGGCCTTGCAGCCAACGACGATATCGGATGGGTCTTCCTTGACAGCGACAAAGAGGCCATAAACGGCGTGTATGCCGGTGATTACTATGCGGCTCTTGTTGTTCCTGAAGATTTCACGACGCACGTCCTGAGCTTCATGAGCGGGGACCTCACCAACCCTAAACTGCATTATTACGAGAACGAAAAGAAGAACGCCATAGCGCCTAAGATAACCGGCAAGGCAAAGACGGCGGTACAGGAGCAGGTGAACGCGACATTCGTTGAAACTCTTGCGGGCTATGTCTCGGATGCGGCATCGATCGCAGAGGCCAACGGACTTGATCCGCAGCAGATGCTTGATGATCTTTCTGAAAGGATCGAAGACCTCAGCGGAGATCTGGATGACTGCATAGCACTCACCAATTCGGCATCGGGACTTACCGACGCGGCCGGGAACCTCATGGAAGTAAGCGGCGGTTTCATGGACAGCACGCATGATGTCTTTGCCTCGAATGACAAGCTCCTTCAGAATCTGGAGACGGAGCTGTCAAAGATAAAGAAGACAGATACTTCAAAGCTTGAGGCAGCGGTAGAACAGGCGAAGACAGACGTTTCGTCGCTCAGGACTGTCAGTACCGAGGTCACGGAACTTCTCAGCGCAAGCGACATAGCTTTTGATCTTTTCATCGATACCCAGCGTGACAAAAGGGTCGCCGCTGTGAACAGAATGAAGAGTTCTGCCGAAGAACAGGAAAAGGTCATGAGGAGCGAGGGCTTCACGGCTGTCGCGGATAAGTTCGCAGAACTTGCGGAAACGCTCGGCAGCATCTCGGCCGGATACGGAAAGCTGGAGAAGGGCATGAGCTATGAAGAAAGAAAGGCTATACTCGAGCAGATAGAAGCGGACTCGAAAAAGGCTTCAGATCTTTCGAACGAGATCCCCAAGATGATAAGGACGGATATAGACAGCGGACTTGCCGAAGCGCTTGAGAACTCAAAGTCAGCGCTTTCGAGGTTCAGAAAAGCCATGTCTTCGGCCGATAAGGACCTGACAAAGCTCGGCAATAACATGAGCTCTTACAACAGCGCTCTTTCGGGCCTCAAGTCCAGCATAGATACAACCACCGCAAACCTCAGGTCGGTACAGGGCGGAGCTGATGCCCTGGCAGACCTTATGAAGGATACATCGGGCAATGTGCTGCTTCAGGAGCTCAGTGATCTGCTCGCGAACGATGAAACGGCAGTCGCCGAGTATCTGGCCAATCCTATAAAGATGGATACAGAGGTCATGTGGCCTATAGAGAATTACGGTTCGGCTATGGCGCCTTTCTATACCGTGCTTGCACAGTGGGTAGGGGCTCTTCTGACGGCTGTTCTCATAAAGGTAAAGATAAGGAAGCGTGACGATCTTACGCATCTTAAGCTGCACGAATGGTACTTCGGACGGTACGGCCTTTACCTTGCGGTAGGACTGGCACAGGCGCTGATAGTGGCGCTGGGCGACCTTCTGTACGTACACATACAGTGCGGGCACCCGCTGCTGTTTGTCCTTGAGGCGTGCGTGAACGGCATGGTGTTCATGATGATAAACTACGCGCTGGTATTCGCGCTGGACAACATCGGACTCGGCGCGGGCGTCATAGTCCTGGTGCTCCAGGTAGCGGGCTCGGGCGGCACGTATCCGGTGGAGGTGCTCCCGAAGATCTTCCAAGTACTTTTCCCGGCGATGCCTTTCCGCTACGCGATGGACGCGATGCGCGAGTGCATTGGCGGCATGTACGACGGTACTTACTGGAAGTGCATCGGGATACTGATGCTCTTTATGGCGGGCGCCATACTCTTCGGACTGGCGTTCTACGCGCCGGCTAAAAAGCTCAACGAGATGATAGCAGCCAGCAAGGCGAAGAGTGAGATAATGCTTTAGTTGGCGCCGACTTTATGATAGAATATAACCCGAAATTCAGGCGGGCGACCTGCTGTGCGCGGGGGCCCTGCGCAACAGGGCTCCGTGAACCATGTCAGGACCGAGAGGTAGCAGCATTAAGCGATCTGTCTTGTGTGCCGCAGACCAGCCTCTGCGTACTGCAGATCGCCCGCCTCTTTTATTACAGTATTGGAGAGGAAGAGCCGGATGCAGCCCGCTTTATACAGAGCCGAAAGGCCCGAAGTATTCGAAGATATAATAGGCCAGAAGCACATCGTGAGGATCCTGCAGAATCAGATCAGGACCGGCACGGTGAGCCAGGCTTATTTATTTGCCGGGACTCACGGCACGGGCAAGACGAGCACGGCCCGCATACTTGCGAAGGCGGTCAACTGTCTTGAGGGCGAGCCGGGTACGGAAGGGGCACAGCTCCCTTGCGGACACTGCGAAAACTGCGAGGCGATACGCGAGGGCAGATTCGTCGACTGCATAGAGCTCGACGCCGCGTCAAACAACGGCGTGGACGATCTCCGCTCCATAATCGAGATGGTAAAATACCCGCCTACGGTCGGCAGGTACAAGGTGTATATAATCGACGAGGTCCACATGCTGAGCACCGCCGCCGAGAACGCTTTCCTGAAGACCCTTGAGGAGCCGCCTGCGCACGCGATATTCATACTCGCGACGACCGACCCTCAGAAGGTAAGGGCGACCATAAGATCGCGCTGCATGCAGCTCAACTTCAGGCGCGTCACGGAGGACGAGCTCATAGAGGGCATGAGGCGCATATGCGAAAAGCGCGGCATCAATGCCACGGGCGACGCGCTCGCGACTATAGCTTCGAGGGCTGACGGCTCGGTAAGAGACGCGCTCAGCATCCTGGAGCAGTGCATAGCGGCGGGCGACAGGGAGCTCAGCAGAGCTGCAGTGCTCGAATACACCGGAGCCGCAGGTGAGGACTTCTTCCTGGCGCTTACGGGTGCCGTCATGGACGGTGACGCCGGCAAGGCGCTGGTATACATAGATGAAATAGTAAAGAGGGGCAAGGACTCCAGACAGATACTCAAGGACTGGCTCAAACACATGCGTGACCTCATGATAGTCAAGTACGTCGGAAAGGCCGAGCGCATCGTGGGAGCGTCAGCGGAGAACATAGCGAGGCTCAGGGCGCAGGCCGGCAGGACCGACGCGGCGTTCATAGAGCGGGCCATCAGGCTCATATCCGAATACATAAATCTGGGACGATACAGCGAGAGGCCCCGCATCCTTCTTGAGACCGCGGCGGTCAGGCTGGCATCGCCGGACGGCGATGCGGCGACGCTTCAGAGAAGCGCCGCCGGGCCTGCGCCTTCGCAAGCCGCATCCGCGGCATCCGGCGCGTCAGCAGGAAGATCACCGGCAGCACAGCAGACAGCTGCTGCCCCATCAAGGGCTTCCGCGCCTTCAGCCGCTCCTGCGGCAAGGACGGCTGCTCCCGCAGCCGATGACGAAGCGGACGCCGGCGAGATGCTCGCCGGCATGATAGCCTCCGCTCCGCGCGAGAAGGCGGGAGATCCGGGCGAGATGTGGGACCGCATCGTAAGAGAGGTCGCAGCGTCAGACCGCACATTCATGAGTCTTGTCGGGCGAAACTCCGTCGGCACAGAGTATGAGGCCGGCAAACTGCTCGTAATAGTGAGCCCTAACAAGCTGAGACTTGCCGAGGACAAATCGGCAGAGATAGCGAGAGCTGCCAAGATGCTTTACGGAGACGAGGTCTTCGTCGTCATGAGAAGCGGCAGCATCGCAAAGTCCGGCGCGTCAGAGACCGCGGAAAGGATGAGTGAGGCAGAGACCTCGCGCATAATAAATGAGGATATAGATAAAAATGAAGTGATAGAGGACATACAGAATCTCTTTGGCATCACGCCGGTCATCGAAGACTGACGCGGCCGGAGTCCGAATCACTGACGATCACAGGAGGATAATATGGGTAAAGGAATGAAGGCCGGCAAGAAGCCTAAGAACAGACCTGCAGGCGGCGGCAAGGATATGCAGAAGCAGCTCAGACAGCTCCAGGCAATGCAGGCCGAGATGGAGCAGAAGCAGGCTGAACTCGAAGAAAAGGAGATCACTACTACTGCAGGCGGCGGTGCCATCGAGGTTACCATGAACGGCAAGAAGGAGATCACAAAGCTCGTCATCGACAAGGACGTAGTCGATCCTGACGATGTTGAGATGCTCCAGGACCTCGTAATGGCTGCTGTCAACGAGGCTATAAGGCAGATCACAGAGCTCGAGGAGTCTGAGATGAACAGCATCACGGGCGGACTCGGAGCCATGGGCGGCGGCTTCGGAGGACTCGGTTTCTGATGAAGCAATACCCGCGCCCTCTCAATAAGTTAATAAATGAGCTGGGCAAGCTGCCGGGCATAGGCGGAAAGACGGCGCAGAGGCTGGCGTTCCATGTGCTGAGCCTTACGGACCGTGAGGCCGAAGCGCTGGCCGAAGCCATAGTGGAGGCGAAGCGCTCGCTTCACTACTGCAGCGTATGCGGCAACCTGACAGACAAGGAGGTCTGCGGCATCTGCTCCGACGGAGCGAGGGACCGCAGCATCGTTTGCGTTGTCGAGACACCGCAGGACGTCATGGCGATGGAGAGGATACGCGAGTATCACGGAACATACCATGTGCTGCACGGAGCGATCTCTCCGGCAGAGGGCATCGGTCCGGCAGACATAAATCTGAAAAGCCTCATCGAGAGACTCCAGACTTCCGATGAGATAAAAGAGGTCATTATCGCCACCAACCCCAACATCGAGGGCGAGGCGACAGCGATGTATATCGCAAGACTTCTCAAACCTGCGGGGATAAAGGTCACCCGCATCGCTCACGGCATTCCTGTGGGCGGCGACCTCGAATATGCAGATGAGGTCACACTTCTCAAAGCGGTAGAGGGACGCAGAGAACTGTAAATCTTATTACGAATGTTATAATAATATTATGATAAGGACTGTTCCGGAGCAGGTACTGCGGGTATGTGCGGCAGGGCAGTCCGGTGAAAGCTGCAGATCGGGGGTCTGCAGCTGAAAGAATATGGAAGATTCGAAAGGAGAATCTCTGATATGAAAAAGAAACTGACGATGAAAGAGACCATCGTCGTGGCGAGCACGCTCTTCGGAATGTTCTTCGGAGCGGGCAACCTCATTTTCCCGGTCCATCTCGGACAGATGGCGGGAAGCAACGCCGTGCCGGCGATCATAGGATTCGTCATCACGGCGGTGACCATTCCTATCCTTGCGGTAGCGGCCATAGGAAACACACACAGCGATGATCTGATGCATCTTTCGAGCAAGGTCTCGGGCTGGTACGGAAAGGTGTTTACCGCAGCGCTTTATCTGACAATAGGACCGTTCTTCGCGATCCCGAGATGCGCTTCGGTATCCTTCACCACCGGTATGGAGCCGATAGTCGGCGAGTCTCACCACGGCCTGTGGCAGCTCGCGTTCACTTTCGTATTCTTCGCGTTCGTCATGTACTTCTCGCTCAGGCCGGGCAAGATCACAACATGGATCGGTCGCGTCATCAATCCGCTCTTCCTGGTCTTCCTGGGCATACTCATCATCGTGGCGCTCATCAACCCGGGCGCTCCTGTATCCGAGGTCGCGCCTGCTGAAGGATATCAGAATGACGCTCTCTTCAACGGCATCATCGAGGGCTACGGCACGATGGACGCCATCGCGGGACTCGCGTTCGGTATCGTTATCATCAATGTCGTAAGAGACCTCGGCGTCGACGATGACGGAGATGTCGCAAGGGAGACTCTCAAGTCCGGCATCTTCACCGGCATACTGATGCTCATCATCTACGCGCTCACGATAATCATGGGCGCTCAGTCGAGAGGACTCTTTGAGCTCTCGGCAAACGGCGGCATCGCGCTCACACAGATCTCGAACCACTACCTTGGAGCAGTCGGCAGCGTGATCCTCGCTATCACGATCACACTGGCATGCCTCAAGACGGCGATCGGTCTGATCACGAGCTGCGGCGAGATGTTCCTCAAGCTGATCCCGGGCAAGCTCAACTACAGGGGCTGGGCGATGCTCTTCACGCTGGTCTCGTTCATCATCTCGAACGTGGGACTCACTGCGATCATCAACTATGCCGTTCCTGTGCTGATGCTGCTGTACCCGCTCGCAACAGTGCTCATCATAATGGCGCTCTTCGAGAAGGCTTTCGGCAAGAGCAAGTACGTTTACGGATGGGTGACTCTCGGAGCGTTCATCCCTGCGGTATTCGACTTCTGCAAGACGCTGCCTGAGGGAGTTCAGACAGCTCTTCACATCCCGGCGATGACAGAACTCGGACGCAGCATATTCCCGTTCTTCGACCACGGCCTTGGCTGGGTGGTACCGGCTCTTATCGGTCTGGTGATCGGGATCGTGCTTACGCTCATCAACCGCGGTAAGTCCGGCAAGGCCGCCGCATAAAACGAAGCCGCATGTAAACGGCTGCGGCTGGTAAAGCCGCGCATGGCGAAGGCCGGGCATAAAGACCGCGGCCGGCAAAGCCGCGCATGGCGAAGGCCGGGCATAAAGACCGCGGCCGGTAAAGCTATATATAATAAAGAAGATATGCCGCGCTGCTTCGGCGGTGCGGCAATTTTATAAGGGTAAAGGAGAATTGCATGTCAATTGAGATCGCACGCGCCTACCTAGAGAAGATGGGGATGGGCGGCCGCGTAAGGGAATTCGAAGTATCGAGCGCAACGGTAGAGCTGGCCGCGAAGGCTGTAGGTGTCGAGCCGGCGCGCATCTGCAAGACCCTGAGTTTCAAGCTGAAGGACGGGACCGGCATCCTCATCCAGGTAGCTGGCGACGCCAGGGTCGACAACAAGAAATATAAGGAATACTTTGGCGAGAAGGCTAAGATGCTCTCGCCTGAGGAGGTGCCGCAGTACACGAATCACGAGATCGGCGGAGTCTGCGCATTCGGCGTGACGCGCGACGACGTAAAGATCTACTGCGACGAGTCGATGAAGAGGTTCGAAACGGTGTTCCCGGCCTGCGGGTCGTCGAACTCCGCCGCGGAATTCACACCTGACGAGCTATTCGAGGTCTCGCGCTCCATCGCATGGATCGACATCTCCAAGCTGCCTGAAGCGGAATAGTAATAAGCGGCTGCACATTCCGGCATGGATGTCCGGCATGGACGTCTTGCATGACTTACGGCCGGCCGCTTTCAGAATCTACATATCGGTAAAGCTCTGCCTCTGAACAGGCAGGGCTTTTTTGTATGGTCGCGGGGCATGCTCCGGAACGTGAATTGGCTGGCACGCACATACAGAGTATGGTCGCGGGGCATGCTCCGGAACGTGAATTGGCTGGCACGCACATACAGAGTATGGTCGCGAGGCATGCCCCTGAACGCGAATT
>Ga0256405_10002955_pt1 | contig 36806 bp, 35 predicted proteins | sample RumenRJG_02DNA_FD_189096 | JGI IMG/M metagenome (GOLD analysis project Ga0256405, IMG submission 189096) | Bovine rumen microbial communities from Lethbridge, Alberta, Canada - RJG_02 | ecosystem: Host-associated > Mammals > Digestive system > Stomach > Rumen | place: Canada: Alberta...
CAGTTTGTCGAACTCTGGTTCGCCCAGACCAGCTGGACAACCCTTTATTACACAGGTGATTACGCCTCCGATAGTGTCACCCTCAGCCTTCACCTTTGTAATCAGTTCCTCCATCTGTGCAGCTTTCTCTGTATCAGGACAGCGAACGGCATTTGTTTCGGTATTATCCAGATTATAGAGCTTGTAATCTTTGTCGAGTGCTATGTCTCCCACCTGCGATGTGTATGCCTGAATACTGATGCCATACTGACGCAGTACAAGCTTGGCCAAAGCTCCACCCACACAACGGCTGATTGTGATGCGAGCCGAAGAACGGCCGCCTCCGCGATGGTCGCGAATGCCGTATTTCTGGTAGTAGGTGTAGTCGGCATGCGAAGGACGGAACACGCATCGCATGTTCTCGTAGTCCTGCGAGTGCTGGTTGGTGTTACGTACAATGAATCCGATAGGGCATCCAGTTGATTTTCCTTCGAATACACCACTCAGAATCTCGATTTTGTCGGCCTCCTGGCGCGATGTTGTAATCTTGCTCTGTCCAGGACGGCGTCGATTCAACTCCTGCTGTATGAAATCTACATCAATGTCGATTCCAGCAGGAAGACCGTCGACTACGCCTCCTACAGCCTCACCGTGACTCTCGCCAAACGTTGTAAGTCTGAAAATATTACCGAAACTATTCATAATAATCAATTATGTCTTAGTGACAATGTCCGCAGCCGCAGCCTCCATCGTGGTGATGGTTATGCTCGTGATCGCCGCAACCGCATCCGTCGTGATGATCGCCACATCCGTGACAACCGCCGCTGCATCCGCCAGTCATGTGCTTGATAAGGTGCTTAATCTCCTCCTCAGTAGCTTCGCGGTTCTCAATAACGCGGCCCTTGAAGTTAAGAGTCTTGCCAGCGAGAGGGTGGTTGGTGTCAACAGTAACACCATCTTCCTCAATCTTGGTTACCTTAGCCATAAACTGGTGCTCTTCGTTATCCATCAGAGTGATAACTGCTCCTTCGAAGATATTCTCGTGGTCGAAGTGCCCGTTAACGGTGAACACCTCGCGGCCCACCTTGTGTACACCCTCAGCGATATACTCGCCAAAAGCCTCTGCAGGAGTAAGTTCGAAGTCGAAGTCGCTACCTTTCTCAAGTCCCTTCACCTTCTCCTCGAAAGCATCGAGTGCTACGCTGAATCCTGTGATAAACTCAAATGGGCGCTCGTCGCCTGTCTGCTCCTCCAGCTCGCTCTTGCCATCCTTGAGGCTATACAGCTGGTAGACAACCGACATAAATCTGTTCTTTGTTTCTTCCATATACCTATTTATATATACTATTTAGTTTCAGCGTGCAAAGATACGCATTTTCCATTAAATACCCGCAAGTTTAATCCTAAAATATAAAAAAATCAGTTTTTTTGCTATTCGTTGATATGTATCAATAAAAGTGCTGTGTTCGCACACAATTTTCCAAAAAGACTTGTTTGGTTCAAAAAATCGCCGTACCTTTGCATCGTCAAAAAGAAACAAAAGAGTTTTTAAAGGATAACGAATTAAGTAAAAAAGTAGGTTGGCTGCAAAAGCTGACTGAGTAAAAAAAAGAAAGGGTAAAAAGATGAAAAAGATGATTATGACACTGGTAGCAATGCTGAGCATGACAACTGCATTTGCTGAGGACGAGAACACAAACGCTGTAAAGAACGTTGAGGCTTACAAGATGGACGTTAACATGGACAAGCTTTCTGCCGCTCTTCACCTCGATTGGAACCAGCGCAATGCTGTAGAGAACATCCACCACGTGTTCAACACTGAGATTAACTACGCTGCTCAGTATGGTAAGAACGATCGCGACGCTATGGTTAAGCGTGCTATCGATACCGACGTAAAGCGTATGCGCTCAGTACTCACTAACGAGCAGATGCGTACTTACCTGCTGCTGCTCAACACCACACTTAACAACCGTGGTCTGAACAAGTAAATTCATAGTTTTTTAGTTATTATTGGTCATTCTATTTTTAGGGGCATTCCTTTGGGGATGCCTCTATTTTTATGTTTAAAATTTGCAAGTGTCGAAAATTTTTATTTACTTTGCACTCGGAAACATAATATAACCAATAAAATAACAAAAAGACGTATGAAGAATATCAAGATTTTTGTAATGTCGTTGGTTGCCGCTCTGTTGGTTAGCTGTGGCACCACAAAAACTGTGCCCATCACAGGTCGTAAGCAGAATCTTATGGTTAGCGATGGTGAGGTTCTTAGTCTCTCAACCCAGCAGTATCAGGAGTTTATGAAAACTGCCAAGCTGTCTACCAACGCTACTAATACCGCTATGGTTAAGCGCGTAGGTGCCAATCTGGCTAACGCTGTTGTAAGCTATCTGAATGCCAACGGCATGCAGGACGATGTACAGAATTATCAGTGGACATTTAATCTTGTTGCAGATAATCAGGCCAACGCATGGTGTATGCCTGGCGGACTGATTGTGGTTTACGAGGGTATCCTGCCCATCACTCAGGACGAGGCTTCGCTTGCTATCGTGCTGGGCCACGAGATAGCTCACGCCGTAGCTCGTCACTCAGCCGAGCAGATGAGTAATCAGATTAAGCAGCAGTATGGTGTTCAGGGTGCAGGTGCTCTGGCCAGCATTCTGGGTGTAGGTAGCAATACCATCTCTTTGGGGCAGGCTGCACTCAACTCCGGTTTGAGCTTATTCAATCTTAAATATTCGCGCAATCATGAGAATGAGGCAGACCATATGGGTCTTATCTTCGCCGCTATGGCAGGCTACGATCCAAGTGTGGCTGTTAAGTTCTGGGAGCGCATGTCGGCAGCAAGTGGCAACAAGAGTACAGCAGAGTTCCTGAGCGATCACCCATCTGATGCTACCCGTATCAAGAACATTCAGGGATGGTTGCCCGAGGCACAGAAGTACTACAAGCCAAAGACTACAACAACCAAGAAGACTACAACAACCAAGAAGTCTACCACCAAGAAGACCACCACAAAAAAGACATCAACTAAAAAGTAAATAATTTAAAAAGTAAGAATGAACAAGAAATCAGTTTTAATCCTTTTTGCAGCCTGCGGCTTTACTGCTCAGGCTCAAACTCAGGGTGGGGGCATTTCGGCCCAGATGTTACAGGAGATTCAGAAAGAACAGAAGCAGTGTGGTAAGGAGCGAGTAATCGCAAATGCCGTCTACGGCATGAGCATCGATGCGCTCGCAAAGAATTATCGCGTGGCAGCCAAGCCTATCGATACCCATTTCTCTGTCGAAACCCGCAAACAGACTATCACCGACCAGAAATCATCAGGACGTTGCTGGATGTTCAGCGGTCTTAATGTGCTGCGTTCTAATTACATGAATCATGCCGACTCAGTAAGTATCGAATTTTCGCAGGCCTATCTGTTCTTCTGGGATCAGTTGGAGAAGGCTAACCTTATGCTTCAGGGTGTTATCGACACAGCCAAGAAGCCTATCGACGATCAGCGCGTGCAGTTCTTCTTCCATTCACCAATTGGCGATGGTGGAACCTTCTGTGGTGTAGCCGATCTGGCTCCCAAATATGGTCTTGTACCTTCTGAGGTGATGCCTGAGACATTTACAAGCGAGAACACATCAAAGGCTCGCAGCCTTGTTTCGTCAAAGCTTCGCGAGTTTGGTCTGCAGCTTCGCGATATGGTAGCTCAGAAGAAGAGCAATGCCGATATCCAGAAAGCTAAGACTCAGATGCTCACTCAGATTTACCGCATGCTTAAGCTCACTCTGGGTGCTCCAGTAGAGAAGTTTACCTATGCCTTTCACGATAAGGCTGGTCGCCAGCTGGGTGAGGCTAAGGAGTACACTCCGCTGAGCTTCTATAAGGAGGTTGTTGGCGATGATATCAATGGCACATTCATTATGGTTATGAACGACCCACGCCGTGAGTACTATAAGACCTATGAGGTTGAGTACGACCGTCACACCTACGATGGTAGCAACTGGCGCTATCTTAACCTGCCTATGGACGAAATCGAGCAGTTGGCCATCGCCTCACTTAAGGACGGTCGCAAAATGTACAGCTCTTACGATGTTGGTAAGCTTCTGGATCGCAAACGTGGCTACGCTTCGTTAGATAATTTCGATTATGGCTCTGTATTCGGTACAACCTTCGCTATGGACAAGGCCCAGCGCATCAGCACCTTTGATAGCGGTTCTACCCATGCTATGACACTTACTGCTGTTGACCTTGACAAACAAGGCAAACCCATTAAGTGGAAGGTCGAGAACTCATGGGGCGCTACCAGCGGACAGCAGGGCTGCATCATTATGACAGCCGAGTGGTTCCGTGAGTATATGTTCCGTTTGGTTGTAAATAAAAAGTACGTATCCGATAAACTTCTCAAGGCATACAACACCAAGCCAGTTATGGTAATGCCTGAAGACCCATTGTTCTTGCCCGATGAGTAAAGCAATTGTAGTAGGAGCCTCGTCGGGCATAGGCCTTGAGGTGGCTCGCCTGCTTATCCAACGTGGATGGACGGTAGGTGTTGCTGCTCGCCGAGTTGACCTATTAAATAACATTGGCGCTGATGATGTCGAACAGATCGACGTTACCAGCGCCGATGCTGCTAATAGGCTTATGGCTCTTGTAGAGCGTATGGGCGGTATGGATCTGTTTTTCTACGCCTCAGGCATAGGTAAGCAGAATCGCGAACTTGCAGAAGAAATCGAGCTTGCCACACTCCAGACTAATGGCGTAGGGTTTACCCGTATGGTGGGTGCTGCCTATCGCTATTTCGCCCAGCAGGGTAGGGGCCACATCGCCTGCATTACTTCAATCGCTGGCACAAAAGGTTTGGGCCCAGCTCCAGCCTATTCTGCAACAAAAGCTATGCAGAACGTCTATCTGCAGGCGTTAGAACAGCAAGCCAACGCTCGCGGTCTCGATATCAAGTTTACCGATATTCGCCCGGGCTTTGTTGATACAGCCCTACTTGCAGGCACTTTCCATTATCCTATGATGCTAAAGCCTCAGGCTGTGGCCCGCGAGATAGTCTACGCCATAGAGCATCATAAGCACATCCGCGTTATCGACTGGAAATATCGCATTCTGACGGCCCTCTGGCGCCGCATTCCCCGCTTCATCTGGAGGCGAATCAAACTATAATAATATGGAGAAAATTGAAAAATATAAGCTGCTCAACGAGCAGATAAAGAGTCTGACACAAGGCGAAACTGACGAGGTGGCTAAGATGGCCAATATCGCAGCAGTAATACACGAGGCAATGGGATTCTGGTGGACAGGATTCTATCGCGTGAAGAACAACGAACTGATTTTGGGACCATTTCAGGGACCTGTAGCCTGTATGCACATAGGTTATGGCAAGGGTGTATGTGGCTCGTCTTGGAAGCAGAAAGAGACCATTGTGGTGCCCGATGTGGAGCTGTTTCCTGGGCATATTGCCTGCAGTAGCGAATCGCGTTCGGAAATTGTGGTCCCAGTGCGTAATGAGGCTGGCGAGATAACGGCTGTGCTGGATATCGACAGCAAGGAGTTGGCTACTTTTGATGATGTTGATAAAGAGTGGCTGGAGGAAATTGTGAAGGTGATGAAATAAAAATCAATAAAAAGCAGAACAATTTTTTGGTTATTTCGGCGATTATGCTTAATTTTGCACCCGATTTAAATAGTTAACGCCCAAGTCGCACTCTCTGAGCAGGGTGGGAGCGGACTAGAAAGAAGACGGTGGTGAGCACCAAGCGTCCGGCTCTCGGGTAGGGCTGGCATAGAACGCAGGGATTATATTAACACATTAAAAATTTTATTGCTATTATGGCACAAATGAATTTCGGTGGAGTAACAGAGACTGTTATCACCAGCAAAGAGTTCTCACTCGAGAAAGCACGTGAAGTATTGAAGAATGAAACCATCGCTGTGATCGGTTATGGCGTACAGGGCCCAGGTCAGGCCTGCAACCTGCGTGATAACGGATTCAACGTGATTGTTGGTCAGCGTCCAGGTAAGACCTACGACAAGGCAGTTGCCGACGGATGGGTTCCTGGCGAGACACTGTTCTCTATTGAGGAGGCCGCTGAGAAGGGTACTATCCTCTGCATGCTTCTGAGCGATGCTGGTCAGATTCAGCAGTGGCCCACCATCAAACAGTATCTGAAGCCTGGCAAGACTCTGTATTACAGCCACGGTTTCGCTATCAACTGGAGTGATCGTACAGGTGTAATTCCTCCAAAGGATGTTGATGTGATTATGGTTGCACCTAAGGGTAGTGGTACCAGCCTGCGCACTATGTTCTGCGAGGGCCGCGGACTGAACTGCTCGTATGCCGTTTATCAGGACGCTACTGGTAATGCTAAGGAGAAGACTCTGGCATTTGGTATCGGTATCGGTGCAGGATATATGTTTGAAACCACCTTCGAGCGTGAGGCTACATCAGACCTTACTGGTGAGCGCGGCTCGCTGATGGGTGCCATTCAGGGACTGCTGCTGGCTCAGTACGAGGTACTGCGCGAGCACGGACACTCTCCCTCTGAAGCTTTCAACGAGACCGTAGAGGAACTCACACAGAGCCTTGGTCCGTTGTTCGGTGCAAAAGGTATGGACTGGATGTATGCTAACTGTTCTACAACTGCACAGCGTGGTGCACTTGACTGGGCTCCACGATTCCACGATGCCATCAAGCCTGTTATGGAGTGGCTGTACTACAGCGTTCAGACAGGTAATGAGGCTCAGATTACCATCGACGCCAACTCTAAGCCTGACTACCGTGCAGGTCTCGAGAAAGAGCTAGAGGCTATGCGTAATCAGGAGATGTGGCGTGCTGGTGAGACTGTTCGCAAGTTGCGTCCAGAGAACCAAGACGTATAACACTATAGTCACGGGGGTGCACACGCACCCCCGTGATTCATTTTAAAATATGATATGGGAAAATTAGTAATTAATTCGTACGATGAATTCGCAGCACATCTGGGTGAGGAGCTTGGAGCTTCTGACTGGCTGCAAGTAGATCAGGATCGCATTAACATGTTTGCCGACGCAACCCTCGACCACCAGTGGATACACGTGGATGTGGAGCGCGCTAAGAAGGAGAGCCAGTATCAGAGCACTATTGCTCACGGATATCTGACACTGTCGCTCCTGCCATACATGTGGGACCAGATTATTGAGGTAAACAACATCAAGATGCTGGTTAACTACGGTATGGACAAGATGCGTTTTGGTCAGCCTGTAATCACAGGCTCGAAAGTGCGACTGGTAACCAAGTTGCATAACATTCAGAACCTGCGTGGTATCTGTAAGGCAGAGATTGAATTCAGGATTGAAATCGAGGGACAGCGCAAACCAGCACTTGAGGGTATAGCTTCGTTCCTGTATTATTTTAATTAATTAGGTATGGGCGGATTTTTTGGAACAATTTCCACAAAGTGCTGTGTAAACGATCTATTCTACGGCACCGATTATAATTCGCATCTGGGTACTAAGCGTGCCGGACTGGTGACATATGATGAGGAAAAGGGTTTTAGTCGAAAAATTCATAATCTGGAGCGCGACTATTTCCGTTCTAAGTTCGAGGATGAGCTCGACTCGTTTGCTGGTCATCAGGGTATCGGAGTGATTAGCGATACCGACCCGCAGCCTATTCTGGTAAACTCGCATCTGGGCCGTTATGCAGTAGTGACTGTAGCCAAGATAAACAATATCGAGGAGATAGCTCAGGAGCTGCTTGAGCGCCGTATGCACTTCAGTGAGTACTCAGCCAACACCATAAACCAGACAGAACTTGTTGCGCTTCTGATTAATATGGGGCGTACATTTGTTGAAGGAATTAATCTGGTATATAAGAAGATAGAGGGTTCGTGCTCAATGCTGATACTTACTGAGAAGGGTATCATTGCTGCACGCGATTTCCTGGGCCGTACACCTATAGTAATCGGTCATAAGGAAGGTGCATATGCTGTGAGCAGCGAGACTACCAGTTTCCCCAATCTGGATTATAAGCGAGTTCGCGACCTTGGACCAGGCGAGATAGTTTTCCTGACAGCCGACAAGATGGAGGTGCTGCAGGAGCCTCTGAAGAGGGAGCAGATATGCTCATTCCTATGGGTTTACTATGGATTTCCTGCATCAGACTATAACGGGATTAACGTTGAGAACGTTCGCGAGACCAATGGAAAGATGATGGGTGAGAAGGATGAGACCGATGTAGACTGCGTCTGCGGTGTACCTGATTCTGGAGTTGGTATGGCGCTGGGATATGCCGAAGGAAAGGGCGTGCCCTACAAGCGTGCTGTGCTGAAGTACACTCCAACATGGCCTCGTTCGTTTACTCCTGGCAATCAGGAGCGTCGTTCGCTGGTGGCTAAAATGAAGCTGATACCTAACCCCGCACTGCTTAAGGATAAGCGCGTGGTGTTCTGCGATGACTCTATCGTACGTGGTACACAGCTTAAAGACAATGTAAAGACTTTCTTTGAGTACGGCGCCAAGGAGGTTCACTGCCGTATCTCATGCCCACCACTGGTATATGGATGTCCTTTCATAGGATTCACTTCGTCAAAAAGTGATATGGAATTGATAACACGACGCATTATCAAGGACTTTGAGGGCGACGATAAGAAGAATCTGGAGAAGTATGCCCAGACTGATTCGCCCGAATACAAGCGTATGGTTGACGAGATAGCAAAGCGTTTGGGACTGACAACGCTGAAGTTTGCCAAGCTTGAGGACCTGATTGAGAGTATTGGTATGGACAAGTGTCGTGTTTGCACACACTGCTTTGATGGCAGCAGCTACTGCCACGAGCACGATAATGAAGACGAACGACAGTTAAAAATTAACTTCTAACCGTTCATCGTCTGTCTGACGGATATATTCTTCGGCAGTAAGATATGCAATTGCAGCATCGAGTTCGCTTTCTGGCAGCTCGATGCTTTTTATTTCTGTTACGTAGTGAGGCTTGTTGTCGCTAAGCAGATGAAGAATAGCCTCTACAGCATCTTCGCGTTTCTGTTCAGAAACCATGCCAGTATTGCGCTGCGACAAGCATACATCACACTGGCCACAGTTGTGGCCGCTATGATCACCAAAATAGCTAAGTAGCTGGCGTGAGCGACAAATGCGGTCGCGTTTTGCATAGTTTATCATTGCCCTTATGCGCTCTGCAAACTGTGCCTTGCGCTCTTCATAAATGTCGGGCATTATCTGTATGTGTTCCTTATCCTCGCGACGCTGTGTGTAGCGGATATAAGGTGTTTTCTTCTGCGGAATGAAGTGCAGAATGTGTCGTTGCGACAGATTTTTCAGTATAAGGTAAACCTGTTGTGGCTGCAGTTGAGTTACTTGTGCCAGAAATGCCTCATCAATATAGTTGTAATCGGTAAATAGTCCGCCATAGCTGCGTAGTAGAGCGGTGATTATCTTCTCTTCGTTAGGGCTGTTGTTCTCAAGACGGTATAAGTCATTTCGGCTCACGGTGAACATAACGCGAGCCTGATTGTCTTGCTCTTCAGTATACTCGATGTAACCTGCGCGTTGAAGAATCTTCAAGGCGGAATCTACCTGAATAGGGAAGTGGTGGAAGCTGTGGCAGAACTTATCGATGTTGAACTCGAAAGTGTGCCCATATCCCGAGCCCACACCTATCTGATAATAATAGGCCAGATGTTCGTAAACCTGTCGGATGTAGTCTTTGTCTGGGAAGCTGTCGCTTATGCGCTTCATCAACTTGCGCTCGTCGCTGTTGTTGTAAAGCAGTACGGCATAAGCCTTAAAACCGTCGCGACCAGCACGACCAGCTTCCTGAAAATAGGCTTCGATGCTGTCGGGGCAGTCAACGTGAACTACCACGCGCACATCAGGCTTGTCAATACCCATACCAAAGGCGTTGGTGGCTACCATTACTCTATACTCGTCGTGCTGCCATGCCTGTTGACGCTTGTCCTTCTCGCATGCGTCAAGTCCTGCATGATAGAAGGTAGCGCTTATGCCTGCCTCTTTGATGAGTTCGGCATATTCCTTTGTACGGCGTCGGCTGCGAGCGTAGACAATAGTCGAGCCCTTGGTGCTGCGCAGAATATGGAGCAGTTCGCCGATTTTATCTTCGGCCTGACGCACAACGTATGCCAGATTCTTGCGCTCAAAGCTCATCTTAAAGGTATTAAAATCGGAATGGCCATTATCCAGTCTGATTTTAATATCTTCTACTACCTGTGGTGTGGCTGTGGCTGTAAGAGCCAGAACGGGGGCATCGGGAATAAGCTTGCGGATATTAGCTATCTGCAGATAAGAGGGACGGAAGTCATAGCCCCATTGCGAAATACAGTGAGCCTCATCGACAGTGATAAAACTAATCTTCATGTGTCGAAGCTTAGTCTGAAACAGTTCTGACGAAAGACGCTCGGGTGATACATAAAGCAGCTTAATGCCGCCAAAGATGGCGTTCTCGAGTGTGGTTAGAATCTCTTCGTGACTAAGTCCACTATATATTGCTGCAGCCTTTACACCTCTGCGACGCAGGTTGTCAACCTGGTCTTTCATTAGGGCAATAAGTGGTGTAATGACTATGCAAGTGCCATCTTGAGCTAAGGCAGGTACCTGAAAAGTAATTGACTTTCCGCCACCTGTAGGCATAAGTCCGAGTGTATCGTGACCGCTACCAATAGACTCGATGATTTCACGTTGAATTCCACGGAAATCATCGTAGCCCCAGTAGCGTTTCAGTATCTCTTGATAATTCACTCCTCAGAGGGTTGAATATCCTCAATCTGTAATTGAACCTCAGTGCGCTTGTAGATATTATCTTCGATGGTGTAGACAATATCGAACGAACGCTTAGATTTGATGTAGCGTGCAGAACCACTCTGACCAAAGGCTATGCCGTTGAGCACATTACTTGACTTTGAGTCAACCAGTTCCAACTTGATGTGTTCCTGCTGGCGCCCAACTACCTTCGAGGTGCCGTAATCGTAAACATTGCGTGTGCAGAACAAAGGCTTTGGGTTGTCTGGTCCATGAGGCGCAAACTTCTTCAGGTCATTATGCAGACGCTTGGTAATGTCCTTAAAGTCGATAACAGCATCTATGTCGAGAGTAGCCTCAGTCTGTTCTGGCTGTATGTGCTCCATCACATACTTCTGGAAGCGGCTGCGGAACTCAGGTATATTCTCGATTTTGAGCGAAAGGCCTACAGCGTAGGTATGTCCACCGAAGTTCTCGAGCAGATCGCGACAACTCTTTATGGCATCATAGACATCATATCCAGCCACGCTGCGTGCAGAGCCTGTAGCCAGACCATTGAACTTGGTTAGTACAACCGTTGGACGGTAATAAAGCTCAGTGAGACGTGAGGCAACAATACCGATGACACCCTTTTTCCAGTTCTCATCGTAGAGCACGATGCTGGCGTGATGCTTCTGGCTCTCCAGCTTTTCTACAATCTGGTTGGCCTCTTCGGTCATCTGCTTATCAACGTCTTTTCGCTGCTCGTTATACTCATTAATATGATTGGCCTCAGCAAGAGCTTTTTGCAGGTCTTTCTCTACCAGCAGATCAACAGCTTCGGTGCCGTTCTGCATGCGTCCTGAAGCGTTAATGCGCGGACCTATCTTAAATACTATATCGCTCATGGTTATCTCGCGACCTGTAAGACCACAGATGTCGATGATAGCCTTCAGTCCAACTGATGGACTCTGATTGAGCTGTTTCAATCCGTGATAGGCCAGAATACGGTTTTCGCCCATGATAGGCACGATGTCTGCAGCTATACTTACAGCGCAGAAATCAAGTAGTGGTATGAGGCGTGAGAATGGAATACCGTTATTCTTTGCAAAAGCCTGCATGAGTTTGAAACCTACACCACATCCGCAAAGATGCTTGAATGGGTAGGTGGAATCAACGCGCTTGGGGTTAAGAATCGCGACAGCATCAGGCAACTCATCATCTGGCACATGGTGGTCGCAGATGATGAAGTCTATGCCCAGACTCTTGGCATAGGCAATCTCTTCGATAGCCTTAATACCGCAGTCGAGTACTATTATCAGCTTGATGCCTTTTTCTGCAGCATAGTCCAATGCTTTCTTACTGATACCATATCCCTCTTCGTAACGATCAGGAATGTAATATTCGATATTAGAATAGAACTGCTGCAGGAATTTATACACCAAAGCTACCGCCGTACATCCATCGACATCGTAGTCGCCGTAGACCATGATGCGCTCTTTGCGCCCCATCGCATCGTTGAGTCGGTCTACCGCCACATCCATGTCGTTCATCAGGAACGGATCTATCAGCTCGTTTAGCATCGGACGGAAGAAGCGCTTTGCAGCGCTCTCCGTTTTTATGCCTCGCTGAATAAGGAGGTTGGCGAGTATCGGACTCATGCCGATTTTCTCTCCAAGCTCCTTAGCCGCCGTCTGTTGTTCTGATGTAGGTGGTTGGTAATTCCATTTGAAATGCATTAGATACCAAGCTTTTTACGAATATCAGCAGGAATGGCGTTCTTATTGATGAGGAAATCCATCGTGTTAGCAGCGATGAAGGTCTTGGTCATGTACCAGATACCCTTGTAAGCACCAGTCTCACCCCAAGAGTTCTTTACCATGTAGTACTCTTTACCGTTCTGGTCCTTGGCAACACCGTAGATAAGCATGCCGTGGTCGTCGGTCAGCTCCCAGTTGTCAAAACGCTCCTGGCGCAGCTCCTGTGTAGCAACAATCTCAGGAACCTTGCAACCCAGTGAGTCGATGATGTTACGCTTCTTATCCTGTGAAAGGTTAAGCCAGCGAGCCATATCGCTACCAGCGAGACTCTGAGTAGCCTTACCGTCTACAGCATAAGCCAAACCATTACGTGTGAATCCCTCTTCAGATACATCGCCGCCCCAAGCTACGGTATAACCATTCTCAACAGCGTTATCGATAATACGCATCATCTCGTCCATAGGAACGTTGTAGCTCTGTGGGAAACGCCAGTTGTCCTGCACTTCTACTGCAAATGTGGTGTAGAATGGGTGGTGGGTATAGCTGGTGATTGAAACATAATCGTCGAGGTTAATGCCCAATGAAGCCATGAAGCTCTTTGGGGTGTACTCCTTGCCTTCGAAAGTGAACTTCTCAGGACACTTGCCAAGGTATGCATCGAGAATACCCTGGAAACCAACCTTCCACTGTGTAGAAAGCTTCTTTGAGTTGCTCTTAGCAACAGCTGCTACGTATGGCTCGAGGATTGAGAAGAACTCATTGAAGTTGTTCAGTGAGTCGCCATACAGTGAACCAGCGAAAGGCATGATTCCCTCAGGAATGATACCATAAGTCTTCATTGTAGCAAGAACGTCCTCAGCCGAACCACCCTGAGCAAACTGGCAGTCGCCGTGGTAGCGAACCACCTGGATGGCACGCTCCATGTAGGTCTTGTTCTCAACAAATGCCTCGTCAAAGTTGTAAGTCTTGCCAGTAGCCTTCAGTACCTCAGCCTCGAAGAAAGAGAGGGTAGAGAAGTTCCAGCAGGTACCTGAACGGCTCTGGTTCTTGATGCTGGTGATAGGATTCTCCTTAATCACTGTAAATACTGGCTTGTTTGCATCTTTGCTAGCAGCCTTCTTCTTAGCTGCTGATGCGCTCAGGGCAACCATTGCCACGAGTGCGAGTGTAAAAATCTTCTTCATTTCTTTTTTATTTTTTATTATTGATTATTCGTTGCCATGAACTCCTCAACATCCTTAGGGTGATAAGGAATTCGTTTTGTACCAAGGAATCTGCATCCGTCCTTGGTAATCAGGATATCGTCCTCAATACGGATTCCGCCAAAGTCCTTGTAGGTCTCGAGCTTCTCGAAGTTCAGGAACTCCTTGCAGTGTCCGCTTGCCTTCCACTCGTCGATGAGTTGTGGAATGAAGTAGATACCTGGCTCGTCGGTAATCACAAAGCCCTCTTCGAGCTTGCGCCCCATACGTAGACAGTTAGTACCAAACTGCTCGAGGTTAGGACGAGTCTCCTCATCAAAGCCTACATATATCTGGCCCAGACCTTCCATATCGTGAACATCCATACCCATCATGTGTCCCAGTCCGTGAGGCAGGAACATAGCGTGAGCACCAGCTGCTACAGCCTCGTCGGTGTCGCCCTTCATCAGGCCGAGTTCTTTCAAACGCTCAGTCATCAGACGACAAACAGCAAAGTGAACATCCTTGTATTTTACACCAGGTTTAGCCACCTCGATAGCATAATCATGACATGCCTCTACAATAGAGTATATCTCCAACTGACGCTGGGTGAACTTACCAGTAACAGGCATTGTGCGGGTGTGATCTGAGCAATAATCGTCGAGCTCGCAACCAGCATCGCAGAGTGCCAAACGACCAGCCTCAAGCTTAGCGCCCGAAGGATTGCCGTGCATTATCTCGCCATGCTGACTGAAGATAGTAGCAAAGCTATTTCCCTGAGCCAAGCTGCGGGCGATACCGTCTACCTGTCCGCCAATGAAACGCTCAGTAACACCTGGACGTATCAGCAACTGTGCTGTGGTGTGCATAGCATAACCCACTTCGCAAGCACGCTCTATGGCCTCAATCTCTTGTGGTTCCTTAGTAGAGCGCATCTTTACTACAGCCTTAATCAGTTGGAGCGAAGCGGCCTCTTTCTGCTTAGAAGGATGTATGCCAAGCAGATCCATAATCTGTATCTTGGTGTCGAAACGATAGGGTGGAAGGAAGTGAACTTCGCGCTGAGGGTTGCAAATCTTTGCCAGCTCCTTCATAGGGGCTGTCTTCTTGACTCCCACCTCAGCTGCCAGATCGGCTACCGATGGTGTGAAGCCCATCCATACTATATCCTCTACATCAATATCATCGCCAAAGATAATCTCCTCGTCGTTGTCGATATCAATCACACCAACGAGTCCGTCGCGATGCTGTCCGAAGTAATATAGGAATGATGAGTCTTGTCTCATCGGGGCGTATGCGTTAGCTGGGTAATTGGCTGGTGAGTCGTTGTTACCAAACAATACTATTACTCCTTTTCCTACCAATTTTTTTAGTTCTTGACGTCTTTTTATATATGTATCTATGCTGAACATTTGTTGAAAATACGTTATTATTATTCAATTTGTCGGCAAAGATACATATTATTTATCAAAAAGCAATCTATTTTAGTCTATTTTTTACAATAATTATGCAGATTAGTAGAATTTATTTCGTACCTTTGCACGCAAATTTGGAAATTTAGACTAAAAAACATATGGGAAAAGTAATTTTGACGGGCGACCGTCCCACTGGTAAACTCCACCTTGGACACTATGTTGGCTCATTGCGCCGACGCGTTCAATTGCAGAATCAAGGCGACTTCGATCGCATGTTTGTTTTCATGGCCGATGTTCAGGCCCTGACAGATAATGCTGATAACCCAGAGAAGATTCGCCAGAATATCATAGAGGTAGCACTCGACTATCTCGCAGCAGGTCTCGATCCAGAGAAGTGCACTCTGTTCATCCAGAGCCAGATTCCTGAGTTGGCCGAGCTCACAACATATCTTATGAACTTGGTTTCAGTAAGTCGCGTTCAGCGCAACCCAACTGTAAAGACCGAGGTTAAGATGCGTGGCTTCGAGGGCGAGAGTATTCCTCTCGGATTCTTCTGCTATCCTGTATCACAGGCTGCAGATATCACATTGTTCAAGGCTACCACAGTTCCTGCAGGTGAAGACCAGGAGCCTATGCTCGAGGTAACTCGCGAGTTGGTTCGTCGTTTTAATCAGATTTATGCTCCTGTATTGGTAGAGCCAAACATTATGCTGCCTGAGAATATCACAGCACGCCGTTTGCCAGGTACCGATGGTAAGGAGAAGATGTCTAAGAGTCTTGGCAACTGTATCTACCTCTCTGATACCGCTGAGGATGTATGGCAGAAGGTTCGTTCAATGTACACCGACCCTGAGCACGTAAATCTTAACGATCCAGGTCATGTAGAGGGTAATGCTGTATTCACATATCTCGATGCATTCTCTACTGATGAGGACTTTGCTAACTTCCTGCCTGAGTATCAGAACCTTGACGAGTTGAAGGATCATTATCGTCGTGGTGGACTGGGCGACATGAAGTGTAAGAAGTTCCTGAATCAGGTTCTCAATCAGTTCCTTGAGCCTATGCGTGCTCGTCGTGCTGAGTTCGAGAAGGATATCCCTGAGATTTACAATATCCTGAAGAAGGGTACAGAACAGGCTCGTGAGGTTGGTGCCCAGACAATGGACGAAGTTCGCAAGGCAATGCGTATCGACTACTTTAACGACGCAGAGCTCATCCGCCAACAGAGTGAGAAATTCGCAAAATAAAACAAATATCCCCCGCCAGCCGGCGGGGGATATTTGTTTTATTTTTCTTTCAAGAGGTCTGGGCGGAGGCGGCGTGTGCGCTCCATCGCTTGCTCAAATTCCCACTCACGTATTTTTGCTTCGTTACCGCTAAGCAGAATCTCAGGCACTTTCCATCCTTTGTATTCTGCTGGGCGAGTGTAGATAGGTGCAGCGAGTATGTCGTCCTGGAAACAGTCGCTCAAAGCACTCTGCTCGTCACCGATAACTCCAGGTACCACACGTACTATCGCGTCAGCAATCATTGCTGCTACCAGCTCACCGCCAGTAAGCACAAAATCGCCAATAGAAATCTCTTTTGTTATAAGATGTTCGCGTATACGCTGGTCGATACCTTTATAATGGCCAGCCAGGATGATAAGATTACCTTTCAGCGAGAGCTCGTTGGCCATATGCTGGTCGAATCGCTCGCCATCGGGCGATGTAAAGATAACTTCATCGTAGTCGCGCTCTTCCTTAAGTGCTGTTATACAGCGGTCGATGGGCTCGCACTGCATCACCATACCTGCGCTACCTCCGTATGGGTAGTCGTCAACACGACGCCACTTGTCGAGCGTGTAATCACGTAGATTATGTAAACGGATTTCGGCTAATCCTTTTTTCTCTGCTCTGGCCAGAATCGACTCATGAACAAAGCCTTCTAGCATCTCTGGCAGTACGGTTATAATGTCTATTCTCATCTAAAAAATGCTTTAATTCTCTCTATATATTTCATTCCAGTCTGTCGGCCAATGTCGTATGTACACTGCATCTCGTCAGGATTATGCGATATATGACCTATCTTGAGTGGAGCTTCTGGGCGTATTACCAAAGCACGACCAGCCGACTCTGCCTGGTAAACATACGATAACTGCTTGTTGTACATAATGTGGCGCTTATCCATTGCCTCAATCATGTTGGGATATTTCCTCAGCGCGATACGCATCAGTGGCATCAGCTTGTTGTGCTCTTTTACGTAGCCATCGGGCTGGGTAAGAATTACAAGATTCTTCTCGTAACCAATATTCTCAAAGTACTCAAGAGGGATGGAATCTGCAACTCCTCCGTCAAGAACTTTCATACCTTCAAGTTCAACTACTTTCGAGGCTAATGGCATCGATGCTGAAGCGCGGATCCAATCGTATGTCAATTGTTCTCCCTTAGTAAGTTTCTTGTAAACAGGTTTGCCCGTCAGTACATCAGTACATACGGCATAAAACTCCATTGGGTTCTCTTCGAATGCTTTATCGTCGAAGATATCGTATTGGGTAGGTATAATGTGGTAGCCGAACTCTGCGTTATACAGGTCGCCGCTCTTGAGCCACGATTGCCAACCGCAATAGCGCTTGTCGCGAGCAAACCTCTTATTATATCGTATAGCTCGTCCTGGTTGACGGCTTTTATAGTTACAACCAAAGGCTGCTCCGGCTGATACTCCTATCAGTCCGTCGGGCTCCATATGTGCCTCCATCATCACATCGATGACGCCAGCTGTGAAAAGCCCTCTCATTGCTCCACCTTCTAACACTAATCCCTTTTTCATGGCTGCAAAGTTACAAATAAATGACAAAATTACCAAATTTATTTGGCGATTTCGCTTTTTCTACTTACTTTTGCAGCGTAATGAAAAAGTTAGGAGTATTGCTTTTGCTGCTTGTTGCAGCCCAGATGGCTTGGTGTCAGGCCATATACGATCCTAAATGTATCACGCTGATGGATGCACCTCTGGAGGGTACCGATTCTGCGTTTGTTCCTGCACTTAAAGGTGTGGGATTTGTTCGGATAGACGGTGAGGACGACAAAGATACCTATGTATTTAAGGGCGACTATTATGGCATAAAAGATGCCAAGCTTGAGGTTACTGTAAACGAAAAGACAAAGATGCTCAGTGAGGCCACCGTTACCTGTGGTCCTTATCGCACTCGAGAGCTTTATGAGCGTAATCAGAAATATCTGCTTGGTAAACTACAGCGAGAGTGGGGCAACTTCAAGGCTAAAGGCGATGGCTCGCTCTATGTGCTTACTGATTACGGCTATATCCGCCAAAGCATCACGCTTCATGATAATGGTTCGCACTCCATCCATTATTATTATCTCAACATGGCGCCTTATTATAAGGATGCATCCAACATGGGACTTAAGGGCTTTGTGCAGGAGGTGATAACAGATAATCCTGTGGCCGAAAACCAGATTGAGCATTTCGATGAGATGGGTAGGATAGAATCTACTGATCTTACTGATCGTCAGTATAATCAGGTGGGCTATCTTATCGCTGCCACTACAACTGAAGGAGGCGAGAAAAAGCTGATTAGTTATGAGTATAACGACGATGGGAACCTGAAGCGCACCATACAGAAAAATACCGTTTCTGGTTTGCGACTTGTTACTGAATACAAGTGGAACGATGATGGTGAGATGAGCCAGCAGAGCCAGAAGGCATTCGATAAGGATAACGAATGCATCATGAGTGTCACGATGAAATACGAGATTGAAGAGCGCGATGATAATGACAACTGGACAAAAAATAATCTCCGCATCACCAACTGGCTTAAAGGTCAGCGCGCCCAGACAATCGAAGTTGTCCAGACGCGCACTATCTCTTATTGGGACGAAGATTAACCTATCAGTTCCAGGAACTCATCCTCGCTCATAATCTTTATTCCCAATTTTTCTGCTTTCTGTAGTTTTGATGGCCCCATATTCTCACCAGCAAGAATAAACGATGTCTTGCTGCTGATGCTGCCAACGTTCTTTCCGCCATTCTGCTCAATGATTGCCTTATATTCATCGCGACTGTGATGAGCAAAAACACCACTAATCACAACGCTCTGTCCAGCAAGCTTGTCAGATACGTTAGCCGTCTGAGCCTCAGACAGTTCCATCTGTAGGCCGTATGCTCTCAATCGCTCGATAATCTTCAGATTCTCCTCATTATGGAAATAGGTGATAATGCTCTTGGCCATCACCTCGCCAATGCCCTCAATCTCTTGCAGTTCCTCTATTCCTGCATTCATCAGAGCATCGATATTCTTAAAGTGGCGAGCCAATAACTTGGCTGATGTCTCGCCCACAAATCTGATGCCGAGTGCAAACACAACTCGCTCGAAGGGAACTTCCTTCGATGCAGCGATACCATTAACGATACGCTGAGCCGACTTGGTGCGACTACCATCACCATTTATCTGCTGTACGTCGATGTCGTAGAGATCGGCAATGTTGTTTATCAAGTGGTGACGATAGTAATCATCCACCGTCTCAGGACCAAGCGAATCTATGTTCATCGCCTTGCGGGCTATAAAGTGCTCGATGCGGCCTTTTATCTGTGGCGGACAACCTGTATCGTTGGGGCAATACCACGCAGCCTCGCCCTCGTAGCGAACAAGAGGTGTTCCGCATTCAGGACAACGCTTGATGAACTCTACTGGTTGGGCGATGATGGGGCGCTGGTCGATGTCAACACCCACAATCTTTGGGATAATCTCGCCACCTTTCTCTACATACACGTAATCGCCTATATGCAGGTCGAAACTCTTTATAAAATCCTCGTTGTTCAGTGTGGCGCGCTTTACTGTGGTACCAGCCAACTGCACTGGGTCCATATTGGCCACAGGGGTGATGGCACCAGTACGACCAACCTGATAAGTAACCTCGTTCAGACGGGTGCAAACCCTCTCGGCCTTAAACTTATAAGCGATGGCCCATCGTGGACTCTTGGCTGTAAAGCCCAAAGCACGCTGCTGTCGCAAAGAATTTACTTTCAGCACAATGCCATCTGTAGCCACAGGCAGCTTTTTGCGCTCTGTGTCCCAGTAGTTGATGAAGTCGTAAATCTGCTGCAGCGTCTTTACCTTCTTCATACCCTCAGAAATCTTGAATCCCCAACTGCGAGCCACCTCGAGATTCTCAAAATGCCCCTCAGCAGGCAGTTCTTCGCCTAACAGATAATAAAGATAAGCATCCAGTTGGCGACTTGCTACCAAGCTCGACTTCTGGCTCTTTAATGTGCCGCTTGCTGCGTTTCGCGGATTAGCAAAGAGTGGTTCTTCGGCTTCCTCGCGTTCCTTATTCAGACGTTCAAAAACGCTCCAAGGCATCAATATCTCGCCTCGAATCTCAAACTCGCGAGGGTAAGCGGGAACAGCAAAAAGATCGTCAGTTGCAGGTGGAGTCAATACCAAAGGTATTGAGCGGATGGTTTTTACGTTAGCTGTTACGTCATCGCCATGCACTCCATCGCCACGAGTAACAGCCTGAACCAGCTTGCCATCCACATAGGTAAGCGAAATGGAGAGACCATCGTATTTCATCTCGCAACACACCTCGAAATCCTCACCAGCCAAGCCTTTCTTCACACTCTCGTACCAGTCGGCCACATCCTGCTCGTTGTAGGTGTTGGCCAGCGATAGCATGGGGTATTTGTGCTCCACCTGACGGAACTCCTCGTTCAGGTCGCTACCCACGCGTTGCGTTGGCGAGTTAGGATCGGCCATCTCTGGATGCTTGGCCTCAAGGTCCTGAAGCTCGTGCATCATAAAGTCGAAGTCTTGGTCGCCAATGGTAGGTTGGTTCAGCACATAATAACGGTAGTTATGCTCGTGAAGCTCCTTGCGGAGTTGCTCAATACGCTTTATCTCGTCCATGATTCATTTTTTTATTGGTTGCAAATTTACTACTTTTTTTTGTACGAACCAAAAAAAATAGTAATTTTGCACCCATTATGTGGATGATGTTTCGCGTGGTGCCAATAATGTGGCGGGCTGTTCGTCCAAGCAAGGTTGTGGATATGCCTGCTGTGGTAAACTCTTTCTGGATGCGAAAGGGGTTTGAGGGCTTGACTTTTTTCGGCCACATCCTCACACCATCGCAAGCAGAGGCTGACCTCTTTGATCAGCATAAGGAGATGAAGAATCACGAGATGATACATCTGCGCCAAGCCCAGTCGTGTGGCGATTCGTGGTTTCGCTTCTACCTATTATATATATGGTATTGGCTGCGAGCTCTGCCTGCTAATCGCAGGATGAAGCATGGTGCCTATCTCCTGAATCCATTTGAGATAGAGGCCTATCGCCACATGAATAATCTCGATTACCTTGCCAATGGCGAGGCCAACGAATGGCGGAAGTTTGCCAAAATGTCGATAAAAGAAAGAATCAAGCTATATGAACAAAAGACTCCAGGCGCATAGCGCCATTTTCTTTGCCAACACCATCTTCGGACTTGGCGTACCTGTAACCAAACTTCTGCTCGACGAGTGGGTAACACCAATGGGCTATATGGCCTCGCGCTCACTTGGTGCATGCATCTTATTCTGGCTTATAGCAGCCTTTATGCCTAAAGAGCATGTTGAGCGTAAAGACCTGATAACCATACTGTTTGGCGGATTGTTAGGCTTTGTCATCTCGCAGACTCTCACCGCTTGGTCGCTCGATTATACCAGCCCTGTTTACTTCTCGCTCATTGCCTCGCTCACGCCAGTAGCTGTGATGCTTTGTGCCGCTCTTACTATTGGCGAGAAGATAACTCCTATGAAATCACTTGGAGTGTTGCTTGGCATTGCTGGCGCTATCCTTATGGTGCTGATGAGTCAGTCGCTTGGTTCTGGAAAGAACGATCTTATAGGCATCTGCCTTGCCATTCTTAGTGTGCTCACATGGGCTATCTATCTGATAATCACCCGCAATGTGGCTTCAAAATATTCACCAGTAACCCAGATGAAATATGTGTTCCTCATCTCCGCTATCGTTACTGTTCCCATTGCATTACCAGAGCTTTCTGCCAATGCCCTCTACACCTCATCGTGGGGCTGGGATGGAGTAGCCGAGATGGCTTTCATAGTTATTGGCGCCACCGCCTTGGGATATTTCCTCATTCCATTTGCTATGAAATACCTCCAAGCCACAACCGTTTCTATCTACACCAATCTCCAACCAGTCATCGCCTCGTTCGTAGCCATAATGCTTGGCCAAGATGTCCTAACATGGGACAAACCCGTAGCAGGAGCATTAGTGTTAATTAGTGCCTACATTGTTACCGTAGTAACAGCTAAAGAATAAATTCCAACACATCAACAGAAATGCGTGAACCCCGTATATACACTGGGGTTCTGGATGAGTGAGATGTTTTGCAAACACCTCACTCAACTACTCAAAAACACCTCACTCAAATGTTAAATTGCGGGAATTTAACACGGAAAATTTGCAAACCGAAAAATAATTTTGTATCTTTGCAATCCATTTTGAGAAAGCGCACACATGGAAAGCATACGTGAGTATGAAAAGTGCACAGATTCAATAACTAGTAATAACTTAAAAGATTAAATTTCATGAACAAAATGACCATTAAAGGAGAGTCTCTTGGAGCCTCTCAGCAGAACGCTCTCGCCGTAGAGTTGTTCCTTCAGGAAAACTACCAGTTCCGTCGAAACATCCTCAACGGCAAGGTAGAGTATGTGATTTTGAATCCCGAACAGGCTGATATTCAGCCAGTTTGGCGACCTCTAACTCCTGAGGCCCTGAACAGTATCGTTCGTAAGGGCAAACAGGAACAGATTACCAAGGGTAGTCCTAAAACGGATATTCTCGAGGTGATCCACTCTGATGCTACTCCCACTTATAATCCTATCTGGGAGTATTTGGATAATCTGCCCAAGTGGGACGGACAGAATCATCTGGCTAAGCTTTTCAGCCGTTTGCCTGGAATCAGTAGCGAACAGATGGATTTCTTTGTCATCTGGTTTCGTTCTACTGTTGCACATTGGCGCCAGATGGATACGCTTCATGGAAACGAGTGTGCACCTACGCTGATTGGTGCTCAGGGCTGTGGCAAGTCTACCTTTCTGGCTCGATTGCTGCCTCCAGAACTTCGCGAGTATTATCTCGACCATCTTAATCTTAGTAATAAGTTCGACATGGAGATGGCTCTCACCAACAATCTGATAGTAAATCTTGATGAGTTGGATGCCATTCGCCCCAGTCAGCAGGCTGCTTTGAAGCAGACTTTGTCTAAGAGTAAGGTAAATGGTCGCCCCATCTATGGTTGCTCGCAGGATGATCGCCCTCGATACGCATCGTTCGTAGCTACCACCAACAATCGCCATCCTCTGTCGGATGTCACAGGTAGCCGTCGATACATCTGCATCGAGATTCCTCAGGGTCAGTATATCGACAACTCTGGCGAAATCGATTATCAGCAGTTGTATGCTCAGATTCTGTATGAGGTTGTCGAGCTTAAGGCACCTTATTGGTTTAATAACGATCAGGTGGCCCGTATTCAGGAAATCAATCTTGATTATACTGATCAGAAGGATATGGCTGAGATTGTTGAGGCTTGTTTCCGTAAACCTAAGGAGGGCGAGAAGGTGAAGTCGCTTAACAGCAAGCAGATTCTTGAGCAGATTCGTAAGGAATATCCTTCGATAAAGAGCGATCATAGCACTAAGATTCATCTGGGATACGCTATGAAAGACCTTGGCTTCAATCATACCGAACGAGGCCATGTTAAGTTCTACGAGGTAGTTCCAACCAAGGTGGCCTGTTGAAAAAAGTGAGGTGTTGGATGAGATGTTGAGTGAGGTGTTTGCAAAACATCTCACCCGCCCGCAACCTCAGTGTTTATGCAGGTTTTAGACAATTTGAGTGATATGTTGATATTTATTTTTAATCTGTAAAATATGATAAGTTATAAAGAAGTTCCTGGCACATATCTGCATTGCATTCATGCAGATTGTCCAATGGCAAATCACTGTCTGCGCCAGCTGGCCATGCAGTCTATGCCTAATGATTATTATGCTGTACACATTGTGAATCCTAATCTCACAAAGCCTTCGGCTGAGTGTAAGTTCTATCGCAGCGATGCCCTCCAGGTGTATGGCAAAGGTTTTAAGAACATGCAAAAGCAGATGCTACCTGGTCAGTATGAAACATTCTCGTATCGACTTCAGGGAAAGTTTGGTCGCACAGGTTATTTCGAGCGTCGCAGGGGAGAGCGTCTCTGTTCGCCTCGCGAAATTCAGGAAGTAAATGATGCTCTAAAAGAAATAGGCCTCGAGCACCTTAAGTTCGATACATACGAGGAGCATTATTGCTGGGACGATTAATCCTATCGAAACTCTCCATTAATACTTGCTGCAGTACGCCCGTAAGCGTACTGCAGTACTTTAGTATCCGTACTCCAGTGCGCCCGTAGCCGTACTGTAGTACTCCCTAGTACGTACTAATAGCGTACTTGCTATGTTTTATGTCTCCAATAATACACTTGAAGCGATTCAATTGTTTCGATTTCGAGAAATATCGTTGTTTTAGCAAAAATTAATAAAAATAACTTGCATTTTATCTCATTTATTCATACCTTTGAAATCGTGAAGCAAAATCCTCCACAGACAAGGCAGAGGAAGTGAGTTGAATGGGATCTTCTTTGCGTTGTAGCTCATATAACTAAGAACCGTTTATGGAAAAAGAAAAAATAGCTAATAGTCAACTATATTTCGAATCGTTAGGATTAGATTCGAAAGATAGTACTATTGCAGTAAATTTGGTTGTTATGTTTACAAATGGTATAATAGGTGATATTAATATATTGTCCAATCCAATATCATTGAAAAGTGTCTATATATTGATACGTGATAACATAGAGGATATAGAAATGAAATTTGGTAAATTCAATTACCTATATTCTTCTATTGGAATACTGTGTAATTTGACATATAGTCAAATCAATTCTGTATATCTGATGTTCTCAATCTTATTGAATTACCCAAGTATAAAAGAAACAGATTTGCAGATTTTTAAAACAGGTTTCCAGATTATAGTAGATAATAAATTGAAAAAATTTGCAACACGCTTTGTAAGAGAAAAGGGACTTTTATTCGCATATAAGATGGTATCTCAGAAAGTAATACGTGATATATAAAACTCTTTTTATTGATGCTGTTATCAAAAACAATATGAATACATTAGAAGTATTAAAACAATACAAAGAGAGCTCAAGAGATATAAATAACGAGTTGAGAAAAGGAATAATGACATTAGAAAACACGGCTATTGATGCGTTGTTTTCTGAGATAGAAGTTCCTCCGACCTTATATCGTTTGATTGATAATAAACGTGTGCAATTTGAAAGTGACATTTTCTGTGACTCTGCATATCTATCATGTACTGACGAAGTTGATAATTTTATAAACAAAACAGGACCAAAACAACATATTGCTTGTTTGAAAATAAAAATGCTATCTCCTTTTCCGTGTATAAATGTTAAGGAGTGGCTAACAGAGTATGATGATGAAGGAGAGTATATATTGCCTCGAAAATTGAGATTAAGACTTGTGGAAAAACCTATAGTTTATTCTGGAGTTATACAATTTGATGAGTTTTTAGCAGATTATGATTGTTATATAAGTTCTGTTCAACTTTGGGAGGAAGGAATAAAAAATATCTCATTATATACATTGGAAATTGTAAAAGAATAAATAGCATTATTATGTTTTGTGTAAAGTGTGGAACTCTGATAAAGGATGGATATAAGTTCTGTCCGAAGTGTGGGACTCCAGCATATGTTGAGAAGGAGGAACCAAAGGGAGAGGAGAAGAATGAAGAAGTTGATGAGGTTGCTAAGGAAAAGAATACTTCATCAGCAGTATCAGAACCTGTGGTTAAGTCGACAGAAATAATAAAGAAGACAGCAAAGGCAAATACTGTATCCAAACCCAAGAAGAAAGAAGCAGATTCTACGCTACATGATGTGACTATTCATGATCTATCAATAGATGATGAACTCGATATAGAAGGCGTGAAGAAGATGGCAGAGAAAGGTGATAAAGAATCGATGCTCAGACAGGCCTTTAGATATGAGATGGGTATTGGTGTGGATAAGAATTTAGAGAAGGCTGAGGAATTATATAACAAGGTTGGAGGAAAAAGTGCTTTGTTCTCCCTCGAGAATAGTAATTCAAATTGTATTTTGCCGGATTCGTATTATGGGTTAGCTGTGCCGAATAATAAAGAGAAGACAAATAATGGATTCTATTTCAAAACATTACCATTTGTCAAAGATCTTTTGGTTGACTATGCGAATAAAGTAAATATGGTTAAATCTAAAGGAGAAGTACCCAAAGATGAACTTCAAAAAATCCAAAATGATTTTATAAGTAATATTCTTGAGTTGAGAGACCGATATCCAGAATTCCTTTTTGTCAATTATGACAATAATATAAGTAAAGATAAAGCGTCTCACATTTTTGAAGTAATAAAGAAGAATGCATCAAATCGTTTTGCTTTGTCTTGGTTGCCTTCTTTGTTCTCTTTTTCAGACTATGTTGATGGAGATAGAATTGAGATTCCAAACGTGTTCTATCTGGATAAGATGTCTGAGAATAAAGAATTGTTTATGTTAAATTATGAAAATAGTGAAGATCGCGATATTGATGATATCGATAAAGAATATGAAGATGATTGTCAAGATGCATTCAACCCTTTGACTCTTCAACAAATAGTTTACAACATTATTCTTCAACTCCCAATCAAGAAAGTTCATTTCACATTTATATGTAACTCATACGAGGAAGTAGGTGTCTTTTTTAACACATTGGATTCCTCTCTATATGAGATTGTATGTTCTGAGGATGACTTTGAATCATTCTCAAAAAGACTTGGAAAAAGAAAACGTGAGATAATAAAGAAATACGGAAACTACCAAGATTATTGTGAAAAGAACAAGACGATTCCCGTTCCATATGAATTTGTTATTAATTTGAATTCATATATATATGATGATACTATTACATATGGTAAAATTACTGGAGTATATTACATTGAATATAAAAAAAGCTATTTAGATTGTAAGTATTACAAAAATTTGATACTCAACTCTAAGAAAAACGAATTATATTATGATAGTCCATTATTCTATGGTAAATATTTAATGCAAAATGGCCTTTATTATGGAAATTATAAAGTTCATGAGCTACCACCAATGCTTTCGATTCCAATGATCTCAATCGAAAAATCAAGGCCACTTGAAAGTAGAATAAGAACTGAAGAACTAAGTTTTGAAGATTTTGATTATTGTGATGATGCATTTACTCGTGTTGCAGAAGGAGAAGGAGAGTATGAGGTTGTATTGATAGTTGGACCTCACCCTGAAAGCAAATCACTCAGTTTTGTTACATTCAATGATGAAGAAAACTTAGGAGTTGATGTTGATGAATTTAAGAAATGGATAGGGTATAATGACTGGGCTGAAGAAGATTGTATCTCGAATACTCGATATAATAGCGGAATCTTTGTGCTTAAAGCGTTTCTTACAGAAAAAGAGGCTTTGTCATATATCAATGATAGAATTAATCAAAGGAAAAAACCTAAGATAAAGAAGTTTGTTTCTCAGAGAATTCGATTAGTTCCATATTCTCTTTCTGGGTCAAATGTTATGGGAATAGCATTATTTGTCCCTTCGTACGTTAATTTCAAAGATAATTTGAAAGATGATATAAGGTTCTATCTTGCAGAAATAGGTTATACCCCAGACGTTATAGAAAAATTGTTGAACTATATATCTACAAATATTCAATCATTAGCAAAATTAGAGATAGGTTCACCTTCTAATGTTTCTTATTCTTATGATGGAAGTTATGAGGTAAAAGAAGAATGCATGTCTTTGATTGATGATAGTAATTTAGGCGGAAAAGGCTTCTTCTTCCCAGACATAGTTAATAAAAAATACCCTATTATAACAAACTTCTTTGGAATGCGAAAAAACTATAAAGAAGTCCTTGGGTTATGTATAAATGATATACGAGAATTAGAAAGGGAATTGGACAATCGTGCACATAAGAAATGGGGCGATGATTATGTTTATAACCATCTCGTTTTCTCAGATGATTCTATGGATGTTTGTAGACTTGTTGTTAGAAAGGTAAAGCATTACAAACTCCCAATAATGAGATATGACCAACAGAAAATTAAAGGAATCATTAATTGCACCCCTATCACAGAAAACAAAGTATTATTAGAGGCTTGTATTGACTATATTAATAAGGAAGCAAAGGCGAAAGAGAAATTGAAAGTGCAAAAGCAGGATTTGGGTTCTGTTACTGAAAAGAAGTATGAGGATGATCTGTCTGCAATGTTTATCCCTGTAGGAAAGGCAGAATCTAAGGATGCTGATTTCCGTTTGGACTTGGTGAGTCATGTTCATTCGTTTATCATAGGTCAGTCTGGTTCAGGTAAGTCCGTATTCCTACATAATATAATAGGTGGTGCGATGCTGAAGTATGCTCCAGAGGATTTGCAACTCTATCTGCTCGACTTTAAATTAGGTGGCGTTGAGTTTAATCGCTATAAGGGGGCAAAGCACGTGAAGGCATTGCTAGTGGATAATTCTGATCCACAGGTGACATTGGAGATTCTGAGGGAACTTCGTGGTAGTATGACAGAACGAGGAAAACTATTGCGTTGCACAGGTGTGAACAATATTGGCGAGTATAATAAGACACATCAGGAGGACAGAATGCCTCATGTATTGGTTGTGGCTGATGAGTGTCACGAGATGTTCAAAGCTGATGATTCAATTCCTCGACAGGTGAAAAATGAGATTTCTGATATTGTGATTAAGATTGCCAAAGAGGGCCGTAGTCAGGGTGTTCATTTGGTGTTCGCAACACAGACATTGTCTGGTACTGAGATATCAAGTGAGATAATAAACAACGTGAGTGATTTCTATCTGTTGAAGTGTGCTCAGACGGATTCTGAGCGATTGGTACCAAATAGTTCTGCTATAACATCCGAATTGTCAACTGGTCAGATTTACTATCATCATGTGGATGAGCAGGTGAAGTTCCAGGCTTACTATACAGACAAGGAGGCGGCAGAGAAACTGATGGCTGCTATTGTGGAGAAGGCCAAAGACCATAAGAGCAATGGTGAGTTTTACTTCAATGGTGCTCAGATGTTCTATCAGGATGAAAGTGTAAAGGAGCAGATGTTGGCTGTGAAGGGGAAATCACCTATCGCATTTATGGGTAAAGCTATTGACATTAGCCAGAAGGATTTGTATATCAAGTTGAATGAGGATTTCAGTGAGAATGTGCTGTTGTTGGGATTGAATGATCAGGAGCAGGTCACTCGCACAACGATGAATCTGTTCGTATCGCTTATGATGTCTGCTAAACAGAAACACAGGGATATCGCCTTTAAGGTGATAGATTGCCTGAACAATGAAGAGGGGGAAGTTCATGAAATGATTTTCGACTTGGAGAACGAAGGCTATTGTGAGATCATTGAGCGCAGACAGCGTAGTAAGTTCTTCAAGGAATTGGCTCAGAGTATTCTGGATGGAACAGCAGAAGAAACTATTTTGCTGATATTGGGCCAAGACAGATTTAGAGAATTGAAGATGAATATGGAGTTGGAAGAGAGCAACAGCAGTAAATCTTCTGATGGTGACGATATGATGAGCATATCGGACGATTTCTTTGGTGATAGCAGTATTTCTTCAACAAGCGTGAGAACCTATCGAGACGCATTGAATGTAATCCTCGAGAAAGGACCAGACTATGGCGTTCATACCTTGCTGCAAATAGAAAAGGCATCGAATCTGTTGTTTGAGGACTATATCACGCCAAAGGTAGTATTCCAGAAGTTTAAACATCTGGTGATGCTGAAATCGGATGAAACTGCTGGTGTGACGTTGCACTTGAATGATAACATTCGTCTTGAGAAATTAAGTAGCGATTGGGAGCGACTTCGTGCATATTACTATGCAGAGGAGAGTGACAGTTATACACTGTTCACGCCCTATATGCCCTCGAAATCAAAAGATATTATTAACCTGTTAAAAACGGTATAAGTATGGCACAAGAAGTAGGTGTAAGAAGTGTACAGGACTTGAAACAGTTCGGTAGTGACTTGAAGCGTTTGAGTGAACAACTCTCTAATGCTTTCCATGCAGCAGAGAAGAAGATGAATCACGTATGTGAAGGATGGAATGATACTTCTAATCAGAAGTTTATGATTGCATTCGAAAAGGATGCCAAGCAGATAGACGAGATTGCCAATCGTATGGTGGAATATGCCAAGTTTATTGGCAAGAGTGCAGAGATCTTAGAGATGTATCGTAGCAATAGAATCTGATAGATAATGGCAGAAGATGCAAAAGTCTCTCAAGTCAGTGAATTGACTGCATATGCAGGGAAGATGCAGGGCTTTATTGAGTCTGTATTAGGCAACAGTACTACACTAATTAACACAATGGTGCAGAAACTGGATGGACTTCGAAAGAAGTTGAAAAAAGCTGAGCAGATGGAAGCTGAGGCTGTAGCAGAGTATAACGCATTGATTAAAGCAATGGCAAGTGCTACTGATGAAAGAGAGAGAAGGGTTTTAATGGCGAAGAAATCTGAACTTGAAAACAAGAAGAACAAAGCCAAGAGAATGCGTGAGATAGTTGCGCAGCAAGTTACTGTAGCCCAAGGTGCAACTATTGCTATCATTGATGGAACTAAGATGTTTCAAAACAAAGTTAAAGGTAATGTGGACAAAGGACGACAGGTGATTAAAAAGTCTGTTGCACAATTGAATCAATATAACGAAGCAAAAAAGAAGATATGAATCCTATAGCTCTATTAAATAATGATATGTCGACCTTTCTTATGGCGAGTCAACAAGTGTTCCAGATATGGAACGATACGGTATCGGAAGGACTAAAGAATAATTGCGTTGAGCAAATTCAGAGAGACTGGAATGCCTACCTGCAAGAGATGAATTTAAGAATGAATCTCTTCATGAGAGCAGAAAAGGCCATTGATGAAGAGATTGCTAAATATGAACGTGAATATAAAAAGAGATAGTAGTTATGAAAGAGTGTCCTAAATGTAAAGCGATGATGGAAGATGATGCTTTGTTTTGTGGCGAATGCGGAACAAAGTTTGATATTGCCGATACAGAACCTCATGCAGGAGAAGATCCTATCATAGAGGAAAAGTACTGTATCCATTGTGGAAAAGCTATGGAAGCAGACAGTCTTTATTGTCCTCATTGTGGAAAACCGCAAGAAGTGGAAGAAGCAAAGCCTGAAGCACCTAAAGAGCAAAAGAAGGAAGAAGGACCTCAGCAAGATGATGAACCAACGTATGAATTGGAAGAAGAAAAGAAATCAAAAAAATGGCTATGGGTGTTGTTGGTTATTGCTTGCTTAGGATCAGGCGCTTGGTTTTATTTCGGAAGTGGTATGTTTGAACAATCTTCTGAAATAGAGATGGAAGAGGATAGTGAATTGCAAAAACATCTCGAAGAAGAACAGCAAAAGATGGAGATGATGAGTTTCGTTAAGGACTTTTATTCGCACTATAAAGAAGACGGATATATATATGATAACGTAAGCGAGAGCGTATTAAAGAAACTAAGGAGAGACTATCCATATGAGTGTTATGAAGGAGATTGCCTTGCTACATGGGTATTTGCTGCGTATCCAGAAGGGGCAGATATGGATTTTGAAGTAGGCCCGATAATAACACAAACTGGAAGTGGCATTTTTAATATAACCTTCAGGTATTCTTATATGAATAATGGTGAGAAGAAATATGAAGATAGATCAATTCGCTTGTATGTTGGTAAAGTTGATGGGCAATATAAGATAACAAATTATACATATGAGGATAAATCGCAAGCTCCACGTAATGATGAAGAAAAGCGAATAACAGAAATACCAGAAGGAGAATACCATCTTTGGTGCGCTGATATGCATATGACTCTTGTTGTGTACGATAAGATTGTGGAAGGAGAGTACTATTTCCAAGCGGGTTCAACGATGAGTACAAGTATAAAACTAAATGGTAGAGCTGACAATGGATTGAAGTTACACCTTAGTCAAACAAGTAAAGTAAATGGAGAGGATAAGGGATATATGGATGGCACATTTGACGGAAAAACATTCAAGGGAGAATACGATAAGGATGGATATCGTCATGATTTTGAAATATATGTAGGTGGAGAATAATACGTATTGATATGATTGTTTGGAAAGATGAATTTGGTGGTGTATATACTGCTGATAAGAAAAAAATGCTTCGAGCGCCAAATGTTAAGCGGTATAAGATTGCAGAGGGATGTGAAGAGGTAGATAAAGATGCTTTCGAGGGTTGTGAGATTATGGAAGGATTGTATTTGCCCCAATCGTTTAGTGAAGAGGCTGCTAAGGATGCATTTTGCATCATGCCAATTTCTGTAGATTGTTTGCACCATTGGACAGCCCCTTATGTAGATGATGTTTACGATACGAATGAATTCTGGTATGACGAGGAGCAGACTACGATTGATGAATATGGTGTGAAATATGCAAATGAGGGAAGGCGACTGATTTCGGCAACGAAACCAGAACTGATAGGTGAGGAGTACTATGTACCTGATGGGGTTCTTACTATATGTGATGGTGCTTTCGGATTATGTGGTTGGTTGTTGCTCTCGGCCCCAAGAAGTATCAAGGTGATTGGTGATTATATCTTTGGAGAACAAAGTGGGAGAATCGTAATTCGCGACTGATATGGAGAAACAGAATTTTAAATTTAGAGTTTCATTAGGGTATACAGAAGAAATTGAACTTTGGATAGAGATTCCTATGGAACTGTATTATAAGGTATGTGATAGTGTAGGTAAGAATAAAATGGAAAGGTATGAGTTCTGTTTTAATTTCTCCAAACATGTCAAAGAGAAATTTCCTGAACTGGACACTTTGATTATTCAACAAATAGATAAGTGGAAGAGTGAACATTATGGCTTAAATTGGCCTGATAATGTGTTGCATCTCTATGGACTTACCTCAACTTGGTTTCCTGAGGATTGATGAATAAATAAGTGAGATTGATTGATACTGGCTTTGGACTTGGTGGAGGAAAAGGTTCTAATTAGGTATAATCCGCATTAATTATATAAATAGTCCACAGAGTTTAGGGTTTCTTGTTGTTGTGCATGCGGATTTATGCAGAAATATGCGGATTTATTTGGATTTATGCTCTAATTGTTTTATTTTTGCAGCGAAATAGATATTTGAATGGGAGATATTAAATCAGATTTATTTCGTAAACTTAAGAAGGAAAATTGCTTCTGGAGTTACGATGTGTCGAAAATGAAATCCATTTCCGATGAGGCTCTTATTGAGCATGTTCTGATGTATCTTGATATTGATGATATCAATAAACTGTTCGACGTTTACGGCTATAAAAAGGTAAAGCGAGTTTGGTTGGATCGCGTGGCTCATCAGGGCGAGATGTTCCGCCAATTCAATATACTATATGCGTGGTACTACTTTGGCGCTAAGCGACCTGAGGCTTACGTTAAGAGTCTTGAAACGCGTTACTTGAATCGACTAATGTCAGCGTAAAGTATGGAAAAATCAAAATCTTTGGCTCCACATACAGGAAAGGTGTTTGAAACAATTTCAAAATTGGAATGTATCAAACCTTATACTCTTGTTGGTGGTACTGCTCTTTCGTTGCAGATAGAGAAACGCCAGAGTGAGGATCTTGACTTTACGAAATGGATTACGAAGAATGGCGAGAAACATGAGGTGGATTGGCCTGCAATCAAGAAAGAGCTTGAGAGTGTAGGGGAGATTAAAAGTTACGAAATTGGTAGTTTGGAACATGTAACCTTTGATTTTGAGGGTGTGAAATTATCGTTCTATGCTGCTCCTCGAAAGGCTATTCCATCAATGGAGAGAATAAGTTATCTAAATAATCTATATGTAGCTGATATTGCCTCAATTGGCGCGATGAAAATGGAAACGATGTTGAGGCGCTCTAAGTTTAGAGATTATTATGATATCTACTCGATATTGAAAGAGGGAGTTGATATCCAACAGATGATAGATGCAGCTTTGGAACATTCTGACCATAAATTGCGTACTCGTGGTTTGTTGGCAATGCTTACAAATGGTAGTAGATTTATTAAAGATAAAGGTTTCGAAGAATTACAAGCTGTTTATGATGTTTCTGCCAATGATATTCAAGAGTATATAAAGCAGAAACTGCTAGAAAAGAAATAATATTTTTTATCTATATTGTATTGGCTTCAGGCTAAATATTCCCCAAATATACATGCTTGATGCCTTCTTCTTCGGCTACTTGCTTGGCGGCGTAGAGTGTTTGGCGCGGGGTGGGGGGAATATCCTGCATTTTGTAGCGAGGGAAGAAACGGCTGAAGTGCAATGGGGATTCGGATAAGTCGTTGGATTTCAGCCATTTGCACATCTCTCTGATCATCTGCATATCGTCGTTGATGCCTGGAATAACCAAGTTGGTTATCTCTAACCAAACGCCAGCATCGCGCATAGCCCGAATGGTGTTGAGTACTGGTTGTAGATGGCCGCCACTAACACGCTGGTATATCTCGTCGCTAAACGATTTTAAATCTACATTGGCCGCATCGAGGTAGGGGAGCAGATGGCTTAGTGGTTCTTTGCATACATAGCCAGCAGTAACCAAGATGTTCCAAAGTCCGGCTTCGTGGGCTTTGCGGGCTGTATCAGTGATGTATTCGATATAGGTGAGCGGCTCTGTGTAAGTGTATGCGATGCCTGGACAATGATGCTTAAGGCATAGTGAAACCACCTCATCAGGTTGCAGCTGGTAGTAGTTAACATCTTGTGGCGAAACCTGCGATATTTCGTGATTCTGACAGTTTAAGCAACGGAAATTGCAACCTGTACAAGCAATGGAGAGGCATGTGGTGCCTGGATGAAAATGGTAAAGCGGCTTCTTCTCTATCGGATCGATAGCAAGCGAGCAAGGCTTGGCATATACCTCGCTGACGAGCACACCATCCTGATTGCGTCGACTGCGACAGATGCCCGTCTTGCCATCACTTATCTTGCAGTGATGTGGACAAAGATCGCATTCCACTCGTCCGTCCTCTAATCTATGATAATACCTGCACTCCATCAGAAAACTATTGCTTCGTAAACATATAATTCTGCATCGCGCCATCCGTCCCAACCTATGCCTGCCTTATCTTGTGCGCAATGTCCTAAGAACTCCTCTTTGGTCCAGTTCACCTCATCGGCTACCTGTGGTAGGAACGTGCCGCTGCGAAAACCTTTCTTAATATAGATGCCGTGACGATGCAACTGAAACTCGTCGATGCTCTGTATGCGACGCATAGGTGTGAGCACAGAAATCTCGATGTCGATATCAGCAAGTTCGTCGCTGGTTACGGGCATAAATCGTGGGTCTTCGAATGCTGCTGAATAAGCCATCTTGGCTACAATCTCATGCAAGGGATAATCCTCGCCAAAGTGCCCTATACAACCACGCAATCGCCCATATTTGTGAAGCGAAACAAAAGCACCGCACTTCGAATTTAGAATTGATGAGCGGATGGTTTGCTGCGCGATGGGCTTGCCGTCGAGGGAGTCTTTGATGCTTTGAAAAGCGATGCCCTTCAGCGTTTTCTTTTCATCATCAGAAAGGGTAAAACTTGTGTTGTCGCGACGCAGAATGGCAAACGAGTGATAGCCCACCACGCGATTATGATCGTAATCGTCTATATCGCCAGAGTTCTGATACATCAGATGCTTAACATCGTATTGGCCATCCATCATCAACATCAGCGTTACGATGGCAAACTCTCCGCATGCACTTGTAGCTAAGTTGCGTTTGCCGCTATTGGCATTTGCCTCGATGGCGGAAATAAACTCATCCACATTGCCCGTTTCGATGGCTTTTCCTGTTTTGGCATCCACCTCGCAGGCATCTTCGTAAGATGGATAATGCGAGAAATCGCTACTGATTACGAACAGATTATCGTCAGTAAAATAGGGTCTCAGCACATCGGCCATCCGTTTAAGTTTGTAGTAGTCGTTGGTAGAAATGATGATAGGCACTATTGGTGGCACATCGCCTAATCTGCGCTGAAGGAATGGCAGCTGAACCTCCAGACAATGCTCTTGCGCATGAGCCGAACGATGATAGGCAAAAACGCTATCAGCCTTAGTGAGATTGATGGCTGTTTCGTGGTCAACTTTTACATTGCCAAGTGGCGTGGCGTAATAATCGGCCTCAGTGTTTACCGATGCACCATTAAGCCATTCGTGGTGGCTGGGGCCTAACAAGAATATACGTTTGTATTGTTTCTTTGCATCAATCGCCATATAGGCCGATGCTGCCACATTTCCTGAGAAATAGTAACCAGCATGGGGCACAATGAGTGCTGCCAGATTATCGTAAACTTGACTGCTGTTGTGGCGCATCAGCAGACTATCTACCTCATTCTCAAGCTCTTTCGCATCGCCCGTATAAAAGCGGTTGGCTTGTGTGGCTGGTCTAATCGTTCCTGTTATCATGTCGCAAAGATAGCAATAATCTCAATATCATCCTAATATTTTCGCCATTAAATTTGGAACTTCACACTTTTTTATTTACTTTTGCGGACGAACTATAGATGTTAGAGTATGGCACATTTTTATAAAGCGATCGTTGCAATGATGCTGATGGCAACA
>Ga0256405_10002956_pt1 | contig 36805 bp, 42 predicted proteins | sample RumenRJG_02DNA_FD_189096 | JGI IMG/M metagenome (GOLD analysis project Ga0256405, IMG submission 189096) | Bovine rumen microbial communities from Lethbridge, Alberta, Canada - RJG_02 | ecosystem: Host-associated > Mammals > Digestive system > Stomach > Rumen | place: Canada: Alberta...
GGTATAACATGGAAGAGATGCTAACAAATGCCTTTAATACCGGTGATATCAAGATAGTCATAGCGGCTGCAGTCGTCTATGCTATCGTTTATTTGCAGAGAAAAGATACAAAGTCCAAGAGAGACGATGCACAGGAATCCATGGACACAAGAGTCAAACTAATAGAAGCAGAAATTCAAAGATTGAAAGACTTGGATTTGGATGCACGTCTGGCTTCGATACAAACTGATTTACAGTGGATCAAGGAAAAATTGAAAAATGATTAATTCGGCATTTAGTATAGCCTTCAACGGTTCTGCACTTCTCTCTAAACAGAAGGAAATGCTCTGGAATCGTGATATCTTTACTGTTACTACTTCTACAGACGGTCACGGCACAATGACCGCTTCTCCGATGTCTGGTTTCTCTGGAACTCAGGTAATGTTGAGCAATACTCCAAACGCTAATTATGGATTTCAGAGTTATTCTGTGACAGGTGCTACTTTGACAGGCAATAAGTTCAACTTGAATAATGACGTTACTGCAAGGGCTACGTTCAGTGCACAGCCTACCGCTTATCAAGGTGGCTATACTTTACAGACTTATTATAATCCAGTATCAAGTAATCAAGGTTCTACAATGGACGAGAATATGCATTATTCGAGAAACTTTATAATTCCTGTAGGAAATGTAGGTGGTAGTTATACAAGACGTTATCATGTAGCCGGTTTGGCAAATACTCAAGGATATCCGATTTATACCGGAAATGTTAATAACTGCATTGTTCTCGGAAATAACAGAAGATTGTCAGGGCATATAACTGCGAATATTCATTATCCTAGTAATCAAGCAAACCTTATATGTGTTGGGATAGATCCTAACTATACTACTTATTCAGCTGGCACCTATACAAAGAAAATTCCGTCACAATGGGTTTCTGCTAATATAATAAGCACGGCTAGTTGTAATACTTTCGGTCAAGGTGGCTATACAAATCAGAATGTAACGTTCAATATCGATACTTCTAATATTGCTGGAACTTTATTCTTGGCAACAAGCGGAAATAATGCTGGTTCACCTCAAGGCGTATATGTAAATTCTTTTACAGCTAACTTAATAGAAATGGTGGTTTAAGATGAAAGATTTTGTTAATTTTGATAATGAGCTGATTGCATATAACGGTGAATTGATACTTTTTGATGACTATATCAAGAGATTGCACCTTGAGACTAATGGTCATGGTACAATAAGCGCAGCAAAGACTACAGGTATGGAAGGAGAAATTGTAAGGCTATATAATACTGCGGATGAATATTATCGTTTCGATAGCTATAGTGCCAATGGTGGAACTATAACAAGCACTAACTATTTCAAGTTCGGCGAGGCAGATGATCAGACAGCTAAGGCTATATTCAGGCTTAACCAGTATAATATGTCTGGAGATTTATTATCACCTGGAGAGATAGATGTGTCAAAAACTTTTAGGACAGGAAGCAATGGGGGGTATTTCGCTGCAAAATATACAGGTTCTGATATATCTACTGCTTCAGTAACTTCAAGATTCGATTACTCCAGTACGCCAGGTTCTCCAAATTTCTACTTTGCTACGTCCACTGGTCCTAACTTTGCTACGCCATGTAATCTTACGGCTACATTCAGTGCATTCATTTCCCTTTATACCGTACCTGTTAATATGCCCTCAGCGCAACTTGCTATGAACAGGACAGCAATTATAGATACTAAAGAGTTGTCGGTTATTGGTTCTATACCTTGGTCAGAGGTATGGGCTGTTACGTTTACAGCAAATAATGTTACTGGCGTGCCTTATGTAAATATGCTTACCAATTTTAATAATAAATGTAATACAAATGGCTTATCCGGTAACTGGACAGCCCAATATGTATTACCTTAATGGGATAATAAATATATCATGGCAGTAATACAATCAAATAACAGAATTTTGAGAGCTGGTGAAGGCCAGGGCAATACCTACTTCCCAGGCGACTACATCGATATTAACGAAAACAACGTTATCAGCTTTACAGGTGACTTCAGTGGTCTCAGTGCCAAGGTTGATGAATGCTGTTCTGCGGTAAATGAAGAAATAAGCGGAATAAAGGACGATTTATCCGGTCTTTCTAGTCAAATGGAAGATTGTTGTTCCTCGGTTAACCAGAATCTTGACGATTTATGGTCAGCTGTAAACGAGAACAGTGCCAATATTCAGATTAATTCCGTAGATCTTACGCAGCTTTCTAGCATAGTCAATACTAAACTGGATGCTAATGACTTCAATAACTTCCGTTCGGCTTACAATGTAACTATAGACGAGCTCTATAACCATGATAACTACTTGAGCGGTATCATTGATCAGAAACTTGATGCCTCTGCCTATCATGAGTATTCTGCAGGTGACAATATTTCTATTGCTAACTATATAGTTTCAGGTAAGGACTGGACTCCGACTATCGAATCAGCCATGTCTTCTGTAAAGGGTCATGAATATTCTGGTTCTGGTTATATTAGTGTCAATAACGATACAGATATAATTAGCTTGAGTGAAGTTATCGAACCAATTCCATGGATTTCTGGCTGGTCTGAAATGGGTAACGTTACTGCTGAATGGGGCCAATCCTTCAGGGTAGTTTCCAGTCATGACTTAAGCGGCTATAGGAATCATGCCATCGGTGTTAAGGGTTCTTGGATTACACTGCCTACTACTGCCAATATAGCAAGCGCATTGGATAGCAAACTCGATACCAGTTCTTTCAATAGCTTTATTTCTAACGAATATTCTACTGCGAAGAATGATATAATAAATCAGATTTATTCTAAACAGGATAAGTCTGGCATGAGCGCCTATGTTCCGTATAGCGCCATTTCAGGTTCTGACAATATTATAACTGGTATTAACGGCTCTGCACTCAGTGCTGGTTTGACTTATACTGCTGGACCTAATATTGCAATAAACGATAATGAAATTTCAGGTAAAGATTGGACTGATGACATTACTGCAGCTTCCAGTTATGCATATGAACAGGCTACTGCAAGTATACCGAGTGTTCAGGAATATTCAGCTGGTTCCAATATCGATATTACTAACCATGTAATTAGCGGAAAGGACTGGAGTGACGAAATTGCAGCCGCAGCTGGTGGAATTACTTCAGTTCAATCCGCTCTTACAGCTAACTTTGCATTTAGTTCTAATAGTGCTACCTATGATTCTGACGGTAATGTAATTACTGCTACTTACTTATCAAGTATTCCTGAAGGCTATGTTTCCAGTGTAAACAATTTGACACCAACTATTGTTTCTGGTGGAATTAACAGTCATGAAATTAAACTTAGTGGAGCTTGGCCAACTGGTTTACCATTAAGTGGACTTGATCCTATCCAGGTTACGAAGACTGATAATAAGGTAGTCATTAGTATTACAGGTGGTGTAGGAAATACTTATGATGTAAAAGCTGGAAATAATATCAATGTAGCTACAGCCGGTGGAACAGCGTTTACTGTTTCTGGAAAAAGCTGGACAAAGGATATTACTGCAGCTTCTAGCTATGCATATAACCAGGCTACTGCTCATGCTCAGGGTAAAATTTACACAGGTATAGATCCTATCGTTGTAGACAATACCCCGATGACTGGTACAATAAGTGCTTGGGATGCTGTTCTTTCAGCACAATGGCCATTAACAATTGTAACAAGTTATATAGATAATTATGAAACTGATACTATTGTAAACAGTGGTTTGACATTCTCTAATGTTGTTGGCGGTGTCGATGGTTCTATTGCTAGTGCCCATGTCGCACATAAACGTAACAATCAATATACTGAATACTATAGCATTGCATTACGAAATACTGCTGGAAGTACAAATGAATTTACATTAATATCTACTAATACTGCTAAGGGTTGGTTAAGAGCTGATGGCGCTGGTGCTATCATATCTGATACTATAAGAGAATCTAAAATATATAATTATGAATTTACTACTGGTGATTCTACTACGGCACTCCAGATGGCAGCTAGTGGTTATACAGAAGTTCATATAACTACTCCATATCATTATGATGGACCTTCAGGATATTCCGCAACATTAGATAATCAAACATTTGTATTGGGTTCTGGCGCTTATGGTGTATTTGGTTATCAAAATATAGAAGGAACAAAGAAGTGGGTTACATTGAACAGTGGTTATTACGAAATAGGATAATTCATGTACAAGCTCTTAAAGACAAGAAGTAGCGGTTATATACCAGAAGCACACAATGTAAGATTGCATACGCAATCTGGAGCCTGGAATAATATTTCCAAAGTTGGTATTATTAGTCCTACTCCATATTCGTCTTATACTGAACCAATGTCAGAAGATATGATGGTTAATTTCTTGTTTAGTGGTATTGTAAATGATACTTTTGTAATTAGTGCACAACAAAGTGCAGGAACTGATTGGGCGGCTGTACCTTATCAGATATATACTGGTGATAATGTAGAAACTACGACAGGAATTACTAATATAACTGGAACTGCTACGCTTACTGTTAAAGGACCTAATCAGATAATAGCGCCACATTGGCAATATCTGAGAAGAGTTGAATTTCCTGATCCTGTGACTGGAAGAGCAGAAGCAAAAATAAATTGGGGTAATAATGCTACAGTAAAAGTAAATACGGTGGCTGATAACGTATATTGGATAGCGGAAGATGCAACTGCACATACACATCCTTATATAACTGCATTTACACAAGAAGAGTTAGATAATTTATATACTTATGGTTTAGATTTCCCAAATGGTTCCGATAGTAATAATATTTTAATGCAATATAATACTATGCCACAATCATTTACCGTTAATCTAAAACCTACAAATACTGCTAAAACCAATACTGAATTAGATTATAAATTATACACTGGCAACTACTCTGAAATATATCACGGTGAAATACATTATAGTAGAGTAAATGCAAATTGGGGAAATTGGTCAGCATTTACTACTAATTTTTATGATGATCTTCCTAGTCCTAGTGCTTATGGTTTATATAAAGCATCTGGTTGGCCTATGCCTTAGCCACCTCCAGATCTAGGAGAAATACAGATTGGAAGTAAATCATAAATAAGTCATGGCGAATGGTAAACATTCGCTCACGAATGTGCCGTTCTAATGCACACAGGACATGATTATGAAAAAGATTGCGAAAGAAAAAGCGCCTGTGGAGATAAAAGAGGAAACTCCACAGGCTTTAAAATTAAAGGACGATTATAAAGAAGATATCAAAGAGATAAAGGAATTACTGAAGCAGATAGCTATAGCTATCGAGAAACTCAGAATTAATGGAGGATTCTAAAATGGCTGGCGGAACACATATCATCAGAATGAAGAAGCGTCATGCACAGATGAAGTTTCTCTTGGAAAACTTTAAAAAACCGGTCGTCGTTGTTGACGGAATGGGCGATATGGAATATGACGACAAGGGCTACTGTCCTACAGGAATAACCTTTGCACTTATCAATTCAGGTGCTGAAGACAGGATGGTTGGCGAAAAGATTTCTCCTAAGCAGTTTGCTACCTTCATGATGAGAATACAGTCATATTTTCCTAAAAACCTTCAGGTCAGGAAAGACTGCAAGGATATCTGGACATACCATACATTCCACATGAATATAGGTGAAGAGACACAGGAACTCCTCGACGAATGTATCGAATGGTATCACGATATGCGTTCACAGGCTATGAATATGCTATCCTTCAAATACTACACTCAGGGTAAGCTACAGTACATTAATATCTTGAGCAGACGTTGGAAAAATATCTATTCAGAAAAAGTTGAACAAAATATAGTGGCTGATGTCAAACAGGATAATCAAATTAATATCGTCATCGACGATGCGTAAACATTAATTTGCTATATTTGTTAGATTATGATAAATGGACAAAAAGAAATCTGGATAAAAACAGGCAATAATGCCAGGACTAATAAACGAATAATTGCAGTTAGTAACTGTGGTCGTATAATGAGAGCCAATGGTAAAATTGAATTTACAAAATACAGGCAAAATTTAAGCATTAATGGTAAATGTGTTAGAATACATAGGTTATTAGCTGAATTTTTTATTCCAAAAACAGAAAATGATATAATGTTATGTCGTGATACAGTAGATCATATAACTCATACTCCAGAAGGCATGAATGTAAATGATGTTAGAAATTTACGCTGGTGTACACAGAAAGAAAATAGTAATTTTACAGAAGCTAAAATAAATCTAGCAATAACTAAGACTACTTTTTCTTCATTTGATGAACCGTGGAATAAAGGATTATCTACTTCTTATACAGAATTTGGTAAAAAATATGTAGCACATTATAACATATTAGCTACTGACGATTATAATTTGTATCGTAAAGAGAAACGCATTTATATAAAAACAGGTAAGTGTAGTTGGGAATAATATGGACTTTCATTATAAGCTTTTTAAACATCAGAAGGAGTTATTGACCTGTAAGGAGAATCTAGTATATCTCCGTGCAGGTCGATGACTAGTGGTTCAGGTAAATCATATATAGCCAGTCTTATGGCTGTAATTGCATTGTTGCAAGGAAAACGTGTAATATGTCTTGGACAGAACTTCAAGGCTGTTTCTGAAGTTTTAATGCAAGAATGCACAAATAGACTTTATGAAATATTGAAACCAGAAGAATTCCAAATTCATAAGGGCATGATGAAAATAACCTATAAAAAGGGTGTTATATATTTTGCTTCTTATGAAACACCTGATGCTATTCGTGGTTATACTGAAATTTCATTAGCCATACTTGATGAAGCTGCCTTGGCTGATCCAGATATAATGACAATTTTACCGTTCTGTATGAGAGGTAAAGACATTACTCCTAAACTTGTAATGATTAGTACTCCCAGAGGCCAAAACTGGCTGACAAGGTTTGTAAAAGAAAATAATGTTCCTCTCATTACGGCTACTACAAAAGATAATACATTTATTACCGAAGAACAGATTACCTTAATGAGAAAGTCATGTGTTTCTGAAAGTGCATGGCGAAGAGAATATTATGGTGAAGAATGTGAAGATATTGATAATGGCACAATATTCACTAGCGATATGTTTGACAATGCCCCAAAATCTGGAACGACTATTACTATTGGCTGTGACCCGTCGGGATTTGGACACGACCTTAATTCTCTAGTTCTTAGAAAAGGCAATACAATAGAAAAATATCATAAAGTTCAACTTTCTACTGCTAAAGACATGTATTCTGTTATAAAAGGCTGGATTCATGAATATGGAAAGCATAATCTTTCAGCGATTAATATAGATGCGGCTTATGGTAGTGCATTATACGAATTATTAATGGAAACGGATTTAGCTGGCTTTGTAAATCTTGTATCATTTGGTGGTAGTGCAGATGAACCGTCTTATGCTAATAAACGTGCAGAGATCTATATGAAGACAAAACAGTTTATCAATGAGCATGGATTAAATGGAGTAGATGAAGCCGCAGTTAATGAATTTTTATCTACAAAATATATTTTAAACAATAGAGATAAGATTCAATTAATTCCAAAAGATGAGATAAAACAAGCTATTGGTAGATCACCAGATACTGCTGATAGTATTGCATTAACTTTCTTTACTACAGACATGCCTCGTGGTTTAGGTCTTGAACGTAAGGCTAGACAGTCAGTTTACATGGATTGACAAACACTTTTATAAATATAAACAAAGGCAATGGCTCGCCTAAAGTAGCTACAGGAATAAAAATTTATGAATGAAGATGAGATTGATATCAGTGAAAGCCCTGTAACCGAGGCTGAAGGCACAGAGAATTCACAGATTGAGACCCCCGCTGAAGAATCCGCCCAGCAAACGGTTTCCGAAGAAAATAGTGTGGTTGAAAAGGGACAACCGAGAAAGACATACTCCAAGGAAGAACAAGCAGCATATTCTTTCAGAAAACAGCTCGGTAAGCAACGTGCTAAGTATGAAAACCAATATGGCCAGCTTCAGGAACAGTATAATCAACTGTTACAGAGACTGGATAAACTTGAAAATCCCGATAAGTATGCACCGTTGAACAGAGGACAATTCCAGGACGACGATAGCTATATTGATGCCTTGGTACAGCAGAGATTCGATAATATGTGGAATCAGAAGCTCCAAGAATATCAACAGAGATATCAGGAACAAAGTCGTCAGGATCAAGAAGTCCAGGCCTATAAGGCACGTCAGGATGATAATGTCAAGAAACTGTTTAAGACACCTGAAGCGGAAAAACAGTATAAAGACGCTGTAGCAACCGCATTACAGAATGGCTTAGGAGAATTGATTGATTCAGATAAGGACGTGGCGCAGTATATTATGCGTTCTGACCTCGGACCGAAGATTATCTACGAATTTGCCACTAATCCTCAGGAAGTTGAAAAGATGTTCAACGAAGGCGTAACGGAAATGGACAGACAGTTCATGATTAGAGATCTGGAAAACCGTTTACGTAGCGAAGTAAATAAACCAGCAGTACCGGTTATCGGAAAACCCGGAATCGGAGCTGAAACAAAACCCGGTAGCATTTTCGATTCGGACGAATCTATTTTGAACTACCTCAGAACACATTAATTTCATAAAGGAAACAAATTATGGCAGATAAGAATCTCGGAAATGAATTTTCCAACAACCACAAAGTTAAACTCGTCGCTGGCGAAGTTTATGATAACCTTCCGTATTTGAAGAAGGCTAAATCCTACATGTCTCAGGGTGAACTTGAAGGCAAGAAATATGGTAAGACTTACGACATTTATATCACCGATCCGGGTGAAGTCCATGACGGTCTCGAAGCCTCTCCTGATACTGTAACTGAATACACTGTTCCTGTAACTCTTGAAAACAAGAATACCTCCATCGAACTCGATGCATGGAACAAATTAACTGATATTGAATCCTTCACAAACGAAGTTGCTAAGCCACGTGGTATCAAGCTCGCTCGTTCTGTTGAAAAGGACGCTATCGAAAAGACCATTAACAAGTCCTTCCAGGTAGTTGTCGGTTCCGCAAACTTCAAGACTTTGACAGATATGTCTAAGGCTCTTGACGAAGTTTCTGTTGCCGGTACTAAGGTCTCCTTCGTTAAGCCGACTATCGCAGGTACAATCGCTAACGGTGGTCTCGCAAACTTTATCCCGTCTGAAATACAGTCCAAGATTTATAAGGACGCTTACCTCGGTCAGTATGCTGGTGCTTCTGTTATCGAAGATAACTTAATGCCGGTCGTTACTATCGCTGGTACTGAAACTGCTTCCGTAGCTGTTGCAAACGTTTCTGGTATCGGTGCTGAATCCGCTACTGTCGTTGGTTATAACGTTACTGGTTTCACTGGCGCTGCTAATACTCCGTATAAGCTCGAAGGTGTTAAGATTGTCGGTGTTGACGGTATGGAAACCGATCAGGACTTCTATGTCATTACTGATAAGGATGGCAAGATTCCTCAGGTTCGTCTCGCTGTCAAGGGCCACAACGTTAACAATGCTAACGGTTGGGTAGAAACTGGCTCCTTCACTCCGTCTGCAACTCTCGGTGTAGAATCCGGTAAGTATGCTCTCGGTCAGTGCAGAACTGAAGACGCTGTTGGTTTCGATAAGTATACATTCGCAGACCTCCCGGGTTCTGAAAATGCTACTGAAACTGTTAACAACGTTACAATGAAGATGAGCACCTACGGTGACGGTAAGTACATGACTACCCTCACTCGTCTTGACCTCCCGTATGCTGTTACTCTCCCTGAACCGAGAAATGCAGTTGTTGGCTACTTCAAGATTGGCTAATCTAAATTGAAATAACATTATAAAAGGCTCGAGGAAGTTCCTCGGCCTTTTTTATAATGACCAATCACTATCTAGTTCTTTTTCTATAGAATAACTAAACATAGAATAATCATAATATCCTAATGTTTTTCCATTAATTCCTTTACCGCATGAAATAACTAAATTTATAGGTATTTTTTTACCATCTTTTGCCATTATTTCAAAATTCATTTCTTTGATATCTTTATAATACATATCATTTATGAAATCAATTTCTAACTTATTTTTACAGTTATGTCTACCAAAAGTTTTAATTATTTTACCGGTAGTTCTATTATAGACATTAATAATTGTGTCACAAAATCCTAAACTACAGAGAATCGTAATAAGAACAATAATCTTTTTCATTGTTTATCTCCTTTTTATTTTAATTACACTTTGTAAATTGATTTACATGTTTAATTGGATTCATTCCAGTTTTATCATAACAAAAACCATCAAATTCACTAGATGGTTTATCAACATATTCAACTAATGAACCATCTGTACTACCTGTCATTTTTCCTTTAAACAATAATGTTCCTTCACATGCTCTCCATACAATTATTTCGTTTGTATCTTCATTGTAATCATAGTCATTATATGTTTTTCCGTTAATTTTATTACCACATGATTCGGATGCACCCGCCACTAAAGCCCACTGTCTGTCTTTAAATTCTTTATTAGGTTTATAATAAATTACTCCATTAGCAATAACATAATTATTTTCTGCAAAAATAAAACCACAGAAAATTGTGATAAGAATGATAATCTTTTTCATAGTTGTCTCCTTGTTTACATGTATAATATAGGTTATTTTTGATAGAATTTAAACATGAAATAAAGGTATAATTTTCTTCAGTTATCTACCAATAAGCCTAAGAAGTTCTTTTTGAAACCTAATTTCATCGTCAAATGAAGATTCAAAGTTTTTTACAACATTTTTTGTTCTAGAATCAATAGCTGTAATACTTTTTTCATAATATAGACAATCACCAGTAATAAAATGCGGATTCCAAATAAAACATGAGTTAGAAATAAATGCTTTACAAAAAACTTGCTTCAGATAATATAAGGGATAAATAATAGGCATAGTAGGGAGTAAGAAAATAATACGTGCAATTAATGGAATAATACCATAATTTTTGCAATGAATATTACCACCATTCCAACCAATAATAGCACAACTAAAATAAGTTCCAATACATAGAATTATTAAAAAAATGTCTATTAAATATTCATTTGCTGCAATGTATGGAATTACCGTATAGAATATGAATGAAAATACAAAATAAGTTGCAATTAATACAGGAGTTCCAAAAAATATAATTTTACCAAATGAATTAAATTTTTCCCAACATGTTTTTAGAAATTCGTATAATATAACAAATAATGAAATAATACCGGCAAATATTTGTATACCTACAATATATAAAATTACTAATCCAATAATAGAAAGAACAAGATTGATAAGTTCCATAGTTTTTATCTCCTTTTTGATTGATTTACATGTATAATATAGGTTATTCCTAGTCTTTTTTAAACTAAAACCGTATTAAAAATTCCATTCAGTTTACCCAAATAAATAAATATAGTAATAATAGTATGGGGTTTAGATGATCACCGTAAATAATCTTATAAATCAAGCATTTCAACGTTGTTCTTTGGTCGGTGATGGCCAGACAGCAACAGGTACACAGGCCATGGCTGCTCTTAATGACTTAGAAAGTGTCATTGCTGAGCTTAACGGCCAGAACCTTATCCTTTCTGATGTAGAAACGGCTAACGTTTTTAAGTCAGGTAAAATAAAGATAATGGAAGAACTTCCTGAAGGTTGGGAAGAAGTAGACGAACTTCCTGCAGCTTCGGCTCAGTTGGTCGGAAAGGTCAGAAAGTATGGCAACAGGGTATATGGTTGTGAAGCAGTTCCTGGCACATATACATTCGAATGGAACGAAAGAAAAGATATCGAATGGCCAGACCTTATTATCAAGCCTCTCATTAACCGTGTAGTTACATTGTCAAGAAAGCTCGGTTTAAGATATATCCAGCTTTTCCCGGCAGAAAAACAGGTATTGGACTCCCATACCAAGTTAAGCCTTCCTACATTCTTTACTTGTGAAACTTATCTAGAAACAGTAAAGGTCGAAAATATTTCCTATACATACGAAGTTTTTGAAATCGAGACTGATTCTATTCAGCCACTCGAATACAGAATAACCTACTTGAAGGGCATTCCTCAATATAAGATTAACGATAGACTATATTTCAGTGAAAGGATTATTTCTATCCTTGAAGACGGTCTCTGTGCAAAACTCTGTTTACGTTATAAGCTCACAGATATCAAGCCGCTGTTTGACGAAGAATTCGCAAATGCAGTAAGGTTGTTAAAGCGTGCTAACCAGAGTAATAGACCTATGACATATGAAAATATCGGCGGTAGCTATCTTGACAGTTACTATGACGGTTTATGCCCACGTTCTTGGTAAGGAATTTTAGATGAGCAAGAATATAACTTACAGTTTTGTCGGTTCTTCAGCCAAGACAAAGAACCCGAATATCCAGGGTGCGGCCATCAGCCGTAACATGTATTCCGGTTTTAACGGTTCGAAAGACGACGCAAGAAGATTTATGCAGAGCTGCCCTGGCATCAAGTACTTGATGACCTTGGGTTCTGAAGGAAGTATCGATGGCATGTATGTGCCTTCAACCGGTCTTTCTTCAACCAATTATACTCCTGACCTTTTCGTTGCATACGGCGGTAAGGTTTACAGGATTAACAATGCCTATGAGACAGTAGAGATAGGAAACTATGTTTCTGGAAATACTGTAATATTCGCAGAATCAGGCGGTGAACGTGCTATCCTAATGTGGGTAGACGGTGTTTCTATCTATGGCTATAACTTAAAGGACGGAACTACCGTAAACATTGCATTACCTAAGAGAATCACCGAGAATGTCTATATCAGACCTACACATATCGCAGTCGTGTCTGGTTCAATCGTGGTCAACGATTTGGGTTCAGGGTATGTTTACTACTCAGTTCCATATCCGTTGTCCCAGGAACGTCGTAACGTGTTCAATATCGTGAATGGACAGGTTCAATACAAGAGTGACAATATAACTGTAGAGACTAGGGAAGTAGATTCAGGTGAATATTGCTTCCTTGACGATTATGGCGTCCAACAGTATTTCAATGCAGAATCCTCTTCCGACAAGGTTACAGCAGTTTATTCAGTAGGTGCATTGCTTACACTTTACGGTCCTAGCTCAATCGAATTCTGGCAGAGAGGTGACGCTGAATCTTACCAGACTTGGCAAAGAACTTCTTACACAATCAACAAGGAACAGGGCCTTGAAGCTAGATATTCTCTTGCTTCTGTTAACCAGACACAGTTCTGTATAGGAACAGGTAAGGCCAATGCAAAGTGTGTCCTTATGATTGAAGGCACCAAGGTCACGAAGATTTCTGAAGAATGGCTAGACAGGATTCTTAACGACAACAATATACAGAATACAAGAGGCTGGACATATTCAAAGAATAACCATAGTTTCTATATCTTTACGGTAGGAAACGAGACATACTGTTACGATACAATGACAGGTGAATGGCATATAAGAAGTTCTAGAAACTACTACAATTCTAAGAATAAGCCGTATATGCCGTTATATGCCACATGGTTCACCAACAAGATTATTACTGGCTGTTGTGAAAACGGTAATATCTATGTCCTTGACGAGAACTATTACAGGGAAGATTTCGATTCAGAACATTCTCTCCCATTATACCGTGTAAGGCAGACCCCGGTTATTACAGCCGACTACAAGCCGTTCGTATTATATGAACTGGCATTGGAAGTAAACTCTGGTGCAATCGAGAATTACGGTCAGTTGTCTAAGGCACTCTTACAGGTTTCTAATGACGGTGGCTATACATTCGGTAACGTTATCGATGCATCTCTTGGTGAAAAAGGTCAGTATTTCGCAAGACTTAGATGGCTCAATATGGGCATGGTAAGACAATGCGTATTGAAGGTAATGTTCTCTGAAGATTCTGATTTCGTTATTTCCGACGCCACATTGAGATTCAATATCCTGGAGACTTCTGTATGATTATAAACGATTTCAGTAAGATTCAGGATATTCTCCAGGCCGTTAAGGGCACATGGAACATTACGAAAGATGACAACTGGCGTTGCCTTGAAATGGGTGAATTGAAGATTTACCGTAAGCTATGCAATGCCGGTGATAACGTTCTTCCAAAGACTTTCATAAACCAGAGAAAGGATATTACTCCGTATCTGGTTTTTTACAAGAAAAATTTAACTGGCGGTATTATAGGCCTGCAGGACCAGTATATAACACTTGAACAAAACGGCCTAGTTATTATAATTCAGTCTTAAAATAAATATATCAGGAGACACAATAAAATGGGATTCACAGATTTTGTATCAAATGTTTTTGATCCGGGTGACCTCTTAGGCTATCGCGGTAATAAGACCGTAGGCCAGGCAAATAATGCTTTGGATCAGGCTTATGCAGCTGCTGAAAATGCTGCAAACAAGAACGAAGGACTTTATCGTCAATATCTCGATAAGGTCAACAATGCATACGGTGGAGAAGCCGCAAAATACGGTGACAGGGTTCAGGACTTAGAAAACCTTACGCCTTATGATGCAGGCCAGTTCGACGATAGCGTTTATAACAAGTCTATCGAGGATTTCTATTCCAAGGCTGCTAACCAGAGAGTAAACCAGGCTACTAACGCAATTACTAACTCTCGTGCCAATGCAGGTAACATGTTCAGTTCTGACTATGCAAATGCACTTGCGGCTAAGCAACAGGCTCTTGCTTCAGAAGAATGGGATAAGGCATTCGACAGATACCAGCAGGATAGAAGCCGTGCATTGAATGAATTCAGTACTAATGCAAATATTGGTCAACAGACTTACAGCAACATGTATAACAAGAACAAGGATTTGCTTGGTTTAAGTCAGAATGCACAGGATAATACAATCAATGCATTCGGATCCTATACTCAGGGCCTTGCAAACAACAATTCCATGTTGGCACAGAATCAGGCTAATATCGCACAGGGCAAGGCTGCAAACGCCATGACTCAGAACAAATCACTTTTAGGTAAAATTTTCGGTTAAGGAGACAAACATGATTCCATTCATTATGGCTGCATTATCTATGGCTCAACAGAAAGGACAGGCGGAAAATCAGGCTCTTCAAAATCAGGCCAATGCACTTCGTCAGAATCAACTTCAAATGCCACAGCAACAGATTCCTACAATCAATTCCGTATTCGGCAATCAAGGAGTTTAAATGGGTTTAGGCGGATGGTTCAAGGGCATGCTGGCCCGTGTTTTCGGTCCAAGTCAGTCTAGCACGGCTGGCTTGCCTTCCATTATTGGTGAAAAGGCGGACGATGGCTTCAACTATCCTATTATCTTTGTTCCAGGCCCGCCTAACCATAATGCTTCACGTAACAGAAGCGTAAACGACGCAGCATTGCCTTTCACTCCTGAAGAATATAAAAAATTACGTGACAATATAGAATCACGTTCTGATATTAATCCTTATGTAAAACAGGAAATGTTCAGGGAAGTAATTAAGTCAAATCCTAAATGGGTTCCTAATGTAAACAATCAGCCTAAAGAAGCATTGAAACCTTCTTCTTCCGCTATCAGAAGTTTACGTATTACGCCTGATAACAAGATTAAGATTCAGTTTGCAACAGGTTCCAAGGAATATACTTATACTGGCGGTAATACAGTAAGAGAAGCTGCTCAATCTGTTTTGGATTTAATTAACAGTAACAGTATAGGGCAGGCACTTAACAGAAAAACAGCCGGTAGTTGGGCTCAAAGACACTATGACGCAGGTGCTGCAGGTTAATAAATATTAAGAGGTTTATAATGGCTTTAACGAATAACTTTTTACCACAAACAAGCTTAGTGTTTAGCACAAGAGACTTTGTGCCGCAAATTGATGCTATACAAAAGTCTGACACTGCAGGCTTACAGAATGCGTTTAAGTTCGGCACTCAGCTTGTCGATTTCTTACAGAGCAATAAACAGGCTGACTTGATGGAAAAAGATACAGCTGACAGAAAGGCTCTTGAAGATTCTATCGCAGCTGATACACAGCAACTTGCTGAATTGAAGAAACAGCTCGCCGTTTTAAAGGGAGGTGTCTAATGGCTTTTAATTGGAGACCTAGTAAAATCAATACACAGTTAAAAGGACTTCCTCAGAATGAAGATCCATTTGATTATATCTCTAAGGCTATACAACGTGAAGATATGGCCGGTTATAGACCTTCTCAGAATGTAGGACCGATTAATTATCAGCATGGTGGTAATGCACCAATTAATTATGACGGTTATTCTCCAACGACATCTATGACTGAAGAAGAAATAGCTAATAATGCTATTAACAATAATGTTAACACTAGACAGTTCGGTAATGCGGGTGATATGGCTAACTGGATTCAACAGGGTGGTACTCCACAAGCAGATGCCGCAGCTGTACAAGCTCAAGCTGAACAACAGGCTGCTATGGCTAAACAGAAGCAGATTGCCGATATTCAGTCACAAATTTCTGTATTGGAAAAACGTATAGCTGACAATAAAGCTAAGTTAAGTAATTGGACCGGTAATGTTGATAAGATTGCAGCTATCGAAGCTCGTAAGATTAATGTCAACGATCCTACTTCTATCTGGAGATGGAAAGAAGACAGAGACAATGCTAGACGTATAGCTAATGAACAGAATAAACCAAACAATTCTGCTAGAGCTAATGCACTTATAGAAGCTAATAATATCCTTGATAGCATGATTATTAATGATAGTCTTGATACACCTACTAAGAATGCTATGCTTTCTAAACTTGCTGATGTAAAGACCAATCTTGAAAAGAATGGACTTCCTACAAAGGATGTGGATAAAAAGATTGAACAACTTAAAGGCAATGGTGAACAGACTACACGTGAAGAAGCTACAACTGACTTTGAAACGTTACTGAATAATCCTAACCTTTCTGTTGAACTTTTAGATAAGTTCGAAGCTTCTAATCCTAACCTTTCAAGAGCTGACTGGGGTAAGCTTGATAACAAGCGTGCAGAGTTAACAAATAAGGCTAATAAGAAAGCTGAAAACGAAGCTAAAGCTAAAGAAAGAGAAACTAAAATATTAAGTTTGGATCCTAATAGCGTAACTTCAGATGAAATTTCCTTTATGTTAAAACGCGGCTTAAAGCGTGTAACTGGAGACAAATTGTCAGATACAAAATGGGTAAAGGTTAAATAATGGATAGACGTCAAGAAATAGTAGATTGGCTTAGAGCTCATGGAAATCCTAGAGCTGAATCTTTACTTAATTCATTGAATCAAATGAATCTCGATGAATGGGAACAAAAAAATCGTAAAGATTTACGTAAGTTAGAAGGCTATGCAGACTTAGAAAAGTCTACAGTTTCTCTTCGTGACCGTGCTAGAGGTGAATTTGATAACTATGTAGATAATCCTGAATGGTATATCAAAGGTAAAGCTGCAAAGCTCGGCGTCAATGTCGAAGACTTAAAGAAAACACTTGGTGAACTTCAGAAAGAAAAGGAATATTTTGAAGGTCGTGAACGTCGTAAGAAAGAAGTAAAAGACGATTTCAAATGGAATTTTGCTTCTGAATGGGCTAAGCAACGTTATATTGATACTCCTGAAAAATCTTACTGGAATAATCCAGAATTATCAGTAGAGCATATTCCAGATATTGCTGATGCTGCTGCTGGTTTTGCTGCAGGTATGGCTGATTTCCTTCCTGGTATAGGCGGAACTTTTGCTGGTCCTGTTATTCGTGCTGGAAGAAATGCAGCTCAAGGTCAAAATTTTGGTGACGTAATGACAAACTTTGCTGCAGATGCTGGTGTTAATGCAGGTGTAGATTATTTGCCAACTATGATTCTTAATAGAGCTCGTAAAATAGCAAAGAAAGGTGCTACACAAGTTGAAAAATATGCTTCTTTAGGAAATGATATTGACAATTCACAAAAAACTTTAAATGCTGCACGTGAAATATTCAAGAATACTGATGCTAAAAAACTTAGTGAATTGGATCCAGTTGAAATTAGTAAGTTTAAAGCAAATATTGACGCCTTACCAGATAGTCCAGCAAAGAGAGATATCTTAAATTTTGTAAATCAAAAACCTACAGAAGCATTAGAAACTGCTGAAATGTATACTGATCTTGCAGAACACCAGATAAAGCAAGCTAAAAATATTCCAGACAAGAAGTTCAATCCATATGATAATCAAGGACAACTTAAACAAGAAGGTCTTTGGGATTCTGAATTAGGTAAAACTATTCTTAATAAGAAATCTTTAGGTCAAGGTATGTCTAAAGGTGCTAAAATCGGTGCTAAGGCATATCAAGTTGTAACTAAAGTCGGTCCTGGATTAGTAAAAACTTCAGATACTATTGCAGGTAAAAGGCAACCAGTTAAAAAAGATCAAGACAGAGCTGCTATTGACTGGTATAAAGAAAACTATGCGCGTGATTGGGACATGAAATTCGAACCACATGGTCGCGAAGATGAACCTATTATGAAAGCCTATAAAGAATATCTAAAAGAAAAAGAAATGAATAGACAGACACCTAGAATTGAGGATATATTCCAATAGGAGGCTTTATGTGTGGCGATAAAAAGAGAAATCCACCTAAAATAAAAGATGTTTTTGGTGAAAAGAAATAATAAAAAGCAAGGAGTCAATCCTTGCTTTTATTATTATTTTCATATTTTAGTTAATTCTTCATTCCATTAGCACAAATGATAAGAATTAACATAATGCCCATTATAATAAAATCTCCCGTTGTCATATTGACTCCTTATTGTTATGAACATAATATAGTAATAAAGAGTGACCTTGGAAACTGCAAAACGGTAAAAAGATTTCCTCAGTCACCCTTTACACAATAATGAATTACATTTCAGTTACATCAAGTCTGTTAATGTTAACATATACATTGTATAATGTCTTACCAGTATTAATTGAACAAATATCAAATTGTCCACCACAACCATCATTATGGAAATAAACATTCATAATCATGAAAGGTTCACCAACAGTCTTTGTATAATTAGTTGTGGTCAGTTTATTCAATAAACGTGTCAATACATCACAACTAGAATGCTTATGACCGAATTCTTCATAATGCTTAAAGATCTTCTTAAGGTTATTATTCATTGTTTGTTTCCTTATGCATTTTTACCAAATTTAATCCATTCTTCATCAGATACACGACCAGCTTGATATGCTTCACGTATTTCACAGAATACTTGGCATGCAGCAGCACAAGCAAGAGAATTAATAGCTTCATACTTAGGATAGTTACTTTCACCGTATTTTCTGCATGCAAACTTTGTATCTTCTACAATACGATTAAGTGTAGACAACTTTACTTTGCAATTCTTACCGAATTCAATAAGCATTCTGTCCTTTGCCCAATCAGAAGATTCATCATTCTTTGCAGACATATATTGCTTAAGGAAGTTATTATCAATCTGAAGGTCACTGAGAAGCTTAGTAAATTTAGTCATTATTTATTTCCTTATCTTTATGACCCTAATATAGAAAAACCACTGACAATCGTCAATGGTTTCTAAATCGATTTATTTTCTCAGTTAACCGATTGTTCCTTACCTACAAGTCTTTCGAAATAGTCCCTTGCAAGGCAGTTTATACATTTGAACTCTCCGTCTACAATTTTGTATATTCCTCTTCTCCATTCATGACAAGTATCACACCTGTCATTATATGTAGCTATTTCGAATGATTTTATCCTATCTATGAATTCTTTAGTCTTGTCCAAAGAATCACTGAATCTAATCTCGTCCATCTTTACCCATTTTGTAAATCGTTCATTTCAAACATTTCTACAAGTCTTTTCTTTTCATCGTGAGAAAGCGGTCTAGTGCTCATGTCAGGGAATAGAATTGCAGCTTTTTCTTCAGGACTCATTATATACCATTCATCTTCAGGGATTATTGGATTGTTTGTCATCTTTGTCCCCCTTCTTGAATAAGTTAGCTACTAACATGATAGCTTCTACTATCAGGAATCCCAAGTCTATTTTATCTCGTGTCTTCATAATTACTCCTTATACGAAATTTTGATTAGGATAAGTTAATGCTGTTAACCATTTCTGAACATGATCATTGCTTTCAAGCCATTCACCATTATTATTAATCCATTTGTATTGGTAATCTAATATTTCTTTCCAATGTTCTTTTACATTCTTGAAAACTTTATCAAGTTCTTCAATAGTAGGCTCTGGTGAAACTTTGCAAAGTGGGTGAATGCAATTATATGGCGAATCTTCAAAATCTGTTCCTATAAGTATTGCACCAGCTGCACATGCTTCTGTAAACTTTAATCTACTTTTACATCTATTAAATACATTGTCTTTCAACGGTGCTATTACAATATCAGGTCTTATTCTGTTATATTCAGATATATACATATCAGTGCTTTTCCACGGATGCATAGTTATTCTATCGGCAATTTTGCTAAGAAAATAAGGAATGTCTGCAAAGAAATGTAAATCCATATCATTAGCGTTTTTTACAATCCACTCTGGCCATTGTCCACAATAATCACCACGCAATGCAGTAACGCCCGCCGGAAATTGTGGTGACAAAGGCTGAGGGCTTCTATAGTGTTGCATTGCCCCAGCACTTAATATAACAGGTTTTTCTCTAAAGAAATCCTTTCTTTCACGACCCCATAAAGAACGTGAACAAACATTTGGAATAGTTACAGTATTCCAGTAATTGAATTTTTCATGTAAAATTTTAGCAAGATAATCTGTAGCTGTTATCATCCTGTCTATACATTGTAGATTTTCAGTAGATACTTTGTCTATCATATCAAAATTACGCGGTTGAAGTGATGCCATATTGTAATCAGGAATATTCTCTCCTTTATATGTAGTAAAATTATCATCTACTTCGCCTACTATAGAATAACCAAATTTTGGCTGCAATTCCTTATAATGTTTCAGCCATGGCATTGGTGAAAAAGGTCTTTGTATTAATATACATCTGCACATCTGCAACAAATTTGTATCGAATAATGGTATTGGCGACATTATTAATTTTACACCGAATGCATTACTATTCTGATTAATATAGTTTACATTATGCTGCACTCTTAATACACCACAACCACCATTAGTCCATTCTGGCGATATGCATAAAATTATATCCTTATTCATTTTCTAAACTCCTTTTATGCCACTTTGTTTCTGCTGGGTATTTAGTAGACTTGCTGTAATCTTTATTATGCTCTTCAGATGTTAAAAATATTAATGCTTCTGGATTTACTTTATAATACATGTTTTTCTTCATTAATGTTGCTTTTGACCAATAATTTTCTAATCTATGATGACAATGCCAACCTTCAAAATTATTAGCTTTAGCAAGTTCAAAATTTTCAACTAATTCTATATTATCACAATATACATGTAATTTATCTATTTTGACTACCAATCTAAATTTTTCATCAGTAAGCATACGATTTCTACAATATTCTGTATGATGCTTTCTAACTTTTTCTTTATTATCAACAAGATATTGCTTTCTGTATTCTTTTAAATGAGCTTTGTATTCTTCATCTTCAGAATATCTTTTTTTATTATATGCTCTACATTTTCTTCTATATTCACGATACCATTCTTCACCGTAACGTTCAATATATTCTGCTTTCGTCATTAAAATGCACCTTCTGTCTTAATTAACTGAGCTGGGAATACTGGTGCCTGCATTGCAATGTTTTTCCAGTATAGAGTAGCTAATCTTTCTGCCAAGAAACTGAGTATTCTTACCTGATATTCAGGTCTGTTGTCACGACCCTTGTTCTCTCGCACATAATCGCCTTCTGTGACCCTTTTCATCATGTCGTCGTATGTTTTACAACCCATTAATTCCATCGTCTTAGAGAGCACCGTATGCAAGAAATTGAAGTAGTCCCTGAACTGTCCTTCTGGCATGATTCCTATGATATACGGAATAAGCATATTCCCGTTCAATACCTGTTCGAAAGAGCCTACCAATGTAGGGTACATTTCTTTCAATGCCTGACCGCATACCTTCAAATCCTCGATATTGTGGTAGTAGTCGTAATGCTGTGCCAATGTGCACTGCATGAATATAGGCTGTGCTACGTAGATTCTCCTGTAACAGTCGTCGTCGAAACGTCTACGGTAATGGTTAAGGTATAGCCAGTGTTCGTTAGGATCCCTTGTGCCAGCTTTTACTTCCTCAGTATATTGTGCAAGCTTGTCGTCTACAATCTTCATTCCAGCTATTTCAGACCAGATCCTATGGTCCAGGGTAGAAGTTGTATTATCGATAATATCATAGTCTTCAACTGGCGCCATAGCTTTGTGGGTAAAAATAATTTTCCAGTCATTAGCCATTGGAACCTCCCTTTTCCTTGATAAGTTCCCTTATGACATCCATACACTTCTTGAGCTTAGGCAGTCTTTCCTCTACCCCGCACTGTTCTGCAATGAGGCAACTGTTCAAGTGCTTGTTAAACAACTGTTCAAGTTCCTCTACTGACTTCTTGCTAAGTCTGTATCTATAATTATAGTCGTTCCACTTTTCCTTGTTTCTCTTATACCATGACCTGTGGATAATCTTCTGGTATTCGCGGTAATCGTCGTCACTCTTCAACTGTTCTATGCCAGTCATAGTCTTTCCTTCTTCTCTTCTTTTTGCCCATTGCATCTTGGCCATGCGTTTTCTCTTAGGTTTCTTCCAGAGATTCTTCTGTATTTCTGAAATTTTCTTTCTCTGCTGTTCGTTCATGTGAAGCTGAATATGGTCAGACTCCTTCATGAATATCAGTTCGTCGGCTGGAACCTTGAAATAACGGCCAAGTTTTATAAGTTCGTCCTTCGTATAGAGAACGTTACCGTCTTCGTCAAGCTCGAGCCTGTGATGGCATACCCACATGTTCTCAGTGTCTGCATTAGCCACTTCGTAATTTTCTATATTCTTGAAGTCTTCACATATAACTTCGATGTTCTTTCTAATCATAGTTACCTCTATTGTTTTTGCTATATATTTTATATATGATTTTTGTTTATAATTTTTCGCTATAATCTTGCAATTCTATTCGTCTGTCGTACCGTAGCCTTCCGTGTCCATGCCCTTGAACATTGAAACTAGGACCTTGTCTTCAAGCTGTGACTCCAGGACTATGGCACCGTCGAGATAGTCCTTGGCACGCTTCTTCAACGTAAGGTTTATGGAATTGGTTATTATTTCTGTGATATATGCAAATGCCGATGTATTCTTGCGCCAGTCATAACGATTGATATACCTCATGAACATAACCAATGCATCCTGTCTCATGTCGGGATCGTCGAAAATCTTATATGACGCCATTCTACCGTCTATAATCTCGTAAATCTTAGGTAATAGTTTGGCACATACAGACTCGTATTTATCGAAAGGCCTTTTAGAATTATAAAGTTTTCTCCTGAACTCTATGAAATCCTTGACATCTTCGGCCTTGTCAGCCTTTTTCTGACACTTCTTTGTCATAGTGCCCTCGTATTTGTCGAGCCATTCTCCGTTATCGTTTGGGTTTGACTCGATATATTCTTTAACCAGCTGCGCCAGTTCTGAGTTGTCTACATAATTAACAGTGTTTTTTCTAGCCATAAAGTAAATATAGTAATATTTTGCTATAATGTAAACTAAAAATTACAAATTTTGATTATTCTTCCGGGTTTACAAACATTACGACTTTTACTATATTTTACCTCGTAAATAAAATGACAGTCGACGTACACTACTTTTAATCGATAGTCAAATATTGTAGATTTCCTATATTCCTTAAATTATCTATCTCCTATAGATTGGGGTCCTCGGTGTAGTAGTGTGCGCCGGGGATCTTTTTTGAACATGAACTACATATACGGAAGTAATAAGTTAGCAGTAAAATCGATATTGAAGGATGAATACGCCGATGAAGAAATGGATAAGTTCGTCGGTGCGTATGAACCTCATGTATGGCTTCCGAAGAATCGTGCTATTATGGATGTATACTTGAGTCACCAGAATATAGACTTGAAGTATATAGACCTGTTTATAGATAGAATCGTCATATCTTGTCTTATAACTCACTATAACCTGATTAATTTCGGAAAGTATAAGTTAGATAGGATTGACATAAAAAAGGTCCTGGAAGACCTAGAAACGATGTTATTCAGTCATATAAACTGTATCTACGGTAACGGAACGTCTGACCCTGATATAATCAAGGCATACAAGCATTGCAACAATATAAAGAAAAACTTTTTCAAAGTCTATATAAGTATCTATCACAAGTTTACTGAACATTGGAATAATGGAAAACCAGACAACATAATAACTGAACTGTTCCCAGAAGGCTATTTTTACAGAAAACGTGCAAAAAGACACGAAAAATCAGGAAGTAAGAGAACTGACTGGTCATGGCTTGACGACAGTAACAACGAAGAAATTGCACGTGAAATAATCAGAAGAAATATAAAGTTCGAAAGAACTACAGAAAAGGCTTTCCAGAAACGTCAACTGTCTATAAAGGACATAAAGAAAGAAATAACCAGAATTAACGAGGAAGATATACCTTTTGTCTATGACTGTGCAATATCAAATTGGTTTAATTCTATGACTGCTGAACAGAAAACCTTTATTATCAACTCCATCAATAATGTAATGAACAAGATAATGTCAAAAGATGACTTCAGAAGGATAGCATTTGCTTACGGTTACAAGGAAGAATGGTTTAATTTCTTTAACTGTGTCAATTTAAAACCTATTCAAACGTTGATAAAAGAGGCTTCGCCTCATGGCAACTAATAGGGAAACGCCCTATTAACTGTAATATTATTAAAGACATGAAGAATATTAATATACCAATACGGGGTATTCTCTAAATTTGAACGTTAGATAGAAATTGTCAGAGTTTAATAAAAAATGTTTACAAACACATAAAAAATTACTATATTATATCACGTTGAAGATAACAAGTATGTCCACGTTAAAGGTAATAATCGGTCATGTCGAGTATGACAGAAAGACACGTTCAAGGAAGATAGAAATTATCTCGGAGTCAGAAAGAGACTACAGGGAACGTGCCAGAAAGGAACTGGACAGGAAAATACGTGCCAAAAGGAACCAAAAACCTAAGAAACTCAGAAAATCAAAGATGCACGGCAGTTACCTAAAGAAAGTTTACGGTCGTTAGTTCTTCATAAATACTAATGAAAACTGGTGTACCGGCAGTCCATATAATATATCACTTCACAATTTCCATCAATCCTTTTGTTAAAAACAGTTATGTGGATGCGCCGGTACAACTGAATTTATTGTTTCATATTAGTTAACCTCCTAGTTGTTTAGGCCCTGGATGAAAGTCCAGGGTCTTTTCCGTTATATCCTGAACCGTAATAAATAATATCGAATAGGTTTGTTCATGATGAACAGTAATGTCCTAATAGGTATCAAATGGATATAAATTTTAGTCAGAATAAAGACGTTATCAAGGAATTCAAGGACTTCCAGAAGCGTTCTAGAAAGAAATACAAGTCATTAATCAACCGTATAAAGGATGAAAGGAAATATCTCTCCGGCGATCAGTACTCCAAGGAAGATATAGACCTCCTCGGTAAAGACAGAACTTCCAACAAGCTCAATGTAGTAAAGAACGTAATAAGAACGATATCTAATACATATCGTGAAACTACGTATAGATGGAAAGTTACAGATGTGGCTACTAATAAGGACAGTGCCACGCTCAACCAGTTCGGCCTTAACTTTCTACAGGATCCGGATAACGACACCGCTGTAGTAGAGGCACTGGAATCCGCTGTGGCATTCGGTCTAGGCGTGCTGGTTCTATCTACCGACCTCAGCATAGACGGAAGCCCGGAACCTGTATTATACTGTCTAAAAGAACTTTCTAACGTCTATCTCGACCCGGATATATCCAAGACCAACGGTGCAGACGCAACCGCAGCGGCTATCGTAGAACTCAAGTCAAAGAAATGGGTAGAATCAAACTACGGTATAGAAATCTCCATGATAGATACTCCAAACGTAGATATCGACGAGGAATATGACCGTAAGGAATATATGCCTTTAGTAACCTACTGGACCAAGGAAAACGGCCAGGTTACATGCTACAGGATGTTAGGTAACGATATTATAGAGGCCGTACCGCTTCCTATGACTTATATTCCTGTTGTGCCTGTTTTCGGCGAGAAAGGATATATTGACGACGATTCGACCTGGATTGGCATAGTAAATCAGATGAAAGGTGTGCAAAAGCTCATCAATTATGCCTATTCCAATATCCTTGTAAGATTAGCAACGTCACCGAAGAACACATGGCTATGCGATTCCGAATCCGTAGAAGGAAACGAGAAGTATTACCGTGACTCCAACAAGACACTTAACCCGTTGTTAATCTACAACAAGTGGTCTGCGGACGGTAAGAGGGAGCTCGAAGCGCCTCAGAGAATGTCTAACCAAATTGAACTTGGCGATGTCGGTGAAATGTTCTCACAGAGTTTACAGATGGTTAACAATATTATCGGTATTCCTGCGATAGGCCTCGAATCAGAAATCGAGAAGAGCGCCACGGAAGTATTGACAGCCGAAAAGACATTCCAGAACAATATAAGGGCCTATATCTATAACCTCAAGGCTTCCTTGAAGGTAGTCGGTATGTGCCTTTTCGAACTCGTTTCAGGCCAGCCTATGTACGGGGCAATCAAGATTAACTGCATCCAGGGACCTGAAGAAGGCATGTTGAAACAGGAAGCCAGAGTCATTCTCCAACAGATGGCACCGTTGCTTACAGAACCTCAGGACCAACGTAAACTCTTGCTTGCTATGGCCAACGTAGAAAAGGATAACGAATATGTCAATACCTTGGTAGAAATCCTCCAGCCTATGCCTACAGCCCAGGAAATGCAGGATCAGGAACTCATCAACCAGGCTAACCAGGAAATCAAGCAAAGAGACGTCCAGATAGCTCAGTTGCAGAAGGAACTCGAAGACACCAAGAGACAGATGGAACTCAAGGGCTATGCTCTCGAACGTGAATTCACCTTGGAAAACTTCAAGCACAAGAACGAACTGGAAAAGATGATTCTCCAGCACAAGCTTGACGGAACCCTGACCGACAAGGACCTCATGGAAATGGCCAACGAACAGGAAAAACAGAAGATGGAACTCGAAAGAGAGGCACTCAAGACCGATAACGAAGTCATGAAGAGTCAGACCGAAGCCATCAAGGCCGAAAACGAGGTAAAGGTTTCCGAAGCCAAGACAAAGCAGTCACTGGCCAAGATGCACGAGACAAACGCTAAGACAACAAACAAGATTTTAGGGAGTAAGTAATGTATAGAATTCCTGTAATAAACCAGAACGAAAGATTCCTGGATATCGACGGTGAACCTTTGGTAAGGGGAAAGGTAGAAGTACTGGACCCTGTTTCCAATAACCCGTTGACAATCTGGACTTATAGCGACGATGAATACACCGTGGAGGCCAATCCGGTTATCCTGGATGTCGAAGGTCGTGTACCTTATACTACTTTCTGCGACAGAATCGTGTATATTCGCGTTTATAAGTATCTAGGACTTGACGAATGGAACCAACCTATGTATGAGTTCGTCAGGGACTATTATGCCGGCCAGAACGAGAATACGGAGTCCAGGGAATATGTCATCGGAATATCCGCATTGAAGAACCTCGATCCTTCTGCTAACTCTTCTGTAAATGTTCTTGGCTACTACACAGCCTACGACTGTGGCATGAGAACCTATGTATGGGATGAGAACTGCACCTTGGACCAGGACGGTGGCTATGTTATCGGCTCCAATGTTTCTGATTCAGGTAGATGGATTCTTTCATTCGACGGAATGTATATTCCTTCTTCCTACTACGGAGTATATCCTGGTAGCATTTCTAACATGAATGCCCTTTTGACCTATGTAGACGAAATCAAGGGTAAGAAAACAGCACCGGGAATCTACTTTATCCCTGGCCATTATCAGACTACAGGCTGGTTAAATACTACAAAGAAACTGCTTATTTCTTCAAATTCACAGTTCGATAACGGTATTTCTTGTTCATGGGTGGATGTAAAGGGTAAACCTACTACATGGATTGGTGACATTCAGCCTACAGATTCTAACTGTCCTGTTCATTCATGCTGGTATAAGAATGCAAGATCATGGTGGGGCTGTGCATCAAGACAGAAATACTGTGACGGTAAGAACTGGACTAATAACCAGCTTACTGGAGGCATTACAAATACGGCCGTTACATTCTATACCGATGGCTCTGGCGCCTTGAATACAGATACTGGTAGCTATTACCTTGTATTCAATATGTGTAGGGTTGTAGGTCCTGGCAGTTTATTACAGAGAGACTCCAAATGTCGCTTTGTTAATATGCCTTTTAGCGATAGATACTATTTGAATCATGCCATCTATCCTGAAAATATAGAATTCACCAATCTGTCAGGTCAGGAATGCACATTCGATGCAGACGACTTTATAGACGTAGCCAATATGGCCAAGGTAGCTTACAAGAATGGTGTTACTGAGCTTAATTTCAAGAACCGCAGTGTTGCTACAGTCGATGCTACTGAATATATTTCAGTGATTAACGGAACATTCAACACGTTGACCTTCGGTAAGAACGATTCAACTCAGGAACATTTGAAGAACGTGACAGTTTCCAATAGCCTTGTCTATAACGGTAAGTCACTTAACCTTGTAAATTCTACTGTAAGACTCAGTTCTTTCCCGAACTTGAACAGCATATATGTAAACGATAATTCTACTGTTCGTAGCGGATGGACTTTAAACCGTGGCTTAATTTCTTGTAACGACTCCACCTGGCAAATGGAGACCTCCAAGGATGTAACCGCTTCATTTAACGATTCTGTCATTACATCTACCGTAAGAAGCAAATGGATAGCTATCTACAATTCCAGAATTTCTAGCGGTGTAATTCAGGTATATCCTTATACAGAAAGCTCACCTTCTTCTCACTACGAGTTCAGGTGCATATTGGAAAATAATACATTCGATACGGATGTAGCATTTGTTCCTGACGGACTTAACAACATTTACTGGAATGTAAAGATTACTAACAATAGCTTTAACGGTTCTCAAGGCCTTACTTGCCCTTACTGGGTTGATATAACCACTGCTAAGAGAACAATTGCAGCATATACCACTTCCGGTGTAGTTCACCATGTTGATTATGCAGGCAATAGAGGTAATTGTCCAAAAGATCGCTATACAGGACAGATTGATTGTAGCCTTTCTAACTGGGTATCATGGAATCCAGCCTGGATGAGAGGTAAGACTAATCCACAGGTTCAGTATAAAGTTTCTTTAAGAACATTCCCGAGATTCTTCTTAGTCGAAAATGACTATGCCGTTGCGTCGCCACATTTTACTAGAGCAGATGACTGGGGATTCGGTATGTTGTTAGGAACTGATACTAATATGGCTACATGTTCATTAGTTAACTTCTCTGAAATGTTGGCTGACAGTATAGATTCTGACTTTATTGCATGGAGAGATTCACATGGCTATACACCTGAAAACATAAATGACTATTTCATGCGATGCCGTGGATTAGCATCAAGCGAATTTGCGTTAAATAGAATGTATTATTTCTGGCAATAAAAAAGAGGGTTTAATTACCCTCTTTCTTTTTCTTTGCTCGATACTTTCGCATATATTCGCGACGATATTTGCGGTAATATTCTGCTATATTTTCACAATCACATCTGCGTGTACCGATTATGCGATTATTATTTTTATTATACATATTCTCTGTGTGAGTTACCCATCTGAGATTTTCAAGGCGGTTATCTAATTTATTGCGATTTATGTGATCAATTTCATATTTAGGCCCAGGTTTTGGAGGACCAAAATGCTCCATAACTAATTGATGAACAAGCTTTCTATGTTTACCGTATATATGAACTTGTAAATAACCACAATTATTTGCTTTAGAAATATATTCTTCACCAGTATGCACATTAAAGAGTTTGCCATCTTCTCTAAGTATTAAATTACGATTAATTTGAATTGTTCTCATACTTTAATAAATATAGTAATAACAGTTAATTTTGTAAATAGGATTTAAAGTAAAATTATGATACCATTAGGCAACCTTATTTCCTTTCAGGACTACAATGGGTCAGTATTAGCAGCAGGTAAGCTATACGTATACAATTTGGGCCGTAATGGTCTAGCCACCGTATATGGTGACGTAAACGGAGCCGTAGTTCTTCCTAATCCAATTACTCTCGACAATTTAGGTATGTGCGATATCTGGCTTAGTCCAGTATTCGACTATACAATTATAATTACTGACGCCTATGGTCAGGAAATGTTCTCTCGTGACATCTATCCACAGAGACCAGGAAGTGGAGAGACAATCGGAACGCAGTTATATAACGGCATCGATCCTATTGTAGTGAACAATCAAACCTATACGATCAGCGCCAATACTTCTAAATTAGGCGTAATGGAACCGCTTTACTTCGTTAAGGACGACGAGGAAGAGACTATAATCGGTTTCTCCGGTGAAGTTATTCCAGAAGGAGTAATGTCTGAAAGTGCATTGGGATATGAAAACGACAAGATTACCGGATATAATGGTAGTGCATTCTCAGCAGGTAATGAGTATGAAGCAGGAAATTACGTTTCTATTGATAATAATACTATTAGCGTTACTGGTTTACAACCTTCAGGCGATTATCAGAGCGCTGGTAATTATGTAAGCGCAAGCGAACTTGAAAACCTCCAGCCAAAGGGTGATTATTATAGTGCCAGCAACCCGAGTGGATTTCTTACCAATGAAGATATCACAGGAAAACTTGACACAACAGCTTTCTCAACTGTTTCTGGCGATTTTCTCACAGCTGTACCTTCCGAGTATGTTACAGAAAATACTTTACAGTCTGGGCTTAGTTCTAAACTTGACAGCACTGCTTTTTCTACTGTATCTGGTGATTTCTTGACTGCTCATCAAAGCCTTGATGATTATGCAACTGAACAGTGGGTAGAGAATAAAGGCTATTTAACAGCTGTAGATATTCCTGAGAGTGCCGATTGGAACGATGCAACTACTGTAGTAAACAATAATTCAGCTATCTGGAACAATACTACAAACGTAGTTTCTTCAAACAGTGCATCTTGGGGAGCAGCAAATCCTCAGATCCCAGTTACCGGTATAAACGGTATCAAGATTTCTGAAAGTGGTGACAAAGTTGTATTTGAAGTTTCTGGTGACTATGCTACTCATGCAGATATTGCAGAAATGGCTACGACTGGTGATATCAATGACCTAGTTACGAGCATTGCTGAGACATACCAGCCTAAGCTTTCTTTCGAATATAACGAAGACAGTGCAATCAGCGCTATTAACGGAAGTGCATTGGCTGGTGGTGGCAGTATAACTGGTGACTATGTAAGTGGTGTTAATACAGTTAACGTACGACCACACGAATGGGACACTGGACACAGATACGAATATACTACGATTATCTCAGGTGATGTTCAGGTAAGGACAGCTGAATGGATTGGTGATACTGCTCTTATAGTAGGTTCTGGATTATATTCTTTATCTGCAATAGGTAACGAACTAGGTAACAAGTTAAATAGTGATTATGTAACTGGTTCTACTACAATAAAGAATATTAATAATCATGCGGAAATGGGTAACAGTGCTTATAGACCGAATGATTTCGATATTATATCTGCCAATTATGTTGACATACAACCAAACTGGTCTACAGTATCACTTGACTCAAATGCATATGGACATGAAGGTTGGTTATATTCTGCTATTATTACATTAGCTACAAATTCAACCGGAAGTCTTCCAGAAAATTGGACATTACAGAATTTTGAAGATGGTTCAGCTATATTGGTTAGAAATTATAATATATTTGAGAGAACACACACAGATAGTATATCATTTAGTTATTATGAGGGTTGGAATATAACAAATATAGATGCTTCTGCGATTACATATTCATCTATAGAACTGGCGTCTATTGCATTCAAGGACGACATAACCGGTATCACATATACAACAGGTTCTATTTAGGAGTTTAAACGATGGCTATAACAGGTATCGATACAATTGACGGTAAACAAATTATTGCGGCTGGTGCAGTTAGCGCTAAGTCAGCCGAAATGGCATATAATGACGAGAATGGCAATCCGATAACCGGTTATCAAGTTGCAGGTGATTACTATTCTGCAAGTAACCCATCTGGTTTTATAACAGGCGTGCCTGCTGGAACAATGAATGAAAGTAACTTCGGTTATGATGCTTCTGATAATATCACAGGTTATAATGGTTCTGCATTTAAGGCTGGCGATGAATTCCCACAGAGTGCAACCGAAGCAATCGAAACTGTAACCGCTAATTCTGCTGATTGGAATGGAACTACTGATACCGTAAGCTCTAATTCTGGTGCTTGGGGCGGAAGCGCTTTGCCGATTTCTGCTGGTCCTGGTATCAAGTTCGAAATGGTTAATGATACATTGGTAGCAAGTACGGATGAAACCTTATTATTCTCTGGTTCAAATGCATATGGCTATGGCACAATTCCATTGTCAGAATCATTGAAAAATTTTAAAAGAATTAAAGTTTTAGCAACACGTGCATATACAACAGATGGTAACACAGATAGATATTCTGGACCATGGAGTGAATTCGAATGTGAAGGTATTGCAAACACAACTGCAGCATGGGGTGCTGTAACACCGGTTATCTATGAAGGCCCTTACTGGAAATTCAGTACGTTTACTGCTAATTCGACTTTTACTGAATTGAATTGGTTTGAAGGAGGTTATATAAAAGTAACTAATCCGTCAGAATATGCTGCTGGCTCTACTTGGAACGATGGTAAATCTGTGGGCATCAAAGCAGTCATAGGTATCAATCGTATTGCTGGAGGCAATTAATGTCTGATGTCTTCAAACTTCAATACGGAGGCAATACGCTTGCCTATCCGGGTTGGAATGGGTATGTTGGGTATGTAAAATCAGAACCCCATTTCGAATATACTACTTTGTGGGAAACTGACACACCGTTTAAGAACATGTACTCTATTACACTGAATGACAGTATAGATAACTATGACGAATATATAGTTTACGGTTCAGCTAATCGTGACTCACAATTCTGGCTTGATACTCAAAATCGATACGCAGTTAACCATACAGGTGTTAACCAAGGTGGATGTTTTTATGCTGGTCGTTGGAGTACAGGTTCTACGTATATTTTAATTAATGGAACTGATATGTGGTTAGATGGAACTTCTGGATATATTACTAGTTCTTACTTTATTGGTCAAAATAATGGTTCGACTGCATTTTGCGATGGTACATACAATACAGGACGTAATGTTGACTTACATCCGTACAAGATTGTCGGTGTAAAGGAGGTCAAATGAGTGACGTAAAAAGAACAGTTCTTTGGTCTGCTGAAACAGTACAGCCTAATAATACATCTATTACATTAAATGATTCAATCGACAATTATGATGAAATAATCTATTACGGTTCAGGTACAAGAACTTATTGTCCTTGTGTAATGACTGACTATCCAGTTATTTCTGGTCAGCTAAATCTTGGAGGACCTTTCTTCTTTGGAAACTGGCGTGCAACCGATGACTTTGTTCTTTGTAACGGAACACAGGTGTTTCTTTCTGGAACATCTGGTTTTGTCGCTTCTTCATATTATTGGGGCAAAAATGCAGGTTCTACAGCTTATGCTGCATCATTGGTAAATAACAGAACTAACGATGTCCGCCCTTATATGATTGTCGGGGTAAAATATCCGGATAATTATGACAGAACATTGATTTGGTCAAGTGAACATACAGCACAACTATATGAAACAAACATTCAGCTGTCTGAACCAGTGACACATTTTAAAGAAATAGCTGTATTAGGTTCTGGTTTCGAAAATGGTGGTGTTGGTTGTCGACATGCAAGTAAAAACGTTTATAATACACAACCTAGAATTATGGGATGTGATGCATGGGCATATACACCATGGAAATTAGCAGAAAAACATAATCTTGTTATTGGTCAAGAAATGAGATTGTCTGGTAATTCTGGACACATTGGTTCTGGTTATTATTTAGGTATGGGTAATCAAACTACTGCTTATGCTGCCGGTAAATGGAATACTGATTATCAATTCTCTGCTACTGCGCCTTATGCTATATTTGGTGTAGATAGAAAACAAGTTCGTAATTTAACATTATTACCTACAATAGGTGGTACACAGTCTGCGTCTGAAACAAGTGGTTATGAATATGACCAGATAACATTATCAAATACTCCTGATGAAGGTTGGTACTTCAGTGGTTATAATGTTACTGGCGCTACATTAAATGGAAACATCATTACGCTTCAGGACCAGGATGCATCTGCACAAGCTGGATTTACCGATGCTGGATTCCCAGTTACATATCAGAATGACGGCCATGGCACTTTGACGGGTGACACAAACATTGGTATTCCTGAACAGCCAATAAATCTTACAGCTAATTATAATACTTACTATCGTTTAAGCGGTTATGATGTAACTGGTGGGTACGTTCAAGATGGCAAACTTTATGCTACTGCAGCATGTACCGCAAAGGCAGTCTATAAGGTTAATGCATTTACAGCTACTGGTAGATGGTTTAATATGACAACTAATTCGACAGGTGGTATACCTTATTATGCAGTAAGTTTGTGCACATATAAAACAGATAATACTCCGAGCAATTTCTTAGTAAAAGCAACTGCTGGCTCTCGTACTACAAACAGTGGTTGGCAAGGCGGTACTTGTAGTGGATATAAATTATCAACAAACAGTATTAGCAGACCTTATAAACGCGGTTCTGGTACTACTGGTGGTGCAGGTATGCGATTATATGTTGGCGGAACAACATTATTTAGTCAAAATTTTGGTGGTGGTTATCGTTGGGAAGGAAATATTACTGCAGCAGCAAAAACTACGACAACTACTGGTTTATTGAAATATGAAATTGTTAATACAATCTCATATCAGTATGGTAAAATTAATGACAACAATACTGCATTTAACTGGACCGCAACGGGTATTGCACCGTAAATAATTAGAGGTATAACATGGAAGAGATGCTAACAAATGCCTTTAATACCGGTGATATCAAGATAGTCATAGCGGCTGCAGTCGTCTATGCTATCGTTTATTTGCAGAGAAAAGATACAAAGTCCAAGAGAGACGAGGCTAATGAGAATCTCGATAAGAGAGTTTCTTTGTTAGAGAGTGAGATACAGGAAATAAAGAATTTGGATTTAGCTTCTAAACTTGCACAGATTCAGACTGACTTAAGCTGGATCAAGGAAAAATTGAAAAATGATTAATTCGGCATTCAGTTTAGCATTTAACGGTTCTGCACTTCTTTCTAACCAGAAGGAAATGATATGGAATAAGTCAATATTCCAGGTCACTACTTCTACTGACGGTCACGGAAGTATAACCGCTTCTCCAATGTCTGGTTTTTCTGGAACTCAGGTAACGTTGAGCAATACTCCAAACACCAATTATGGTTTCCAGGGCTATTCTGTAACCGGTGCAACTTTGACAGGCAATAAGTTTACTTTGAATAACGACGTTACTGCAAGGGCTACGTTCAGTGCACAGCCTGTAACTGGTTCAGCTGGTGCTGGTGGTGTGACTTATACAAAAATGGTAATGATACCTTTAGCTTCTTCTAATGGTAGAAATGCACAGGCATGTTGTGAAAAACATGGTTCTGATTTCAATATAGGTATTAATGCTGGTCAGTTCAGATATGGTTCATATGAAGCATTTAGTACATATAAGTCAATTTATAGTTCAACTAAGCCTATGAAGATATCTGCACAGACTACTACAGGTTCATTTCATATTTCTGGTTTTTATAACACTAATACTACAGCTACATGGGGTTTTAGACTGGCTGGAATGAAACCTGTATACTATGATATTTTTGGAACTGCAACATTGGCTGGGTATGATTTTACTGGTTTTGGTAATAGTTATACTAGAGATTATAATGGTAGAGATACATGGACAGCCAAAGATTTCTATCATACAACATGGTTATATGATGCAGCCAGGGACCGTAAACTATTAACTGCTGAAATACCTGCTGGCTATATACCAGTAATTATTGAATGTTATGTAGGTGGTAATGCTAACACCGCTACTATTAGTGGAAGTGGTGCACCAGATTATAACTGGAGTTATACTGCGGAGATTTAATATGAGTTATGTAAATTTTGATAATGAACCTTTAATGTTTAATAATGATTTTATAATAAGGGAATCAACATTAACTTTATTGACAAACGGTAATGGCACACTTTCTGCTGATAAATTGACTGGAATGCCTGGCGATACCGTTGTTTTGGTTCCTACAAATAGCTCATATTATAGACTTAACAGTTATTCTGTAACCGGTGGCACTATTGAAAATAATGTATTTACTTTCGGATATACCGATGCAACAGCTTGCGCTAATTTTGGTGCAAATTATTTTACAGTTAGTGGCGGTTTTAAAGAATCAAATTCATATGTTAATAGCACAGGTGGAACAGCATCGAATCCAGTTACTCAATATCTAGTTGTAAGTGGCATATCTGGTGATGTTCCAAGTGGCTGGTTCAAAAGAGGCAGTTCATCATATTCAGGCTGGTCACCATGGCAAGCTAATGACTATTCAATTTCATTAAATTTACGTGCTCGTGTAGATATCGACATATATGCTAATATAGGTTTAGGCGGTAAGAATCAATACGGTGGCTCAGCATGGGTTTCTGGCTATTTCAAAAATGGCAATAA
>Ga0256405_10002958_pt1 | contig 36756 bp, 29 predicted proteins | sample RumenRJG_02DNA_FD_189096 | JGI IMG/M metagenome (GOLD analysis project Ga0256405, IMG submission 189096) | Bovine rumen microbial communities from Lethbridge, Alberta, Canada - RJG_02 | ecosystem: Host-associated > Mammals > Digestive system > Stomach > Rumen | place: Canada: Alberta...
ATCGACGGCCATTACATTGTTTATACCGTAAAAGGAACAGGGAGTCCGTCCGGAGGAGGGTTCTCCCTCCATCTGTATTGCGCGGATCCTTCCGGACATCTGCGCGCATGTATGAATAAGCTTACCGCGGCAGTGTTTTTTTCCGCGACCTTTCTTCCGATCCAGTATTACAAAGGCCTGCTGGGAGGAACAGCGGGGGACTTTGAGATGTATGCCAGATCCTCCTTTTCTCCTGCGCAGCGCAAGGTGGTGATCGTGCGCGATGTGACAAGCCGCTACCGGGACCGCAATGAGGAGAGTTATGCGCGGATCGCCCGCAGCATAGGGCAGGTCGTGACCTGCCGTCCCGGAAATTATATGGTATATTTTCCCTCCTATGCCTTTCTTGAAAAAGTGCTGGAGGCTTTCTGTGAAGCATTTCATCCGGCTATGGACAGGAGGGATGTCAGCAGGAATGGTTTTCCTGCGGAGGAAGGAAAGGAGAAGCTGGCAAAACCCGCAGAGGAAGGAAAGGAGAAGCCGGCAAAACCCGCGGAGAAAGATTTTTATGTGATCGCCCAGAGGAGGGAGATGGATGACCAAGAGAGAGCTGCCTTTCTGCAGGCATTCGAAGACAACCTCAGTGACCGGCATCTGGTCGGTTTCTGCGTGCTGGGCGGCATGTTCAGCGAGGGGATTGATCTCAGAAACGACCGCCTGATCGGCAGCCTGATCGTCGGAACAGGGATTCCGCCGGTCGAACCGCAGAGAGAACTGCTGCGGGACTATTTTTCCGGACAGGGCAGGAATGGTTATGACTTTGCCTACAGGTATCCGGGGATGAATAAGGTCCTGCAGGCAGCGGGGCGTGTCATTCGGACAGCGGAGGACGTCGGGATTGTTGTTTTGATGGACGGAAGGTTTGCCGAGAGGTCCAGCCGTGAACTCTTTCCCCTGGAATGGGGGCAGCCGGAGTCGGTTGAGAGCGGTGACGCGGCGGACAGGATCCGTCGTTTCTGGGAAGAAAATCAATGAATCGCCCTCATTTTGCTAAAGAAATGCATGAAAGTTTTGTCAACTATAAAAACACAGAATACTCTGAAAACAAAAGGAATTGACTGTAAAATCCCGCAAAATCAAAAAAAACAGACATCTGTGTCATTGTGGATAACTTTGGGGATTCTGGGGATATCTATCTGAGAGGCCCAAAAACTCTCGATAGAATTATCGACATGGTCTGAACGAAATACCAAACATTTGAAAAGTGCCAAAATTATTGACTGATTTAGACAATGAAATTAATGTCAACTTTCGACTTGATGTTGAAAAGTCCTGACACAAAGGAAGCTGACAATTGTAAAATGGATGCAACACGGATGCAAAACGGAAGATGCTGCCCTTGCGCGGCTTACCAGGGCGCCTGCCCTTACACGGCTCTGCCGGGGAAAGACGCCGCGGTCACGCTTCCGGCGCGCAGGACCCGCGGGCGGGCCTGCATGAACACTGCAGTCAGGAGGATTTTATATGTGGGCTGAAAACAGCGTTTTTTATCAGATTTATACATTGGGATTCTGCGGAGCTCCCTATGCCAATGAGAATGACCCGGAGCAGGAGATGGCGCTTCACCGGATCCGCAAGGTGACGGAGTGGATTCCTCATATGAAGAAACTGGGGATCGATGCGGTTTATTTCTGCCCCCTGTTTGAATCTGATACCCATGGATATAATACAAGGGATTACAAAAAGATCGATGTTCGGCTGGGAACCAACGAGGATTTCAGAGAGGTGTGCAGAGAGCTGCATGAGAACGGGATCCGCATCGTACTGGACGGCGTCTTCAACCATGTGGGCCGCGGCTTTGCCCAGTTCCAGGACGTGATCAGGAACCGGGAGAACTCCCCCTACAAAGACTGGTTCCATATCAGCTTTGACGGCAATTCCAACTATAATGACGGTCTGTGGTATGAGGGATGGGAAGGCAACTATGATCTTGTCAAGCTCAATCTCCGCAATGAAGAGGTGATCGGTCATATATTTGATGCCATCCGCTGGTGGGTGGACTACTTCGGGATAGACGGGCTGCGACTGGATGTAGCCTACTGTCTCGACCGGGATTTCATCGGCAGGCTTCGCAGCTTTACGGATTCTCTGAAAGAGGACTTTTTCCTTGTAGGAGAGATCCTCGGCGGCGACTACAAGGTCATCATGGGAGACGGAAAGTTCCATTCCGCGACCAATTACGAATGCTATAAGGGGATTCATTCGGCCTTTAACAGCATGAACATGTTTGAGATCGTGCACTCCCTGATCCGCCAGTTCGGCTCCGACCCCTGGACGCTCTACCGCGGCTATCATCTGCTGTCCTTTGTGGACAACCACGATGTGACCAGGATCGCTACCATTCTGCAGAGAAAAGAGCATCTGCCGCTTGTCTATGCCATGTGCTTCGGTATGCCGGGAATTCCCTGCATCTATTACGGCAGTGAATGGGGAGCAGAGGGAGACAAGAAGAACGGGGACCCGTCCCTGCGCCCCTGTTTCGAACAGCCCATGTGGAATGAACTCACCGACTGGATCAGCCGGCTGGCTTTTGCAAAGAAGAATTCTCAGGCTCTGTGCCGGGGAGATTTCCGCAGTGTCCTTCTGACCAACAAGCAGTGTATTTTTGAACGTAAGACAGACACAGAACGTGTCCTTGTTGCCATCAACGCCGATGAAGAAGAGTATGTCGCCCACTTCGATGCCGGCTGCGGTATGGCTGTTGATCTCATTACCGGTCAAAAACACGATTTTGGCGGCGGCAGCCATCTGCCTCCCTACAGCGCTTACTTCTGGCTGATGGAAAAATAAAGAAAAGATCTATAAAGAAAAGATCTGCAGTAAAAGCACCAGACTGTTCTGCTGCAGCTCCTGATTGAAAAAGAAAGGGGATTTCAAATGCTCCATATTGATTCACCGGAGATCCGGAAATGCCTCTTAAAGGGAAAATTCGGTCTGGAAAAAGAGGGACTGCGTGTATATGAGGATGCGTCAATGGCACATACACCGCATCCTTTTCCCCATGACAGCCATATTACGTGTGATTTTTCCGAGAATCAGACAGAGATCAATACCTGCGCCGAGCCATCGGCGGAAGGGGCTGTTCATGCGCTGGAGGCCTATGACCGCCAGATCCGCAAAAAGATCGGCACTCTGGAACGGCCCGAATATCTGTGGCCTTTTTCCAATCCTCCCTATCTGGCGGGGGAGGAGGATATACCTGTTGCGCAGTTTACAGGTCCGCTTGCCTCCAAGACCCGTTACAGGGAATACCTTTCGGACAGATACGGCCGCTATAAAATGACCTTCTCCGGTATCCATGTAAACTATTCCTTTTCGGAGGAACTGCTGAAGAAGGAATACGGCCATTGCTCCCCCTGCCGTTCCCGCTATTTTCGTGACCGCTTTTATCTGGAGCTGGCGGAAAAGACTGCTGCTTATGGATGGCTTCTGGTCGTCCTGACGGCGGCCAGTCCGATCATGGATGCCAGTTATTTTGAAGGAGGTTATGCGCCTCTGCGATCAACAAAGGAGAGGCCGGTTCCGGGGGAACCTGCGGCAGAGAATCCTGCCGGAAGGGATGTTTTTACAGGAATGGCCAGTGTCCGCTGCAGTGAACTCGGCTATTGGAATGCCTTCACGCCTGTGCTGGATTACACCGATGTCGGCGCGTATTCGGACAGCATCGGCAGATATATTGACGCAGGACTTTTATATTCGGTCTCGGAGCTCTACTATCCGGTCCGGCTTAAGTCCAAAGGAGAGAACAGCCTGGACGGCCTTAAGGAAAGCGGCGTCGACCATATTGAGCTGCGCATGTTCGATCTCAATCCTTTCTCGAAAGCGTGCATAGATGTGCGGGATGTACAGTTTACCCAGCTGTTTCTGGTCTGGCTGGCATCCATACCCCGGTATAGTATGACGCAGGCGGAACAGGTTTTTGCTGTCCGGAATTATAAAAATGCCGCCCGCTATGACCTGAATACGGTCCGCATTGTTATGCCGGAGCTCACGGGGAAAGCAGCGGACAGTGCGCAGGGTGCCGCGCTGTATGTTATGGACAGGATCATGGATTTCTACCGGCCTCTTCTGCCGGACCTTCCCGGATGGGTGGAGGAAGTGCTGCGGTTCGAGAAAGCCAAGATCGTCAATCCGGGGCTGCGCTATGCGGTCCGCGCCCGTGAAGAGCTCTCGGGATCTTTCCTGGAAAAAGGGATTGCCCATGCCATGAAAAAAAACTAATTGGCTGCAAGTCACACCTGCACCAGCCTCGAGGGTTTTTGCGCGCCCTGTGCCCGAAAATCCTGAGTTTAACGGTTACAAGTCACTCCCCCACCAGATTCGACGTGTTTTTGAGCGTCGGAACGCTCAAAAACCGGAGTTTTACGGCGTTCGGCGTTTCGCGAAGCGAAATTGGAATCGCCGGACGCAACGTTACCGTCACACCCTGGTCAGGGTGTGACGAGATACGTTTAACGGCGTTCCTTCCATTCGCTTTCGTTTTCATTGAAACAAAAGCGGTCTGGTACTATAATGAAGTTACCCGAGAAGTATCCCGACGTATAGAAGGGGGTGTCATTGGAAAATAAAGAGGTCATTGTCATGAATGCAGGAGCAGAGGAACGCAAATCTGTAAAAGATACAGTGGTTGTACATAATACCGGGAGCGTGGACGACGGAAGCGGAGAAATGTCGATGGAGGATATTTACGCCCTGGCGGAGGAGAATGTACGCCTTAAAGAAGAGCTCCGAATCAGGGACAATGATATTCTGAGCCATGACCAGGTCTTTGATTCCATTGTAGCCGGAACACTGCATCTGATCCTGGTGATGTCGGTCTCGACATTTGAGGCGGAATTTGTCACTTCCAATATAGAGACTTCTCTGGGGATCAGCCGTGCGGAAGCAATGAAGGATGTGCGCTGCATAGGCCATATTTTCAATGAAATTGAACGGTATAACGGAAAAGAAGAGATTTTTATCCATCGAGGAAACGGGGCCAGGCGTCAGTTCCTTGTTTATGTGATCCATCTTCCTTATGGACGGTCCGACCGTGTCGCTGTCGTTCTTCTGTGCAAATCCAATGCGGCCAGGGGTGATCTGGAAGAGATGATGATCCAGCAGACGCAGGACGCCAACCGCGCCGCGGGATATTTTCTCGCCAGTATGTCCCATGACTTCCGGGTGCCGATCAACTCGATCTCCGGCCTGGTCATGCTGCTGATGAAGAACGCCGGCAATCCGGTCAAGGTCATGGAGTATGCACACAGGATCGGCATGGCCTGCCAGGAGATCCTGACAACTGTAGACCAGATCCTGGACATGAGCAGGATCGAGACTACGGAGACAAAGCTGGCGGAAGAGGAGTTTGGCCTCGGCCTGATGCTGGAGGAGATCTCCGCGATCATCTCGAGCCTTGCAAAGGCCCAGGACCAGAAGTATGTTTTCACTGCCAGAGGTATCGAACACGACATTGTTCTGGGAGACAAGGGCAGAATCATGGAGATGCTGCGCGGCGTTCTTTCCAATGCAGTGAAGTTCACACCGCCCGGCGGAAGGGTCGAACTTACTGTCTCCGGTGTCCCGGATGAGAAGGACGGGACAGTTGCCCTGATCTTTGAGGTTCGCGATACAGGCATCGGCATGGAAAAAGAGCAGGTGCAGAAATATTTCCGTGACGATATTCCGGAGACCGCGGAGAGTGAGCTTGGACGGGGAACCGGGATCTGGCTCACACGAAGACTGGTTTCCATGATGGGAGGAAGCATATCCTGCCAGAGCCTGCCGGGTGAAGGGACCATTATCTGGATCCGTCTGAAGCTCAGGATGGTCAACAGCGGGGCTGTCGATTTCTGGAAAAAGCACGGAATCCACCGCATGCTGGTCGTCAACAACAATCTGCAGGAGGCAGCCAGGATCCGGAATCTGATGGAAGCCGCCGGTGTGGATGCTGCGAGTATCTCCAGCGGTTACGGGACGGTCAAAATGGTTGAATCAGCCGGTGTTGCTGAAAACGAATACGATCTGATCCTGCTCGATGAAGGACTTCAGGATATGGACTGGCGCGATGTGGTGACCAATGTGCGCAGGATGTCCTGGATCCGGATGCCCCATATTTTCCTTATGAGCAGCAGGCATATTCATGATGAAGAGAGGATGGGAGCAGGGGTCTCGCAGATCCTCTCAAAACCTTTTTATGTCTCGGCTCTGCACAGACTGGTGGAACAGGTCTGTGAAGTCTCGGGAGAGGGAATGGATGATTCGGATGACGACGGTCATTCCATGACCGGGCTGCGTTTCCTTGCGGCGGAGGACAATACGATCAACGCCGATATGCTCAAGGATCTTCTTGAAGTATCCGGCGCCCGCTGTGAGATCGCCGGAAACGGCAGAGCGGCCCTTGCCATGTTCAGCAATTCCAAACCCGGATTCTATGATGTGATCCTCATGGATCTGCAGATGCCGGTCATGGACGGTTATGCCGCTGCGACTGCCATCCGTGCGCTGGATCGAGAGGACGCAAAAACGGTTCCGATCATTGCCATGACAGCCAATACATACGAAGAAGATCTGAACCGCACGTTTGAAGCCGGTATGGATGCGCATATCACCAAACCGATCGATATTCGTACGATCATGAACCAGGTGCGCCGTGTTCGCGGTAAGTGACAGGCGGACAGATCTGTTTCCGGGTGTTAAGCAGGAATGGAAAAAAAATCAGTATTTGAGAGGCTCTTCGAATGGATCAGGGGATGGCTGCGGAGACTTCTGCGGGTCCTGTTTCCGGAAGATGTCCTCGATCATATCAGACAGGCACATGCAGAGTCGGATAGTTCCGGTGCCGATGAGACGGCGATCGGAACAGATCCTCCGGAACTGACGGAGGAAGAGAGGAGACGCATGATGGAAACTCCTGTCGAAAGGCGCCGCATCTGTTTTTACGGCCGTGTGCAGGGTGTCGGTTTCCGCTATCATCTCATGCAGGACGCCAGAAATCAGGGCCTGACCGGATGGGTCCGGAACCTTGCGGACGGAAGCGTGGAGGCTGAGATCCAGGGACCTTCCGCCGCGATTGACTATGTGATTCTGAATCTCGGGAAGGGGCGCTGGATCCGCGTGGAAAAAATGGATTCCGAAAAGATTCCTCTTGTTGACGAAGAGCATGGCTTCAGGGTGACCGGATATTATTAGAGCATAAAAACAGCATGCCGCCGGAAATATCCGGCGGCATATTCTCTTTACAAAGTACAGGGGGAGTGAACACGATGGACAGTCATGCGGCGCTTAGTACGCTCTGCTACATGGAAAAAGACGGAAAATACCTGATGCTGCATCGAACCGTCAAAAAACATGATGTAAACAAAGACAAATGGATCGGTGTCGGCGGCCATTTTGAGGCGGATGAAAGTCCTGAGGAATGCCTGCTGCGGGAAGTCCGGGAGGAGACCGGCTACCGGCTGACCTCCTGGAGATTCAGGGGGATCGTTACTTTTGTCTCCGGGGACGGCGTCACGGAGTACATGCATCTGTTCACTGCCGACGGGTTTGAAGGAGAGCCTGCTGCCTGCGACGAGGGGCAGCTGGAATGGGTGGACATCTCCAGGGTATGGAAACTTAATATCTGGGAGGGGGATAAGATCTTTTTCCGGCTGATCGACGAAGACATCCCTTTCTTTTCCCTGAAGCTGGTCTACAACGGCAGCGGAGGGCTTGTATCCGCCTCTCTGAACGGAGAGCCCATGGAGCTCTTTGACATCCTGAATGAAGACGGGACAAAGACCGGACTGGTGAGGGAGAGAGGGGTCGCTCATCGTGAGGGAAGCCTTCATGAGACGGTGCACACCTGGATCGTGAGACCCGCAGGGACTTGTGACGGAGAGAAGAAGCGGTGGGAGGTACTCCTGCAGAAGCGCAGCGCGGTCAAGGATTCCAATCCGGGATGCTATGATATTTCCTCTGCCGGACATCTGGCGAGCGGGGATATTCCCCTTGAAGGAGCGCTTCGGGAACTGGAGGAGGAACTGGGCATCCGGGTTTCAGCGGAAGACCTCCATTATGTCGGAAAGCACCGGGGATCTTTTCAGGCACCCTTTCACGGCAGGATGTTCTGCGACAATGAACTGAGCAATGTCTATGTCATCACCAGACAATTGGATGAACGGGCTTTTGCGCTGCAGGAATCAGAGGTGGAATCGGTCCTTTGGATGGAGTATGAGGAGTGCAGGACGAGGATCCATGAAGGTACTTTGCCCAATTGCATCTATGAAGATGAATTCGACATGGTGGGCGACTATCTGAAACAGATCAGTATCTGATCTTTCGGACGTCATTCAAGGCGGGCAGAACAATGGTCTCTTTGCTGTAGTAAACAGACGATCAACGAAGAGGTGAGACAGATGGCATTATCCACATATACCTACGAACAGCTGGGATTCGGGACAGAACTCGGTCCTCTGACCGAAAAGGAGAAGTACGCGCTTGAGAAATCCTGGGCGGCATTTTTCGCGTCCGGCATTTTTCCCTATATCGATGAGCAGATCTTTATCCCGCTTTACAGTGAACGGAAATCCAGAAGGAATGTTCCGGTAAATGTGCTTGCGGGAGCAATGCTCCTGCAGGAGATCCGGGGAATGTCGGATGAAGAACTGGTGGAGGCAGCCATGTTTGACCTGCGTCTGCGTACAGCGCTTCATATTACAAATGCTGTCGGTCAGCCGCTGAGCCTCCGGACGATTCAGCGTTTCCGCACGAGGCTCAGGAGATATAAGGAAGAGACGGGAGAGAACCTGCTCAAAACCTGCTTCGACAGGATTGAGGACAGGATCATGCCTTTTCTTCAGAAGTACACAAAGTATATGGTCAGCACCGGTCCGCTGAAAGCGGACATAGGAGGAAGGCATAAACGAAAGGAAGCCGGGGAAAACAGGGACAGTACCGGGTAAATATTCGGATGTCCGCTCCGACAGGATATTTGATCCGGAAGAAAGTTGACAGGAAAATTGATAGGAAAAGCAAAGGCTCTGTGCGGGAAGTATGCACAGGGCCTTTTTGCTGTGTGCAGCACACCCGGTAATAAGAGCGCCCGCTTGACTCGCTGTTTATTCATGGTCTCGCGTTCACAAACATGTATGAATAAACTACGCGCTGCTCCGCGCCACGGGCGCTCTCGCATCGCTCCAACCATTCGGAATCCGCTCGTTTTGCGCCAAAAGCGCGCAAAACGGCTTCTTCCTCATGTTTACGGACGCAACAGACCGCAAGCGGTCTGTGTCAAATGTCCGCAAATGCTCGAGCGAGCTCGGCATTTGCGCCCGCTTGACTCGCTGTTTATTCATACTATATATGGTATAATTCATATTTCTGCTTCACAAAATAGGGGGTTAATGATATAATGTGACGGATTTATCGGAATAATAAAAATGGGGTAATATGCAAAGTTTATTACAAGACCACAGCAGAGTATCATTTTCCAGAAGGATCCTGTCCATAGTACTTGCGGCAATCCTGGTCTTCGCGGTCCTGGAACCGGTTGCCTGTGTGCCTGTGGAGGCGGCTTCTTCAAATGCATGGATGATCATACTCGGTACAAACCATGGCGGAACTGCCAAGAGGTTAAAAGGGTACAAAAACGCGGTTGTCGACGTACAGTACTACTATCCTCATGAGATCAAGGCCCTGAAGTCCGGCGGAAGAAAGATCTATTCCTATATGAGTATCGGAAGTCTGGAGACATACCGGCCCTATTACAAACGCTTTAAAAAGTATACAATCGGCAAATACGAAAACTGGGCGGATGAGCGCTGGATAGATGTGTCCAAAAAGTCCTGGCAGGACTTTATTGTCAATGAACTTGTGGCCAGTGTCCGCAGAAAAGGCGCGGACGGACTGTGGCTGGACAATACGGATGTCTATTACAAGTACCGTCGCGAGAACATATATAAGGGCCTTCTAAACATCATTTCCAGGATCCACAGCAAGCATATTCCAATCTATATCAATGGCGGGGATGAGTTTGTGACCAGGCTGATCAACAGCGGAAAAGGCAAGCTGATCAACGGTGTTTTCCAGGAGGAAGTGCTGACCTCTATTGTCAGCTACAGCGGAAACCGTTTCGGGACCCAGAATAAATCCGACAGAAAGCATTATGAAGCTTACCTGAAGAAGGTGAAAAGTGCCGGATTAAAAGCGGCTGCCCTGGAATATACCAGGAGCTCTTCGATGAAAAAGAAAATTATTGAATTCTGTAAGAAGAATAAATATGATTATTATATCGCAAGTGATGTTCACTTGCGGTAGATGTGTAAAAAGACAGTTTTTTTTACAGGAGGACATTATGGGTATTGAAGATAAGGCGAAAGACAGCGGTGTCGTACAGGAGTGCGGTACAGGTATGCCTTTGATCGGAGACAGAGCTCCGGCTTTTCGTTCCATGACAACGATGGGAAAATGCAATTTTCCGGATGATTATGCAGGTAAGTGGGTAGTTTTCTTCTCACATCCTGCGGATTTCACCCCTGTCTGCACGACGGAGTTTATTGCACTGGCCAGGCGGTCTGAGGAATTTAAAGCCATCAATACAGAACTTCTGGGTCTCTCTATTGATTCTCTGCACTCTCACCTTGCCTGGGCAGAGAGCATTGAGGACATTGATCTGAACGGGAAAGGCAGGGTAGAGATCCCCTTCCCCATTGTTGCGGATATCAGTATGAAAGTCGCCAGACAGTACGGCATGCTGCAGACGGTTGCCAGCACGCAGACTGTCCGTGCCGTCTTTATCATCGATCCGGATTCCATCATCCGCGCGATTCTGTTCTATCCCATGTCCACCGGGCGGAATATTGATGAGATCAAGCGGATCATCCTCTCCCTGCAGAAGCATGATGAAGAGAACGTGTCGACCCCGGCAGACTGGAACCCCGGTGATGACGTGGTCCTTGGAGCACCCCTGACCCTGGAAACCGCCAAAAACAGGCTGGCCGATCAGGATGAGAAGCTGAAAAAATACTCCTGGTATCTCACAATGAGAAAAGACAGCTGAGATAAAGGCTCCAACACAGCGAAGGTGCCTTGGATGCAGCACGGAAGCGGCAGCAAATGATTCACATGTGCGGAAGAGGCTGCCCTTATGGGCACTCCGCATCCGGAGCGAAAGACTCGCAAGCGAGTCTTGAATTGTTTCTTCATTGGAAATGTATTTGACAAGAGCACTCCTGTGCAGCAGCGCGGAAGTGCTCTTTTTGCAGCTTCTGTCTTGCAGAAAAGGCCTGCACATCATGGCTTGCCCCTTCCCGCCATGGAAGAAAAAGGCTGCGTACTGTCCCGTTCTACCGCCATGGAAGAAAAAGGCTGCGTACTGTCCCGTTCTACTATGGCAGACAGTCCCCTGTGCCCCGATTTCGCTGTTTTTACAAAAATAAACCATATTAATTCTTCGCATCGACGGTTTCCAAAATCCTCTTGCTGCAGTATTATCTCTTCATAGCCGGGAATTCAAGACTCGCTCACGAGTCTTGCGCGATGAAGAATAAACGGACCCGGTGCAAAAGAGAACGGAAGAACAGGCGACAGGAAACGATCAGTAACCGGAAGCAATGAGTAATTTGGAAGCAATGAGTAATTTGGAAGCAATGTGTAACTGAAAGCCATGAGTAACTGAAAGCAAGGGAAGAGGTAACAACAGATCATGACAGTAAAAAGCAGGATCCTGGCGATTCGGCTTTCTGAAAAGATTGAGAAAAATCCCGCCTATTCAGAACGAATCGGATTATTAAAAAGAGAGTGGACAGGAGGTCTGAGACACGTATATGATAATGACGATTATGATAATATTAATACTTGCAGCTTTTTTGAAGATAATAGGATGGATCTTCGGCGCGGGGCTTCGGATCCTGGGCTGGATATTCAGCGGACTGGGATTTCTGATCTCCCTGTTCCTGGCAGTATCGGCTGTAGGAATTGCCTTTAATCTGCTGCCGATCATCCTGGTCGTGGGAGTGATCATGATCGCGCGTTCCACGGTCTGATCCGGCGATCAGCGGCGATGTTCTGCCGGATGATTAGTGAATAGTTGCTAAATGTACATAATATTGTCAACCTAATAAGGACCTGTACATGGTATAATAACAATGTCCATGACAGCATGAGTCCGCGGTACAGCGGAAAATCTGACGAAAAAGGAGGATTACGATGGATAACGAGATCAAGAAAATGAACGATGCGGAACTGAATGAGGTAGCAGGCGGAAAGAACGCCCTTGCAGACAGCAAACATCCTGAGCATCACTCGGCTCCTGCCGGCACCAAGATGGTTTCCGGCCTTCAGAGCGGTTGGCTTGCACTCAGAAATGCCCCCGCATACAATGCGAATAATGAAGTGGGCCACCTCTACAACGGTGATGTTGTAACCGTGACAGGCGGTACTGCATACGAAGGCAACACTCCTTATGTCTGGGTATATTCAGACAAGCTGAAAATGAGCGGCTGGGTAAATGCCACATTCCTTAAATAATCAGGAATGGTGATGATGAAAGTAGCGATGAGAAAGCGTGAAGTTTTCATCGTCCATGTTTGCGGGAACTTTCCCATAGACACAGGTATAAAAAACACTGCATGCTGCTTCCCAAGAAGCGGCCTGCAGTGTTTTTGTGCAACTCATAATATGTAACAGGGCATAAAAAACAGGCAGAAATTCATGCAGATGTGAAATGACAGATAATGGAGACAGTTAAATATGGGATATTATTTTTATGGAAACGAGAACGCAGATGTAACGGCGATCACCGATGAATACCCAGGGATCCACACGCCTCTGGATCTTTATGACGCGCTCTCCAATGTCTGGTGTGAATATACCTGTGCGCCCAGGCTTCGCAGACAATACAATACGGCGCATAAAACCTGCGGCCAGTGTTCGATCACAGCCTTTCTGGTGCAGGATATTTTCGGCGGCAGGGTATATGGGATTCCCCGCGAGAGCGGCAATTTCCACTGCTATAATGAAGTGGACGGGCATGTCTTTGACATCACCAGCGAGCAGTTTCCGAACGAGGAACTCTGTTATAAGGATAATCCCGAGCAGTTTCGCGAGGTACATTTTGCCCGGGAAGAAAAGCGGAGGCGGTATGAGTATCTTCGAAAGGCTCTGAAACGGGCCTGCGGAGTCATGCCGGACTACCGATATATCTTTTTTGATCTGGACGGGACCTTGACACAGTCGGAATTCGGCATTGTGGATTCTGTCACTTATGCCCTGCGGAAATTCGGGATCGAGGGAGAGAGCAGGGAGAAGCTCAAGCAGTTTATCGGCCCGGCCTTGTTCGAGTCTTTCCAGAATCTCTATCACTTTAATAAGGAAGATGCAGACCGGGCTGTCGTCTATTACCGGGAGTTTTATGAGGCAGAGGGCATTTATATGTCTCCGCTTTATGATGGCGTTGAAAAGATGCTCCGGGATCTTGACGAGAAGGGGAAAGAACTCTACGTCGTTACGGCCAAGCCGCAGGAAATGGCGGAAAAAGTCCTTCGCCATACAGGAATCCTGGGATATTTTCAGGGGGTCATAGGACCGGACCGATCTGCCAGGAAGACGGATAAGGCGTCTTTGATCCGTCGGGCTTTTGAGCTGCTGTCGAAGGAGGCTGACAATATCGACCGGATCGCGGAGCAATCCCTTATGGTCGGCGACAGGCATTATGATATGGAAGGCGCGGCGGAGGCCGGTGTGGATTCGATGGGTGTCCTGTATGGCTATGGCAGCCGGCAGGAGCTCTGCTGGTCGGGCGCGTCGTATCTGGCGGAGACGCCCCCGGAGGTCACGGAGATGATCTGCAGTTTTTAAGGCATAGTGGATACCGGGAGGTCTCGGAGAGAATCTGCGGCTTTTAAGGCATGGTGAATACCCGGAGGCCTCGGAGAGAATCTGCGGCTTTATGAAAGCATAATGGATACAGGAGGAAACGAAAGTGAGTACGCACTGCAGGATCGCAGGTACAGTCCGTCATTCCAGTGTGGATGGCCCGGGCGTCCGGTATGTTGTTTTTTTTCAGGGATGTCCCCATCATTGTCCCGGGTGTCAGAACCCCGAGACCTGGGACCCCGAAGGCGGTGAGGAGACCACTGCGGAAGAGCTTGCAGAAGAGATGCGGGCGACCCGCTATCTTGACGGCATCACGCTCTCAGGAGGCGACCCCCTCCTGCAGCCCTCGGCGCTGATGGTCCTGGCCGATGCGGCACATGAAAGGGGTCTTTCCGTCTGGTGCTATACCGGATGGACCTTTGAGGCACTCTTGCAGGGGGCGGCGGGAGAGACCGCTCTGGAGGCGCTTGGTCATATCGACGTTCTTGTGGACGGCCCCTTTGTAAAGGACCTTATGCCCGGAAAACACATATTCCGCGGCAGCAGCAATCAGCGCCTGATCGATGTCCGGGCCAGCCTTGCGGCACAAGATATAGTTGCTGCTGAGCTTTGACAAGCCGCAGCATTAAACGGGTCTTTTGGTGTTTGAGCCGGGGCTCCCGGATGTTATAAATGTCAAACTGTCAAATAATATTGGCGAGATCATAAAAGTGTCAGAGAGGAGCATGTCTTTCCGGCACTTTTTCTATACGAAAAATGAATCAATATCTTGTGTCATTGCCTTGCATTTTGGTCTAAATATAGGTATATTAGTAGTGCACGCAAAAACCAGTGCTGCTTTTGTCTCCATTACGTGCTGTTTGAAATCTTTCGATGGCATAAATAGCAGGGACGGTCCGGAGAGGCTGCAGTGTGTGCAGATCACGGATACATAGTCTGTGCAAAGAATGTGGGACTTCCGGATTATAATCAATATATAGATTGAATATTTTTACCAGATAACACTTTACAAAGTGGCCACAATGATGAGTACGCATAGAGCGGAAGAAAGGGGAAGTGAGAAGAATGGGGATCACAAAGATCAGGAAGCGCGACGGGCGCATCGTTGAATTTGATATTACAAAGATTGAAAATGCGATCGCAAAGGCTTTTATCGCCTCCGGTGAGGTCGATGCAAGAGATGTCTCTGCAGTATCACGAGCGATTGGACTTCTGCTGATGAGCGGACGTGAGGAAACGGATAAAATGCCCGAGGTGGAAGAAATCCAGGACCGCGTCGAGAGTGCGCTGATGAAGGCAGGCTATCCCAAAACAGCCAAGAGCTATATCCTTTACCGCAGCCAGCACCAGAAGGTGCGCGACACAAAGCAGACCCTTCTGGACTACAAGAAGCTGGTGGACGGCTATATCGGCGCGGAGAAAGACTGGCGTGTCAAGGAAAACTCCACCGTTACCCTGAGTGTCGGCGGTCTGATCCTGTCCAACTCCGGTGCGATCACTGCCAACTACTGGCTGACCGAGGTCTATGATGATGAGATCGCGCAAGCGCACCGCAAATGCTTTATCCATCTGCATGATCTGTCCATGCTGACCGGCTACTGCGCGGGCTGGAGCCTCAAACAGCTGATCCAGGAAGGCCTGGGCGGCGTACCCGGAAGGATCACCTCCGCACCGGCCAAGCATCTGTGCACGTTGTGCAATCAGATGGTCAACTTCCTCGGTATCATGCAGAACGAGTGGGCGGGCGCACAGGCCTTCTCCTCCTTTGACACCTATCTTGCACCTTTCGTCAAGGTCGACAATCTTTCCTATAATGATGTTCTGCAGTGTGTGCAGTCCTTTATCTATGGTGTAAACACACCTTCCAGATGGGGCACACAGGCTCCCTTCACCAATGTCACTCTGGACTGGACCGTTCCGGCTGATATGAAGGATATGCCTGCCATTGTCGGCGGCAAGCCCCAGGATTTCACCTACGGCGACTGCAAGAAGGAAATGGATATGGTCAACAAGGCCTTTATCGAGACCATGATCCAGGGCGATGCCAACGGCCGCGGCTTCCAGTATCCGATTCCGACCTACTCGATCACCAAGGACTTTGACTGGAGCGAGACAGAGAACAACAAGCTGCTCTTTGAGATGACCGCAAAATACGGAACACCCTACTTCTCCAACTACGTCAACTCCGACATGGAGCCTTCGGATGTCCGTTCCATGTGCTGCCGTCTCCGCCTCGACCTTCGCGAACTCCGCAAAAAAGGCGGCGGTTACTTCGGCTCCGGCGAGAGCACCGGTTCCATCGGCGTCGTTACCCTGAACCTGCCCCGTATGGCTTATCTGTCCAACAACGTAGATGAGTTCTACGCTATGCTGGACCGCTACATGGATATCGCGGCCAGATCCCTGCGCGTCAAGCGCCAGGTCATCACCCGCCTCATGAACGAGGGACTGTATCCCTACACCAAACGCTATCTGGGCACATTTACCAACCATTTCTCCACGATCGGCATCGTCGGTATGAACGAAGCCATCGAGAATGCAAGCTGGGTTCCCGGTGATATTACCGGCCGCCAGGGACACGCCTTTGCTATGGATGTCCTGCAGCATATGCGTGACCGTCTCTCCGATTATCAGGAGCAGTACGGCGACCTCTACAACCTGGAGGCAACGCCTGCGGAGTCCACAACTTATCGTTTCGCCAAGCATGATACGGAGGAGTTCCCCAAGATCATCACGGCTGAGAAGAACGGCGGCGCTCCCTACTACACCAACAGCACACACCTTCCCGTCGGTTACACGGATGATATTTTTGATGCTCTGGAGATGGAGGATGACATGCAGACCATGTATACCTCCGGCACTGTGTTCCACGGTTTCCTCGGACAGGAACTTCCGGACTGGCGCGCAGCCAGTGCGCTTGTCAGAAAGATCTCCGAGAACTTCCGTCTTCCTTATTACACGCTTTCCCCTACCTATTCGGTCTGCGTGAACCACGGCTATATCTCCGGCAAGCATTTCGAGTGCCCTTACTGCGGCAGGGAAGCAGAGGTCTACTCCAGGATCACCGGCTACTATCGCCCGGTCGGCAACTGGAATGACGGCAAGCTCTCCGAGTTTAAGAACCGCCGCACCTATACGGAGAAGAAGATGTCAAAGCCCATCCGCGGTCTTGCCGGAAAGGGCGGTATCAACGGACAGGCATGGGCGCAGCAGGAGCGCCAGATGGCAAAGGCCTTCGCGGCAGCACCTGTGACCGGTGCTGAAGCAGCGAAGGAATCTATCGAGACGGCTGCAAAGAAAGCTCCCGCGGCAGTTTCGGAAGAGACGGCAGTGCTGGTAGCTACAAAGACCTGCCCCAATTGCGGCATGGCAAAGAAGATGCTGGAGAAAGCCGGTGTCAGCTATCAGGTGGTATACGCCGATGATGCCAAGGGCGCGGTCTTTGCGGAAGAACACAATATCCTGCAGGCACCGACCCTGCTGATCCCTACAGAGGAAGGCTACAAAAAGTACACCAATATCAATGAGATTGCAGCTTTTACCAAGAGAAGAGCCATGATCATGGCCTGATGCGGTATTTACAGTAAAGTAACCGGTAAAAAAAATCGTATTCGTTCATAGGACGAATACGATTTTTTTTGGATTCATTTTTTTGCAGAAGCATTTACGTACCGGCAGCGATGGCAGCTGAGCCTGCAGCTGTCTGTTTTTGTTTTGAACTGTGCTTTTCAGCCCTGCATATACAAAGAGCTGGTGCTGACAGAGATGACAATGTCTCCCTGCTCCTCGGCAAAACGACGAACCTCGCTGTATTCGAGATCTTTATAACGCCGGATGATAAGATCGTAATCCGTTGTACCGTTGCTGATGTTGCGCGTAACCCTGCTGTTCGTGACCTGCGCATTCCACAGATCGAGCTGTTTATGCAGTATTTTATCAAAACCATGATTGCTCTTGACAATAAAGTGCAGGTGGTTGCCTCCGTGGGTTTCGGAGGTGAAGGGGATGCGGTACATCACATACTGCAGGATCAGCAGGAGCAAAGTGCAGAACAGGACCGGGATGTACATTCCCGCGCCGATGGCAAGACCGATGCCGGCTGTCATCCAGATTCCGGCGGCGGTGGTCAGTCCCCTGATATTACTTCCGACCTTGAAGATGACGCCTGCACACAAAAAGCTGATGCCGCTGACGACCTGTGCCGCGATCCGTGCGGAATCTGCTCCGCGCGTTCCAAGAAGTACCATGCCTTCCTCATTCATGAGATCTGCAAAGCCGTACTTGGAGACCAGCATCAGAAGGGTTGCTGTCACGCAGACCAGTATATGGGTCCGGATTCCGGCTTCCTTGAAGCGATGGCTTCGTTCAAATCCGATCATTCCTCCTATAAAAAAAGCAATCAGGAGGCGAAGACAGAAATCCAGATTCTGGATGCCTGAAAAATGTGCATTATAAATGTAGGAAAGAGTATTTTCCATATAACACCTCACGTGGATGATGAAAACGGCGGGGAAAGCGCGAAACAGTGTGTATTTTTCATAATCCGTGTTTGCGGGCAAACGCCGCGCTATGGAACTGAAGCTTCGCAGGGATTTTTACTTCTCTGATTCGCTCCAGTCGTCGTTCAGGACCAGTTCAACCCAATGAACCGTGCTGTCCGATGCCTTTTGCCGGTGGAGTTCGCCGACCATGTGGCGCAGAAGCTTATCTTTGTCATCTGTGTGGAAACGCCTGAGGTAGGGGACGTCTCCCTGCACATCGGTGAAGTAGTAGATGACATCTTTGCGGTTCGCGGAAGTATAGAGGGCGAGTTTGCCCGCAAGAGAGTCTTTTTGATAGAGGTGATATCCACGGATCAGACCGGACATGTCTGCCTGCAGGAGGATTTCCGCGTCATGCCCCTGCAGCTCGACAGCAGCAGTGTTCATCCTGTCGAGAGAAAAATTGAGGTTTTCCGCGGTCAGGGCACCGGTATTCGTGCGCTCACCTGCGACAGCGCGGATTCCCTGAAGGATCACAGATGCCCCGTTTTCGCGGCAGAGGATCTGCCGGATATGCGACGGATCAACATTCATTTCCTCTGAAGCCAGGGCGAGACAATAGCCGAGGAGATGCTCATCGTGTTCGGAACGCACCAGATGGAGCAGGGCGCCGCCTCTTTTCAGATGATTTCTCAAAATACCTGCGGCACTTTCATAATAATCCATGAGCCGGGACGCCCGATACAGATAGAGAGATCCGCGTTCCGGGTCGGGATAGGGTGTGTTCCCGTACAGCCAGTGACCGGAATAGTCAGTTATCTTGTCCCTGTCTGTCAGGCTTTCTGCAGGCTTAAGAGGCGCATCCGTAAAGCATACGACTGTATCAAACAGCCCGCCCTGGTAGGCTTTTATGTCCTGGCGGATCATGAGCGGCTCATTGAGGGCGCCTTCTTTCTCCTCTGCAGGATCGTCTGTAAGAAGGACGATAGAAGAGTCCGGGAAAAGATGCGAGATATGCACTGCTGTCCGGACATCTATGCCGGAGCACAGGATCTTGCGCCCAAACGCGTCACGGTTCCTGTCCAGCCAGGAAGTTATTTTTTCGTTGATGGTATTGACAATGACTTTTTCAGACATTAAATGATTTCCTTTCGGAAGCTGGAGACAGATGTTGTTTGCTTGCCTGGAAAAATGTGGATTTCCGGCGGTCATAATCGGATTTCAGCCCTGCCGGGGTCACGGTACAGCACCGCGGACACAAGGAAAATCCACTTGTTATTATGCGCTCTTTTGCCGGTTAAATCAACTTTATACGTTTTGCCAATAAATTTGCACAAGTTAGTTTTGATTAATTCGAAATTATTGTATATAATTCAGCACATTGCGAAAAAGACCTCTGAATCAAAGGTGAATATAGACAAATGTGAGCGGCATATAATTGAAGTATTTGTAAAAAAGTTATATAATTCTCCTATATTACTATCGATAACCTATGGGGATTTCGGCGAAGAGGGAAGGGATAGTCATCGCCGGAGAAGGTTTTGGTAACAGAAAGGAGTGAGCTGTATGAGTACAACAGATGCGCTGTATGAACGTTTCAAGGCGAACCTGGAAGCGGTCAACGGAGAATGTTCATTGGCAGCCAAAGCAGATGCCGGAAAAGTGGTAGCTGATCTTTTCCAGGCAAAAGGCATCAAGACAGCCTGCGTGGCGGAGACACATTTCCTTCGTGAGATCGGAATTGTCCCTGCGCTCAAGGAAGCAGGCGTCGAAGTTTTCACAGATCATATCCGTCTGCACGCGGAGACTGCACAGGGCGGTATCTCCGAAGCACAGTACGGAATCGCTGATCTGGGAAGCATCATGCAGGTGGGCGATGAGATCGATGCGAGAATCGTGGCAACCATGTCTGCGGACTACATCGGTATCCTCAAGGAGTCCACGATTGTCGATGACTACGACGCTATGTTTGATCTTCTGTGCGGTCTGCCCGAGCTGCCGAATTTTGTCGGTTTTATCACGGGACCCAGCAGAACTGCAGATATCGAGTGCGTCAGTACAGTAGGTGTACACGGCCCCCTCAGACTCAGCATCGTAATCATTCAGGATGCCTGATCACGGGTACGGACAGAGAATGCGGTGAAATCTTCTATATAGATCACTGCTGCCTGCGCACCGGTTTTTAGGAAAGGAGAGAATCAAACATGGCTAGTCTGGAGCTGAAGCAGGAAATTCAGGAGGCGTTAAAGAATACGACTCTCAGCAGAACACTGGGAACATTCTGTGCCACATATCCTGCGAAAAGAGAAAAATCATATGCCGGCGTCGACTTTGAGTCGACACGTGACAGCATCAAGGAAGTCAAGAGCTACGCAGCCGACCACATCGATGAGATGATCGATGATTTCACAAAGAACTGCACGGCACGCGGCGGACATGTCTTCCATGCAAAGAGCGGCGAAGAGGCAATGGAGTATATCCGGGGCCTCGTAAAGGAAAAAGGCGTCAAGACCATCGTCAAGTCCAAATCCATGGCTTCTGAGGAAATCCACATGAACCATATTCTGGGCGACGACGGTGTACAGGTTCAGGAGACCGACCTCGGCGAGTTCATCATCGCCCTCGAAGGCAACACTCCCGTACACATGGTCATGCCTGCCCTGCATCTGAACAAAGAGCAGGTCGCTGATTATTTCACTGAGTATACAAAAGAGAAGAACGAGCCCATCATCGCCGAGGAGGTCAAGACCGCCAGGAAGATCATGCGCGACAAGTTCATCCATGCAGACATGGGTGTTTCCGGCGCAAACGTGGCTGTCGCCGAGACGGGCACCGTTTTCACCATGAGTAACGAGGGCAACGGCCGTATGGTCGGTACACTGCCCAAGATCCATCTGTATGTCTTCGGTATCGAGAAGTTCGTCAAGAGCCTCTCCGATGCCCGTTACATCTTTAAGGCCCTTCCCCGCAATGGCACGGGCCAGCGTATCACTTCTTATATTTCCATGTACACAGGCGCTTCTGAGGTGACCGTGGACAAGGATACCGATGAGAAGGCTAAGAAAGAATTCTACGCAGTCATTCTGGACGATCCGGGACGCCGCGCCATCCTGGCGGATCCTGATTTCAGGGAAGTCTACAACTGCATCCGCTGTGGCGCATGTCTTGACGTATGTCCTGCATTCGCTCTGCTGGGCGGCCATGTATATGGCTCCAAGGTCTACACCGGCGGTATCGGCACCATTCTGACCCACTTCCTGGTCTCTGAGGAGAGAGCGGACGAGATCCAGAACATCTGCCTGCAGTGCGGACGCTGCAAAGAGGTCTGCGGCGGCGGACTTCACATCCCCGAGATGATCATGAAACTGCGTGAGCGCAGCTACGAGGCAAATCCCAATCCCGTTTATAAATTCGCTCTGGATGCAGTCAGCGACAGAAAGCTGTTCCACTCCATGCTGCGTATCGCCTCCGTGGCACAGGCTCCCTTCACCAAGGGCACCAATTTCATCCGTCATCTGCCTATGTTCCTGTCCGGCATGACAGAGGGCAGAAGCCTGATGAGCATCGCTCCCGTGCCTTTCCGTGACATCTTCCCGACCATCCAGCAGAAGGTCGAGAATCCCAAGGGCAAGATTGCTATGTTCACCGGATGTCTGCTTGACTTCGCTTATGTAGACATCGCCAAGGCTGTCATTGCGGACCTCAACTCCATCGGCTACGTTGTTGACATGCCTATGGGTCAGTCCTGCTGCGGCGCTCCCGCTACCTTCATGGGTGACCGCGAGAACGCCAAGAAGACCGCTGAGCTCAACGTCGAGGCAATGCACGCGGAAGATTACGATTATATCGTATCCGCATGCCCGACCTGCACACACCAGCTGCGCGTCTACAAGGACTTCTTCGAGGAAGGCTCCGAGATGTACAAGAAGGCAGAGGAACTGGGCAGCAAGACCTTCGACTTCTGCAAGCTCTTCTATGATCTGGGCGGACTGGCAGAGGCAGGCGATGAGACACCTCTTACCATCACCTATCATGATTCCTGCCACCTCAAGAGAGAGCTGGGCGTCTTCAAGGAGCAGAGAGAACTCCTCAAGGCAACAAAGGGCATCAACCTGGTCGAGATGGAAGAGTCCGATGTCTGCTGCGGTTTCGGCGGCACATACAGCATCAAGCTTCCTGAGGTCGCAACACCGATCCTGGGCAAGAAGATTCAGCACATCAAAGATACAGGCGCTTCTCTCGTCGCTGTTGACTGCCCCGGCTGCCTGATGCAGATCCGCGGCGGTATGGACGCAAATGATCTCCCGATCGAGGTCAAGCACACAGCAGTCATCCTGGCGGAGAAACGCGGCCTGATCTGATATTTTTAAAAAGATCCGGTGCCGGCAGCTAAATACCGGCACAAACGGATTGAATACACAGACACTTTAGAAAAGGTTGTAATCATGACGACAAGCATGAAAACCAACACTGGATCATCGGAAAAGCAGCATGCGGTCCCTGTTCCGGTCGAATATGAGCGGATGACAGCAGCGGCGGCTTTCCGGCTTGCAGCAATCCACACCTGGCCCGCGGCCGTGTGTCCGGCTATGTTCGGCATCTTCTGGTGCCTGCATCGGGGAATCTCCCTCACGCCGGCGCAGTGCATACTGCTGGCTGCCGCCTGCATCCTGTCCCAGTCGTCGGTCAATACGCTCAACGACTATGTGGACTATGTCAGCGGAACAGACAGTGAAGCGGACAATGTGGAGGTCAATGACGCCGTCCTGGTTTACAATCATCTGAATCCCGGACATGCCCTGATCCTTGGGCTTGTATACCTGGCATCTGCCGCCGTCTGCGGCATCGCTGCTGCGTGGCACTCGGGCCCGGCACCGTTTATTATCGGTATTGTCGGTGGACTTACAGTGCTGGGGTACAGTATCAGTCCGGTGTCTGTAGCCTCTCTCCCCCTTGGGGAGTTCGTTTCCGGATTTGTTATGGGCGGCCTGATCCCTCTGGGAACTGCGGCGGCAGCAGACGGGACTTTCCACTGGGAAATCCTTCCCGCCTGCCTCCCCCTGATCCTGGGAATTGCTCTGATCATGCTCAGCAATAACGGGAGCGATATAGAAAAAGATATCTGCGCGGACCGCATTACCCTGCCGGTCGTCCTGGGACGTCCCCGGACCCTGGTCCTGTACCGGATCCTTCTGGGCGCATGGATCGCACTGCTGTGCATACAGCCGATCCGGGATTATGGTCTCATCGGTATTGTGAGCATCCTGTTCACGATCCTGCTCGGGCACAGGCCCTTTGGCTTTTTGATCCGGGCAAAGCTCGATCCCCGGGACAGAATCCGTCAGATGAAGAGCGTGACCGGTGCCAACCTGATCGGAAACGGGTTTCTGGCATTGGCCTGCGGAGCTGCCTGGCTGCTGCAGATTCTGAAACTGTAGGAACTGTAAATGATCGAACTGTTTCGACATTCGCATACAGACTATATACGGACGAAGGCACATGAACAATATTTGTGCGAAAGGCATGACGCGGCGCCTGATCCGTCATATAGAACAGCAAAAATATGGATAATCAGCAGGAGCGCATCCCGGTGTATGATATTTTTGAATCACTGGCACCGCGCTACGACAGGGCAAATGCCCGCATCAGTCTCGGCCTTGAAAAGGGCTGGAAGAGAATGATGGTAAAAAGAGTGCTGGCAGAGAACAGCGGCGGAAAGGACATCCTGGATGTCTGCTGCGGCACCGGAGATATCGCGATCGCCCTTGCCAGGGGGAATCCGGCCTTCGATGTCACGGGGATTGATTTTTCTCCCGCCATGCTGGCACAGGCCCGGGAGAAGGGAGCGGGGATCACCAACCTGCACTGGGTGCAGGGAGATGTCATGGACCTGCCCTTCAAAGACGAATCGTTTGATGTCGTCTGCATCTCATTTGGCCTCAGGAACACGCCGGATTACCGCCGTGTCCTCAGGGAGATGAGAAGGATCCTGCGGCCGGGAGGAAAGGTATACTGCCTTGACTCCTTTGTCCCCGACAATCCGGCGATCCTGCCGGCCTACCGCCTCTATTTCCGGCATATGATGCCGGTCCTGGGCGGAGGACGAAAATACAGAAAACAGTATACATGGCTTTGTCAGTCGACAGAACAGTTTCCCAGGCGCAGAGAGCTGATGAAACAGTTTGTGCGCGCCGGTTTTACACAGGTGCAGAGCCGCAGCAGAATGCTGGGCGCCTGTGTTCTGATCGAAGGGACCAAAGCCTGACAGATTACAACAGGAGAAAACTATGAGCGAAGAAAAATTTGACGCCATAATCGTAGGAGGAGGACTGGCAGGCGCAACTGCTGCGTATATTCTTGCCAATGCCGGAATGGAAGTCCTTCTGGCGGACCGCGGCGATTTCTGCGGCTCCAAAAACGTGACCGGCGGCCGCCTTTATGCGCACAGCCTGGAGAAGGTTTTCCCCGGCTTTGCCGATGAGGCGCCCATTGAGCGCAAGGTCACGCACGAGAAGATTTCCCTGATGACCTCCAAGAGCTCTCTGGACATCGGTTTCAGTTCCGAAAAGCTCGGCGAAGACCCTGAGAGTGCATCATACACGATCCTGCACTCCAAATTTGATCCCTGGCTCGCGGAGAAGTGCGAGGAGGCAGGCGTTATGCTTGTACCCGGCATCCGCGTTGACAGCTGTGTCGTAGAGGACGGCAAAGTCGTCGGTATCGATGCCGGCGGCGAGATCATGTACTCGGATGTCGTCATCATCGCCGACGGTGTCAACTCTCTGCTCGCGCAGAAGCTGGGCATGAAGAAGGAACTGACTCCTCACGAAGTTGCGGTCGGTGTCAAGGAAGTTATCAAGCTGGATGAAGAAGTTATCAACCAGCGTTTCGGCGTACGCGGAAACGAAGGTGTTGCATGGCTTTCTGCCGGCGATGCCACTGCAGGTGCATTCGGAGGCGGCCTTCTCTATACCAACAAGGACACCATCTCCATCGGTATCGTTGCGACCCTGGCAGACATCGGTTACTCCGATATCTCCATTCCGGATCTGCTCGACCGCTATAAAGAGCATCCTGCCATCAAACCTTATATCGAAGGCGGCGAGACCATCGAGTACAGTGCCCACCTTGTTCCCGAGGCAGGTATTCACATGATCCCCGAACTCGTACGCGACGGCGTTCTTGTGACCGGTGACGCGGCTGGATTCGTTGTAAACCTTGGCTTCACAGTCCGCGGCATGGATTTCGCAGTGGAATCCGGTCGCCTTGCTGCGGAAGCAGTCATCCGTGCGAAAGAAGCAGGCGATTTCAGCAAAGAATCTCTCTCTTCTTATGTGAAAGCCCTGGACGAAAGCTTCATCATGAAGGACATGAAGGCCCTCAAGGGATTCCCGGCCATTCTGTCCCGCAGGGAAGTCTTCAAGGATCTTCCCGAGATGGTGGACGATATCTGCACCAAGCTTTTCACGGTCAGCGGAAAGCCCAGCATGGATTTCATCATGTACGTGATCAATTCCATGGCATCGCACCTGAGTGTTGCACAGCTCACAAGCCTGGTCGGCGACATTATAGACGCTTTCTAAAAGGTTTCCGGTGCGTGAAAAGGACAGTCGGATCCACGCGGACTCTGCAGACCTGTTCTGTGGGATATGCCGGGATCCGGGACTGCCGGTACAGGAATGAAACACTGACTGATGATTTGTGAAAAGAGGATAATACAATGGCTAAAATGAGTGTAGATGATAAATTGGGACTGGATCTGTTCCACACAGACGAGCATAATCCCCACATCACGGTCAATGAGGATTACGACAATATGGAAGAGATCCGCAAGGTCCTCCTTGCGTGCCCTGCCGGCCTCTACCATTATGAGAACGGCAAGGTCACCTTCAGCCACGAGGGATGCCTTGAGTGCGGCACCTGCCGCGTGCTTTCGATCGACAAAGTCGTCAAGAGCTGGGATCATCCCATGGGCGGCGCAGGCGTTCAGTTCCGTCAGGGCTGATCTGCCCAAGGCGTGACATAGCATAGTCATAATGAAACTCACGGGCTCTTATACCGCTTCGGACCGGAGCGGTATAAGAGCCCGCATTGCGAATTCCCGGAAAGAAAGAAACATGAGCAGAATCTTCATCATCACAGGTAAAGGCGGTGTCGGAAAGACGAGCGTGGCAGCTGCACATGCCGTCCGCAGCGCGCAGGAGGGAGTGAACACACTCCTGGTCAGTGCGGATATGGCTCACAATCTGGGGGATATTTTTCAGACGAGGGCAGGCGGACATGTACAGCAGATCCGGCCCTGCCTTTCTCTCCTGGAACTGGATCCCTATATGCTGATGCGGGAGGAATATCCCAATATCAATAAGACCATCGCCAATCTGTCCGGAAGTGTCGGCCTGGCAGTTGATTCGATCGGGGACAGCTACATGATCCCCGGCCTGGAGAATCTTTTTTCGCTTTTGAAGATCCGGGATCTGTACCTGAGCGGAGAATATGAGAGGATCATCGTCGACTGCGCTCCCACAGGGGAGACGCTGTCTCTGCTCAAACTCCCTGAGCTGCTCTCCTGGTATGTGGAGAAATTTTCCCCTGTGGGCAGGACGCTGACCAGAGTGCTGACGCCGGTTGCCAGGCTTCGTTACAAAATGGAACTGCCGGATCAGCAGGCAATGGATGAACTGGGACAGCTCTATACAAAGCTGGTCAGGCTGCAGGATCTCTTGAAAAATCCGGACAGCTGCCGCGTCCGACTGGTCTGCATACCGGAGAGAATGGTCGTCGAAGAAACACGGCGAAGCTATATGTATCTGAACCTGTATCATTACCCTGTGGACGGGGTCTTTATCAACCGGATCCTGCCGGAACATACCGGAAGCAGCTTTATGGAAAACTGGCAGAAGATCCAGTCGGGATATCTGGAGGAACTGGAGAGCGTGTTTACGCAGATTCCCGTTACCAGGATCCCATGGTTCTCTGAAGAGATCAGAGGGATGGAGGCTGTGGAGCGGCTGTGCCGGACGGCTTTTGCGGACAAAGATCTTTTTGACAGGCCGGTTCGGACGGACAATGAGATCTATGCGCCCATTGAGGGAGGATATAGTCTCACCATCCTGGTACCGGGCGCTGACCGGAAGGACGTGGAGGTTTTTAAGCGGGATATGGATGTGGATATCCGGATCCGCAATTATCTGCGCAGCATACCGCTTCCGGGTGTTCTGCGCGGCGCGCAGATGACGTCTGCAGTTGTGGAGGACGGAAAACTGACAATTTGTTTTGCGGTAAAAGATAGGGAAACGGTCGGATGAGGATTCTGATTTATACCGGAAAGGGCGGCGTCGGAAAGACGAGTATAGCGGCAGCGACAGCTGTAAGGATTGCTCGGAGCGGAAAAAAAGTACTGGTGATGAGCACGGATCAGGCGCACAGCCTGGGCGATTCCCTGTGCATGGAACTGGACACAGAGGCACGGGAGGTCTTTCCGGGGCTGGAAGCCATGGAAATTGATCCGACCAGAGAGAGCCGTCGTGCCTGGGGGACGCTGCAGGATTATCTGAGGCAGCTGATCGATCAGAAAGCCAACGGAGGAATCGAGGCGGACGAAGTGCTGCTGTTCCCCGGTCTGGAGGAACTGTGCTCTCTGATCCGGATCCTGGACCTCTATGAAGAAGGAAAGTACGATGTGCTGATCGTGGACTGCGCGCCCACCGGAGAGACACTCTCACTTCTGCGCTATCCCGAGCGGCTGTCGGTCCTGGCAGACCGCCTGCTGCCCATGGTCCGCGGGGTCACAAGTGTTTTCGGAGGGCTGATCTCCCGCAGGACGACAGTCCCCAAACCCAGAGATCTGGTCTTTGCGGAGTTTGACTCATTGGTAAAGCGTCTCAATGCACTGCAGAAAATCCTCAGGGACCGGTCTGTGACCAGTATGAGGATCGTGACGACACCGGAGAGGATCGTCCTGGAGGAGGCCAGACGGAGTTTTACCTGGATCTGCGAATACGACTTCGGAGTGGATGCGGTATGCATCAACAAAATCTATCCGGAGGAGGCAATGAAAGGCTATTTTGAGGGTTGGCAGCAGATGCAGCGCCAGAGCCTGAAGATTGCGGAGGAGAGTTTTCCCGGGAGAAAAAAGTTCTTCCTCCGCCTGCAGGATGAGGAAATCCGCGGGATCCCTTCTCTTGAAAGAGCAGCGGAAGAACTTTACGGGAAGGAGGATCCCGGGCAGATCTTCTGCCGCAGGGAAGCCTTCCGCCTGACTTACGACGAACATACCGGCATCAGGAGTCTAGTCGTCTCGCTTCCCTGGGCAGATGAACGTGACATACGTGTGGAGAAGGAAGGCGATGACATGCTTTTGTATGTAAGAAATGAAGTGCGGCGCCTGCGTCTGCCGGACCTGCTGTGCCGGCGTGAACTGGATGGCTGGACCTTTGCGGGCGGAGAATTGTCGATCCGTTTCGGGTATGGATACCAGATGAAGAAGGACAACAAATAAAAGAGCGGCAGAGGAGGGATCCTCTGCCGCTATCATTTTTTTTCAGCGCAGGAGCGCTTCAACATGTTTTGAACAATGAAAAGATCTCTGCCCGAAGGCCTGGAGGCCTGCGCCTGTATGACCTGCAGCGATCAGTCTTCTTCCTCTTCGAGAGAGTGGGACTTGCGGACCCAGACTCTCTGCTCGTATCCGGAGAAGACCTCTTCGACGAATTGCTTGTCCGGTGCAGGAGTGATCAGGCTCACGATCGGGACAATGATGAGACCGGCGATCATGGCAATTGCGCCTGCATTGATCGGGGACTTAATGAAGTGCAGGAACATGTTCGACACGGTAATGCCGACACCTGCGATGTAGCTTGCCCATACAGCGGCAACGGAGATCCGTTTGGAGTACAGACCGTACATAAAGGGAGCCAGGAAGGCACCTGCCAGCGCGCCCCAGGAAATACCCATCAGCTGTGCGATGAAAGTGGGCGGATTGAGGGCGATCACGACGGAGAGTATGATGAAGAATGCGACCAGCGCACGCATGACTACGAGCTGTGTCTTTTCAGACATATCTTTTACAAAAGTCTCCTTGAGGAAGTCCAGGGTCAGCGTGGAACTCGATGTGAGGACCAGCGAAGAGAGCGTGGACATGGAGGCCGAGAGTACAAGTACGATGACAATGCCGATCAGAAGATCCGGCAGAGTGGAGAGCATCTGGGGAACGATGGAGTCGTATGCTATGCTGCCGTCCGGCTTGTAGATCTCGGGGCAGTCAAAGAGGCGTCCGAAGCCGCCGAGGAAGTAGCAGCCGCCTGCGACGATCACAGCGAAGAATGTGGAGACGATCGTGCCTGTCTGAACGGCCTTCTCATCTCTGATCGCATAGAATTTGTGCACCATCTGGGGAAGTCCCCAGGTGCCCAGGGAGGTCAGGATAACGACGCCGAGCAGGTTCATGGGGTCGGGGCCGAAAAAGCTGGCCAGAAGGCCCTGGCTTCCCTGAAGCGCGGGAACGGCAACATCGTCTGCAGGGATCATGGACAGCTCATGGATGGCATTGAGGAATCCGCCGTTTCCTTTCAGGACGGCCAGGATGACCGCGGTGATACCGAAGAGCATGATGATACCCTGAATAAAATCGTTGAGTGCGGTTGCCATGTATCCGCCGACAATGACATATACACCCGTCAGGACTGCCATGACAATGAGGCAGACACTGTAGGGAATATCAAAAGCCATTCCGAAGAGGCGGGAAAGGCCGTTGTAGATGGAAGCAGTGTAGGGGACCAGGAATACAAAGGCGATCACGCTGCCGGCAATCTGCAGAGGCTTGGACTGGAAGCGCTTGCCAAAGAAATCGGGCATTGTGCGGGAATCAAGTTTCTGGGTCATGACACGTGTACGTCTGCCGAGGATCAGCCATGCCAGAAGAGAGCCGATGAAGGCGTTTCCCAGACCGATCCAGGTCGATGAAAGACCATATTTCCAACCGAACTGTCCTGCGTAACCTACGAATACAACGGATGAGAAGTAGGAGGTCCCATACGCGAAAGCGGTGATCCAGGGTCCGACCTCGCGGCCGCCCAGGACGTAATCAGTGACATTTCCGGCTTTTTTGCGGCTATAGAAGCCAACGCCGATCATGACACCGAAGAAGATCAGGAGCAGCAGGACTTTTAACAACATGACTTTTTCCTCCGAATAAAACTGTAAGTAAAAAGGATTAGAGTTACGGTACCGGGCATGCAGGAATGATCTGCCCGGCAGTTAATGAATAACTTGTGACTTCACACGTCAAAGTGTAACACTTAGACGCTTTAAAGTTCTGAAGCGTATTATAAACACCTCAGGAAGGATGTGTCAACAAAAGATTTAAAAAATACGGCTGATTACGTGTACTGTTTTTTGAACAATTAAGAAATGATCTTTTTTGTGTATGTATATTTTTTGTGAAAAAGTCCCGGATGGCTTGAGAAATGGAATTCAAATAGTTATAATCCTTTCACTGATATCCGATTCAGCCGGATTATGTTGCTGAATGAATACAGTTTTTGCAGAACGATGATGTTAAAATCAAAAGGTCCATATTCGTACCTGGCCATTTGACCAGAATCGTACCTGGACACTTGATTATATGAGGTAGATATGGCTTATTCAAATTCTGGTAATCACAGTAATAGAAGAAACAGCGGAAACAGAAGAAGCTCCCGCGGGCAGTTTTATGAACCTGAATATGAGGAAGAATACCGAAACAGTGACGAGGAATACTGGGAGGACGAGGAAGATTATGAGGAGTTTGCCCGCTCCATGGACCGTGAATACGGGATCGGGGAGGACAGGCGTCAGAACAGACGGACCGGGGCATCGGGCAGAAGCCGGAACGTTTCTGCAGACAGCCGCAGCCGGAATGCATCACAGGGACGCAGGTCCGACAGTCGCGGAAAATCCGTAAAACAGCCGGCAGGCAGACGGGACGGCAGTATAAACGCCAGGACGTCCGGGAAAAAGCCCAGGAAAAAGAAGAAGGGGTTCTGGGGGATCCTTTGGCGGCTGCTTGTGATCCTGCTTTTGATCGCGGCGATCGTCGCCGGTATTTTTGTCTATAAGTTCAAGGATGCTCTGGATGTGCTGGAGATGCAGCGGGTCAACTCGGTGGAGCTTGAAGATGTACTGCGGCAGAACATGAACTACCAGGCACAGAACAATATGATCCTGGATGATTATATGAATATTGCTCTGTTTGGTGTAGATTCTCGTTCCGGAGATCTTCTGGACGGAGATAATCGAAGTGACACGATCATGATCGCCTCGATACACAAAAAGACCGGAGAGATCCGCCTGGTCTCCGTCTACCGCGATACAGTTCTGGATGTGGGCGACGGGTACTACACAAAGGCAAATACAGCCTATGCCCTCGGAGGCCCTGCGCAGGCGATCATCATGCTCAACCGCAACCTGGATCTGAATATCCTTGACTTTGTGACAGTCGGATTTGAGGGCCTTGCCCATACAATCGATGCCCTCGGCGGCATTGAGATCGAGATCGACGAAGAGGAGAGGGGATACCTCAACCAGTATCTGCATGATATGCATCTGGAACTGGGAACAGACGAGACACCTGTCGAAAAGTCAGGGAAAGTCGTGGTCACCGGCATTCAGGCGACAGCCTACAGCCGGATCCGCTATACAGCGGGAGATGACTTCCGCCGCGCCGAGCGCCAGCGGATCGTCCTGGAAAAGACGCTGGAAAAGGCGAAAAATGCTTCTCCGACAACCCTGGTGGACGTTGCCAATAACGTGATTGGAGATATGGCGACATCCCTGTCCTCCCGTGAAATTGTCAACCTGATCCTCATGGCTCAGAAACTGGAGCTCAAGGATACCGGAGGAATTCCCAGGGAGGATGCAAGAGATTTCACGAATATAGAGGCCGGCTCTGCAGTAATGCCCGATACACTTGAGGACAATGTGGTCTGGCTTCACGACTTCCTCTTTGATAATAAAGATTACCATGTTTCGGATGACGTAAAAGAGAGAAGTGACTGGATAGTCAATAATCTGTATCCTGTTTCATATTATTGATCCCCGGTTATTGATGTTGCATTTGAACGGAATACTACTACTGGAGGGACAGCATGACCGTGAGAGATGTTTATGAGGCTACAGGCGGAGATTATGAAAGCGCAGTCAGGCGGTTTATGAACGAAAGCCGCCTGGAAAAATTCGTGAAGATGTTTCTGGACGATCCCTGCTACAGAGATCTGGAAACAGCACTTTCGGTAAAGGACACAGAGGGGGCATTTCGTGCAGTACATACTCTGAAGGGAGTGTGTCTGAACATGAGCTTTTCGAAGCTTTTTGAATCCGTCGATACGGTTACGGAAGCGCTCAGACATGCGGATGCAGACAATGCGGACGATATGGCAAGGGTGTATGACGCCATGAAGCCGCTGAGGATCCACTACAGCAGTATTATCGATAGTATCCGCAGCATGTGTCAGGAATGACCACGGCACGCAGAGGCAGGTGCATATAATTGACCGCCACAACTCTGACCCGCCTGAAAGGAAGCTGCTGCCAGGCCCCTGTCGGCGTGACTGCTAACCGTAAAAAATATAAACACCATACAAACCACTGTAAAAATCTTAAAAAAGTATAAATTCCCCTGTTGTGGTTTTGAAAGAATCTGCTACAATAGTAGCTGGATGCACCTTCGCATCAGCAACATTGTTTTTCATAATAAGGGCAATGATCCTTGTGCCCCTTTCTGCGGTGCATCGGTCATCATGCCGGATACGAAAAAGAGGTAAGCAGATGAAGAATTTTATGAAGGAATTCAAAGAGTTTATCAGCCGTGGCAATGTCATGGATATGGCAGTAGGTATTATGATCGGCGGCGCTTTCACCGCGATCGTTACCTCTCTTGTTGATGACATCATCAGCCCGATCCTGGGACTGTTCGGTGGACTGAATTTTGATCAGCTCAGCGTGACGCTTCTTGGCGAAGTAACTCTGAACTACGGCAAGTTCATTACAGCAGTCATCAATTTCCTGATCATGGCTTTCATCCTTTTCTCCATTATCAAGGCTATGAATGCAGCTGCAGAGAAGGTAAAGAAGGAAGAAGAGGCAGCTCCGCCTACAACCAAGATGTGCCCTTACTGCAGAAGCGAGGATGTTCCGATCGAAGCTACAAGGTGCCCTCACTGCACATCCCAGCTTGAAGAGAAGGCCGGCTGAGAAGAAGCGGATAGAATTTGAAAAGCTGTTCAGGTATGAAAATCTGATGCAGCTATGGTAAAGAATGATAAATGAAAGGCGGAGGCGGATGCCTCCGCTTTATCATTGTAAAAAACGGAACATGTATGATGGTAAGGAAGGAAGAACAGATGCCGGAGGAAACGAAAACCGACCCCCACGCAGAATGCGGAATGAATACGGCGAATGAGCATATACTGCAGACACAGCTTGAGAACTATGCGGCAGGAGGCCTGTATCCTTTTCATATGCCGGGGCATAAACGCCGTATGCAGCCGGCACCCGGGCTCCCTGCTTCCTGGGATATGACGGAGGTCCCGGGGGTGGACGACCTCCATGATGCCCGCGGTATTCTGCGCGAGGCCATGGACCGGTCCGCAGATGTATGGGGCGCCGACAGGACCTGGTATCTGGTCAACGGCAGCACCTGCGGTCTGCTTGCCGGCATACGGGCGCTGGCAGGCAGGGGGAGTGAAGTGCTCTGTGCCCGCAACTGCCACAAGGCCGTTTTTCATGCCCTGGAACTGGCCGGCTTCCGGGTCCGTTGGATCCTTCCGCCGATCGATCCCGTATGGGGAATCTGCGGCAGTATCCGGGCAGGACAGGTGGAAGCCGCGATTCGAAGACATCCCGGTATAAGAGCGCTTATTTTGACAAGCCCGACTTATGAGGGCGTGCTGTCGGACATTGAAGGAATCTGCAGGGTCTGTCATGACAGGAAGATCCCTGTACTGGTTGACGAGGCACACGGCGCCCATCTGACAGAGGCTTCCCACAGGGCCGGGTTTCCGAAAGGAGCCCTTGCCTGCGGAGCGGATGTGGTGATACAGAGCCCGCACAAGACACTTCCCAGCCTTACACAGACAGCCCTTTTGCATCTGCAGGGGTCTCTGGTGGATCCTGAAAGGATCGAAGACGAACTGGATATCTTCGAGACCAGTTCTCCATCCTACCCGCTTATGGCATCGCTTGACGGATGCACCGGAATCCTGCGTGCCAGGGGGGAGACACTTTTCGAAGAATGGGCATGCAGGATCGGCCGTTTTGACACAGCGGTCCGTAATCTGCAGAAGATCCGTATTCTGTTTCACACGCCGGACATCGAAGGAAAAAAACGGGATACAGATGCTCTTTCAGCAGAGCTCTATGATCCGGGGAAGATCCTGATCGATGCAGGGCCCCTTGCTATGACAGGGGCAGAGCTGGCTGCGGTTCTTCGCGATACATGGAAAATGGAGACAGAAATGACGCAGGGAACCCATGTCCTTGCCATGACAGGCCTCTGCGATGAAGCACAGGCTCTGGACAGACTTGCGGCTGCACTGATAAACATTGACAATGCAGCGGCAGACCCGGCAAAGACCGGGGCGCCGGGGGGAGAGATCCGGGAAAGCCGGAAAAGTGACGCAGACACAGAGAATGCCTGTGGCGCAGATATACCTTTGACTGTGCGCAGCCCCCGGGATTGGCCGCGCCCTTCATCCGTCTGCAGCATCTCGGAGACCCGTGAACAGGAATCGGAATTAGTACCGATTGATGAAGCAGAGGGAAGGATCTGTGCCGGGTATTATTATTTTTATCCGCCGGGAATCCCTTTTCTGGCACCCGGAGAGATCGTCACTTCCCGGATCCTGCAGATGTTCAGGGCTGCCGAGCAAGCCGGCGATCCGGTTTACCGCGGCGGAAGCGGGAAAGGGATCCTCTGTGTCCGGGAGTGATTACAGCTCAGACCTTCCTGATTTTGAGGACGCCTTTTGTGCATTGCTGTGGAGGTGGGCCTTGAAAAACGTCGGTACTTGCTTTTTGCAAGCTCCGCGAAGCAAAAAGCTTAGTATCCGCTACGTTTTTCACGGAGCGAGAGGGCCCCACCGAAATAGTGATGCACAAAAGGCGCACATTTTTCAGCATGGCCTGAAACCTGTATCCGGGAGTGATCTGCAGTTACTGCCTGTCTGCACAGGGCGTTGACTTTTATGTCCTGAATTCATATAATAAACCAAGGTGTGCGCCCGTATTACGTGCGGTACCGACTTTTCATCCGGCTGGCTGCACGTTTTGGAGACACATAGAACACATTTTACATAGTACAACTGCATCTCAGAAAGGATTTGATCATGAAACATATCGTTACATTGAATACCCGTGATATGGCAAAGAGCGCTGTCAACGGCGGCTGCGGCGAGTGCCAGACCTCCTGCCAGAGCGCATGCAAGACCAGCTGCGGCGTTGCAAACCAGCCCTGCGAGAACAAGGACGCTGAATAATACTGTTTCAAGCTATATATTTCCGCATGTTTGATGTACTCTGAACAAACGCATATTATGGGCCATGCACTCCTTGAGCGCATGGCTCATTGCGCGTAAATGGATGAAAAACAAAAACAGCGGGCGTTGAACCATCAACAGGCATTGATCCATCTGTTAAAAGGCAGAATAGAATATTTCTTTATGATTCATCAGTATAAACTCAATGGTTACAATATCGTTTTAGACATAAACAGCGGCAGCATCCACGTGCCGGATCCGCTTGCCTATGAGGCGATCCGCCTGATCGATGAGAGCGGGGGGCAGAAAAGCGATGCGGAAATCGGTCGTGAGCTGTGGGAGCAGTTCGCTTCGGAGGGCGTCACCCGGGAGGAAATACAGGAGACGCTGAGCGACATATCCGAGCTTCGCGCCGAGGGGAAACTGTTTTCGGAAGAGACATTTGCCGACAGGGCTTTTGATCTCAAAAAGCGCAATACGGTCATCAAGGCACTCTGTCTTCTGGTCGCGCATACCTGCAATCTCAACTGCAGCTACTGTTTTGCTGCGCAGGGGAATTTCCACGGGCAGCACGGATTGATGTCTTTTGAGACAGGAAAACGCGCACTGGATTTTCTTGTCGAGAACTCCGGAATGCGCAGAAATCTGGAAGTGGATTTTTTCGGCGGAGAGCCGCTGATGAACTTCCAGGTCTGTAAGGACCTGGTTGCCTATGCCCGATCGATCGAGAAGGAAAAAAACAAAAATTTCCGCTTTACTCTTACCACCAACGGCGTGGGCGTGACCGATGAGGTCATCGAATGGGCGAACAGGGAATGCTACAATGTTGTTCTGAGTCTGGACGGGCGAAAGGAAGTAAACGACCGTTTCCGAAAGGATTATACAGGCCGCGG